>Ga0316227_1000269_pt1 | contig 81433 bp, 54 predicted proteins | sample TBH18019metaG_FD_206012 | JGI IMG/M metagenome (GOLD analysis project Ga0316227, IMG submission 206012) | Freshwater microbial communities from Trout Bog Lake, Wisconsin, USA - TBH18019 | ecosystem: Environmental > Aquatic > Freshwater > Lake > Hypolimnion/Profundal zone | place: USA: Wisconsin... | reverse complement strand
TGTATGCTTCTGGAGAACTGCAAGAGCCGTGCTTCTGTTCATGGCCGTTGATGGGGCAATTCCATGCCGCCCAAAGCTTGACCGCGTCTCTCAATCCTTTCTCGCGGCGGCAGGACATTCACAGACTACTTAGATTGCACCTTCCGCAATCCACTTCTCGTGGCACATCTGTCCGACATCTGACACCCAGAATCAGATGGTAGGATTGCATCGTTTGCTTAGGATGTGACCGCTATCACTGTGTTCTATGGCCGCCTGACCCTATATTGGGTATATATCAATCGATATAAATATATCGATTGATGAAATGACTAACAGATATACGGTAGGCCCACATAATCCAGAGGCAAACAGAGTATAGAAGAAGGGGACCATGACCAATCTCGATGCATTTCGTGCTGCGAATCATGAGCCAAATAGTCGAGTCACCACCACGGGCGACCTGGATTCCCTGATCGCGCGGGTCAAAGCTGCTCAACAACAGTTTGCTGGCTTCTCGCAGACGCAGGTTGATGTCATCTTCCGAAGCGCAGCTCTAGCTGCCGCCAATGCCCGCATCCCTCTGGCTGAGTTGGCCGTGGAGGAGACGGGAATGGGTGTGGTGGAGGACAAGGTGATCAAAAACCACTTTGCCTCCGAGTACATCTACAACAAGTACAAGGACGATAAGACCTGCGGCATACTGAGCCAAGACGACGAATCGGGCACCATCACCATCGCTGAGCCGGTAGGTCTTATCTGCGGTATTATTCCCACCACCAACCCCACCTCGACGGCCATCTTTAAGACCTTGATCAGTCTTAAGACGCGCAACGGCATCCTCATCAGTCCTCATCCGCGCGCGCGCCGATCCACCTGCGCTGCCGCACGTCTGGTACTACGGGCCGCGGTTGCCGCGGGTGCACCGGAAGACATCATTGGCTGCGTCGACGAACCCACTGTTGAGCTCTCCAACCAACTGATGCGTCATGAGGCGGTGAAGCTGATCCTGGCCACGGGCGGGCCAGGAATGGTGCGTGCAGCCTACTCTTCCGGGACGCCGGCAATCGGTGTCGGCGCGGGTAATACGCCGGTCGTGATCGACGAGACCGCGGACCAGACGCGCGCGATCGCCTCCATTCTTATGTCGAAGACATTCGACAACGGTATGATCTGCGCCTCCGAACAAGCCGTCATCGCCGTGGATTGCATCTACGAATCCGTACGTGATCGCTTCAACCGCCATGGAGGTTATATCCTCGATCGTGAGCAGACCGAGGCTGTGCGCCGTATCATTCTGGTCAACGGCATGGTGAATGGAAAGATTGTGGGCCAAGGCGCGACACGCATTGCGGAAATGGCTGGAATCACTGTACCTGCAACCACCAAAGTACTCATCGGTGAGGTCACAGACGCAACTGTGGCTGAACCCTTCGCACACGAGAAACTATGCACCGTTCTTGCTCTCTATCGTGCCCAGGACTTTAAGGACGCGGTGGAGATTGCGTCCAAACTGGTTGCACTCGGAGGTATCGGGCACACCTCTGTACTCTTCACCAACCAGGACCAGCAGAAGGAGCGCATCGAGTACTTCGGTGAGCGCATGAAGACTGCTCGCATCCTAATTAACACACCGTCTTCGCATGGCGGCATCGGTGATCTATACAACTTCAGCCTCGCACCCAGTCTTACCCTCGGCTGCGGAAGCTGGGGAGGGAACTCGGTGTCGGAGAATGTCGGCCCGATGCATCTGCTTAACACCAAGATTGTGGCCAAACGCGCGGAGAATGCCTTGTGGCACAAGTTACCGGGCGCGGTTTACTTCCGTCGCGGCTGCATGGCCGAGGCGCTGAAGGACATTGCCGGTAAGCGGCGCGCCCTGCTTGTCACCGATGACTTTCTCTTCCGTACTGGTGCGGCGGATGATCTGATCGCAATGCTCAAAGGTCTAGGCATGGAGATCGATGTATTCTCCCAGGTGCAGGCCGATCCTAACATGTCCACGGTGCGCAAATGCGTCGAGACGGCAAACCACTTTCAACCCGACGTGATTGTTGCCTTCGGCGGCGGCTCTCCCATGGATGCAGCCAAGATTGCCTGGGTTTTGTATGAGCATCCCGAGGTCGACTTCGAGGACCTTGCCATGCGCTTCATGGATATTCGCAAACGCATCTATAAATTTCCCAAACTAGGTGCCAAGGCTACACTGGTTGCCATTCCCACCACCTCCGGCACCGGCTCCGAGGTGACGCCGTTTGCGGTGGTCACGGATGACAGGACGGGTAAGAAGTATCCCATTGCCGACTACGAACTGACGCCAAACCTTGCCATCATCGATCCCAACCTCGTGATGAATCTGCCCAAATCGCTTACCGCATTTGGTGGCATCGACGCGGTGGTTCACGCACTCGAGGCCTATGTCTCTATCATGGCCAACGAGTTCACCGACGGGCAGGCGTTACAGGCGCTCAAGCTGTTGAAGGAGAATCTGCCTTCTGCCTACAAAAACGGCGCTCGCGATCCGCATGCAAGAGAGAAGGTTCACTACGCGGCCACTATTGCTGGCATCGCCTTCGCCAACGCGTTTCTGGGGGCGTGTCATTCGATGGCACACAAGATTGGCGCGGCCTTTCATCTGCCTCATGGTCTGGCCAATGCACTGCTCATCGGTAATGTGATCCGCTACAACGCCAACGACAACCCAACCAAGCAGGCGGCCTTCTCCCAGTATGACCGACCCAAGGCCCGCTGTCGTTACGCGGAAATTGCTGATCATCTCGGGCTGGGCGGCACTACCAAGGATGAGAAAGTTGCCAACCTGATCGCCTGGGTCGAGGAGTTGAAATTGGAGTTGGAGATTCCCCTCTCCATGCAGGCCGCAGGTGTCAATGAAAAGGATTTTCTGCAGAAGTTGGATAGCGTTGCTATCGATGCATTCGACGATCAGTGCACCGGTGCCAATCCACGCTATCCGCTGATCGAGGAATTCCGAGCAATTTTGCTAGACAGCTACTATGGGTGGGCCTTTGTGGAGTTGACCATGCGTGCTGAGACAGAAGCTATGGCCGCGTGGGCAAAGCCTGTTGCAGTCCTTGAAGCCATCGATGACCGTCACCCTAAAGTCGCGAACTCAGAGGTGGGGGACGACAAACAGGACCAATTGGCAAGCTGATGATTCATTGCTGACTGAACCCACTACGAGAACTGCATACAGCCGGATCAACATCGTATGATGGGCTGTTGAGGCGGTGTGTATGCCATTGGAACCAGTCGATCGACGTTCGTTTCTGAAGACAATGGGCTCAGCAAGCCTGACTACAGCCCTGCCTGCGTCTGCGTTTGCAGCTTCCAACTTCACCGGTAGCGTGGTGCACGAAATTGCCCAGCCCGCGCAAACTGCAGCCGTTTTGCCAGCAAATTCTGTCCGCTTCGCCGTGGTCGGCATGAGCCACGACCACATCTACGGCATGGTGGACGCCATGATTCGCGGCGGTGGTGAGCTGGTCAGCGTCTACGCCGCGGAACCGGAACGCGGGGTTGCGTTCCTCAAGCGCTATCTTCAGGCGAAGGCGGCCAGGTCGGAGGATGAGATCCTCAACGATCCTTCGATCCAGCTTGTTCTCAGTTCGGCCATTCCCAATCAACGCGCGCCGCTTGGGATCCGCGTCATGCAGCACGGCAAGGATTTCTTAAGCGATAAGCCCGGCGTCACCACGCTGGAACAGTTGGCCGCCGTGCGCACTGCCATCGCCCAAACCAAACGCATCTTCGCCATCATGTACAGTGAGCGGCTGGAAGTGAAAGCAGCTGTGCGCGCCGGAGAACTGGTGCAGGCCGGAGCCATCGGCAAGGTGATCCAGACCACCAACATCGCGCCGCATCAGGTTATTCAGCCTGGTGGTGACGCGGGCGGAGCATCGCCCCGGCCAGACTGGTTCTGGGACCCTGAGAAGTACGGGGGCATACTCACCGATATCGGCTCACACCAGGTCGATCAGTTCCTCTTCTATACCGGCTCCACGCATGCCGAGGTGGTTGCGTCTCAGGTGGCCAATGTGCGCCACAAAGAGCATCCAAAATTCCAGGACTACGGTGACATGCTTCTTCACGGCAACCACGGTTTCGGTTATGTGCGTCTCGATTGGTTCACACCCAAAGGCGTCGGCACCTGGGGCGATGGACGACTCTTCATACTTGGCACTGACGGCTACATCGAACTGCGCAAGTATGTTGATATCGCCGGACGCAAGGGCGGCAACCACCTCTTCATTGTGGATCAGAGCGAGGCCCGCTATATCGACTGCACTAACCTCATCCTGCCCTTCGGCCCGCAATTCATCTCCGATGTAGTGCATCGCACCCACACGGCACAAGACCAGACCCAGTGCCTGCTAGCCGCCGAATTAGTCATCCTCGCACAGTTGGCCGCCAAACATGTTGAGCTTCAGGGATAGAGTAGAACGGGTTTCGAAGTTCCTGCTCAACCTTATTCAACCCCTCTGTCCCATTCGCCGCGCTCCTGCATCTGTGCAATCTCTTGACGCGCCATCGCCTGGGCGCGTGTGTAATCCGGCTTTGCCAACCGGTTCAGAGGCAGTTGTCCAAACTCCACAATTATCCAATGCCGTGGCCGCATATACGAGGCCAGCGAACGCGCATGTCTATTTAGTTCCTGACGGTCCAGTTCAATGCCGGGCCTCTTCTCCACCACGGCTACTACAGCCTCGGAGATGACGGTGTGAGCTACGCCCACCACCACGCAGTTGGCCACCTTCTCCGCAAGGCTGCTGATATGCCGCTCCACATCACCGGGAAAAATCTGGTAGCCAAATGATTTGATTACCCACTTCTCTCGCCCAGTCATATGCAGACCAGCGTCATCCTTGAACCCAAGATCGCCTGTATAGAGATAGCCATCGCGCGAAATGGCCTGCGCCGTGGCGGCGGGATCGTTGACATATCCCAGAAAGGTCTGCGGCCCTCGAAAGCACACTGCTCCGATCTCGCCCGAGGGCAGTTCATCGCCTGCGTTGCCATCGGAGCGCATAGGATGTCGTATAGTGCAGGGATAAATCGGCATATCCACGCCAAGGCCAGTAATGATCGCATCCTTGCCAGCCGCGCCCGTCTGCACGTAGGTGCAGAATCCCGCAGCCTCAGTCAGCCCCAGCCCGCTGCCGATTACCGGAGCCATCGTCGCCAGTCGTTCCATAAATGCGCGCGACACGGAATGGCCTCCATAGGCCGCAAATCGCAGGCTGCTCAAATCGTGGCGATCATAATCCTTCAGCATCCACTCGAGGTTAAACATTGCAGGAATCTGCCCTAGCAGCTCCACGCGATGCTTGGCAATGGCGCGCAACGTGCGGCTTGCATCGAAGACCTCTAGCAGAACTGCCGTGCCTCCGCCGAACAGCGTGCTCATCAGCGTCTCTGTCTGCCCGCCCACATGTGAGGCAGGCAGATTGACCAGTGTGCGTGTACCGCTGTCCCCGCCAAAAAAACTGCCGCACATGCACATGTTCTGCACAGTAATGTTGCGATGCGACAACAACGCCGGCTTGGGCGATCCTGTCGAGCCGGTGGTAAAGATCACCAGCGCACCATCGTCTTCCGTTACGTCGCAATGTATCTCAGGCAGGGAAGTAGAGCCTGCATCCTTCTCCGAACACAATGCCCTTTCAGCAATGGCCGCATAGGATTGCGTGCCTGCAATCTCTTCCTCCGACTCCATCGCGATGTAGTGCTGTACCCAGGGACATTGCTCATGTACGGCGCGCCACATATTGCGGAAATCTAATGGGGCTCTCACACCCAGGCCAATAAATCCACACGGACGAAGGTCCTCAAGCGCTCGAACCACCTCGGCCACTGATAATCGCAGATCCAGTGGGGCCACGATGACGCCGATCTTGAAGCATCCGTATTCCAGCAAGACGTGATCCACCGACATCGGCAGCAGTGTCACAAGGAAATCGCCCTTGGTGAATCCCATGTGAAGCAAGTGTCTCGCCAACTCGGTAGTTATACGGTCGAACTCACTCCATGTGACTACACGATCGCTCTCAGCGCTCAGGATGGCCGGTGCTTGCGGCCGCGCCTTCGCCCACTTCGCCACCACGCCATGCAGCAGATGGCGATCGGCAAACGTCCGTTCGTAATCGTCGAGGGTAAATTGAGGCACTTGCATCGGTTCACTCAGTACTGTCGCTGAATCAGTCGATCATTCACAGCCGCAAGCGTCAAGGGCCAGATAGGTAGATCCATCTCGAACAGAATCTCTCTGGCCGTCCATTGGAACATTTCTCTAATGATAAAAATGAATTGTCATTCTGAACGCAGTGAAGAATCCCCGCATTTTGCTCGCCACGCGAAGAACTTCACATTTAACGAAACAGCCTTAATTGGAGTATCTTGCGCAGAGTGAATAGTATTGTCCCGATGGTCTTCCATTACATTATGTCGGACTTTGCACCGGCTTTAGCAGGGTGGCGGCCCTGTTGAGTCGAACCCAGCCAGCCAACACCTCGGGTGAAACCAACACCCGGTGGTACTTCGTCGTGCTGGTCACTGCGGCCATTGCCATCAGTTACTTCGACCGGCAAACGTTGCCTGTCGCAATCAAGGCGATCCAGAGCACAATCCCCATCTCGAACCAGCAGTTTTCCTATCTGCAATTTGCATTTTACCTGGCGTATGGCGCGATGTATGTCGGTGGCGGGAGGCTTTTGGACCGGTTGGGGACGAGAGTTGGAGTCACGCTGATTATGCTGTGGTGGTCGGCAGCTTGCGCGTTACTTGGGTTCGCAACGGGGTTCGTGTTGCTGCTGACGGGATTGTTGTTACTGGGGATGGGCGAGGGCGGCGGCTTTCCGGCGGCCGCGCGGGTGGTAGCAGAGTGGATTGAGCCGGAGCAACGCTCCACAGCAATGGGGACCATTAATGCGGGGACGGCTGTGGGGAGTGTGCTGGCTGCGCCGGTGGTGACCCGGATAGTACTTACACTGGGTTGGAGATGGGTGTTCTTTATTGCTGGTGGTATTGGAGTGGCGTGGGTGCTGTGGTGGGTGATTTCGTATCGTATCAAGGGCCCGACAGTATCGTTGAATACGATCGATGTGCGAGTACTGGGCGAGCAACTAACGTTTGCCGAACTGATCGGCATGAATAGCGTACGAGCGGTGGTATTCGCCAAGTTTCTGAGCGATTCTGCATGGTTTTTTCTGTTATTCTGGCTGCCGAAGTATCTGTACGACGTGCGCGGGTTCGACGTAAAGCACGTGGGCTACTATGGGTGGATTCCTTACGCGGCATCTGGTGTGGGGAGTTTTGCAGGTGGGTGGTTCTCCAGTCGGCTGCTGCGAAAGGGGCGGTCGCTGGATGCTGCTCGGAAGATCGCGCTTGGATTGAGCGCGGCGTTTATGCCGGTGGTGATGTTGGTGCCGCTGGTACCGGTGCAGGCCGCTATCGTTCTGTTCAGCATTGCATTCTTCTGCCAGCAATCCTGGTCGGGATTGATTATGACCCTGCCGGCGGACATCTTTCCGTTGTCCGCGGTGGGGACGGTGTCTGGTCTGGTGGGCTTTGGCGGCGCGATTGGCGGAGGCATCTTTGGCCTTATAGCTGGTCATCTGTTGGACCATGGATTCGGCTACGGAACGCTGTTTGTGCTACTTGGGACGTTCCATCTGATCGGGTACACGACTATTCTTTTATTTGCCGGGAAAATTCAACCGCTTCGCGCGGATGACCTCAAGGAGATTGAGAGCAGAGCATGAAGATCACCGAAGTACGGACACGCGTTGTTCAGTGGGAGGGCGAGACGACGCCCCTTCCTCCCCATTTCTGCACGAATCCTATGGATCTGGTCAGCTTCCGTCAGGCCTCCATGGGTAACTTCGCATTTCATGGATGGGTGTTGGTGGAGATATTCACGGATGCGGGCCTGGTGGGTCTGGGTGATGCAGCCCTTTCGCCGCTGGTCACTAAATCCTGCATTGACACCTATCTCAAGCCGATTTTGCTTGGCGCCGATCCATGGGATACAGAGTTCCTATGGCAACAGATGTATCGTCGCACCATGGCATTCGGACGCAAGGGCGTCGCCATGACCGCTATCAGCGCGGTCGACATAGCCTTATGGGATCTGCTTGGCAAATCCGCTAAGCAACCCGTCTACCGCCTGCTCGGTGGACGCACCAAAGACCGCATCCCGGTCTATGCCAGCCGTCTCTATTCCATGCCGCTGGATGAACTGCGTATCGAGGCGCAGAAGTATAAGGACGAAGGATACAAAGCGATGAAGCTGCGCTTTGGCTGGGGGCCCATCGATGGAGCGGAGGGCATGCAGCGCAACGTCGAGCTGGTGCGCACCGTCCGCGAGGTGGTCGGCGATGGCGTCGATGTAATGGCCGATGCCTATATGGGCTGGACGCTGGACTACGCCAAGCGCATGTTGCCGTTGTTAGAGCCCTTCAACCTGCGCTGGCTGGAAGAGCCTGTGATCCCCGACGACACCCGCGGTTACAAGGAGCTTAAGGCCTACGGGCGCGTGCCTATTGCAGGTGGAGAGCATGAGCACACGGTATTCGGCTTCCGAGATCTGCTGGAGGCCAACGCCCTCGACTACATTCAGTTCGACACCAACCGCGTCGGGGGCATCAGTCAGGCGCGCAAGATTACCGCAATGGCTGAGGCTTTTCAGGTTCCTGTTGTTCCCCATGCCGGTCAGATGCATAACTACCATGTCGTCATGGCAAGTCTCAACTCGCCTATCGCCGAGTTCTTTCCCAAGGTCGATGTGGAGGTTGGCAACGAGCTGTTCTGGTATATCTTCGATGGGGAGCCGGTGCCCGTCGACGGCTGTATCGACCTCGACGAGAGCACTCCTGGTCTGGGCCTGACCGTGAACGAGGAGTCTCTGAAGCGTTTCAGGATTATCGAATAGGGAAGGGAAGTCCATGATTCATCTCGTTCAGATCAGTAATGGAATACAACGTCGCGTCGCTCTGGTGCAGGAGCCTCATCTCCATTGCCTTACCGAGGTGCAGAGTATTTATGAGTTGGCAAGAGGCTGTCTACAGTATGGTTGCGGACTGGCTGCACGTGCTCAAACCCTGGCCAACGGTGAGCAGTTGAATTATGACGCCATCTATTCCGGTAACTCCGAGTGGCAGCTTCTGCCGCCGATCGACGTGCCAGACGATCGTTCACACGTCGTCGTCTCGGGCACTGGGCTCACCCATCTTGGCAGCGCTCGGGAACGTCAGGCCATGCATGCTGCTGCTGCAGCCAAGGGTGAGGCCACCAAGCCGGCAGAGACTGTGACCGACAGCATGAAGATGTTTCAATGGGGAGTCGAAGGCGGGCGTCCTCTGCCGGGCGAGATAGGCATTGCACCGGAGTGGTTCTACAAAGGCACTGGTGCAATTCTGCGCGGTCCGTCGCAGCCATTGACTGTCCCGCCCCATGCCGAGGACGGAGGCGAAGAGGCGGAGATCGCCGGCGTCTATCTTGTTGGTCAGGACGGTGTACCGGTTCGTATCGGCATGGCGATTGGAAATGAGTTCTCCGACCATCAATTCGAGCGGCGTAACTATCTCAATCTCGCTGGATCCAAGCTCCGCACATGCAGTATTGGGCCGGAGCTTGTGGTTGGCGCGGAGTTCCAGTCGGTCAACGGGGAGGCAAAGATTTTGCGCGGCAACCAGACTCTGTGGCAAAAGGCCGTGCAGACCGGTGAGCAGAACATGTGTCACAGTCTTGCCAATATGGAGCACCATCACTTCAAATTCGAAGGCCACCGCCAGCCTGGCAATGTGCATGTGCACTTCTACGGCGCCGACCGACTCAGCTTTGGCGAAGGCATTGTGCTTCAGGATGGAGACTGGATGGAAGTTCGCTTCGATGGCTTCGGTCGTGCGCTGCGCAACCCGATCCGCGTGGAGTCGAAGGAATTGAACCGTCTGGTCGCAGTTCGTTCACTGGCTTAATTAATCAACTAGTAGGAGATTGCTTTGGCTGAAAATGTAGCGATTCTAGGACTGGGCACCATGGGCAGCGGGATGGCGGCGAACCTGCTAAAGATGGGATTTTCCCTTGCCGTATACAACCGCACCGCAGCCAAGGCTCAGCCGCTTGTGGACGCAGGCGCGCGGCTGGCATCCACTCCGGCGGACGCTGCCAAGGGTGCGTCGGTCGTCCTCAGCATGTTGACAGATGATGCCGCCTCGCGCAATGTATGGCTCGGCAGGGACGGCGCGCTCGCGGCCGCGGACACAAATGCCATCCTAATCGAGTCCAGCACCGTCAGCCCGCTCTGGATCGCGGAGCTTGCCGACTCGGCGACCCAGCGTGGTATTCAGTTTCTCGATGCACCGGTCACCGGCAGCCGCATGCAGGCAGATACTGGTCAGCTCTCGTTTCTGGTGGGCGGCAGCGAAGCGGCTCTTGCTACTGCGACGCCCGTCTTGCAGGCGATGAGCAAGGAGATTCTGCATCTAGGGCCGGTAGGTAGCGGCGCTAAGTTGAAGCTCATCAATAATTTCCTCTGCGGTGTGCAGATCGCATCCCTGGCCCAGGGCCTTACCTGGATCGAACGTAGCGGGCTCAACCGCGAGAAGTCGCTCGCATTTCTCAAGTCTGGCGCGCCAGGCAGTCCGGTCTTCGCCAACCTCTCTGCCCGCATGGCCGCGCACAACTACGACGTCAACTTTATGCTCAAGCTCATGGCTAAGGACCTGCTCTACGCACAGAAGGAAGCCGCCCGCTGCCACGTTGACCTGACGATGGCGGAGGTGGCGCGCAGCCTCTTCGATGATGCTGTGGCAAAAGGATTTGGCGATGTAGATATGTCTGCCGTAATCGAGCCTCTACGCAACAAGTAAACATTGGGATTGCTCCATGCCTCGCCCAGGGGCATGGGAGCATGTGGAAACTGCGGTTCGCCAATTTTTCATCCAGACCCAGTCCGCATACCTGAAGCTCCCCGGTTATTTGTCACATCCAAAGATTGTCAAACTCTGCGGGCCATGGTTACGGTCGTAGGTCGGGTTTCTTTTTGCTCCTTGTTTATCCAGCTTCAAACAATGTCGAGTAACTTATTCTCAAGGAAGAAGAATGGCTAAGCCCGTTCTGCTTACAGTGGATGACGACCCAGAGGTCCTACGCGCGGTGGAGCGCGACCTGCGCCGCCGTTATGCGGAGCGCTATCGGGTGCTACGCGCGGACTCCGGAGCAACTGCCCTGGAGGCCCTGCGCGGACTTAAGCGCCGGGGAGATGCCGTGGCCCTGCTTCTGGTCGATCAGCGCATGCCGCAGATGAACGGCGTGGAATTTCTTGGGCGTGCGATGAATATCTTTCCCAACGCCAAACGAGTCCTGCTGACCGCATACGCTGATACCGATGCAGCCATCAGCGCCATCAACGACGCCCGTATCCATCATTACCTACTGAAGCCGTGGGATCCGCCGAAAGAACATCTCTACCCTGCGCTGGACGACCTTCTGGATGACTGGATGGGATCGTTCCGCCCTCCTTTCGAGGGCGTCCGCGTTCTTGGCACTCGCTGGTCTCCTCACTCTTACGCCATTCGTGATTTTCTCGCACGCAACCAGGCACCGTATCAGTGGATCGATGTAGAGACAGCAGGGCAGGCTGCCGAGGTGCGCAGTCTGATAGAAGCGGCGGGAGCGGAAAGCTCCAGCCTACCCAAGGTGCTCTTTCCAGATGGAACATCGCTGGCTGATCCAAGCCTGAGTGAGCTGGCTGAGAAGCTTGGCCTACGCATGCGGCCAGGTGTTGCGTTCTACGATCTGGTGATTGTCGGTGGCGGCCCTGCGGGGTTGGCGGCAGCTGTTTATGGCGCATCCGAGGGTCTCAGCACAGTGCTGATCGAGATGGAAGCGCCGGGAGGTCAGGCGGGAATGAGCTCACGCATCGAAAATTATCTTGGCTTCCCCTCTGGCTTGAGCGGGGGCGACCTGGCACGACGCGCGGTGGCGCAGGCGCGACGCTTCGGGGTGGAGATTCTCTCTCCGCAGCGTGTGACCGGGGTCAGTGTGGAGGGGCCCTCGCGTGTGGTTAAGCTGTCCGCTGGATCGGATATCGGATGTAAAGTTCTGTTGATCGCCACCGGTGTCGCCTACCGCAAGCTGGATGTCCCCGGGGTAGAGCGGCTACAGGGATGCGGCGTATATTACGGCGCGGCCATGACCGAGGCCATCTCCTGCGAGGGCGAAGATGTCTACATTGTAGGTGGGGCTAACTCGGCAGGACAGGCAGCTATGTACTTCGCCAAATTTGCGCGCAAGGTGGTGATGCTGGTGCGCGGCGAGTCGCTCTCCTTCTCGATGTCGCAATACCTTATCGACCAGATTAAAAAAACTCCCAACATACAAGTGCAAGCTCGCTCTCAGGTAGTAGAGGTCCATGGCGATACCCACCTCGAAGCAATCTCCATTCGTTATGGAGACAAAGACTCTACAACTACCGTGCCCACTAATTTACTCTCCATCTTCATCGGCGCTGAGCCCAACACGGACTGGCTCTCCGGAGTAGTGGAGCGCGACGAGAGAGGATTCATCCTGACTGGTGCCGACCTGATGCGTGACGGTAAAAGACCCGCGGGTTGGCAACTCGAGCGCAACCCATACTGGGTGGAGAGCAGCGTGCCTGGGGTATTCGCGGCGGGAGATGTTCGTTATGGCTCTGTTAAGCGCGTTGCATCGGGCGTGGGAGAAGGTTCCATCGCAGTGCAGTTTACGCATCAGTACCTCAGCGAGGTGTAAGTTGACGCAGAAGATTCACAATTCACCAGGCAGCAGCTTGATCGACGATCTGCGCAGAATCGACGTCTTCGCGGACCTATCTCAGGATCAGCTCGACTGGCTGGTACAACATCTTCAAGAACTGCGCTTCCAGACCGGCGACATCATGGGCCGCGAGGGTGAGCCTCTGGACAATCTCATCGTCATCCTGGAGGGCGAGATACGCATCCAGCGAGGAGTGGGTTCGGACGAGATCGTAATCCGCGGAATGGCTGGAGAGGTCACAGGCCTGCTGCCTTACTCGCGTCTCACCCATTACGGTGGTACTAGTCGGGCTGTTGTACCCACGCGTGTTGCTGCCTTGCACAGACGCGATTTCCCGGAGATGCTCGAGCGGATTCCTTTGCTTGGTCAGCGACTTGTCTCCATCATGGCCGACCGCATCCGCGAGATCACGCGCACCGAAACCCAGCGCGACAAGATGATGGCCTTGGGTAAGCTCTCCGCGGGGCTGGCTCATGAACTGAACAATCCCGCGGCCGCCGCACAGCGTGCAACCGCAAGCCTGCGCGAGACCCTCGAGACAGTGCGCGACGCCAGCATCCGGCTCTCGCGCCACATGCTCACAACCGAGCAAAGAGAGACCATCCTCCTGTTCGAGCGCAAGGCAGGGCAGGCCTCCACACGCTCCACCGACCCGCTCGCCCAGAGCGATCGCGAAGAACGCATCAACTCCTGGCTGGAAGCGCACCGTGTGTTAGATGCCTGGAAGATTGCGCCGGCCCTCGCCGATACATGTGTGGATATTGACAAGCTCGACTTACTAGCCAGTCAGGTAGGAGACGAGGCCCTGACAGATGCACTCACTCGCATCGCGTCGCTGCTCACCATCGCAAGGTTGATCAACGAGATTGAGATCAGCACCAGGCGCATCTCAGATCTGGTGCAGGCCATCAAAGAGTACTCATACATGGATCAGGCCGCGATGAAAGAAGTTGATCTGCATCAGGGCATCGAGAACACACTTACCATCCTGCAGCACAAGCTTAAGGAAGGAATCAAAGTGGTTCGCGAGTATGACAACGGTCTGCCTCACATCTGCGCCTATGGTGGCGAGCTTAATCAGATATGGACGAACCTCATGGCCAACGCCATCGAGGCCATGCACGGACAAGGTGAACTGCGTGTACACACTGCGCGTGAGATCGACCGCGTACTAGTCGAAATTGGCGATAGTGGCCCCGGTATTCCCTCAGATATTCTGCCGCACATCTTTGAGCCTTTCTACACCACCAAAGAAGTGGGCGAGGGAACCGGCCTTGGTCTGGATGCGGTCTGTCGTATCATACGCAACCATCACGGCGAAATACGCGTCACATCTCAGGCGGGAGACACCCGCTTCCAGGTGTATTTACCCATCGCGCAGCCCAAAAGCACAGCCATGCATACAAGAGAGGAGCACCCCGATGCAGACAACCTGTTCTCACCTGCCCCAAATACAAAACCCATCGCCTAACAGTAATGGGTGCGAGGAGTGCTTGAAAATGGGCGATACATGGGTTCATCTGCGCCTGTGTGAGATTTGCGGACATGTAGGATGCTGCGACTCATCGAAAAACCAGCACGCCACTAAGCACTTTCACAAGACAAATCACCCCATTATGCGCTCCATCGAACCGGGAGAAGATTGGGGATGGTGTTATGTGGACGAAATGATGTTCGAGCCTTTTCCGCGAAGGCCGGCCGTCACTCGCAAGAAAGAGTCCTCGCGATGATCACCGTGGCTTCCAATCTTGATCATCAGGGCCAGCTTCTGGTGCGTCTTGCCCAAGCTCGTTCAATAACCGAGGATTTATTTCGCAGGGTGCGCTCGGACGCGTTATACGATCGGCCAATTCCCGAACGCCACAGAATAGTCTTTTACTTAGGCCATCTGGAGGCGTTCGACTGGAATTTGATCGCGGGTCAGGCGCTTGGCATGGGGCCCGCCGATACGGAATTCGATCGCCTCTTCGCATTCGGAATCGATCCGGTAGGTGGCGGACTGCCCCAGGACATGCCCTCAGATTGGCCACCACTGGCTCAGATCGAGAGATATGCCCACAGCGTCCGCAAAGCGTTGGATGATCTTCTCAACGGTAGTTCGCGAATAGCAACGGACGACTGGCAGTTCCCCCAGCAGGCGATCCTCAACGTCGCCATCGAGCATCGGTTAATGCATGCAGAAACCCTGACCTATATGCTGCACCAGTTGAGCCCGCAGCGAAAGATGGTACCGCACGACTATCTCTCGGTCAGTTCGTACCCGGGCGTGCCGTCCGCCGCTACGCGTACCATCGATATCCCGGCTGGGAACGCCACGCTTGGTCTTCTGCGCGGCAGCGAAACCTTCGGTTGGGATAACGAATATGACGAGCACGTCGTATCAGTGCCAGCTTTTGCCATCGCTTCCCATAAAGTCACCAACGAGGAGTTCCTCCGATTTGTGTGCGAAGGCGGATATGACGACCAACGCTTTTGGTGCGATGCCGACTGGGTCTGGATCAAGCGATACAACATCGACCATCCGTGTCTTTGGTTTACGCGCGAAGGCCAATGGTTCTATCGCACTATGTTTGAAGAGATACCCTTGCCTAAAGACTGGCCGGTCTACGTCAGTCATGCGGAGGCATCGGCTTACGCGCGTTTCGTGGGCGGCGCCCTTCCCTCGGAAGCGCAGTTCCATCGTGCTGCCTTCGGCACACCCCAAGGTCTGGAGCGCGCCTATCCCTGGGGGGATACCCCCCCAGACCTCACTCGCGGCAACTTTGATTTCCATCATTGGGATCCTGTTCCTGTTGGTAGCTATCCTGCAGGTAACAGTGCTTTTGGATTGCAGGACTCTGTCGGCAACGGATGGGAGTGGACCTCCACGCCCTTTGCACCCTACCCAGGCTTCGAACCTTCTTCTTTCTACCCCGGCTATTCGGCAGACTTCTTCGATGGTCAGCATTTCATAACCATAGGGGCCTCTCCCAGAACTGCGGCCTGTATGGTGCGACGCTCCTTTCGCAACTGGTTTCAGCCACACTATCCATACGTCTACGCCTCATTTCGCTGCGTGCAGTACTGAAGAGTACCCCTATGCTGATTCGCGATACCGCAATCCAGAGGATCGACTCGTTCGCCGAAGATGTTCGCAATGGGTTGGGACTGCCTGAGCAAAAAATGTTGCCGTCGAAGTATCTTTATGACGACATCGGCTCTGCCATATTTGAAGCGATCACCCGCCTCCCAGAGTACGGCCTTACGCGAGCGGAGGAGAGAATTCTACGTCGTCACTCCAGCGACATCGCCCAGTTCTTTACCCCGCATGGCATGGTCGTCGAACTGGGCAGCGGCAGCGGTCGCAAAACACGTCAGATTCTGGAATCCCTCGCCCACCATCAGTCGATGACCTACTGCCCGATAGAAATATCTTCGGCAGCACTGGTAAGTTGCGAACGAGAACTCGACGACCTTGCTCACGTCAGCATTCTTGGATTCGAGGCCGAGTACCTCGACGGCCTCATCAGGGCCGTTGCCCGCCGTGCACCCGGAGCCGCGGTGATGGTACTCTTCCTGGGTAGTTCCATCGGCAACTTCGATCGCGGACCTGCCGAGAATTTTTTGCGTGGCATTCGCCATGCCATCCAGCCCGGAGATACGCTTCTACTGGGCACGGACCTGGAAAAGCCACTAGCCCAACTTATCCCCGCCTACGACGACTCGCTTGGCGTCACAGAGGCATTCAATCGCAATCTGCTGGCCCGTATCAACCGCGAATTGGCTGGGGATTTCGATCTTTCCTGCTTCCAGCACGTCGCCCTATACAACGCGCGCGAGCGAAGAGTTGAAATGCACCTCCGCTCCATGAAGGACCAGAAAGTACAAATTGAAGATGACATCTTCACCTTCTGCGGCGATGAGACCATCTGGACCGAATGCTGCCATAAGTTCAGTAGGCACGATCCTTCGGAGATGGCCGTACGCACTGGATTCCGCTGCGTTGCGCAATGGGTGGATGTGGAATGGGGGTTCGCAGAGAACCTCTTCGTCGCGGTCTAAAGTTAAGCGGCTTGTCCGTCATCAGAGATACTGAATCACTGCTCGCTTTAGATATTTACTCTCCAGCAGTTGCGCTATTCGCTTCACAATATTGCGACGTAGATCCAGTTCAACCGGGATGTTCGGGTCCTGGTGTGCTTCATTGATTCTGGTTCCTACGGCAAACCGCACAATATCGCTGTTCAACAACATGCTGGCAAGACGTACCGCGGCATTCGACTTCATCTCTTCAGGAACAAATCCCTCTTCCAGCAGGCGAAGTACCTCACCCAGGGTCAATGTGCCTTCCGTCACTAGCTCGAATCCTTCCATCTTCGCTGATGGCGGCACCTTGGGATCCATCGGCTGCCCCAGATCGATCTTAATCGGACGATTCAGCAACCGTGAAATGATATTGGCAGTCGTACCGCCGCAGATCACCTTCCGCCCCGGCGTACTCACAGACATCATGGCCATGCTCTGGTCGTGCGAGCGATCGAACGGCGCCCCGGTCAGCACCAGCAACTGACGAGGCTTGCGGAAGTAAACAACTCCGCATGTAATGTCGTCACGTGCTCCCTGTACATCGATCTCTTCCGCCTTCGCAACCAGCAGGCGCGACAATTCACGCGCTGAGATATAGGGGTTCCAGCGAATCTGCTCGCGTACGTAATGTTCCACATTAGCCAGACCCCATCCCAGCGGAGTGCGATACTCTCCCATGCCTGCCTGCGATATTCCATCGGAGAAAAATATAATGCGATCCTCGCGCTGAACATCAAACATGGTGTAACTGATCACGCGATCCTGCCAGCGAGGAGGGCGCACCTCCGTCTTTTCAATCTTCAAATCCCCATTGGGGCGCACCAGCAGGAACGGAGGATTGCCGTGCTCGATGATGCGCGTCTCCCCCGTGCTGGCAATGTCCACTACCGTGAATGTGGAATAGCTGATCTTACGTACGCTGCATATGGGCAGCGTGTCCATAATGGTTTCAGCCGAGGTTTGAATGTCCATAGCGCTGGCTGCATACTTCAGCGCCATCGTCGCAGTCATCGTGGCCAGTACGCTGGCCTTTACTCCGCTGCCAAGTCCGTCTGCAAGCACGGTCAGAATGCGTCCCTCCGGTTCAACTTTGCGCGACAGAAATACGTCGCCGGAGATGTATTGGCCGTGCTTTGCCCGCTGGCAGGAATCGACCTCGATAAAGCTCTCGGCACCGGTCACGTTTTTCTCCCGGCATCGTTATCGTCGGCCTCTTCCGGACTAAAGGAATTCACAATCGAGTTGAGCGTGATCTCTGAATCTGCAGCGTTTTCGCCAAGTAGATAGGCAATCTGTTGCACTGTATTCAGGTTCTTCTGAATGACTTCGCGCGCTCGAGCGATAATCTGCTCTTTTTGGAATATGGGCTGCGTGATGTCCTGAAATATCCCACATAGCACGGCATGCGGTTCAATCGTGAATATGCTTGTATTCAGAATGCTCCGCTGATAGCGAATGTCGTGGCTCACAATATCCGTGCCCGATTCCAGCACCCGTTTGAACAGATTGGAGAACGGAACCTCAATGTTGTACGCGCCGCCCTCCATCTCCGTCGATTGCCCGCCAGCCACCGCAAACAATCGCGCAAAATGTTTGTTGCTTTCAATGATTTTTAGGTTTTCATTCACAATCACGACTGCCGATGGCATCTTCTGCAGTAGCGCATTGGCTTTCTTCTGTGCCAGCTTGCGGGTATACGTTGCACACATCATGCGTTCCGCATTGCGTTCGATCAGGGCGCGGGCAAAGTCACGGCAAGAGTCGTATCCGCATCCCCCGCAGTTCAACTCATCGTCAGCGGAGTACTTACCCACCGTGCGCAACGCATCCTGCAACTGCATCTCGCTGTATGTAGGCCGGGCGATAGCTGTGGTGTTGTAGTGTCCAGTGATTTCAGGAGAACGCCCACGTGAAAGCTTGCTGGCTGGTTTCGCATAGTTCAGAATGTCATAACGCCGTCGAGCCACCGATGTGGTGCGCGCAGCCTTCGGTCCATTCACGCAGGAGCCTGCGCATGCAGTCAGTTCAAAAAATATGTTGTGCTCCGGGTGCCACTCCGGAATGCTCTTCAAGGCCTGTTCTACATTGCCAATTCCCGAGAACGACATATATTGCAGGCTGTTCACCTCGCGTTTGCCCGCAACCGCTGGAACCATTCCTCCATCGATAGGATATAGTGCACCCTCTTCGGCCACCTGCGGCTGGAAGCAGTCCTCCACTGTTGTTATCATCTCTGCCAGATCGATATTTTCTTCTCTCAGCCAGTGTTCCAGGTCCTCGAAGGTCAGCACCACATCCAGGAGTTCAGGATGCTGTTCGGCCTCCTTTTTCTTCGCTATACATGGTCCGATGAAAACCGTCGCGATCTCTTCGCCATAGGTCGCGCGCAACATCTTGCAGTGCGACAGCAGGGGCGAGAGCAGGCTCGTCAGGTGTGACTGGCATTCGGGATGGTACTTGGAAATGAAATCCACTACTACCGGGCACGCAGAGGAGATCCATATCTGCTTCGGTTCGCTTCGCATCAGCGAATGTACGCTGGCCGATACCTGCTGTGCGCCAAGTGCGGTCTCCGATACAGCATGGAATCCCAGCCGCTTTAGTCCATGAATCAGCTGTTCCGGACGGATCCCGGTGAACTGTGCCGCAAAAGATGGAGCTAGCGACACAATCACCTTACGCCCGTTCGTCAAGAGGGCCTTTGCGTCGGCCAAATCGTCGCGTACCTGCTTGGCGCTGTGTGGGCACGCTAGTACGCACAGGCCACACATGATACATAGATCGGGCACTACGCGCGCGTAGCCATCCTCTACGCGTATGGCTTTCACCGGGCACTCGCGAATGCACTTGTGGCAGTCCTGACATTCTCGCTGCCGGGTATAGATGGCATTAAGCTTTGCCATGGTCTCCTCGTTTTGACCCGTCCAGCTGTTGCAGCAACTCCCGCAATCGTGTCGCGGTAATGTTGTGATAGAACTCGTTGCCAACCTTCAAATTGGGCCCCTGTTTGCACTGATCCTGGCATAGGCAGCCAGACAGGCAGACAGGTCCCTTTGCCCCTTTGCCCTGCGTAAATTGCTGAAGCAAGGCAAGTATCTCCGAGTTCCCTCTGGCGAAACAGGAACTTCCAAGACAAACTACGATTTCGACAGCTTCTTTCTCGGAGGGCATGGTTCACCTCGTTCTTACTTTCTCTACCTCACACACCCTGCAGCCGCTGACAGGAGTCATCTGCGATCGCCTGCCCGCTCTTCCGACCCGTTACCGTGGAACGACGCGTTCCGAATCCGTTCCAGCTACCTGCTCCTGGTTGTCACCCTCGATGCGGCTATCCAGAACTTCAATGGCCTTCGCAGACGTACTGTGCGAAACATGCACCCCATCGATCATCACGGTTGGGCCCGTCTCACACTTCTCAAAACAAAACCCTGCCCGCACATCCAGACGGTTCTCCAGTCCGCTCTGTTCCGCGTGACGCAGCACTCCGTTCAATACATCCTGTGAACCCTTCAGGAAGCAGTTGGTTCCCAGGCACACGCTCACTTTATGCCGGTCTTCTCCTGCCGTCTGCATCAAGGGTAATGACTCGTCCGCAATACGCCGCCTGCTCTGATAGTGGGTATGCAGCAGGTGGTGCGCCCTCTCGCCGCCTATCTCGCCCAGGAACCGCTCGTAGCATTCTGTAATAAAAACGTTGTCCTGTGATTTGTGCAGTTGTAGCATTTTGTCCGCGTTGTATAGACCCTTGGTGCGCAACGCGCGTGTGTTGAATGCGGTCGACACCGGCTGTCCAGCTCCACCTATACATCCTCCCGGGCAGGCCATCACTTCAATCAGGTCGTACTGGCTCGTGCCAGCCCGTACCTGTTCCGCAACCACACGTGCATTGCGCAGCCCGTGGACAATGGCCAGCTTCAGTTGGATTCCGTTCACATCGATGGTGGCCTCGCGCAATCCGGACTCACCGCGCACCTGCTGAAACTCGACCTGCTCGAGCTTCTTGCCCATCACCTTCTCCGCGGCATAGCGAAGCACCGCCTCGGTCACACCGCCCGAGTTGCCGAATATTACTCCCGCACCGGTATAGAAGCCGAAGGGCATATCAAATGATTCCGGCTGTAGCGTGTCGAAGATCAGTCCAGACGACTGGATCATATGAGCCAGCTCCTGTGTGGTCAGCACATGATCTACGTCAGGGTCGCCATCCACCGCAAACTCCGGGCGCTGCGCTTCAAACTTCTTCGCTGTACACGGCATAATGGACACAACTTTGATATCCTTACGCTCCACCCTCATCTGCTCGGGAAGCATCGTCTTCAGCAGCGAGCCGAACATCGCCTGCGGAGATCGGCATGTGGAAAGATTCGGCAACAGTTCTGGAAAGTACTGCTCTGCGTATTTGACCCAGCCAGGACAGCAGGAGGTAAACAGGGGTAGCGTTCCACCTTGTGTCTTGCGATGCAGAAACTCCGTGCCCTCTTCCAGCACCGTCAGGTCGGCGGCAAATGATGTGTCGTAGATTTGGTCGAATCCCATATGCTTCAGCGCGGCAACAATCTGCCCTGTGGTAATGTCGCCTGGCTTGCCGCCAAAGCACTCGCCAAGTCCCACTCGCACCGCGGGAGCTATCTGCACCACGACCTTTTTCGTGGGATCGGCTAACATGGCCCATACCGCATCCACCTCCGACTTTACCGTCAATGCGCCGGTTGGACATACGCTTGCGCACTGTCCGCAGTTCACGCACTCCACTTCGCCCAGGTTCTTGCCAAACGCCGGCTGCACGCATGCCTCATGCCCACGATGCGCAAAGTCAATGGCACCAATCCCCTGGATCTCCCAACACATGCGCACACAATCGCCGCACAAAACGCATTTGTTTGGGTCGCGTACAAGCGACGGAGATGACTCATCCACCGGTGCCGGTACCAATACAGACTTGAAGCGAACTTTCTTCACGCCCAGTCGTTGCGCCAGACTCTGCAACTGGCAGTTAGTACTGCGCGAGCACGTCGGACAGCTCTGATCATGGTTGGCCAACAGCAGCTCCACTGCAATTCGACGTATCTCGCGAATCTCCGGAGTCGTGGTCTGCACCTTCAGCCCTGCCTCGGGCAACGTGGAACACGCGCCCATGATCCCGCGTCCCTCCACCTGCACCAGGCACAGCCGGCATGCGCCGTACACGCTCAGTTCGGAGTGATAGCAAAAGGTCGGCAGGTCGATCTCGGCCTTGCGGATCAGTTCCAGCATATTACGCTCGCCTTCAATCGCTATCGTTCGTCCATCGATGGTCATTGTGGGTTGTGTCAGAGTGTTCATCGGTCTATATCCCTTCCACCGCGTGAAGCTTGCAGGCTGTTGCGCACGCACCGCACTTGATGCACAGCTCAGGGTCGATGTGATACGGCTTCTTCTTCTCGCCCGAAATTGCTCCGGTAGGGCATGCCGCAAAGCACACGCCGCAGCCCTTGCACTTGGTCTGGTTGATCTCCGGCCGCAGCAAGGCCTTGCATCGTCCTGTTCGGCAACGCTTCTCGAAAACGTGCTCTTCGTACTCCTTGCGGAAGTAGCGCAGGGTCGATAGCACTGGATTCGGTGCCGTCTTTCCCAGTCCACACAGCGACCCCACCTGCACTGCGTGTCCAAGCTGTTCCAGCAGCACAAGCGTTTCCGCATCCGCGCGTCCTTCAATCACGTCGTCCAACAAAGCCAGCAGTTGCCGGGTGCCTTCGCGGCACAGCAGGCATTTGCCGCAGCTCTCGCGCTGTGTAAACTGCATAAAGAAGCGCGCAATGCCCACCATGCAGGTGTTCTGGTTCATCGCCACCAACCCGCCGGAGCCCACCATGGCACCAACAGCGCGCAGCGACTCGTAGGCCAGCGGCAGATCCAGGTGTTCTTCAGTCAGACATCCGCCGGAGGGCCCACCAATCTGCACTGCTTTGAACCCGTTCTTCCATATCTTTCCTGCATCATCCGTCACCCCGCCACCGATGTTGTACACAATCTCGCGCAGCGTTGTTCCGAACGGCACCTCCACTAGACCGGTGTTGGCCACATGTCCTGTCAGAGCAAAGGTCTTGGTACCCGGCGATTCCTTGGTGCCGATACTGCGAAATACCTCCGGTCCCACATTCAGAATGCGCGACACATGAGCCAGCGTCTCCACGTTGTTGATGATCGTAGGCTTGCCCCACAGTCCGCTCTGCGCTGGGAAAGGTGGTTTGGGCCGCGGCATCCCGCGCTGTCCCTCGATGGACGCGATCATGGCCGTCTCTTCGCCGCACACAAATGCTCCCGCACCCTCCATCACGTCGCACTTCATGCTGAAGCTGGTGCCAAATACATTTTTCCCCAGAATCCCGGCACTCTCTGCATCCGCTACGGCGCGGCGCATCCGCTCCACTGCCAATGGATACTCTGCCCGTACATACACCAGACCCTCATTGGCCCCAATCGCCCGCGCAGCAATCATGATTCCTTCAATCACGCTGTGCGGGTTGCCCTCCATCACCGATCGGTTCATAAATGCGCCGGGGTCGCCCTCGTCCCCGTTGCAGATAATGTATTTCTTGGTCGAGTTCTGTACCCGCGCTGCATCCCACTTTCTTCCCGTGGGAAATCCCCCGCCCCCGCGCCCGCGCAGCCCGCTCTGCGTAATTACCTTGCATATCTCTTCGGGAGACATATCCAAATAGGCCATCCTGGCCGCTTTGTAGCCGCCGTGCTGCATATACTCGGCAATGTCCTCCGGATCGAGAAAGCCGCACTCCCGCAACACCAACCGTTCCTGGCGAGAGTAGAAAGGATTGTCAGTGAATCCGTGGCAGCTCTTGCGTGTCGACGGGTCCTTATACAGCAGTCGATCCACAACCTGGTCCGACACTAGTGTCTGCTGCACAATGTCCACCACATCTTCACTCTGTACTTTGCAGTACAGAATGCCCTCCGGGGCCACCGACACCAGCGGCCCCATCTGGCAGAATCCCTGGCATCCGCTTTTGGATAGCCGTACCTCATTGTCTTCGGCTTCTGAGCGAAGCTCCAGAATTACGTGTACGCCGCTGTTCGCCATCGCGCTCTTGAACGTCTCGTACACCTTCATGGCCCCATTGGCCATGCATCCTGTTCCGGCGCATACCACCACGCGGCGCACCTGTGCAGGTACTGTACTTCCGTTTCCGTTCACGCCATTCAAAACCACAGCTTCTGCGTCAGGCATGGGACTCCTCGGCTGAGGGCTGCTCAGCAATTGCGCACTCGCCCGCAAGCGATGCTTCCTCGGCCTGGATCGCATCCACCAGGGCCAGCGCATGCTCCGGCGTTATCTGTCCATGTACCTGCTCATCGATCACAATTACTGGAGCCAGTCCACATGCGCCCAGGCAGGCCACCGTCTCCAGTGTGAACAGCATGTCCGGCGTGGTCTTATTGATTTCGGTAGTGCCCAGCTTCTCGCGCAACGCATTCAGTACCGGAATCGACTGCTTCACATGGCAGGCCGTCCCATCACAAACCCGGATCACGTGTTTTCCTTTGGGCACCAGAGCAAAATGAGCGTAGAACGTTGCCACGCCAAACACCCGCGCCGGCGGAACGTCCAGAGAAGTCGCCACATACGTCAGTACTTCTTCCGGTAGATAGTGATACTCATGTTGAATTGCTTGCAGTATCGGGATCAGCCCCGATGCTTTGCGCGAGTAGCGATCCAGTATGTTGCACACCTTCTCAAACTTCTGCGCGCGATCAACCGCTATCGGCATCGTCGCCATCAAACAGCCTCCTTCTCTTGCTTCTCTTGTAAGGGCACACCCAAACGTCTCGCCAGCTTCCAGGAAAGCGATGCCAGGGTCGAGTAAAGATCTTCGTTGTGCACAATAATGTGTTCGGGAACTCTAAGCTTCACTGGAGCAAAGTTCCATATGGCCTGAATGCGCCCCTTTACCATCTCATCGGCCACCGCCTGCGCCGCTTCAGCAGGGGTCGTGATGATCCCCAGCAGGATGCTCATCCGAGGGGCCAGATCGGCCAGCTTATCCAGAGACAATACCGCCTTCTCATGGATCCGTTGCCCAATCTTGGCTGGGTCCGTGTCGAACGCAGCCACAATCCGCAATCCAAACTTTGAGAATCTTTCATGCCCCAGCAACGCGGTGCCCAGGTTTCCTACCCCAACAAGAAACGCCTCGTTCACGTTGTTCCAACCAAGAAAATTTTCAATAGCCTGAATCAGTTCACTCACCGAGTATCCGGTCTTCGGCTTCCCGATGATCCCCGTGTACTGTAGGTCCTTGCGCACCTGCACCGGAACCAGTCCCAGGTCACGTCCTATTGCGCTGCATGAGATTCGAGAGACACCCTTGGCCTCCATATCCACTAAATAATGATGGTACTGGGGCAGTCGCTTCAGGCTGGGCTGCGGGATAGGCTGCGCGGCGGGGCGGGTGAGCTGTAACGTATTCGATATATTCATACCGATAACCACATATCGACTCTACTGCCGCACAGATTTTCAGACCGTGACCGCTATCACAGCCACTTCGTCGTATGTGTCGGGTCTCGTCTTACATGCTCTTATCCCAAATTTGCCGTGCTGCAGCGATATGAATGGAGCAAACTCCTCCAAACCGAATATCGGACAGATCAAGAACCCCGCAAATGTTCTTCAGTAATACAATTTGTATGATTCGCAGTTCAAGCTGCAGTTGGTATGGGTGCGCATGCATCGATTGAGGGGACAAGTATGAATTATCCCGTTTGGGACGTGGCTTTCGGCGCTGGCCTGCTGATGGCGTTGGTGGCTGGCCTCCATGTTTTCGTCTCTCACTTCGCAGTCGGCGGGGGACTGTTTCTCGTTTTAACGGAGCGCAAGGCACGTCGTAGCAACGATTCGCAACTCCTTGCTTGGCTCAAGACCCATACTCGTTTCTTTGTGCTGCTTACCGTCGTCTTCGGAGCAGTCAGCGGCGTTGGTATCTGGTTCACTATCGGCCTCATCAGTCCCACCGCCACCAGCAATCTCATCCACATTTATGTCTGGGGATGGGCTATCGAGTGGGTCTTCTTCTTCATTGAAATCACTGCCGCACTGCTCTATCTCTATGGATGGGACAAGCTGGAGCCCAAAGTCCATGAATGGTTCGGATGGGTTTACTTCATTGCTGCCTTCGCCAGCATGGTCGTTATCAACGGAATCATCACCTTCATGCTCACTCCCGGCAACTGGATTCAGGACCACCAATTCTGGACCGGGTTTTTCAATCCTACCTATGCGCCGTCGCTGCTCTTCCGCTTCTGCATTTCCTTGGCCCTGGCCGGCATCTATTCGCTCCTGACCGCCAGCCTGCTGAAGGATGTTGAACTGAAGGCGCGCATCGTTCGCTGGGGAGCGCTTTGGACGGTACCCTCGCTGCTTCTTCTGCCGGTCTTCGCCTGGTGGTACATCCGCGATATTCCACCACTTCTTTGGACCAGCACACGCGGAGCTATGCCCACCGGCACACACTTTGCGCTGCTGGCCTGCCTGCTCCTGGGCGGAACCTTCATGCTTGCATTGGTCTCCCTCATTCGACCCTCCCGCCTGCATCTCTCCTTGAGCCTGCTGCTTGTGGTTGTGGCCTTTGGTGCGATGGATTCCTTTGAATTCGTCCGCGAATCCATTCGCAAGCCTTTCGTTATTGTTAATTATCTTTATGCCAATTCGCTCTACTTCACAGCCATGCCCGGCGACGGCGGTTTCACCGTGGACAACATCAGCAATACCGGCGTACTGCAAACTGCAAAATGGGTGCAAAACCGTACTCTGACTCAAAATAATCAGGTTGCTGCGGGCCGCGAGATATTCCGCGTTGAGTGCGAGAGCTGCCACACAGCCAAAGGCTACCGCGGCGTTCATCAGTACATCGTCAAGCGCCAGTGGGACCAGGACAAACTGCATGCCATGTTGGGCGTGCTGTTTATGATGCATAACAATGTTATGCCTCAGTTTGCCGGTACCGATGCGGAGCTGAATGCTTTGAGCGCATATCTTGGCTCGTTGCAACCCATGAACCTGCCAGCAGACCTTCACCCGGACGGCAAAACAGTCTTCGAACAGAATTGCAGCATGTGCCATCAAGCGCGTCCAGACGACCATCTCTTCACCAATATGCCGAAGAGCCCGCAAACGGCTATCGCAGCCCTCAGTAGTCTCCCTGCCATGTTTCCCATCATGCCCGACCTGAAGTTATCGGAGGACGAGCGACGCGCCCTGGTTCAATGGGTTGATACGCAACGCTCCGCGCCAGCAGCACAAGGAGGTAACTGAGATGTTCGATCCCAGCATGGTTCCAACGCCTGACCCTAATCCACTTCCCGCGCCCTTTTGGGTCTTCAAGCTGCTTCTGGTGGTCACCTTCGCACTGCACATCCTTGCCATGAACTTCATGCTGGGCGGAGCGTTACTCGCCTTGCTCGCCCGCTGGCGGCAGAAGGGTAGTCAGTACGGCACTCGCATCTTTTACGATGTGGCCAAAAAAGTACCCGTTATGATGGCGGCAACCATCAGTATTGGCATTGCTCCGCTTCTCTTTGTGCAGGTACTCTATGGACAGTTTTTCTATACCTCGTCCATCCTGGTAGCGTGGCCGTGGTTCCTTGTACTTGTCTTATTGGTCATTGCCTACTACGGCTTCTACTTCGTCTCGTATCAGGGACAGAAGCGTCACCGTGCGGTTGGCCGCGTCATGCTCTTCAGCACCACTCTGGTTCTCATCATCGGCTTCATCTATACGAACAATCTCACCCTCAGTCAGGTCCCCGCCAACTGGGCAAGCAGGTATTTCTCATCCACCTCAGGCTGGGGCCTCAATCTTGCCGAGCCTACTCTGGTTCCCCGTTATCTTCACTTCATGACCGCGGCCGTCGCCGTTGGCGGACTCTACCTCGTCCTCATCGCATGGACCAAATGGAAGCAGGAACCGGACTACGCGCGTGCCATATTCCAGCTCGGAGGCAAGGCATTCCTCTATGCCACCATGGCCCAGTTCCTGGTTGGCTTCTGGTTCCTGTTCAGTCTGCCTAAGGCCCTGTTTATGATCTTTCTTGGTGTCGATCCGCTGGCCACGTCACTCCTCAGCTTTGGCTTGGTGGCTGCGCTGGTATCCATATTCATGATGTCCGCAGCCCTCAGGAAGGACAATATCCGTCTCGCAGCTCTCGGCGTTACCGGCATCACGGCACTCATCGTTGTTACCATGTGCATCATGCGCGAGCTTCTACGCATGGCCTACCTCAAGCCCTACTTCAACGCGCAGCAGTTCGCCGTGCAGACGCAGTGGTCGCCGTTCCTTATCTTCCTGGTTCTTTTCGTTACCGGAGGGGCCTTCTGGTTTCTCATGTTGAAGCGCTACGGCCTCTTCAATAAGACGAAACCCGCGCAACCATAACCGACGCCACTACTTCTCCAGCGTGCGTATGTATCCCACCACGGCCTTGATCTGCGCGTCACTCAACTTTGCCGCAAAGCTTGGCATCTTGTCTTTGCCATTCTTCACAATCGTCATCAACGCGGCATCCGGCGTCTTCACTACAGCCGGGTCCTTGAAGGAAGCGGCCTTAAACGCCTTACCCACAGGTGTGGCGGCCAGGCCGTCTTCGCCATGGCACAAAGCGCATTGTGCCTTATAAGTGTCTGCTCCAGAGCCTTGCGCAAATACGGGCGTGACAACTGTTGCTGCTAGACAAAGAATCGCAATACCACCCAGTTTCGATTTCACTTGAAGGTCTCCTTATGGGAAAGCTTTACACAGTTGATGTTTCTACTCGCGAGTTTGCCTTACGATTAAGTATAACTCTGCCGTACACCGTCGGCGGCACCATGCAATAGTTGTCGCACGCAACCCGGGGCAGTGCCGAAGCCCGCCTATCAGGATGCATCGTTTACTCCCGTTGGCCTTACTTCGCCCCTGCCGGAGTCAGCGTGACCTCTTCCTCCTGTGACAGGCCGTCCGTAACCTCAACCGGCTTGGTGTCGAAGGAGACCGTCGCTGGCTTCAGGCCCGTCCGCGTAGCCGTAAGCGTGACGGATCCAGCCTCCCTGGTGGCTCGCATTGCCACGCGGTTGATCCCGTCCTCGGTGTTGAGATACAAGTTATTCGTGCTGTTGATCTTGCCACTGTTATAGCCTCCGCGCCAGATCGCAGGGCCGGTGGCCGAGACAGCCCTTCCCGTCGAGCTCCACGTGAAGTCCACACGCGCATCGTCAGTTGGGCATCGCTGGCCCTTTGCGTCTACCACCTCCACATCGATCAGTGCGATGTCCTCGCCGTCGGCGCGCACACCGCCCGGGGCGGTGTGCAGGGTTAGCTTGATCGCTGCTGGTGGCCCTGCGGTCATCAGTGAATAGTTTGCGACCGCAGCTGAGCCCTTGTAGCCTACCGCCTTGATCGTGCCCGGCTCAAACGCAATATTCGGAAACGTATACAGATAGCCGTTTTCAGGCGTCGTCATCTTGCCTTTGGAGGCTCCGTTTACGAACAGTTCCACGCTGTCCACATTGTTGGCAACTACATAGATAGGTTTCACCGTGGGGCTTCCATTGGGCTGCGTTGCCGGGTACGTCCAGTGCCCGATGATGTGGATGTCGGGCATCTCGTTCTGCATCACCTGCTCCACGTAGTAGGCTTCCTTGGGCAGGCGCACCGCGTCCGTCTTGCCGCTGACGCGCGATACTTCACTCGAATCCTGCCTTCCGTCGGCAGCCTCATCGGTAAAGTAAATAGACGCATACGCGGAGTACTTGGCATGCGCCGGGTCGGTGTTGGAGATGCGGTTGGAATAAAAGTTCCAATAGCGCTTCACCTGCGCTACGGCGAAGCTCTCGGAGGTGTACTGCCAGGTGTCGTTCGGCCCCTTCTTGAAGCCGTAGTACGGTGGCGAATAGTCGTCCCAGAAGCGGCGCGCGCTCTCATCGCGGAAGTCCTCGGTCTCAATCAGCGGTGCCTTGTTGCGGACGTTGTCGTTATAGGGTTGGCTCAACATGGTTCCGTACCACTCCGCCGCGGCTACCGCTTCAGGTTGGGTAAGTGACCGGCATCCCATGAACCGTCCGCCGTTAGGGTCGTACTGCTTGCGCAGTGCCACCATCTCCTGCATCTGCGGCCCAGTGACGCCGGTATTGCCAGCCTCCCACATTAGGATGCTTGGGTTGTTTCGCAGATAAATAATGCTGTCGCGCATCACATCCACCCGCTGCCGCCACTGCGTACCCCAGGAGTCCTCTTCCTTGTCGCCAGCTGGCGCTACCTCCACTATGCCAAAGCGGTCGTACGACTCCACATCCTCCTTCTGCGGTGTTACGTGCATCCAGCGCATGTAGTTGGCGTGGTCGTCGCGGATCATCTGCGCAGTGAAGTCGTGCATCCACTCCGGATAACCCACGCCTACGCCGGCCCATTCATCCGCCGAGCGCTCCGAGAATCCCTTCAGATATACAAACTTGTCGTTGATGTATACGCCGCCCGTGCCTGCGCCGCCCTTGAACTCCACCTTGCGGAAACCGGTGGTGATTTTGGTGACGTCCACTACCTTCCCCGCAACCGTCAGCATCGTATACACGTCATATAGATACGGATCGTCCGGGCTCCAGAATCGCGCTCCGGTCAACGCTCCGCTGGCCGTTAGAATGGTCTTGTCGCCTGCGGTAACATCGGCATTGCTTCCATTGAAGGTGGCCCTCACTACGCCGTCCTTGTCCACGACCACAGCCGAGAGGGCAACATTGGCCGATGTACGCCCGCGGCCCTGTGTAGAGTTATGTATCTGTGATTCCACATGCACCGTGCAGCTATGGCCGGCAATGTTGTAGTCGGTGCAGTAGATGTAAGTGCCCGTAGTCCCCAGTCCGTAATAGATCGGCAGCGTCTGGTAGATTGGCCCTGTCACATGCAGCCACACTCTCCGATTGATCCCACCGTACTGTGGGTTGAAGTCGTTTGCGTTCCATCGATATCCTGTGTCTGTGGCGCGTTCTTTCACGCTGCCGCGATTGTCCACGCGCACCGCAATCACATTCTCCTGGTCGCCAAAGTGCAGGCCAGGCGTCAGGTCGATGCCGTACCCAGTAATTCCGTTCTCATACAGCCCGAAAGGAACGCCATTCAGATAAATATCGCCCGACTGGCGCATGCCCTCGAACTCAATGAACACCTTCGACCCCGACATATTTGCAGGTAGCTTAAAGTGCTTGCGATACCACACCACACCCTGGTACTTGCCACGATCGCCGCCGCTATGGTCAATGATCATGCGGAACGAGTCGACATCATTGAATGTATGAGGCGTGCTCACCGTCTCCCACTGTGCGTCGTCGAAGCTCACCACCTCGGCCCCGGGTATATCCTGGCGGATAAACTTCCAGTCGGAGTTGAAGTTGTAGGTCACGCGCGGCGTGGTGGGAGGTGTGTACTTTGCATCCGCCGACCAGAGCGGAAGGGTCGACGCAAGAAGGGCAATGGCTGCGAGGGGTAAAAGGGTTCTTAGCTTCATGGCCGGAAGTCTATGGATGCCGAAGAATGTCTGTCAAACCGAGCGGGATCGTCGTGCTGCCAAACCCCAATAACGGTTAAATATCAAATTACTGTATCTGAAGTTAGACATACTGACCGGCATCGAAAGCGGCCCGCTATTCTGTCCTCTTCCGGGTGGGCACCCGTACTGCCTTTCATATAAGATTTTGCGATAGTTATCCTATGAATTAAATAAGTCGCGCGGGCAATTGGCCCTCGCTGCATCGCAAAGAAAGAAGAGGACCGCAATGAAATCCAGTTGGTTGGCAAACCTGCCGCTTCGGTTGGCAATACTCCTATCGCTCTCCATGCTGCTTCCAGTGGTAGCCTCTGCCACAATTACGCCCTACCCAGCCTACGCCGGCGCGCCAGAGAGCCTTGCCTACCGCGTCACCGTCGACGGCCAGCCCGTATTTGTGCATCGCCTACCCACCTACAACCAGTTTCAGTGGATGGACCACGCCAGCTTCGCCATGCCCGCCTCCGGCAAGGTCCACGTCACCGTTACTTCGCTGGTTAACGAGCGCAATGTCATTACCTGCTACATCCGTCCCGCCGCCTACGGCATTCATCCCCAGATCAGCGGCAAGTCCATCAGTTTCGACCTCGATCAGCCGCGCTATCTTGTCATCTTCTTCAACGAAGAACCCACCTTCCAGAGTCCCGGCCTGCTTCTCTTTGCCGAGCCTGCCGAAAAGAACGCGCCCAAACTAGGCGACGCCAACGTCACCAACATCATGGACTATAAGGTGGATAACACCGGCAAAACGCTGGAGACTGCAACCATCAACAAGGCCATCGGCGATGTCTCCGCTCGGCCCGGCGGCGGTGTCCTCTTCTTTCCCGCTGGAATCTATCTATCCGGCGAGATTGTGATGCAAAGTAACGTCAAGCTCTACATCGACGCGGGCGCAGTCATCCGCGGCTCGCACAAAAACGCTGACTATATCTCCCCACCAATGCCCAATGGTGGTCGCGGTCTGCGCGCCATGGTCGTCTTCAACAATGTGGAGAATGCCGGCATAACCGGACGCGGCACCATCGACATGGAAGGCTACCCATGGCTGTGGCACGACGTCCAACCCGATACCGGCGACGGCAAGGCGCGCTCCGACGAGGGCCTGGTCAACGATCCGCACGGCAACGGTGTCAAAGGATACATCGTCAACCACTGCAAGAACATCACTTTCCAGGGACTCCTCCTTCTGCGCTCTTCCTACTGGAGCACCACTGTCAGCGACACCGAAAATTTCTCTGCCATCAACATCAAAATCGTCAACCGCAAGCAGCAGTATCACGACGACGCCTTCGACTTCACGGGCAACAGCAAGCACATCCTCGTGGCTGACAGCTTCGCCATGACCATGGACGATACCTTCGCCTTCTATGGCGGCAAAAGCTCCACGGTGGAGGACGTCACTGTCCGCAACTTCGTCAACTACACCTACACCGCTTCGATTGCGATCGGTTACGGCGGCGCACCCAATATCCGTCACCTGCTCTTCGACAACGTACAGTTTGTCACCAACCAGAACAAGTATGCGGTTTGGATCCAGCTCTCTCCCGCGTACTTCACCGGCAAGGGATACACCTCGGGACAGAAGCCGAGCGACGGGATCGTCCTCGACGACTTCAAGTTCGTCAACACATCTTTTGAGAATGACGGCGGGCATATCTACATCGACGGCGGCTCAGACCCCATCACGAACTTCATCTTCCAGAACTGCACCTTTGGCCATCCCACCCGGCCCGCGCAGATCATGGGTACCAAAGTCGCCCCCATACTCTTTATACATGACAAGATTAATGGAGTGGTTGTAAGCAGCGAGCAGCAGTTGAAGCGCGACGGCTATGAGTTCTCCTCGCCAGTCACCTTCAAATTCGCCCCTTAAGAAGCTCTAAGCCAGCGCCAGATTCAGGTTCTCGATCGCTTCGTCGATCTCTTGCGTATTTTTGAAGCCCACCGTCACGCAGTCCACCCCGGCGTTGTTGAACGCGAAGCGCATCGCAGCCTGGCGGTCTGTGCGTTGGGTAAATGTGCCTTCACCAATCAGCTTCATGCTGATCACGCCAGTTCCATCCTTCTTCACCAGCTTCACATGCTCCACGACTTCGTCCACGCTCCCCGGATTACTGGGCCCGTCGCCCACTGGCCCGTCCATTCTCGTGCCGTTATGGTTCATGCGGATCATCGCCACTTGCAGCCACTGGTTGCCCGGCATCTGGCGTAGCGCGGGCAGGCCATGCACCGACGCTCCGCGCGTCAGAATCGTCTTCTTCTCCTGAGCCTGCTGGATACCGTCCGCCCAGCGCTTGCTCGTCGCCGGCCAGTCCGCGGTATGCTGCCAGTGCAGCAGCATGATGTCGAAGTATTCGGTCTGCATGGTGCTCCGCATCTCGTCAAAGTGCTTCTGCGGATCGACGCTCAGCTCCGTCGTCACCTTGTTCATCACCTGATAGCTTTCCCGCGTCAGTCCCTTCAGCGCAACGCCAAGCATTGCCGGAGTCACATACGAGTCCGATGTCTCGAAGAAGCGGATGCCCTTATCGTACGCATAGTGAATTAGTCGGGTAAACTCCTCCTGCCCCAGCGACGCCTGGATGTGCCCATTGTTGCTGCCCGTGCCAAAGGCCAGGCGCGTCACCTTCGTGCCCGATTTGCCCAATGTCACCAGGTCGGTGGCTGTGCGCGTAGCCCCATACATCGGCAAAGTGCCAACTGTGCTCATGGCGCCAACAGCAAGTGATGTCTTTAAAAATTCGCGACGAGATACTGGGCTCACAAGACTCTCCTTATTTGAAATCGTCAATCTGGCCAGCGCGTAAACAGACGCAATCTGTGGGAGATACTACCATGCCAATTCATCGCCAGTCAGTCTGCATGTGTAGGTCCTCATACTTCCGTGTTAGCAGGGGCTTTCACCACCCTACACACATCCCGAATATTAATTAATATGGCTTGTGCCACGTGCATTTCTTTATGCTGCTCGCATGCGCTCCTATCTCGTTCTACCCCTTGTCCTGGCTGGCTTCGCCCCGCACATCTCCCTGGCGCAAAACACACCTCCGTCTCCATTTCTTCTAGGGGCAGACATCTCTGCTCTCGACTCACCTGGCCGAGGCCGTCTGCCCGCCTATCAGGAAGATGGCAAGCCCAGTGACGAGCTCACCATCCTGCGTCATCATGGCTGGAATGCCTTCCGCGTCCGCGTCTTTGTTTCCCCAGTTCGCAATGCCCCCAACAACACCCTGCAGGCTGCCATCCCGCTCGCGAAGCAGATCAAGGCCTCCGGCGCTACCTTCATCCTCGACATCCACTTCTCCGATACATGGGCCGATCCGGGCCATCAGGAGATTCCCGTCGCATGGCGCGGCATGGACGTCAAGACCCTCGCCAAACGGTGGCAATCCTATGCCCGTGACACGGTCAAGGCACTCAAAGATGCCGGCGCAATGCCCGATATAGTCCAGGTCGGCAACGAGATTACCGTAGGCGCAGCGTGGCCCCTGGCCAAACTCGGACCTTCCACTGCAACCCCCAGCACCCCACCTCAACCCTACAATCAGGTTCAGCAATGGAAAAACCTCACCCTGCTGCTCAAGTCCGGCATTAAGGGAGTCAAGCAGGGCTCTGGCCGCACGCCGCCGCGCATCGCTATCCACATCGACAAGGGTGGGCATTGGGACACTACCCAGTGGTTTTTCGACCAACTCAACGCCGCCCACGTCTCATACGACATTATCGCGCAAAGCTTCTATCCCCCTTGGGGCCACGGCACACTCGACGACCTCTGGAACAACATGAACCAGTCAGCTCAGCGCTATCACAAGGACTTCATCGTCATGGAGACTGGCTATCTGCCTAACCGGGTCGCCAACCAGAGCGATATGTTCTGGCCGGTTACGCCGCAGGGCCGCCTGCAGTTCATGGTCGATCTCGTCAACACCATACAGAAGGCACCGCACGGCCTCGGCGTCATGTACTGGGCGCCGGAGCGCGACCTCTGGAACGACGATGGCACTCCCGGCCCCGCCGTCTTCACCCTGGACAACCTCACCACCCTTACCAAACGCCCCGACAGCCACGCCCCCACTGCCGTCATCCCCTAATGTGCCGCCACAAGGTTTGCTCTGTCATATCTAAAATCCTGAGTTCTGCCGGAAAGCCCTCGGTCGAGGTACAATTCATCCGAATCGGGCCAAAATTGAAGTATCAGTTTTAGGAGGATCCAATGCTTCGTCTTCGGAGCGTAACTTTATGGGTCGGCCTGATCGCGAATGCATCTTCCGCATTGGCACAGGCCACGCCTGCGGCTACCATGCCGCCATCACCCATTGTCTCGTCCCAATCCGTCGCGTCGCAATCCGCCACGGCCCCTATTGCTGCACGGCCACCGCGGCCACCAGCCCCAGTGCGCGATCCCCTTGGGCCAGAGATGGTCAAATCGGTGGAGCTGCCGGATGGACAGATTCCGTCCCCGACAAAGGATGGCAACTTCATTATCGGGCCAACCCATAAGCCTGCGCCCGAGATGGCGGTGGATCCAACCGTGCCCCAGGGCGCAGTCTACGAGTTCACCATGGAATCCAGCGACAGCAAGTTCTACCCTGGGGTGGAGCGCGACACGGCTGCTGTGCCGATCGGGACAACCGCGGAAAATGGCCCAGTCTCCGCCAGCCATCCTGCGCCGTACACGCGGCATGTGTCGGTCTATGTTCCAAAACAGTATGTGCCGGGAACGGCCGCACCGTTTTTGGTCAGCGCGGACGGCGAAAAATGCTTCTCTACACTGGATATTCTCATCGCGCAGAAGAGGATTCCCGTGATAGTTGCCATTGCGATTGGTAGTGGCGGAGGAGATGGACCGGGCAGCGAGCGTGGCCTCGAATACGACACCATGTCCGGTAAGTATGCGGAGTATGTGCAGACAGAGGTGCTGCCCCTGGCGGAGAAGACGGCCAATGTGAAGCTGACCGACGATCCCGATGGGCGCGCGACCATGGGCTCCAGTTCAGGCGGCGCGGCCGCGATGGCGATGGCATGGTTCCATCCAGAGTGGTACCACCGTGTACTTACTCGCTCAGGCACCTTTGTAAATCAGCAATGGCCGCACAACGATGCCCTGCCGTATGGAGGATGGGAGCTTCATGAACACCTGATTCCGCAAAGCCCGAATAAGCCGCTCCGCATATGGATGCAGGTAGGCGACCGCGACAACTTTGGCCCGCCTCCACCCACCGGCCCCAATAGGCACGACTGGGTCGCAGCAAACGAGAACATGGCCAGGGTGCTTTCCGCCAAGGCATACCACTACCAATTCGTATTTGCCCGTAATGCTGGGCATACAGACAGGGCCGTGCGGGCGCAGATACTTCCCGAAGCACTGGAATATCTGTGGCAGGGCTATTCTACCCAGCAAGCGAAAAAATGATTGCATTTGGCTTGCTCCGGCGATCCCAATTGCGCTTCGTCCTTCTGCTCTTAGCAAGGTCGAATGCCAGAATCTCCGTTTCCTTCTGCACCCTGGGCATTTCGCACCTGGCTTAGCGGAGGATGATGGTCTGGCTTCGCAGCCGTTAATGATCTATTGGGATCGCTGGCGCGGCTGGCGCGTAGTAACCTTTGCGTGCGAATACACTGAGCTTTCTACCGTCTTTTTGTGCCTCGATGGTAATGGTTCGGTACCGACCATCACGCCGGAATGCAGCTGGCTTGTATGACACCAGATAGCGACTGCGTATAACCTGCTGAAGTTCCGCAAGGCTGCTGTCCATCCTTCGCACCGTGCCTGGTATAAACTCACTGCCGCCCGTCAGTTCCGACAGAGTTCGCAATGCGTCATTGCCCACCGCCGCCGCAGGTTCTTCCTCTAAGCCCTCCCGGGTGCTCACGGTATACACACCAACTTCCCCGTTCTGGGCCCGGGTAATGGCCTGCTTCAATGTGGTGCTGCTCGAGTTGTCTTGGCCATCGCTGATCACTACCAGTATTCGAGCCACGGGCTGGGTTTCAACATGGCTGGCCAGTTTGTCCGCAGCAAACGCAACCCCGTCCCATAATGCGGTGCCGCCACCCGGCGCCAGTTGTTGCAACGCGTGTGAGCTTAGCGTTTGATCGGTGGTAAAGTCCTGCACCAGAAGCACGGAATTGTTGACACCGACCACGAAGGCCAGGTCATCCTTGTTCACCATTACCTGTTGAAGAAATCTGGTCGCAGCCGCCTGTTCAAAGTTGAATCGGTCCGTGACTGAGTCGCTTGTGTCAATCACCAGTCCCAGTCGTAACGGTAACTGCGATTCGCTGCGGAATGCCAGAATGGCATCTGGAGGTTGGTTGTCGTCGCGAATTTTTATATCGGCGGCAGTCAGGTTCGTCACGGATTTCCCCACGTCGGTTGCCGCAAAAAATATCCCGACCTCGTCTACCGTAATCCGGAGTGTCGTTCCAGCATTCTTGCTCCCTGGCTGCTCCATGACCGGCTGGTAGCCGGTCGCGATATTTGATTCCTTGGTGCCAGCTTCATTGCATACCGTACAGATTGAGGCGGGTATTGCTTTAGCTTCAGCAATCTGCTGCTCTTCCTTCTGCCGCTGCAATATCAGTTGCCCAGTACGCGCCGAATCGTCCGCAGTTGGCTTGGTCGGGCCACTCAATCGAATCGATGTCTCCTGTATAGAATGCAGTGTCGCCTCTGGTATGGAGACTTGTTCAGCCTTGATCTCTTCCAGAATTTGACCAAACTGGCCTGCTGATCCCGACTTGGGATCCTCCTCTAACAACGTCTCCATCTCATGCTGCGCTTCTTTGTGATTGCCTTGAGCCTCCCAGGCTCCTGCAGCAAAATAATGTACCAGGGAAGCACCTTCGTGCTTATGGGCATGCACTTGACCGGCTGTTGTTAGCACTGCGGAATAATCGTGGTTTGTATATTCTCCATAGACCAGTGCCAACTGCAGCTCTACGTCAAGCGGTGCAATCGACGAGGCCTTACGCAGCGATTCTTCAGCCGCAGCATATTGCTTTAGCGCTAATTCTGCACAGCCAAGATTTAAATAGCTGTTTGGCAGGTGGTCGTCCAGCGCAATGGCCTGACTAAACTCGCTGTCAGCCAACTCGTTCTTGCCCAGATTTAGATAGGCAGATCCCAGCGCGTTATGGGCTGCTACAAATTCAGGATAGAGGGTGATGGATTTGGCTAAGTGATCTACCGCACCCTGCGAATCATGCCCCATCAGCAGACGATAGCCTTGGTCATATTCGTGCCGAGCCTTTCCAGGCGCTTTGAGGTCTAACTTGGAAACCGATCCGCTGGGACTCTGCACATCTGTAAGGTGGGGGTTTCGGCTATCCACTAGAAACATATTGAACTGCAGTTGTGACTCTTGCATCACGTCAACGGGATTCATGTTGCCGTAGGCGTCGCTCTTCATCGGGATATTCAAAGACTGAGCAGTCGCATCACGGCATACTAGCAAGCTGAAAAGGAATGCCCAGCGGAGTGACGCATTAAACATGAAATTGGCCCCACATAGAGTTTACCGGAGTCATTCGATGCGGGCCAAATTATGGATCACTACAAAAACATTGCACTACCCCACCCCGCCGCAGTTATCCAGGCCTATATTCTTATGCGGAAACCAGCAGTCCGATGGTGATCGTGCCTAGGCAAATACAGAAGTCCTTCCTCTCTGCGGGGAGGAAATCTCGATACTTACTGTTTCTTCATGTCGTAGTTCATGTATACAACGTGGGTCTGTAAGTACTCCTCTATGCCATGTTTGCCGTCCGCACCACCGATACCCGACTTCCGCCATCCCGCGTGGAAGCCCTGCATGGCCTCGAAGTTCTCGCGGTTCACGTACGTCTCGCCGAACTTCAGCTCGTTGCACGCGCGCATGGCCACGTCCAGGCTACGCGTGTAAATGGACGAAGTCAGGCCGTACTCGCAGTCGTTGGCGTAGCTGATGGCCTCATCCAGCGTCTCGAAGGTAGTGATCGGCAGCACAGGCCCAAAGATCTCCTGCTGCATAATGCCGCTCTCCTGTCGGCATCCACTCAACACAGTGGCTTGGTAGAAATAGCCCTTGCCGCTTTGGAAGTTGCCGCCGCACTCCAGTTTTGCGCCGTCCTTCAACGCCTGTTGTACGGCATCATGCACTAGCTCGCGTTGCCGCTTGCTAACCATGGGCCCCATCTCGGTGGCCGGGGCAAACGGATCACCAGTCACCGTCTGCTGCATGGCCGCAGTCATTTTTGCGATGAACTCCTTCGCGACAGATGTGTGTACATACACGCGTTCGGCACAGTTGCACACTTGACCAGTGTTGATGATGCGCGAGGCGCGAATCGCGCTCACCGCCAGATCAACGTCCGCGTCCCCCATCACGATCGCAGGTGCTTTGCCGCCTAGCTCCAGCGAGACTTTGGTTACGTTGTCCGCAGCAGCATGCATCACAGCCACACCGCCGTCCACACTTCCTGTTAGGCTCACCATGCCTACTTTGGGATGGGCGGCTAGGGCGTTGCCCACCACAGAGCCGGAGCCTGAGACTAGGTTGAACACGCCTTTAGGCAGCGACGATTGAGCCACCAGCCGCGCAAACTCAAAGGCGTTATTGGGCGTCTCACTGCTTGGCTTGATCACGATGGCATTACCCGTCACCAGCGCAGGCGCCATCTTGCGAACGATTAGAAAGAAGGGGAAGTTCCATGGCAGTATGCCTGCAATTACGCCGATTGGCATCTTGTACAGAAGTATGTTCTCGCCAGGGCGGTCGCTTTGAATAATCTCACCTTCATAGCGTCGGGCAAACTCAGCCATGTAATCCAGGTAATTGGCGGAGAAGTCCACCTCAACCTGAGCCAGAGAGAGAATCTTGCCCTGTTCCGCGGTGATGACGCGCGCCAGAGCTTCGCGGTTCATGCGCAGCAGCGTCGCAATCTCGCGCAGATAGTCCGCCCTGCGAACCGCTGGCAGTGCGGCCCAGTTCTTCTGTGCTGCCTCGGCAGCTAGTACGGCTCTGTTCACATCTTCCACCCTGCCGGCAGGAAACTCCGAAATCACCTCTTCGGTCGCAGGGTTCACCACCTGCAGCATCTTGGAAGACGACACAAATTCACCGTCAATCAGCATCTCATAGCGTTGAATACCTGTCGCAGTTGCTCCCATGGCGATCGTACCCCTCTCCTCGCTACACTCAGCGACGAACAGCAAGTTGCTGGTAGAGCATGCGCCCGCTTCATGCACACCCACTAGCACGCTAGATGATAGATGCTGCTCCGGGGGTATGGGAAGTGCGTCGAAATCCATTCCATATAACTTTCTCTTTAAAATATGATCCGGATGATTGCACGGGTCATCTCATACACTGTCGTTGAGCGCTATGCTCGAACTCAATCCGCCAATCCGCGTCATCCTTACCGCTACGTCGAGTCTCGAAGAGGCAGCCCGCATCGCTCGCGCTCTGATCGAAGAACGGCTGGCAGCTTGCGCTACATGGATTCCCGCTGCACAGTCCATCTACCATTGGCAGGGACAGGTCGAATTCGCCACGGAATCCATCCTCATGCTAAAAACCAGCCCCGATCAAGTCGCTGCCCTCGAGGCAAGGTTGCATCAGTTACACAGCTACCAGACTCCGGAATTCCTCGTACTTAATGTTGAATCCGCCAGCCAACGCTATCTCGACTGGATGCTGGACTCGCTGCGTCCGATTTGAACCTCCGGACGCCATCGTTGTAATCAGGAGGAGTACACTGCCAAGAACTATGGGCATACTCCAAGCGCTTATTCGTATCTTGCCAAAGCGACAGGTTATCGCAGACCCCCTACGCCGCCTTGCCTATGGAACGGATGCCAGCTTCTACCGCATGATTCCAGAAGTGGTTGTAGTGGTCGAAAGCGAGCAGGAAATACAGGCTTTGCTGCGCGTAGCACAGGAGTACGGACGTACGGTCACATTTCGCGCCGCCGGAACCAGCCTCTCAGGCCAGGCCATTACCGACAGTGTTCTTGCTCTGATCGGTGATGGTTTCGCAACCTGTGAAATCTCCCCCGATGCCGCCACGGTTCGTCTCGGCCCCGGCATCATCGGCGGCGAGGTGAACGCGCGCCTCGCCCAGTATGGACGCAAGATAGGACCTGACCCCGCCTCTATTTATGCATGCAAGATCGGAGGCATTGCAGCCAATAATGCCTCTGGAATGTGCTGTGGCACTGCGCAGAACAGCTATCGCACACTGGTTGACCTGCGCGTAATACTGGCGGATGGCACGCTGCTCGACACCGAAGATGTAGCCAGCGTCGCGGCATTTCGCCAGAGTCACGCAGATTTGTTGAATGTGTTAGAGCAACTCGGCATTGTCACGCGCGGCGATGCAGAACTGGCCGAACGCATTCGCCATAAGTACAAGATCAAGAACACCACCGGCTACAGCCTCAATGCACTGGTCGATTATATTGACCCCATCGACATCCTCGCCCACCTGATGATTGGTTCTGAGGGGACGCTTGGATTTATCTCCCGCATCACCCTCCGCACTGTTGTCGAGGATCCCTGCAAGGCCAGCGCGTTGGTCTTCTTTCCGACCATCGAAGCCGCTTGCCAGGCAGTTCTCCGCCTCAAACCGCTTCCCGTGTCCGCGGTCGAATTGCTTGATCGTCCAACCATGCGCTCTGTGCAGGACAAGCCCGGAATGCCATCGATTATGCGTAGCCTGAGGGACGAAGCAGCCGCCCTGCTGATTGAGGTACGAACTGGCGATTCAGTGCTTCTCCAACAGCGCATGGACGATGCAATACAAGCGTTGGCCGGCATCGCCACCCTAGAGCCAGCCAGCTTTTCCACGGATCCCGCCACCTGCGATATGTACTGGAAGGTTCGCAAGGGTGCCTTCCCTTCTGTTGGAGCCATGCGGCGTGCTGGCACCACCGTTATCATCGAGGACGTTGCCTTTCCGGTAGACTCGCTGGCCGCTGCAACCCTGGATCTGCAGGCTCTGCTGCAGCAGCATGGCTATAGCGAGGGCATCATCTTTGGCCATGCGCTGGAGGGAAATCTCCACTTCGTCTTTACCCAGGACTTCTCCGATCCCGCTGAGGTCGATCGCTACGCACGCTTCACGGACGATTTTTGTCGTCTCGTAGTCGACAAATACGATGGTTCGCTCAAGGCCGAGCACGGCACAGGTCGCAATATGGCGCCCTTTGTCGAGATGGAGTGGGGACGCCAGGCCACCGAAATCATGCGTCACATCAAGGCCTTGTTCGATCCAGATAATTTGCTCAATCCCGGAGTCCTGCTCAACGACGACCCGCAGGTTCATTTGAAGAACTTCAAGCCGATGCCTGCTGCCGACGAGCTTGTAGATCGTTGCATCGAGTGCGGCTTCTGTGAATCGCTCTGCCCGTCGCACGGGCTCACGTTTTCTCCGCGCCAGCGCATCGTTAGTTGGCGCGATCTTTCGCGCCGTGCAGTTGCCGGGGACGATACCGCCGATGTTCAAGTGGCTTTTGTCTATAACAGTCTCGACACCTGCGCAGGCTGTGGTCTATGTTCCACTGCGTGCCCGGTCAACATCGATACCGGCGACCTGACGCGACTTCTGCGTGGGCGAAACCTGGGCACTCCTTCGCGCCAACTTGGGCAGTGGACTTCAGACAACTTTGGCATGGTAGCCATCGCCGCGCGCGCTGGTCTTACCATTGGCCATGCGGTCTCCAGTGTTGTTGGCGAAGGCACGCTCGCTGCCATCAGCAGAGGCGCATGGAAGCGTGACATGCCGCATGCCGCCAAATTACCCGCTGCTTATAAAGGCGCGGGCGATCCCGTGGTGTACTTACCAGCGTGCGGAGGACGCATCTTCGGTGCCAACAACCAGCAAGACGCATCACTCGCCCAGGTGGTCATGCAGCTGCTGGTCCGTGCCGGTTACGCGCCACGTTTACCCGAGGGATTCGATAAACTTTGCTGCGGCCAGATGCTGGAGAGCAAAGGCCTCGCCAATGCTGCCGACGAAATGTCCGATGCCGCTACCAAGGCTTTGATGAAGGCCGCCGATGACGGCCATGGTGGCTTCTATCCCGTAATCATGGATGCCAGCACATGCTCGTCGCGTATGAAGCAGTCCTTTGAAGGACGACTACCACTCTATGACTTCCATGAATTTGCTCACGATGCGCTTCTACCGCGCTTGCGTATTACACGCAAGCCGGGACCTGTCGCGTTGCATATCAATTGCAGCGTGCGCCGTTCTGGTTCAGACATCAAGTTGCGCAGGTTAATCGAGGCATGTGTGGATCTGGTCGTGGAGCCTGCCGGGGTTCTATGCTGCGGATTTGCAGGGGATCGCGGCTTCGTCGTGCCGGAACTCACAGTGCATGCCCTGCGCAAGGTTCATGAGGCTCTACCACCCAACTGCTGCGAGGGTGTCTCCACCAACCGCACCTGTGAGATTGGCCTAACTGCCGAAACCGGGCGCCCCTATCACTCCATTGCCTATCTGCTGGAAGAATGCAGCCGCGTGGACGCGATGGAGACATGCTGACAGTTACAGAATATTTACACAGGGCATAGCCAGTATGATTACTATCCTCTAGAAAGGATTTCAACGTGCAAACCTGGCAGCAGGTATACGATCCTCTGGGCAACATCTGGCTTTCATCACTGATCGCGGGGCTCCCGATTCTTTTCTTCTTTGTCGCCCTGACAGTCCTACGCTTGAAAGGGCATCTCGCTGGCACATTGACCGTCGTTCTCGCGTTGCTGGTTTCGATCTTCTTCTACAAGATGCCCTTGAAAATGGCGCTGGCAGCCGCTGCAGATGGGTTTCTCTTCGGATTGTGGCCGATTGCCTGGATCATCATCACAGCTGTATTTCTATATAAAATTACTGTTAGAACGGGGCAGTTCGAGGTCATCCGCGCATCAGTCGTCTCCGTTACCGAAGATCAGCGACTGCAGATGCTGATGGTTGGCTTCTCGTTTGGAGCGTTTCTGGAGGGCGCGGCGGGCTTCGGCGCTCCGGTGGCCATTACTGCCGCTCTGTTGGCCGGTCTTGGTTTCAACCCACTTTATGCCGCGGGACTCTGTCTAATTGCCAACACCGCGCCAGTGGCCTTCGGCGCAATGGGTATTCCTATGATCGTCGCTGGCCAGGTCACCGGTATCGATGCCTTCAAAATCGGCGCAATGGTGGGCCGCCAACTTCCACTACTCTCCTTTATTATTCCCTTTTGGATCATCGCAATCATGGATGGCTGGCGCGGGGTCAAAGAAACCTGGCCTGCGATTCTGGTTTGTGGTGGAAGCTTCGCTACAACACAGTATTTAACTTCCAACTTTATCGGTCCGCAATTACCAGACGTCACCTCAGCCCTGGTCAGCCTGCTATCCCTAACGCTGTTTCTCAAGTTCTGGAAGCCTAAGAACATCTTCCGTTTCCCTGGCCAGGAAGCGAGAATCGTAGCCACAAACCACTTGCCTGGGCAGGTGGTCAAGGCATGGTCGCCCTTTGCCATATTAACGTGCTTCGTTACCGTCTGGTCGATCAAACCCTTTACCGGACTCTTCGCTAAGGGTGGCAAGCTGGCCTGGACTGTCATCAACACACCAGTACCCATGCTCGACAGGTTGGTGATCAAAGTACCCCCCATCGTCAATGCGCCCATTCCCTATGGATCGGTCTATACCTTCAACTGGCTATCGGCCACGGGAACCGCAATTATGCTCGCGGCTTTGGTCAGTATATTGCTGCTGCGCATGAAGCCAATGCAGGCGATTAAGGCTTTCGGCAGCACATTGAACGACCTGAAACTGCCGGTCTTTACCATTGGAATGGTGCTGGCCTTCGCCTATATAGCCAACTACTCTGGTCTGTCCGCAACCCTGGCGTTACTGCTGGCTGCATCGGGTGTGGCCTTTCCGTTCTTCTCGCCATTTCTGGGTTGGATGGGTGTGTTCCTTACCGGATCGGACACCTCCTCCAACGCGCTGTTCTGCAATCTGCAAGCCAATACAGCCCATCAGATTCACGTCAGCAACACCCTGATGGTGGCGGCCAACTCCAGCGGCGGTGTCACGGGTAAGATGATTTCTCCGCAGTCCATTGCGGTTGCCACCGGCGCGGTGGGCCTGGTGGGGCACGAATCTGATCTCTTCCGCTTCACCTTCAAGCACAGCCTGATGCTTGCCTGCCTGGTTGGCGTCATCACCATGTTGCAGGCCTATGTTTTGACCTGGATGATTCCCGGTAAGTGAGCAAAGATACCAGACTGCATTACGGCGTCTCATGACAAAATAATAGATACACCATCATGTCAAACGAGAATCTCACTGCTACTGTGCCCTCCGTTGAATCCGAACCTGGGTTTGCCATTGAAATTGCCGCTGAAGCTAATGCTGAATCTGCTCCCGAATCCAGAGTCGAAACCGGTGTTGAAGCTTCTCTAGAAATTCCCATCGAACCTTTCACTGAACCGCCTGCCGAAACCCCCGATGAATCCTTCGCGGATTTGCTGGCGCAATATGAGCACACCCATTCGCATCAGGCGGAGGGCGATGCAAAGCAGTTGCAGGGGATCGTTGTCTCCCTCGATCCTGAGTTTGTCTATCTAGACATCGGTTACAAGTCCGAAGGAATTCTGCCGCGCAGCGCTTTTGACAACAACGCCGAGGGTGTTGTTGCGGGCGATAAGTTTCCCGTCTCGGTGAAGGGGCGCAACGCCGAGCGATACTACGAACTGTCGCGCCATAAAGTAGTGCAGCCAACGGACTGGTCTTCTCTGGAGGAGGCGTTTACCCAGAAGACTCCGGTGGTTGGCATCGTCACTGCGGTGGTAAAGGGCGGGCTCACGGTGGATGTTGGTGTGCGCGCGTTTATGCCAGCTTCGCGCAGCGGTACGCACGATGCCGCCGAACTGGAGAAGCTGGTCGGCCAGGAGATTACCTGCCGCATCACGAAACTGGATATCACCGAAGAGGATGTTGTCGTCGACCGCCGCGTTATTTCCGAAGAGCTGGCGCGAGCGCAGGCGCAACTCCGATACGCCGAGATGAAAGAGGGCGACATCGTCCACGGAGCGGTGCGCAGCTTTGCTACCTATGGTGCGTTTGTCGATCTAGGAGGAATGGATGGCCTGCTCCACGTCAGCGATATTTCATGGAGCCGCATCAATGCGCCAGAAGATGTGCTCACCCTTGGCCAGGAACTCCAGCTCAAGGTCCTCAAAATCGATACGGGAAATCGCCGGGTCTCGCTCGGCTTGAAGCAACTTGAGCCAGAGAAGTGGGACTCCGCGGCAGAGAAGTACAAGGTAGGACAGCGCATTACTGGAACTGTCACCCGGCTGATGGACTTCGGCGCATTCGTCGAGATGGAGCCGGGGATTGAGGGCCTCATCCATGTATCGGAGATGTCGTGGGTGAAGAAGATCCACAAGCCCAGCGACATTCTGAAGCCGGGAGATACGGTGGAGACGGTTGTGCTCTCGGTTAAGCAGGAGGAACGGAGAATTGCGCTTGGCCTGAAGCAGGCTTTGGGCGATCCGTGGACCGATGCGCCCAGAAAGTTCCCCGAGGGAACGGCAATCGAAGGCCCAGTGACTCGCCTGATGAATTTTGGTGCATTCGTGCAACTGGCGGAGGGTATTGAAGGCCTGGTCCATGTCAGCGAGATCACAGCCGAGCGGCGCATCAACCATCCGCAGGATATGCTGCGCGTCGGGCAGAACGTCAAGGCGCTAGTACTGGCCATCGATTCGGAGAAAAGACAGATTAAACTCAGCATGAAGCAACTGGTGCCCACCAGCATCAAGGAATATCTGGCGGAGCACAAGGTAGGGGATAAAGTCTCCGGACGTGTCGTTGAACAATCGGCGGAGGGCGCTATGGTTGAGCTGGGCGAAGGAATTCGCGCCACCTGCATCATTGCGGCAAACAATCCGGATGCGGCGAAGAAGAAGGAGAGTGCCGCTGCGATTGATCTGTCTGCATTGACCTCGATGCTGAACGCGCGCTGGAAGGGGAGCGCGCCTGCGGTCGGCAGCCAGCCAGAGCCGCTCAGTGTTGGCCAGATACGCAGCTTCCGTATTGTGAAGCTCGATCGAGAGACGGAGAAAATCGAAATGGAATTGTTATAGTCGGCTGATATGCGCGTGCAAAGTAGGTTGATCGCCCTTACGCACCATCAACCACTTGTCCGCGCAGGATGGTCTGGCGCAGATCTCCCGTTGGCGAGAAGAGATTGAAGTTTGCCGGAGTACCGACGGCAATCTTGCTCAGGCTTTCCATCCCCAGCATGCGCGCCGGATTGCGGCTTGCCAGCCGAACCGCGGTTGCAAGGCCGCAGCCCGTATACCGACGCACGTTTGCTACGGCTCGATCCATCGTCAGCACCGACCCGGCCAAGGTCGTCACATGATTGGCCAGGTCGCTGGTCAACAGGCAGCGGCTGTCCTTCACGGTGACTTCCAACTCGCCTAACAGGTAGTTGGAGTCAGGCATTCCGATAGCGGAGATGCCATCTGTCACCAGGATCGCGCGATCTTCACCCTTGGCTCGATACCACAGTCGTACAAACTCCGGAGCAACATGGATTCCGTCACAGATCAACTCCGCATAGAGTGTCTCCGTGTCCAGTACAACTCCAGCCACACCGGGCTCGCGATGGTCGAGTCGCCGCATGGCGTTGAAGGTGTGAGTCGCGCTGGTTGCTCCGGCAGCAATCGCCGCCCGTGTCTCCTCCGCGGTTGCGTCCGAATGACCGAGACTTACACGCGTACCGAGCTTTGTCGCATATTCGATTAGCTCCAGCGCTCCAGGTGTCTCGGGCGCAATCGTCATAAGACGTATGTTCCCGCGCGCGGCCTGCTGAAACCGCTGGAAGAGTTTCACTGACGGTGACTGAAGCTCTGTCGCGGGATGTACTCCGCGCTTGGCGTGGGAGAGAAACGGTCCTTCAAGATGAATACCCACTGGCTGCGCTGCCAGAGATGTAGGGTCTTTCTTGGCTGCGTCGATCCCGTCAGCAATGCCTTCCAACGCGCGAAGCGTTCGTTCTATAGGCGCGGTTACCGTGGTTGCAAGATAATGCGCGACTCCTTTTCGCGCTAGATATCCTCCAATGCGGACGAGCGCCTCGTCCGTCCCCTCCATCGCATCGTGCCCCGCCGCACCATGCACGTGAATGTCGAAAAATCCTGCGGTCAGCGTGGTCTCTTCGTCGTTAGGTTCCCCCGCTTCAATGTTGGCAATCATCCCGTCCATGCCGATTGCAATTCGCGGATTCTCCAACACCCCATCCGCGGTAATCAATCGCCGCGCTGTCAGCAGAGAAGCTTTCATCGTGCAGCCACCGGAGCTGCCATAGGCGCGCCCATTGCAGTTGGAGGGAGAGCGGGTACGACCGGAATGCCAAGCTCTTCCGCGGTTGGCAGGGTCTTCAAGTCTGCCCACTGGCGCTGCGCGCTACGAATTTTATCCGCGCGGGCCAGCCATATCTGGGTTGCATAATCGTATTGTTCCAGGTTGTTGCGCAGCCAATAAGGGCGGTTGGATCGCAACCATGCCGATTCGTACAGATCGCGCAGTAAGGTATATCCATTGCGCAGGTCCTGCATGCGCCCGTTAATCCCGGTCAGATCGGAGAGCTCGCGGTAGACGCTGGCGTGCGTCTTTCGGTCAGTGCTAGTGGTTGCAGCTACGGCACGCGCATAACCCGCCGCCATCTCGTCGGCAAGCTGGAATTTCAGCCCAATAAAATCCATCCTCCGTGCGCCCAGCTCCAAGGCATCCACCGCATCCGGCTCGCGCAGGTTGCTGGTCGCCGCTCCATACTTTGCTGCCTCGTAGGCTGTCGAGGATGAGCCTTCTAGGACAGGATTGTTTATAACACCTTCCCTGGGGCCTGCCACCGCGCGTGCCTGAGCAATCAACGTCAGCGCCGCCTCTGCATGCATGCGCAGATCATGCGTCCATGGCCGTAGCTCTGCGGCTGTTTGTTGTCCGTCCTTCGACCATGGATCGAGCCAGAACAAAGCGTTGGTGGCATCGCCCACCTGGGCCTGGTCCTTCAATATCTTGTGTGCTGCCATCAATTCCATCTGCGCCTGGTTCAGTGCACCCGAGCTATCGCCATGAAACACCTGTGCGTAACTCTGCTCGAATGCCTCGATCGACGATTCGCCCGGCTGCCATGCGGCCGCAGCGCCGAACAGTATGCCGTACCAATCCTGATTGATCAGTCCCTCGCCGTCATCGTTCCAGATGGTATTCAACTGGCCCGTCGAGCCCATCTTCTGCCCATCTCGTGTGAACTGCTGAATGTTAGCCAGCGCCATGTTGTAGTCCGGATAGACGACGCGGAAGTTGTGGACACTTGGCGATACCCATGTCTCAAATCCAGCGCTGATAAACGGCGTCAGCAGCCTGGTGAAGCCCCGCGGTTCCGGATTGTAGCCCCAGGCAATCGCAATTGTGGCTGCTTTGAAGCTCTGCGGAAGAGCCTTCAGCAACTCAGGCGAGTCTTGCGCTATGTCGCCCCAGAACAGCAACCTTCGTTGCAGCGGATGCAGTGCGGTTACAATCTGCTGCATAAAATCCAGATATACGGGCGCAAGTCCGCGCGAATCCACGTCGGTCTTGGTCTGGCCCACTCCTAGGTCTACCGTCTCATCCGCGCCAATGTGCAGAAACGGGCCAGGATAATCCGCCGCAAGCTCGTTAAACTCCTGCTTGATCAATGCGATGGATCCAGGCTGTCCGGGTGCCAGAACGGCGCCGTGCGGTGTCTCTGCCAGAGGTTTGTACTGTTCCCACAATAGTGCATTGTGTAGATGTCCAAAAGCCTCCTGTTCCGGAACAATCGTCACATGATAATGACCCGCGTAGGCCACCAGCGCAGCAGCATCCGCTGCACTGAGCCCACCGCCAGGTGGTGCAATCAGTGGGTTAGTTACATAGGTCGCCGTGTGTTCAAAATAGGGCGAGTAAAGATTGATCTTATAGGCCGCAATGGTGCGAATCAGCTTCTTCTCGAACTCCAGCGTGGTCACCGGCCCGCGCGAGAGGTCATCATCCAGTCCACGGTATTTCATGGCTGGCCAGTCGCGAATCTTCGCCGTGTGCAGCACGGCATTCACTCCGTTTCCTGTAATCAGCTGCTTCACCGTCTGTAGCCCATAAAAGATGCCAGCGCCTGTCGCCGCCGTCAGCCCCAGCCCCTTGCCAATGGGGATGATTTCGTATCCTTCGGGCTTTATATCATCGGGCATTTCTGAGGATCTCGGATCGCCGTTGGATCCATCGGTGTAGAACGCCTTCCCCTGCGGCGTACTGTATCGCACAATCTGAATGTTGACCGGCGAGCTGGTATTCACTGCGATTCCAAGCGAAGCCAAGTAAGCCTTCAAGTCGTCGATTGCGAAGCCGTCTTCGGCAGCGCACGGGGCTGTGCAGTTGAGCTGCATGCCATCAGACAGCGACTGCGCCCCTACGACGCTTACCTCGCGCGGCATCGGAATCAGTTTCAGTGTCTGCGGTGGCAAATTAGTAGCCAGTGGTGCTGGGAGAGTGGTCTGGGCCTGCCCAGTCGTAACTTGGGCATGGGCCTCGTGCTGCGGACGTGTCCCAGTCGCAATCTGTAATACAGCAAGCAATGCCAGACCAGTGCGTGAGATCGACATGACCCTACGGTAAACCAGTCTGGCTACACCCTGCCAACCGCTTTCTGCGCGTACCAACCTTTGAACCCCACAAACTATATTACAGACGGATTAATATTTCCCAATTCAACAGCATCTGCAGGAATATTTGTCGTGTATTCACATACTTTTGACAAGCTTATACACACAACGAGCAGAGAGTTATGCGGTATGGGCATGGTTGCCTGATGTGAGTCGCGTGCTCTTCTGCTTCTAAACAATGCTTTCCAGCGAGGTCCCATGAAGAAGCAACTTCTAGCGGCGATTGCGGCGATGGTGGTAGGCTCCCTATCGCTAAACGCACAGAGCGGCTCTGCTGCACCAGCGTCAAACCCCGACCAACCCTCCGCCATCCACTACAAAGGAATTAACATCACACCAATCGCTTTTTTTGCAGGTGAAGGTGTCTGGCGTCAACACTCGGTCAACTCCGACATCAATACGCCGTTCAACAGCATCCCGGTCCCCGGCGCGAACGAAGGACACATCAGCGAGTTGAACTTCTCTGGACGGCAGAGCCGTCTGGGTGTCCTCGTTGAAGCCAATGACGGCACCTATAAATTCACCGGCTACGGCGAGATGGACTTCCTGAGCGCGGGTGCAACCTCCAACAACAACCAGAGCAACAGCTATACCATGCGTCAACGCCAAATCTGGGGCAAGGTAGAGACTACAAGCGGCTTTGCGATTAGCGGAGGGCAGATGTGGTCGCTGGTTACAAGGGATGGCACCAGCACCAACAATCGTACCGAGAAGCTGCCTAATACTATCGACGCACAGTATATGGTCGGCTTCAGTTGGGAACGTCAACCGAGCTTCCGCATCCAGCAGCGCTGGGGCGATCCCAAAACCGGTGCCTTCACTGCGGCCTTGTCCGTCGAGCAGGCGCAGATCACCAGCTTCACCGCGACCTCCGCGACCTCGGGAGCGGTGCCAACAAACTACTACTTCGCTGGTGCCGGTACAGGTGGCGGACTATATAACGCCTATAGCGGAACCTACGCCAACAACGTTGCTCCGGACGTAATCGTAAAGGGTGCATGGGACATGCCCAAGGCACATATTGAACTGGGAGGGCTGGCCCGCTTCATGCGCGACTACTACTTCCCCATCACAAACACCACAGGCTCATATACATACTCGGCAAACGCTCTCGCCAGCACTAAAGGCGCGGGTGGTGTTTTCGGCAGCGTCAGCGTCTCGCCTAACAAGTTTGCCGACCTCACTGTAGAGGCCATGGCTGGCGATGGCGTGGGCCGCTATGGTTCCTCGCAGCTCGCCGACGCGACCCTGCATCCAGACGGAACATTGGAGCCGATCCGCAACTATCACGGACTTATCAGCATTGAAACCCACCCAACACCGAAGCTGGACGTATTCGCCTACTACGGTGGCGAGTATGCGCAGCGCACGGTCTACACGGTTACTAATACTGCTGCACCGGGGGCGCTGATGGGTTATGGCGCACGAAATCTGGTTGATTCCGCCTGCTACAATCTGCCGCTCAACCCCGGCTCCAGCACCGGCGGATCGCCCAGCGCACCCAGCAACTGCAACTCGCCGACCCGTTACATCCAGGAACCCATGGTTGGCTTCATCTACCGCGTTGCCAACAGCCCCAAATTCGGTCGCTTGCAGTACTGGGTTACCTATAGCTACTTCCAGCGCAACCTTTGGTCAGGTGTGGGAAGCGCTTCAACGCCCTCCGGGCCGCGGGCTACAGAGCCCATGGTCGATATCAGCATGCGTTATTACATCCCATAGAACCTGAGCGTCTGATTTTTCTGTACTGGCCGGAGGTTATGATTTCAAGCAGGATAACCCAACTGCTTGGTCATGGCTTCCGGTTTTCTTTCATATCTATAGCACGCGACTATGCGTATATCCCTCGGCTGTTAGCGCGCCCAGCAACTCGGCTACATGCTCCGGGCCGCGCGTTTCCATCGTAATGTCGATGACCGTATCACCCAGATTGACGCCGTAGTAGGCTCGGTTGTGCAGTGTATCCACAATATTGGCATGGTGGCCTGCGATCAGCCGTGTCAGGTCGTGCAACGCGCCAGGCTTATCCAGCAGGACAATACGAAGGCGAACCATCCGTCCATCCTGCACCATGCCGCGCTCAATGATCCTCGACAGTAGCGTGACATCGATATTCCCGCCGCATACCAGCACAGCCGTGTGCACGCCCTGCAAGCTGGTCCGGTGTTGCAGCAGCGCAGCAAGCGCAGCAGCCCCAGCCCCCTCGGCCAGCGTCTTCTCCCTCTCCAGTAGCATCAGGATCGCCGAGGCAATCTCGTCCTCCTCCACCGTAACGATCTCGTCCACGTAGCGTTCCACCAGGGGAAGCGTCAGATCGCCCGCGCGCCGCACCGCAATGCCGTCCGCGATGGTGGTGGCCGGGTCGATTGTCACCGGATGGCGTGCCTGAATTGCAGCCTGCATCGATGGAAGACGCGCGGTCTGCACGCCTACCACGCGTATGTCAGGACGCGATTCCTTGATGGCGCACGCAATGCCTCCGATCAATCCGCCGCCGCCGATGGGAACAACCACCGCCTCAAGCTGGGGAATCTGCTCCAGAAGTTCGAGGCCGATCGTCCCCTGGCCAGCCATTACGCCGGCGTCGTCGAAGGGATGAATGAAGGTGAACTGCTGCTCGGTGCAAAGGCGCATCGCCTCCAGGTGGGCCTCGTCGTAACTCGCCCCATGCAGCACTACCTCGGCGCCGAACTCACGCGTTGCCGTCACCTTCACCAGCGGTGTGGTCAAGGGCATTACAATCAGCGAACGGATTCCGCGTTGGGTGGCGTGGTAGGCCACGCCCTGCGCGTGGTTGCCAGCGCTGGCTGCTATCACACCGCGTGCTGCCTGCTCCGGTGTCAGCAGGGCAATGCGGTTCAAGGCTCCGCGCTCCTTGAAGCTGCCCGTCATCTGTAGGTTCTCCAGCTTTAGGTATACCTGCTGGCCGGTCAGCGCGGAGAGCATGATGGAGTGCGGGCAGGGCGTTTCGTAGATCGACCCGCGCAGCCGTTCGCGTGCCGTTATTACATCCGCCAGACCGATGCTCAGATTGGAACCCGTTGTCGCCATCACTGTATAGATGCTACCGCCCTAACGGTCGCGCAGCGCTCGAAACTCATTGGCCAGGCGAAACTCTTCCTTCAGCTCCGGCGTGCGCAGGTTCTCGCGCAGGTGTGCCAGCCGCTGTTCCAATGCGTGCAATGTCTGCGCAATCGGCTCCGTGTTGGAGAGCGCAATGTCCCGCCACATGCTGTATGGGCTGGCCCCCAGCCGCGTCGTCTCGCGTAGCGCGCGGCCTCCAATCGCGGCCACCTCTTCGCGGCCCGTCGCGTCCTTGCCAAACGTATCCTCCAGCAGCGCGGCGAGCGCCGTCGACAGCATCTGAGGAAGGTGGCTCACCCATGCGCACATCTCATCATGCCGAGCAGGATCCAGGTCCATCGTTCGCGCGCCAAACTTCGCCACCCATCCGCGCCACTCCGTCTCCAGCGCGTGCTGCGTTCTGTCCATCGGCGTGAACAGCCACATTGCATTCACAAAGAGTCCTGCCTCGGCCAGCGCCGCGCCGCCAGACTCCTTCCCAGCCATCGGATGTCCGGGAAGAAACCGCGCCTTGCCTGGCTGGTTGTACAGCTTCCGAGCCAACTCAACTATCTGCACCTTGGTGCTCCCCACGTCAGTCACCATCTGATGCTCGCCAAGCACGGGTGCAAGCCGCTGCATCCAGTCCAGAATCGACATCACAGGCCCTGCCAGCAGAATTACATCTGACTTTGCGGCCACGGAATCGGCAGTCTCGCGCGTAACCCAGCTATCGATTGCGCCCATCTCCTGCGCCGTCTTCAACGTCTTCTCCGTCGGCCCCGTGCCCACAATCTCGCCGTCAAATCCATTTGCGCGCAGGGCCAGCCCGACCGATGCCCCAATCAGACCAGTGCCAACGATCAGGATGCGACGACCCATCGCCTATGCGACCTTTCGACCGACCACCGGAGCCAGTAGCCGCAGCTGCGCCATCAGTCTTGTAAGCTGCTCAGGGTACAGGCTCTGCGCGCCATCGCTCATCGCCTTATCAGGATTAGGATGCATCTCCATTAGAAGTCCATCCGCTCCCGCTGCAATTGCGGCGAGTGCCATTGGAGGCACCAGATCGCGGATGCCCACGCCATGCGATGGGTCCGCCATCACCGGCAGATGCGTCAGCTTATGCAGTACCGGGATGGCCGAAATATCCATCGTATTGCGCGTGTATGTCTCGTAGGTACGTATGCCGCGCTCGCACAGAATCAGATCGTAGTTTCCACCAGAGAGGATGTACTCCGCGCTCAGCAGCACCTCTTCAATGGTTGCTGCGATACCGCGCTTCAACAGCACTGGCGTACGCACTCGTCCAAGCTCGCGCAGCAGGTTGAAGTTCTGCATATTGCGCGCACCTACCTGAAACAGGTCAGTGTACGGAATCATCAGCTCGATCTGCGAGATCTCCATCACCTCGGTGATTACCAGCAGCCCGGTCTGGTCGGCTACATCACGCAGCAGCTTCAGGCCCTCCAGTCCCATGCCCTGGAAGCTGTAGGGCGAGCTGCGAGGTTTGTATGCGCCACCGCGCAGAAACTTTGCGCCCGCCGCGGCAGCCAGCATGGCGCTCTGCAGAATCTGCTCGCGCGATTCCACTGAGCAAGGCCCGGCCATAACGATCACCTCTTCGCCCCCTACCACCACGCCGTTACTGAACGCGATCTTCGTCCCCTCAGGTCGGAAGCTGCGACCAGCCAGCTTGTAGGGTGCAGAGATGCGGTATGCATCGTGTACTCCGGCCAGCACCTTGAACTCCACAACATCGAAGTGGGCAGGCGTGCCTACACCGGCCAGGATCGTCTGGTTCGCGCCCGTCGTGCGGTGTACATTGAACCCCAGCTCGACCATGCGCTCAATCACATCTTGAATATGTTGTTCGGTTGCCTGGTCCTGCATCGCAACAATCATCATTTCCGTCCGCTATTTTTGAATTTGTAACTGCATCGTTCTGCTCTCGTAACTGTTCTATTCTCAATCCTTTGCGCCCGTAATTTGCAACCCAATTCATTTCATATTGAATCAACGCATGCCTATCGCATTCTTTACGCGTCACGGCGCTGCAGCGTACGCATCACGTCGATCAGCCGCTCGTATACATGCAGCAGCTCCCCATCCGACAGCGGTCCCGGGTTCACCGCGCGCACATGGTTGAACACCGTCTGTTCACGGTCTGGCTCGTATACCGGCGATTGCGTCTCTCGCTTCAACAGGCCGATGGCCTTCGCCGCCTCGGCCCGCCGACTGATCAGCCGTACAATCTCTTCATCCATCTCATCAATCTTCTTGCGCCAGTCGTAGATATCCATTCAAACCGCCTCACATTGACCTCGAACGCAACGTTGCCACGCGCGCCCGGTACTATCTTTGCCTGAACCATCATAAATGGCCTGCATCGTTTCGCCGTGAAACAAACAGCGCTCCAGCTCTTCTCCAACCTTCGTCACCGTCCTCATGTCCGCAGCCCTGCAATAAACTTCGCCACCGCCGCCGCAGCTTCCGTCGGCGCACTTTTCTCGATCAGCGCCACCAGCGCGCTGCCGATAATTGCCGCATCCGCAAACTCACCCACCGCCCGCACATGTTCAGCGTTCGAAATCCCAAACCCCACGGCCACCGGAATCCCCAGCGGCTCCGTGAACACCCGTAGCCGCCGCACCAACTCCGATGCATCCCCCGCAATCTTCTGCTGCGTCCCCGTAATGCCCACCCGCGAAATCGCGTACACAAACCCCCGCGACGCCTCTGCAATCGCTTTCAGCCGGGCGTCGGGACTGGTCGGCGCCGCCAGAAACACCGGTGCCAGTTCATTCGCTCGCATCTCCGCCAGGTACTCATCCGCCTCTTCCACAATCATGTCCGTCAGTAGCACGCCATCTGCGCCCGCCGCCTTCGCCGCCGCGCAAAACTGCTTCATCCCCATGCGTACAACGGGATTGAGATAAGAAAAAATTACAATCCCGCACGCGCGGCGCGCCACGCGTAACTGCCGCGCCACTTCCAGCACATCCGTCAGCCGAACCCCGCGCCCCACCGCACGCTCACTCGCCCGCTGAATCACAGGCCCATCCGCCAGAGGGTCTGAAAACGGTACGCCCAGCTCAATCACATCCGCACCGTTATCGATCGCCGCCAGCGCAATCGACAGCGTAGTCTGCAAATCCGGATCACCAGCCGTTAAATACGCCACGATCCCTGGCTTCTTCTTGAACTCAATCGCCATTACTTTGCACTTAGCCTTTCGCTGACTTGCTGACTTGCTGACTCGCTGCCCTTCAACTTCATCTCTCTTGCCAAAATCCCCATATCCTTATCCCCGCGTCCCGACAAATTCACCAGTATCACATCCGTCTTCGCCATCTTCGGGGCCATCTTCATCGCCTCGGCCACCGCATGAGCGCTCTCCAGCGCCGGCAGAATCCCTTCCGTTCTCGCCAGCGCGTTCGTCGCCGCCAGAGCCTCTGCATCACTCGCCGACGTATATTCCGCCCGCCCGCAATCGTGCAGCATCGCATGTTCCGGCCCCACGCTCGCATAATCCAGCCCCGCGCTCACCGAGTGCGTAGTCGCCACTTGCCCAGCGTCATTCTGCAACACGTAGCTGTACGTACCCTGCAGTACGCCCGGCAGCCCACCGCCCGGATTCTGGAACCGCGCGGCATGTTCGCCCAGCGCAGTTCCGCGTCCGCCGGCTTCGACGCCGATCAGCCGTACATCTTTATCGCTCAAAAATTCATAGAATGCGCCAATTGCATTCGATCCGCCGCCCACGCAGGCCACAATCGCGTACGGCAGTTTGCCTTCCTGTTCCTGTATCTGCGCGCGGGCCTCCTTGCCGATCACACGCTGAAAATTCCGCACCATGGTCGGATACGGATGCGCCCCTAGCGCGCTGCCCAGAATGTAGTAGGTGTCGCGCACGTTCGTCACCCAGTCGCGCATGGCCTCGTTGATGGCGTCCTTCAGCGTCGCCGAGCCGCCACTCACGCCGCGCACCTTCGCGCCCAGCAGCCGCATGCGGAACACGTTCAGTTCCTGCCGCCGCATGTCCTCCTCGCCCATGTAGATCACGCACTCCATGCCGAACAACGCGCAAACGGTCGCCGTAGCTACTCCATGCTGCCCCGCGCCCGTCTCGGCGATGATTCGCTGCTTGCCCATCCGCCGCGCTAGCAGGCCCTGCCCCAACGCGTTGTTGATCTTGTGCGCTCCGGTATGCAGCAGGTCCTCGCGCTTCAGGTAGATCTTTGCACCGCCCAGTTGTTCCGTCATCCGCTTGGCAAAGTACAGTGGCGTCGGACGACCGCAGTAGTGGTGCAGTAGACCATTCAACTCCGCCTGGAACGACGGATCGTCCTGCGCCTCCTCGTAGGCATGCTCCAACTCTTCCAACGCTGCCATCAGCGTCTCCGGAACATACCGCCCACCGTACACCCCGAACCGCCCCGCCTTCGCATTCACGGTAGATGTCATCGGCGATATCAATCCAGCTGTCACACTCATCGTCTCCGCCTCCGCACAATTGCCTTACATAACGTAAAAAGCCGCGACAGGTTGGGTCGCGGCTGGCATGCTCTTCGATTCAACTGAAACTTTCAGATATTTCAGATGAGCCTATGCTGCCCAGTCCGCACCTGTGCGCCAAGTGCGGTAGGTAAACCAGATGCGGTTTATATCGGCTATCATCCTGATCTTTAACATATATTGTTTACTCGCTCCACCGCAACCGCGCTGCTGTAGCTCTCTAACCGTAGGCGCTATGGGGCTGGTTCTTGCACATCTGAGTCATAATCTGAATCGCTTATTTGTGCCGATCGTATCCATACATATGCCGCTCATCTTGTACACATTACATACTTTCCTATTGCCAGTAGAAGTCAGTGCGCGTACCTTAGAAGCACATAAAATGAAATACCTCTTTCAGGTTATGCTTACATACTTGCTGGCAGCTGGCATGGTTATGGTGCCTGCGACGGCATATGCATCTGGAAAGCGGGCAAACTCCGGTGCAACCCACCATCGTACGAGAACCTACCACAACCACACGCCCAGAGCGCATGTCCATCATGTGCGCACCCACCACACATAGGGCAGCTTCACACATAACGCACTACGGCATGAACGCAATTCATATTGGCGCAATGTGATCGCTATCACACATGATGCAGCGGAATCGTTTTATCCGTTGCTATGAATTCTTACGCCGGTGTATACCCGAAGACGGTAGTAAGAAAGGTGCCCTATAACATGTCTAAGATGGTCTGCCCGGAATCCCGAAGAAAGTTCCTGAAAAATACGATTTTTGGTGGTGCTGCAGCGGTTGCCGCCACCAGTCTCCCTGCGGCATTGGCCGGACAAGCTGCTCCTGCGGCTAAAGGCAGTTCCGGCGCTGCCGCCGCGCCCGCTGCACGTTCGGCTGGAACCGCAAAGGTTTCGCTCGCCACTGGGAATGATCGCGCTGACATTGCATTCAAGTCGATGGAGCCCTTCAAGGCCGAAATAGCCGCCGCCATTGGCAACAAACGGGTCATCCTCAAGCCGAACAACGTCATCACCAATGTGCCGCTGTGCGCCAGCCATGTGGACAATCTCGAAGGTATTCTGGAGTTCCTCAAGTCTATCGGCAAGACAAACGTGATCCTCGCCGAGTCGCCTGCCGGTGGTTCGGTCATGGAAGGCTTCAATAACTATGGCTATCCCAGGCTCGCCAAGAAGTACGGCATCAAACTGGTGGATCTCGACACCGAAGCAGTCACAGTCGTGCAGTGCATCGACGAGAAAGATTTCCAGCCGCATCCCGTTCGCGTGGCAAAAATCATGATGGATCCCGCGAACAACTTCGTCATCTCGGCCGCAAAGCTCAAGACCCACGACCTGGTCGGAATCACACTCTCGTTGAAGAACGTAGTCATCGGCGCGGGGCACAAAGATGCAGGCTCGGGTCTTGCCAACGCGGGTCCAGGTGGCGGCAGATCCGACAAACGCCTTATGCATGGGGGTGGTACCCACGGCATCAACTACAATATCTTCACCCTTTCCAGCGTCCTGCACCCGCATCTGGCTGTCATTGACGGCTATGAGGGCATGGAAGGCACGGGCCCGGTGCATGGCACGCCAATCAGTCAGAAGGTTTGTCTCACCAGCTTGGATTGGCTGGCAGCGGACCGCATCGGCGCAGAGCTAATGGGTGTCGATGTCGAGAAGATCGGCTACCTCAAATTCGCCATCGCGTCCGGCAATCGTGGCCAGGGAGACATCAGCAAAATCCAGATTATCGGACCGCCGGTCAAGAACTTCGCCAAAACCTATCAGCTGCCCAACACATGGCAGCAGATCATCTCCTGGCAGAGACCCATGGTCGCTAGCTAACGCTGCATCTCTACCAAGGTTCGCGACGGAGGCGCTTCTGGCGTCTCCGTCTTCTTTCATGATGCACGGATTCAATCGCTCATCACGCGGGTACTTCCTTACCTCCCAACAAGAAGCACCATTGGGAAATCATGTTCCATAACTGTCGACACCAGCTTCTCCTGAGACAAATTTCCATCTCTTATCGTCAGACAAGGGGTGCAGATGATAGCATCGGTGGCCGTAACCATTTGGAGATTTCACAATGAAGAGAATTACTGTCCTGATATTTGCTCTTGCTGTGTGTGCAACCATGGTATCGGCCCAGATCGTCGCAACCTCCGCCAAGAGCTACGCTAAGCCACCCAAGCGCACCAAGCGCTACGTCATTACCGATTTTGGCGCGGTCGCCGACAACAAGACGGTCAACACCAAGGCCATTCAGGCCGCCATCGATAAGTGTGCCTCCACCAAAAAGGGTGGTGTGGTCGTAGTTCCCCAGGGAACTTTCCGCAGCGGCGCCATATTCCTGAAGCAGGGTGTCGACCTGCTGGTGGAGAAGGACGGCGTGCTCAAGGGCACCACCAACCTCGACGACTACCCGGCCATCCAGTCGCGTTGGGAGGGTACGGAGGAGATGTACACCGCGTCCCTGGTCAACGCCGATGGCGTGAACGGCCTCACCATCTCCGGCGAGGGCACCATCGACGGATCGGGTGATGAGTTTATGGCCAACAGTCCCATGCGCCGTCCTCCGCCCGCACCCGGTGCAGCCGCTGCTCCCAGAGCTCCGGGGGCTGATGCCTCTGCCGCCGCTGCGGTAGCCGCTCCTCTGGCGACACCGCCTCCGGCCCCTGCCGCTGCACCCGCCGCGCCGCCGATGACTGCACAGGCACGTCCAGCCGCGCCCGGTTCCGCACCCGGCCCAGGCGCGGGCCCAGCAGGAGCGCCACGCCAGATGCGTGGCCGTCCCCGCCTCATCGGCATCCAGAACTCCAAGGAAGTTGTCGTCTCAGGGCTGCACCTGCATAACCAGGCCATCTGGTGCCTCTTCGTCCTCTATAGCGAGGATGTTGAGATCGACGGCGTCAATATCACCGCCGCGCACAACATCCCCAGCTCCGACGGCATGGACATCGACTCGTCCAAGCATGTTCACATCACCAACGCCTTCATCGATGACGACGACGACTGCATCTCCATCAAGGCCGGCAAGGACGCCGATGGCCTACGCGTCAATCGCCCATCCGAGGACATCCTCGTAGAAAACTCCCACTTCGCCTACGGTCAGGGCGGCGTCGCCATGGGCAGCGAGACCTCCGGCGGCATCCGCAATGTTACTGTGCAGAACTGCCTGGTAGACACCGACAACTGGACTCCAATACGCTTCAAGTCGCAGCCAAGCCGTGGTGGCGTGGTGGAGAATATCACCTATAAAAACATTGTTCTGCACGGCACCCGCGAGGCCTTCGACATGAATATGGAGTGGCGCATGGTGGGGCCGAGAATGCCGGATTCCAACCCATTGCCCGTCATGCGTAATGTCAAAATCATCAACATCACGGGAGATGTGCAGAACGTAGGTTCTATCCACGGCCTGGCAGGTAGTCCCATTCAGGGTGTTACCTTCCAGAACTGTCACATAACGGCAACCCGTGGATTCAGGCTCGATCACGCACGCGGCGTCGATCTCACTGGATTGACCATCGACGTCAAACAAGGCGATCCAGTCACCACCACCGACGTGCAGTAGCTGGCGCTTCCTGGTAATCGGCAGCGCTACAGTATGAGGGCCCAACGATGAAGAGAACCACGATCCTGTGCGCCGCACTGGTGTTATGCGCTTTCGTGTCTTCTGCGCAGATTGCCAAAACCTCCGCCAAAAGCTACGCCCACCCAACACACCGTTCTGGGCGATACGTCATCACCGACTTTGGCGCCGTTGGCGATGGCAAAACCCTGAACACCAAGGCTATTCAGGCGGCCATCGACAAATGCGCCTCCACCAAAGACGGTGGCGTCCTCGTTGTTCCCAAGGGGACCTTCGTCAGCGGAGCCATCTTCCTCAAGCAGGGCGTCAACCTGCTCCTGGAAAAGGATGGCGTACTCAAAGGCTCCAGAAACCCTGACGATTATCCGCAGGTTCAGACCCGATGGGAGGGTACCGAGGAGATGTGGACCTCGGCCTTCGTCAACGCCTTTGACGTCACTGGCCTCATCATCTCCGGCGACGGCGCCATCGATGGCTCCGGTGAAAACTGGGGCAATCGCCCGCCCGAGCCTGCTGCCGCCTCCACCGATGCAGCCGCCGCGGTCCTCGCCCCGGTAGCGCCTCCGCCACCTCCTGCTTCGCCTGCCGCTCCACGCCAGTACCGCGGTCGTCCTCGCCTGGTCGCTATCCAGAACGCCAAGGACGTGCTCGTCACCGGAGTCACATTGGAGCACCAGGCCGTGTGGTGTCTCTTTATCCTCTACAGCCAGAATGTTGAGGTCGAAGGCGTCACCATCCGGGGCGATCACAGTACTCCCAGCGCCGACGGCATGGACATCGACTCGTCGAAACATGTGCATGTCAATCGCGTCGACATCGATACCAACGACGATTGCCTCTCCATCAAGTCCGGTAAGGATGCTGACGGCCTGCGCGTCAACCGTCCCGCCGAAGACATTCTCATCGAGAACTCCCACTTCGGCGCAGGCGGCTCCGGTGTGGACATGGGCAGCGAAACCTCCGGCGGCATCCGCAACGTCGTCATCCAGAACTGTGTCATGGACTCCAACAATGCCGCGCCCATCCGCTTCAAGTCGGCCCCCAGCCGCGGCGGATTGGTGGAGAACATTACCTATCGCAACCTTGTGCTGCACCAGACCCGTCAGTTCATCGAGATGAATCTGAACTGGAGCAATCGAGCCATGGCACGGCAGGCGCCGCCCCCGCCGGCCAATCCCTTGCCGTCCTTCCGCAACGTCAAAATCATCAACGTCTCCGGCGACGCGCAAGTGGCCGGCACCATCAACGGCCTTCCCGACAGCCTCATCCAGGGCGTCACCTTCCAGAACTGCCACATCACCGCCAACACCGGCCTCAAGATCACCCACGCACGCGACATCGACCTCTCCGGCCTCACCCTCGACGTCAAGGACGGTCCGCCCATCACCAAAACCGACGTCCAATAGTCAGTACTGATTCCTGACGGAACGGAAACAGGTGCCCCAATGCGCAAGATGATTCCCGTTGTACTGGTAGCTTTGCCGATGGTTCTGTTCGCGCAGCAGCCGCAGCAGATTGTACGGCCATGGCAGCAGATCACGAATCCAACCCTCAAGGAAGTGGCTGGGAACTTCAAGACGCCACCGCGCGAGTATGGCGCCATTCACTGGGACATCATGGGCGGCGAGCAAAATAGGGAGAGAATTACTTCCGAGCTCGACGCGCTGCAGAAGGAGGGCATGTTCATTGTGAACCTGGGCCCGGCGCGGGGAATGACTCCGAAGTACCTCTCGCCCGAACACCTGGCATTGACCCAGTTCGCCGTGCAAGAGGCCAAGAAACGAGGCATGAAGATATGGCTGGCCGATGAAGGCAGCTACCCAAGCGGGTTCGCCGGCGGTAAGATCAGCGAACTTTATCCTCAGCTCACCATGCAGGGCATTGTGGCGGACATGCGGGTCAGCATTGCGCCGGGACAGACCATATCGATGGCCGTGCCTGAGGGCACGATCGCGGCGATGACGGTCAACACACCCATGCCTCCGCGCGGTCCGCAAGCCGCCTCCACCGCGACTCCAAGGCCGCCCGCTCCCGCTGGCACAACGGCCCCACTGCCCATCGTCGACGGGCGAGTCACCTTTACCGCTCCGCCCGATGGGCGATGGGAGATCCAGTTTATCCGCCATGTATTCCGCAGCTCCCCGACGCGCTATATCAATCGCGCGGATGGCACCTACTCCAAAGACAGCCTCTACTCGCTGATCGACTATCTGAACCCCGACGCCACGCGCGCCTTTCTGAAGACCACGCACGAGGTCTACAAAGGACTCTTTGGCAACGAGTTCGGCAGCACAGTACTTGGATTCTTCGGCGACGAGCCGGACTACACGGGTTTTGCCCCGTACACGCCAACCCTGCTTGAGCAGTTCCGCCAGCAGAAGGGATACGACCTGCAACCATACCTGCCGGCCCTCTTTGCCCCGGTCATGACTCCCGAGGCATGGAAGGTGAAGGCCGATTACTGGGATGTGTGGAGCGGAATCTTCAGCCATAGTTTCTTCGGGGTGCAGGCAGACTGGGCTAAGGAGAACCGCGTGGAGTACCTCGTCCACTTGAACCACGAGGAGATCTATCTCAACCTCTCGCGTGGCGAGGATATGGTCCGCAACGAAGGCGATTTTTTCCGCGATGAACGATATGTTGAGGTCCCAGGCGTCGACAACCTCGGCCAGTTGACTCCCAGCCGGGTAAATGCGGAGGATCCGACCTACCAGGAGAACAACAACTTTCCCAAGCTGGCATCCTCCACCGCGCACCTCTTCGGGCATCCCAAGGCGTGGGCCGAATCGGGTGGTGGGCTGGGTATCGAGGGCAAGTTTCAACTGGACTACCAGTTGGTGGAGGGCCTAACCGCGTTGCAGTTGTCGGGCGCGCTGGGACGCAGCGGCATGGGCCCCGCGTCGGAGCCGATATCCGTCTCGCCGGCCTTCTCGCAGCTTGCCTGGTACACCAACCGCGCAGGCTACCTGATGTCCATCGGAATTCCTGCCGCGCAGGTTGCGCTCTATCATCCGGTTAATAGCATGTGGCTGGGCGATGAAGACGCCGACCGCGACACTACCAAGCTGGGCAAGCAACTGCTGGAACACCAGATCGATTTCGATTACTTCGACGAGCAGTCACTCAGCTCGGTCGCCACGCTGGAGAAGGACGGTTTCCGCAACCTCAGCGGTCAGTTGTATCGCGCCATTATTGTTCCGTCGTCGGTGGTGATTTCGCGTGCCTCGCTAGACCGGTTGCGTACCTTTGCCGCGTTCGGCGGACACGTCATCTTTGAAGGAACGAAGCCGACCATGGTGGTCGACAAGACGTTCCTGCATCTCGACACCGCCGCACCGGACCTTAGCTTCGGCATGCATGAGCCCTCCGGAGACCTTACTCCCGCCGTCATCGCGCAGTTGCCCAAGCCGGACTTCGCGCTGGACATCTCCTGCCCGGCGATCAAGTACAACCACAGGGCCTATCGCGACGCGGACCTCTACTTTATCTTCAACGAGAGCGACGCGCAGCAGACCCGCACGGCCACCATCGCCGGCCATGGCCAGGCGCAGGTCTGGGACATGGCAAGCGGAGATATCCATCCCATGCACGATGCAGTTGTACAGGGCGATTCCATGCGGGTGCCGCTGAATCTTGCGCCCTATGAGGCGAAAGTCATCGTGATTGGTCCGCTGCCGGCTGCGGTCTCAACCTCCGAACCAGCCCTTGCCACCAGCAAGCAAGTTCAGGTACTGGACGGAGATTGGTCGGTCAAGGTCAATGGCCAGGCCGTCACCACTACGCTCAAGTCGTGGAAGGACCTTGGCGTCATCGATTCGTTGGGTGCAGTCGCTTACACCAAGGAGTTCACCCTAAGCGCACTGCCCAAGGGCAAGGGACGCATGCTGCTAGAGTGCGATAATCTGCGCGACTACGCGACGGTCCGGCTCAACGGAATCGATCTGGGCGCGCGTGGATGGCAGCCCTATCGCTGGGACGCCACCGCAGCCCTCAAGCCGGGAAAGAATGTGCTGGAGATTGAAGTGCGGGCCAACTCCTCCGGTAGGGGCCCAGCAGCAGCTACGCCTCCAGCCAGCCCAGGGGCCGCGACCGCGTCTGCTACGGGTGCTGGCGTTCCGGCTCGTGCAGCACAGTCCGCACCGGCGGCCGGCCTACTGGCGCCGGTCAGGATCGTATCGACGGATTAGGGACGTCTAGTTGACGCTGATCGCCACCGATGTACTCACTGGCAACACGCCATCGTCGACTGTGAATGTTACGGTGTGGCTTCCGGCCTGTGCTTTGGTTGGAGTCCACGAAAATGATTGCGTGCTGGGATCGAAGGTCGCGCCATCAGGCAAATTCGCCGCTGAGTAAGTGAGCTTTGCGTTTGCGTCGGGACTGCGCGCCAGCACGGTGAACTGCAATGACTCGCCAACCGCGACTTTTTTCGCGCCAAAAGAATCGAAGCTCGGACGGAAGACCGTCTCTGGCAACGGGTACTTGTCGTCCGCCACGGCAAAGCTATATGGATGAGCAGCCGAAGGCGCTGTCGGATTCGTGTAGAGACTGTCCGGTGGTGTGCCCGGCGATGGCCGGTCCACCGTCACATCGGCAGCACGCAGCGCGGGCGATATCACCAGGTTGGTCACTCGTGTGGTTTGATACGGAATTTCCTTGACGTACTCCTCATCCGCTGGCCGCTTCTTCGAGTTGGTCACCTTGACGATGGCGGGAACACCGGATGCGGTCATAACGGAGACATTGTTGAAGCGGAGATCGGCAGCATCGTCGAGCACAATTGCGGGCCGCTTATCTTCGACTTCGTACTTCAAGGTGATGCCGCTCAAATGAATATTTCGCACATGACGCGCATAGAATCCATAAGCTGGCAGAATGCCAAGGATGCTTGGCTCGGGGTATTCCCGGATCATCTCAGGAACATTGTAGGGATCGTTGCTCCACGCTCCCTGCCCTCCGTTGGCGGACGCGTCCCAACTAATTCTGGGCAGCAGGCCTTCGTTCTTGCTGAAGAAGGTGTTTGCCAACCAGGGAAGGGATTGGGTGGATGGGGCACTCTGGTAGGGCGTAATGGCAACGCTTCGGTTCAATTGCCGCTGCTCGGTGGCATGTTCCATGGTGAGGCCGCCGCGATACTCCACGGTTACATTGGTCATGCTGACGTTCTCGATTGGATGGTCGACCAATCCATTGAGGAGGATCGGATATCGAGGATCTGCATCCTGCACCACCACATTGCGAATGACGATGTTGTGGATGCTTGCGAAGCCCGATCCTACGGCGTTGGCGAAGAGCGGATCTTTGGGATGGATGGAGTTGGGGTTGAGCCTGGTGGGCGCATCGGGATTGACGATGCTGATGCGTGCGCTGGTTCCGCCAATGGTAACCGGCGTGGACTTGTCATACGCAGGAATGTATCGCTGCGGAGGATAGCTACCGTAGACATCGGGTAGGTTGGGCAGGATCCATCCGGTGTCGCTGAGGCGAATGTTGTTGGCGGGGCTGACTTCATTGCCAGTATTGGTGCCGGTTACCGCAGTTCGGCCACGGTCGCCGATATCGATAAAGATGGGCGAGCTGCTGATGTGTTTCATCAGAATATCGCTGAACAGAATATCTTTCAGCTCGGCACCGTCCACCGATTCGAGCGCCAACCCGCGGGAGCGGTCGAAGATCATGTGCCGGATGGTGACGGTATCCAAACCGCTGGAACCCTCGGTGCCAAATTTGACTCGACCGGTTGGGCCGTCGCGGTCCGAGGCAATCAGCTTACGCGTGGAATAGACCTTGTCCAACACAGAGCCGGCATCGTATCCGCTGACCGTGTCGTTCTCGAACAAAATATTTTTGGTTGTAATATGTTTTCCCGCGCCAAACGATCCCTTGAGAACAAGCGCGTCGTCGGTGAGGGAGTTAAAGACGGAGTTTCGTACCGTCATGTTCTGGCAGGTATCAATGTCGAATGCGTCGCGGTCCGTATCCAGGATGATGCCGTCGACGGTCCAGTGATTGACGTTGGTGCCGAGGATGGCAAAATGGCCACCATTTTTAACACGGAAGTCGCGGAAGATCACATTGTCAGCATCTTTTAAGCCGATGGCTTTATTTGCTCCGCCGGGAACACCGGCAGCGTCGCGTGTGGATACCTCGCGTGGATCGCCACCTGAGATTACATCCACCACAAGGCCATTACTGTCGGTGTAGCTACCGTCGATCAGTCCTGGTCCGGAGATCGTGATGTTCTTAACGTTGATGCCGTAGATGAGACTATTCGCCCAGTGAGAGTGTCCCTCATCCTGTATACCGACAAAGAGATTCTTCTCCGGCGCGTCGTAGAAGCCGCCATCCTGACCGGCAGCAGTGCCCGCAATGGCGGCGCGCAGAATGGAGTCCTTGGTGGCAAGGTGCAAATTAACATTGCTCTTGAGGCGGATGGAGTAGGTTTTAAAGGTCCCTTGGGGAACCAGCACAATGCCGCCGCCTGCTGCCGCAGCTGCGTCTATCGCGTCGTTAATGGCTTTCTGGTTAGCCAGCGCAGGGCCATCCGGTTTGGCCCCATACTTCAGGATGTCGAAGGTTGAGCCATGCGACTTCGGCAGGGTTATCACACCACTGCCAGTAGCGATTTTGACCGATGCGCCCTGCGTTGAGGAGGCAGGTTGCGCATAGGCTGAATTCTCGTATGCGTTGTATGTTAGCGCCAGACCTGCGACTACAAGGACCGCGGACAGTGACTTGCTTAGAGGGATCAATCGGACTCCAGTGCTTCTTACATGAAAGCATGCTGCTTGTGGGATGGGATGTCAGGATACGTCGGACGTCTTGCTTTTACACCGCCCCCAAGTCTAATCCCATGGCTGGACCTGGGTAAATCTATCTTCACCTGGTTGCGATGGCCCGTGGGTTGACATCCCAAACATGCGCCATGTATCACTGGTACGCAACCCACGAGAGGCTAAACATGACATTTCCCGCTTTGGATATGGATCGTAGAACCCTGTTGAAAACGCTTGGATCGGTGGCGGCCACAGCGGCTTTCTCGAAGTACGGTATAGCCGCTGCGGCTGGTGGCAGAAAGTCGTTTAACGGGCTGTTTCCCATTGCATCCTCTCCCTTCACTCCGGACGACAAGCTGGATTTGGAGTGCCTGGCCAACGAGGTGAAGTTCTGCAGCCGTGGAGGCGTTCCGGGATTGATTTGGCCACAGATTGCCAGTGGTTGGACCACCCTGACGAATGATGAGCGCTTTGCCGGGGCCGAAGCCATGATCGCGGCGGGCAAAGGCGGCAAGACCGCTGTGGTGATAGGAGTGCAGACCAAGGGTAATGATCTGCCTGGCGCAGTGGCGTTTGCGAAGCACGCGGCACAACATGGCGCTGACGCCATCTGCTCGCTACCTCCCGAGGGCGACAATGCGGCCATTGTGGCGTACTACAAGGCCATTGGGGCTGCTACCGACCTTCCGCTCTTTGTACAGACATCAGGCAACGAGTCCGTCGATCTGGTCGTGCAGTTGTTCAACGAAATTCCTACCGTATCGGTGGTAAAGGACGAGGCGGGCGACCCGCTGCAGCGCGTAGGCGAGCTTCTGTCTAGGACCAATGGCAAGCTTGCTGTCTTTGCCGGCAAAGGCGTTCGCCAGATGATGGACGAGATGCGTCTAGGATTTACCGGCTTTGCTCCGGTGGTTGGTATGGCAGACCTCTTCCAGCAGTCCTGGGAGCTTTATAAGGCGGGCAAGATCCGCGAGTCGTACGACATGTTCGGCAGGATCCAGGCCTTCTCCACGATTGTCGGCGCCGATAGCTATGTGATGGTGGCGCGCGGCATCTTCAAGGAAGACACCAAGTCGCGGCCGACGCCGGGCTTGTCCGCGGTTATGGGGGGTGGTTCCGGTGGTGGTCGCGGCGGTGGCGGCGGCGGTGCAGCTGCGAACGCACCATTGACCGATGCCGACAAGAAGAATGTTATTAATGCACTCAACACGTATCTGAAGCCATATCTGCGCGGCTAATTACAGCGTAGCAACGTGAACCCGGTTGTCTGCTCAGGCCGTGGCTTCAAAGTTCAACCAATTGAGGAGCTGCAAGTGAGTCGAGCCTTATCTTGTGCGAGGCGGTTCTTGTCCCGTCCGCCTATGCTGGCAATCATCGTATGCGGTGCAGGGATCCCTGGCTGCTTGGGGTATCTGGCATGGTCGCAAGGTGCATACAACATCCAGGAACCGCCAGCTCCGCCAGCCCGTCAGGCAGCGCAGACCATACAGGCGCCTGCGTTGTATGTAGCCACTTGCACGCTGTGCCACGGTGGAGATTCGTTAGGCACGGATCGTGCACCAACATTGGCGAACTCAACGACTCTACGTGGTTTGTCGGATAGCGATATTGCAGCCATCATAGTGAAGGGCAAGAACAAGATGCCTGCCTTTGCACTTCCTGCGTCCGATGTCGACCCAATGGTCCGCTACATCCGCAGCCTGAACGCAGCACCTGTGGCAACAGCGGTTGCGGGCGATGCCAAGGCGGGCGAGAGTATCTACTTTGGCGAGGGGCAATGCTCCTCGTGTCACACTGCGGCTGGACGGGGAAGCTCTTACGGGCCAGACCTGTCGAGCATTGCCAGCCGGATGAGCGTTGCAGCATTGCAGCAGGCACTGACGAATCCTGGCTCCAGCACCGGGTCGGGCGGCGGCGGAGGTGGCGGTGGCCGAGGTGGTGGCGGAGGTTATGGCGCAGCTCCGGCAACCTACGACAGCGTTACCGTGACTTTGAAAGACGGCAGCAAGCTACAAGGACTGAACCGCGCCCAGGGTAGTCATGATCTTGTGTTGCAAACCAGAGATGGAAAACTACATCTTCTACAGGATGGGGACTACCTCTCTGTTGTTCCGGGCAGCACACCGGTTATGCCTTCATATAAGGGTACCGAGGAGCAGAGGCGCAATCTGATTGCCTACCTGGAGACGCTGAAGGGAGTAGGCGTGGGACCGCTGTCAGGCACGCTGACGCCTGTCAATTCGGCGCAGGTGGCTCAGGTGTTGCATCCCAGGAACGGAGATTGGCCCACCTACAACGGGACCCTGGATGGAAACCGAGACAGCAGCCTGAATCAAATCAATCGCGACAATGTTGCGAAGTTACAGATGCAATGGGTTTATGCGATCCCATTCAACGGCCTGGAGACGACTCCTGTGGTGGTGGACGGAGTCATGTTTCTGACCGGCAACAACCAGGTTTACGCGGTGAGTGGAATGACTGGGCGCGAGATATGGCGCTACCAGCGTCCCAAGAGCCAGACGGCGCAGATCAGTGGTGATGCAGCCATCGGTGTGAATCGCGGCGTCGCAGTGCTGGGAGACAGGGTTTTCTATCTCACGGATGACGCCCACCTGATCGCCCTGGATCGGTTGAATGGATCCTTGTTGTGGGACGTGAACACTCATGAGGGCGCGACAGGACAATATGGCGGAACTGCTGCTCCTCTGGTGGTAGGCGATCTCGTTGTCACCGGCGTAAGCGGCGGCGACAATGGGATTCGGGGATTTGTTGCTGCCTACCAAGCGACGACCGGTCAGGAAGCCTGGAAGTTCATGACCATTCCCAAGCCCGGCGACACCGGGTCGATCGCAGATACCTGGAAGGGAAGTGCCCTGGCACTGGGTGGTGGCGCCACCTGGACAACCGGCAGCGCGGAGATGGACGGCAGTGTCGTCTACTGGCCTGTGGGCAATCCCCATCCAGACACGGATGGAGATGAGCGCGCGGGAAGCAATCTCTATTCTAATAGCGATCTGGCCATCGACACTAAAACCGGCAAGCTGCGATGGTACTTCCAGTTCACTCCGCATGACCTACACGACTGGGACGCCAATGAACCTATCGCGCTGATAGACACACCATGGAAGGGAGAGCCGCGTAAGCTGTTACTGCATGCAAACCGCAACGGCTTCCTCTATGTACTGGATCGCACCAATGGCAAGATGTTGCTGGCCTCTAGAATGGTGGACAAGATGACCTGGGCGAGTGGGATCGATCCCGTGACTGGGGTACCGAGCCTGCTTCCAGCAAACGAAACGTCCTTGCAGGGTACTGCGACCTGTCCCGCGGTCCGAGGAGCGACCAACTGGTACTCCACGGCGTTCAATCCGGCTACACATCTTTATTATGTGATGACGGTGGAGGACTGCACGACCTATCGCAAGGCTGCAGATGGCGGGTATGGCAGGTATGTGGACCCGGCCAATCCGGCGAAAAAAATTCTTCGCGCATTCAACATAGAAACCGGTAAAGTGGTGTGGCAGATTGACCTGCCCGGGCCGGTGCAATCGAATTATTCGGGCGTGCTCACCTCTGCGGGCGGTCTGGTCTTCTTTGGCGAAAGCAGTGGAGGCTTTGCCGCAGTCGATGCTGCGACAGGGAAGTATCTTTGGCATGTCGAAACCAACCATCCGTTCAAGGCGTCCCCGATGACCTACGCAATAGACGGTAGACAATATGTCGCAATCGCATCGGGAGGAAATATATTATCGTTCGCACTGCCATCCGCCCCATAAGGGCCGCACAAGGATTGTTGTAGCAAAAGCATGGCGATGCTAAGTTGCACCATACTGGCAGCAGAATAGACACGAGCTTTCAAAGTAATACTGGGAGATGAATCAAGTGACACAAAATATTTCGCGCCGCAACTTTCTTGGGTCTTCCGCTGGATTTGCTGCAGCTGGCCTTGCCGCCGCTGCTGCCGATCCCATTGGTGCCGCCGCACAGACGGTGGGAGTTAAACCGGGCGATCTTCCCGACCTCACCATCAAAGAGGTCAAGATATACGTCACGGATTTAACCGGCGTCCATAAGCTTAATAGCACCGAGACGGGCGAATTGATCTCCATCGTCACGAACAGTGGCATTGAGGGCAACTACACCATCGGCGATCGCAGCACTACGCCGGGATGGCTCAACTGGGCCAAGTCTGCTCTGGTGGGTAAGAACATCATGGATCTACTGCCGACCTACACTTCAACCTCCGGGATGAAAGGCTCCGGAGGCTTTGGTGGAGGCAGAGGTGGTGGTGGTGGAGGAAGAGGCGGCGGTGCAGCGGCTGGGCCTGCTGTCGGTACGGCTGGCGCAGGTAGAGGCGCAGGCGCAGGTGCCGGAGCAGGTGCTGGAGCCGCTGCGGGCGCTGGTGCTGGTGCAGCAGGAGCGGGTGGCGGCGGCAGAGGGGGCGGTGGAGGAAGAGGCGGTGGTGGTTTTGGCGGTGGAGGCGGTTCTGCTCCCGGCGCCCAGGAGACAGCCTTGCTGGCTCGTGGCGGGGGCACTTGGCCCAACTATTACACGGCTGCTGCGGATGTGTGCATGTGGGACATTTTGGGCAAGGCCGTTCATCAGCCGATCTACAAGATTCTTTCTGGCGGCACGCCTACCAAGAACCGCGTCATGGCGTATGCCAGCTCGCAGCATCTGGCCACAGTGGAAGATTATGTTCCCGATGTTCTTAAGGCGAAGGCCCAGGGTTTCAGGGGGTACAAGATCCATCCCGGCGGCGGGCAGCATGCCACGGGGCCCGCGATTCCCAGCTATATCGGACACATGGAGGAGATACGTACTGTGCGAGCTGCGGTTGGCGACGAGTTTGTTCTGATGCATGACCCTGTGCAGCAGTACAACCGATACGAAGCTCTGGCTGTTGGCCGCCTGCTGGAGGAGCTGAACTACGCATGGTTCGAAGATCCTATCCGCACTGTTGATATGGAAGGCCTGATCGAATTGGCCAAACAGTTGAGTATTCCACTTCATGTGGGTGAGTTCCTGTTCTCCATCGCGGACTTTGCCGAATACATCAAGAAAGACGCTATGGGTGTGGTGCGGCTGATTGGGGACAATGTGGGAGGAATCTCCGGATCGATGCGCGTAGGACTATTGGCTGATGCTCACGGTCTGGAGTGCGCGCCTCACAACTGGGGCAACCCGCTCGATCTGGCGATGCACTTCCATGTGGAACTGGCACTTCCCAATGTCTACTGGTTTGAGATGCCTTTCCCGTCTGAGTACACCGATCGGGCTTATTTCAAGTATCAGTTCCGTATTGATAAAGATGGTTACGTTCCGGCTCCAACAGAACCCGGGCTTGGCTACCCCATCGACCGCGCCGCACTGGACAAGCTCACTACGCGTATCGACCGCTGACCGCGGCATGCACTGCTTCAGTGTTTAGAAACGCTGGTAAAGAGAGGACACACCCATGAAAGCCAATCCATCGCGACGTGATTTCCTCAGCATCTCCGCGGCATTGGGCGCGGCGGGCGCTTCAACCGGCTTTGCCGTGCTTGCCGATCCCGCGGGAGCCGCCGCACAGACGGTAGGAGTCAAGTCAGGCGATCTTCCTGATCTCACTATCAAAGAGGTCAAGATCTACGTCACGGACTTGACCGGTGTCCATAAGCTCAATGGCACCGAGACGGGCGAGTTGATCTCTGTCGTCACGAACAGCGGCATCGAGGGCAACTACACGATCGGCGATCGCAGCACTACGCCAGGCTGGCTCAACTGGGCCAAGTCTGCTCTGGTGGGTAAGAACGTCATGGATCTATTGCCTACCTACACTTCCACATCCGGGATGAAAGCATCCGGCGGCTTCAATGGTGGTGCGGGAGCCGCTGTCCGGCGTGCGGCGCCGCCTGTTACTGGTACACCTGGAGCGGCAGCTGCTGCTGCAGCGGCCAGGCCGGCCGGGTCGGCTGCGTTTTTCAATGGAGCGGATTCTATACCGGGTCGCGCGGATACGGGTTTGCTGGCTCGTGGCGGGGGCACTTGGCCCAACTATTACACGGCTGCTGCGGATGTGTGTATGTGGGACATTCTCGGTAAGGCCGTCAACCAGCCGGTCTATAAGATCCTCTCCGGCGGCACGCCGACAAAGAGCCGCGTCATGGCGTATGCCAGCTCGCAGCATCTGGCCGCAGTGGAAGATTACATCCCGGATGTTTTGAAGGCGAAGGCCCAGGGATTCAGGGGATACAAGATCCATCCGGGCGGCGGGCAGCATGCAACCGGCCCGGCGATACCCAGTTATATCGGGCATATGGAGGAGATTCGCGAGGTCCGCAAGGCCGTCGGTGACGAATTCGTACTGATGCACGATCCCGTGCAGGGATACAACCGTTACGAAGCTCTGGCTGTGGGCCGCCTTCTTGAAGAACTGAACTACGCCTGGTTTGAGGACCCGATCCGCACCGTGGATATGGAAGGCCTGATCGAATTGGCCAAACAGTTGAGCATTCCCCTTCATGTCGGTGAGTTCCTGTTCTCTATAGCGGATTTTGCCGAATACATCAAGAAGGACGCAATGGGGGTGGTCCGTTTGATCGGCGACAATGTAGGTGGAATCTCTGGCTCGATGCGTGTTGGTCTGCTGGCAGATGCGCATGGGTTGGAGTGCGCGCCTCACAACTGGGGCAACCCGCTCGATCTGGCGATGCACTTCCATGTGGAGCTGGCGCTTCCCAATGTCTACTGGTTTGAGATGCCTTTCCCGTCTGAGTACACCGATCGGGCTTATTTCAAGTATCAGTTCCGTATTGATAAAGATGGTTACGTTCCGGCTCCAACAGAACCCGGGCTTGGCTATCCCATCGATCGCGCCGCTCTGGACAAGGTCACCACGCGAATCGACCGCTAAACGCGGGCGTAGTTGCGCGTGAGATAAGGAGGAGTTGCAATGTTGCGAGCCAGAATACTTCTGTGCGCCATGCTGCTAACCATCTTTCCGGCAAGAGCGCTGGAGAGGCCGGAGATAACCTTCAAGGTATTTCAATTCCCCCCCAACATGATCCCGCGCATCGACGGCAACGACGACGACTGGGCCATGGTGCCTGACAGCTACGCCATCGGCATGGACCAGTTGATCGATACCGAAGCGCCTGCGGGGACGGTGACGCCGAGAGATCCTAAGAAGCTGGACGTCAAGGTAAAAGTAGGCTGGGTAAAAGGCCTGAACCGGTTGTACTTCCTCTATGAGGCAAACAAGGACTACTGGGATTTCTCTGCCCCTGGTCTGCATAACGACATCTTCGAGATTGTGGTGGACGGTGATCTTTCTGGCGGCCCGCTGATCGATATGCATCACAGCGATGTCTGGAACCCGAAGGCCGTCGGCGAAATGTCCAACATCGATCCGCGTATCAGCAGTTCGGACGCGTACTTTGCCCAGCAGGGCGCCCAGGCGCAGAACTACCACATCTTCACCCCGGCGCTGGACAAGGACTGGACTATGGACTGGGGCTGCGCCCAGTACACCAAGGAGCTGCCCTACGCCAACCACGCCCTCAAGTACAACTTCAAGCCGGGTGAGCCGGGCAAGCTGGTGTTGGAGTTCTACATCACTCCCTTCGACTACGCTGGATGCGAAGGCCCGGAGCGCGCGGTCGAGTCGGTCCTCACGGAGAATAAACTGATTGGGCTCTCCTGGGCAGTCATCGCCTATCACGATCCCAAATCCAACGCTCGCCAGTTCTGGAACCTCTCCCACAAGCAGACCTTCTTCGGCAATGCGTCCGAACTGGTCGGCTTCCGCCTGATGCCATTGGAGCCGCAGTTCCAAAAGCCCATCGACGCGCAATGGACCTACAACATCGCCGATATGGACCGCGGGATCGTCGCCTTCAAGGACCAGTCCGTCGGCCAGATCACCTCGTGGAAGTGGGACTTTGGCGATGGTGCTACCTCCACCGAGCAGAACCCCATCCATCAATATGCGGGCAGGCCAGGAAGGGAAGGGGACTACTCCGTCACACTGGAAGTCACGGGGCCCAAAGGGACCTCCCGTCTGGCTAAGGTATGGCAAGTACACCTGAGAGGCTCGACACCAGCCGCTAATGCACCGTCTGCGGCTGCATCACCCGCCGCAGTAAAGCCATGATGCAGTATTGCTGCACGGGAAACTTAATTCGCTCTGACTTCGCTTGGTCTGCGCCGCACAAGTGTTGGAGTGCAAGGCAATCGGAGATTGTGAGCCCATGACAAATCCTGCATCCGTTAAGCCCAGCAATACCAGATTCCCGATTCGCTATCTATTGGTGCTCTGGCTCTTGGTGATCAGCGCTGCGGTCTATGTCGACCGTATCAATATCTCGATCGCCTCGTCCGGGATTAGCAAGGAATTTACCATCGGCAATGTCCAGATGGGATGGGTGTATGCCGCCTTTCTCATTGGCTATGCAGGCCTGCAGATTCCCGCCGGAGTGCTGGCGCGACGGCTTGGACCGCGCCGAACTTTGGGGTTGTTGGGTGTATGGCGGCCGATCTTTATCGTTCTTATTGCGTTTATTCCTCATGGCTTCGGAAATCCGCTGATTATCCTAATGCTGTTACGCTTTGGTCTGGGTGCTGGCGAAGCCACGATGTTTCCCGCCACCAGCCAATTCGTAGAGCGATGGTTTCCCGCCAGTGAGCGTGGTAAGGCGAACGGTCTGATCTTCGCTGGAATAGGCCTCGCAGGTCTGACTACTCGGCTGATGGGCGAAATCATTCTGCACTTCGGTTGGCGTGCGACCTTTTGCTTTACCGCAACGATCGGCGCACTGGCGGGGCTGGTCTGGTACCTTGCTGCTCGCAATACACCGGAGGAGGATAGGTGGGTGGGAGATGCGGAACGCGAGCTGATCATAAGCCAGCGCCGTATCAAAGTCGTCGCCAAAGAAGACGATGCACAATACGGCAAGCATAAGATTCCCTGGCTACAGATATTCAGTAGTAAGGCAGTGCTTGCCGTCACCCTTAGCTATTTTGCCTACGGTTATGTGGCCTGGATGTTCTACACCTGGTTCTTCACCTATATGTCTCAGGCACGAGGATTGAACCTGAAGACCAGTGCGCTGTATACGATGTTGCCGTTTATCGCTATGACAGCCGGTTGTCTGCTGGGCGGCGTTCTTAGCGATTGGATAGCGAAACGATATGGCGCGCGTCAGGGACGTTGCGTTCTCTCGGCATTTGCTCTTGCGATTACCGCTGTTCTGCTGGTGATGGGTTCGCGCATCGAGAGTGCCATGGCAGCGGCGTTTATGCTCGCCTTTGGAGTGGGCGTTCTGTTTATCGCGCAAAGCATCTACTGGGCGGTTGCTGCGGATATCAGTGGGGAATATGTCGGTGTGGTCTCGGGAATTATGAATATGGGAGCGCAGGTGGGAGGAGTTTGCACCGCCGCCTTCACTCCTGTCATCGCGGCGCATTTCGGTTGGAATGCGTCGTTCGAAACTGCGGCAGCGATCGCGGCCGTTGGAGCACTGGCTTGGCTGATCATCGATCCGAAACGCGATGTTCTTGTGGTTCAGGGATAACGGTTTGGTGTCTCTGGACGGTCGTAGCCGCCGACCTATACACTTCTCGCGAAAGATTTGCTTAACTGCAGAGCACTTCAGTTTGCTTCAAGCGTAATGCAGTCTGATGCATGGACTCGCAAATTGCCGCAACCAACGATTGAGGGAAGGGAAGCCATGATGGGTAATAAAATGTCACGACGTCAATTCATCGGCACCGCCGCTATGACGGGTGCCGCGCTTACAGGCATGAGCAATGCACTTGCAGGCGCACAGGCCGCCAAGGGTGCAGCGGACTGGGATGAAAAAAATGGCCCCGCTCCTTACTCGCCGGATGCTCCTCAGGCACTACCGCTGCGGCCCGGTGCCGTCCCCATCATTGACAGCCACATACACCTGTTCGATCAAACTCGTCCGGTCTTCAGCGGCTATACGGGAGGGCTGTTCTATCGGCAGGTGAACAAACCGTCGACGCCGGCGGCATACGCCGCGCTGGCACGCCCCGCGGGGATTGTCGGTGCCATTGTGGTGGAGTCTGCCGCGCAGTACATCGATGACAACCTGTGGTATCTGGAGGTCTCGCGCGACAATCCCATCATGGTGGGAGTTTCGGGAAATATCGATCCAGGATCGGCAGAGTTCACCAAATATCTGGGGCACTTTCATCGCGACCCGCTCTTCCGTGCCATCCGCTCCAGCCGATTCTACAGCAAAGACGCAAGCGGCAAGGTTGCGCTCAATCCCGCGCAAGTTGCCAATCTCAAACTGCTGGCCGACGCCGACCTCGCGCTGGACACTGCAAACCCAAGCATGGACCTGATGAATGCCAACGTGCTGCTGGCCGACGCGGTTCCCGACCTGCGCATCATTATGGACCACCTGCCCAGCTACGATCCCAGCAGCGATTCCGGGCCTAACGGACAGGCGGCATACGAAGCGGTGATTAAGGAGATGGCGTCGCGACCCAACATCTTCGTCAAGCTCACCGAGGTCTACCATCCCACGCCCGGAGACAACGGCATCATCGTGAAGAATTATGAGTTCCTGCGCAAGCGGCTTGAGTATCTGTTCCAGGCATTCGGCGAGGACCGTGTGATGTTCGGCACGGACTACCCCAACAGCTACGGCGTGGCCACCATCCCCGAGGAGGTCGGCCTGATGCAGCAGTTCTTCTCCACTAAGACGCGCGCACAGCAGGAGAAGTACTTCTGGCAGAACTCGTCGAAGATCTATAAATGGGTCAAGCGTTCCGACGACCAGCCCACACCGCTAGCACAAGGCAAACCCGCGCCACCTGCGCCAGCCCGTGGCGGTGGCGGAGGACGGGGAGGCCCCGGTGGCCCAGGAGGGCCGGGGGGTCCCGGTGGACCAGGTGCAGCGGGAGGCGGTCGGCCCCAGGGCTAATGCCAGAAGCACTGGTCCCCGCCATCGTTCGGGCTGGTTCGAATTGGGGGGTGTACCCCCCCTCAAAAGTCCTAAAGTCTCAAATCTAAACATGTTAGGTCTGGACTAAGTCTGGACTTGGTCTGTACTTGGTCTGGACTTTGTGAAGCAGATCAGTCGATTTGCCATCTTAAAAACGGCCCTCAGCGGCTAGAGCCGGTCTTGCAAATAAGGCACTTTACGGTATCCATTCGACTTTGCTTCGGACAGGATCATAAACCCTGCCCTTAACAAAACTAAGTCATAAGCACCCTCTATAGTCTGGATGTTGTTGTCCTGCTCTCTGGAGTTTGTTCTTCGCCAGGTCCGGCCCGAGTTCCATTCCGGCACAACACTGGCAGCAATTTGCCCCTGACTTAATTGTACCGCTGCTGTCAAGGGGATTCGCACTGAACCCACATCTCAGAATCGAGATGTGGGGCACCTGTGATCTTTCAAGAGGTTGTCCATTCGAACTGAACCGGAGAAGCTGGTTGTGACGAGCAATCAGAACCTTCGGAGGGAACGAATGGACATTCATAAGAATGCCCGACTTAGCTTTCGCAGTCGAGAGGATTTAGCCAGATTCGTTGTGCAGCAGGGAGGCACGCGGAAGGCGGCTGCAGCCGCCTTCCGCGTGAGCGCCAAGACGGTCGCCAAGTGGGTGGCACGCTACCTGGCTGGCGGCACAGACGGCCTGCTGGATCGCAGTTCGCGTCCGCATCGCAGTCCGCGCCAGACCAGCTCTTCTTTCATAGAAAAGGTTCTTGTTCTTCGCCGGGAGCACATGCCCGGCTATGAGATCGCGCGCCGCACCGGGTTGAGCGCGGCCTCGGTCAGCCGCATCCTGCGCCGCGCCCGGCTCAGCCGGTGGCGCGATCTCTTCCCGCCGCCGCCCGTCGTGCGCTATGAGCACCCGCGACCGGGCGACATGCTCCATCTCGATATCAAGGGCATGACGCGCTTCTCTGAAGTGAGCCTGCGCGGAGACGGCCGGCTCCGTGGCAAACAGAAACATCCCGGCTTCCAGGCGCTGCACGTCGCCATCGATGACCACTCCCGGATGGCCTTTACCCAGATGCTGCCCGACCAGAAAGCCGATACCACCATCGACTTTTTGAACGCAGCCGTCGAGTACTTCGCCACCCACGGCATCGGCGTACGCGCCCTGCTGACCGACAACGGATCAAGCTACCGCTCACAGCAATTTCGTCAGGCATGCCAGAATATGCACATCCGACACCAGCGCACTCGACCCTACACCCCCAGAACCAACGGCAAGGCCGAGCGCTTTATCCAGACCGCGCTTAGAGAGTGGGCCAGGGCAAAACACTGGGCCAGCTCAGAGGAACGCGATGCCTCCCTCAAGCCTTGGACC
>Ga0316227_1000261_pt1 | contig 82939 bp, 46 predicted proteins | sample TBH18019metaG_FD_206012 | JGI IMG/M metagenome (GOLD analysis project Ga0316227, IMG submission 206012) | Freshwater microbial communities from Trout Bog Lake, Wisconsin, USA - TBH18019 | ecosystem: Environmental > Aquatic > Freshwater > Lake > Hypolimnion/Profundal zone | place: USA: Wisconsin... | reverse complement strand
TTTATCCTGCCAGAAATCATCCTCGAAATCACGCGTTTTCGGGATCAATCAACTTCCCCGCCTTCCTTCCGGTCACCTGGGAAGGGTCAGGAGGTCTGAATCTGGAGATTGGGAACGAGCGCAATGAAAAAAATTGCTTCAACGCATGGGTCTTCCGAAGACTCGCCACACTCTCTTGGCTGTCATCCTGAGCTTGCGAAGGATCCCCCGACACACCAGCCGACTCCGTGCCACGGGTCCGAACCGTCGAAGCTGACGGCGTCGCTCGGGAGGCTGTCAGCTCCGAAATTGCGCACTGCAAACAACACGCTAACCCGGCCGCGTGAGATCCTTCGCAAGCTCAGGATGACAGCAATCGGAAGCCCTTTTTCGTTCGCGCGCCCGGTTGGCAATCCCGCGCCCAACACAAAGCATTCCCCCCGCGCATTCGCTCTTGTCACTGTTCTGGTAATCCTAACGTTGCTCTCCGTCATCGTCACCGCATTCCTTTCCAGCATTGCCGGTGAACGTGCCACCGCGCATGCCTTCTGCAACTCCACCCGCGCCGAGCTTGCGGCTGGCTCGGCCATGAGCGACGGCGCGACGCTGCTCAAAACGTTCTTTCAGGCCTATCCCGACTCGGCCACAACCTGGGAGCCGGTCTTGTGTAGCGGCAGCGCCGTGACTGCCGGCACGGTGCTCTACTTCCGCAATCACGCCAACGGAGCCGCATTCGACCCGGCCAGCGACCCCCTCTGCCTCCGCCCGCTCATGTCCGGCGGAACCGTCGCGGTGTCGACCGGCAGGCAGTCCACGCTTACGCTGGCTTACCCGAGCCTGCCGTTTTCGCATCCGGACAACTCCGTCGACCTCAACTATCCGCGCTTTGCCGGGGACACGATCGGCTGGATCGGTTCGTCCGGCACCGGACGCCTCAGCGTGTGCGTGCCGTGGGTGTACCAGACCGAGACCACCGGCACGGGCCGGCGCCCGATCGCGCGTTACGCCTACTGGATCGAAGACGAGAGCTTCAAGGTGAACGCCAACTGCGCCGGCAAGGAAGCGCGCGGCGCTCAAACGGCCGGGAACGCGCCTTCGCAGATCCCGCTGCAAGGGCTCTTTGCGGCGAGCGTTCCGGATGCGCCTTCCGATGTGGAAGCCGCCGGGATCGTGGACGTGCGCAACCAGTTTCCGGGCGGGCGCTTTGGCGATTTCCGTTCCCTGAACCAAGTGAGCACGACCCCCAATTTCGCGGAGACAGCCAAGTTCGAGGGAACGGCGTTTTCGTCCGCCCTGAACCTTTCGCGGAGCGGCGCGTGCCGGCTCAATCTCAACGCGGTCATTCAAGACTCCACCGACGCGAACACAATCCGCCGCCAACTCGACTGGCTCATTGCCGCCATCCACCTCCAGCTTCCGAATTTCGGCCAGCGCTTCTATCGGCTCAATCCGAAAAATCTCAACGACTTGCAGGTTCCCGCAACCCGCTCGTTCCCGTCGGCCAATTGCACCGAAACGTACCTTCAGAAGACCGCCGCAAATATCCGCGACTACATCGACACCGATTCGCAGCCGACCATCGTCAACAACGACTCGGGCATGACGATCCGCGTCGGAAATCCCACAGTCGGCATCGAACCGATCCAATCCGGCACGCAGGGCGATAATTCCGCCCTGGCGATCGGCAAGGAGAACGTCCCGTATCTCGACGAGTATGCGATTCGCGTCACGCTGAACGAGTTCTCGCCGGCCTTCATGACGGGAACATCGAATAGCGGCGCCACTTACGACTTCGATATCGACTACTACTTCGAGTTCTGGAATATGACCGCGACGGACATTCACGCCTCCGATCTCGGGCCGAATCCATTCCTGCGCGTGTACAATCAGGCGGCCTGGGACACCGGCGGCGGCGGCACCTCAATCCCCGTGGGTCGGGCGTTTAATGTCCCGATTCCCTCCGGCGCGGTTTTTCCGGCGGGCTCGGCGACAGTCATCACCACCGACCCCAATCCGAACCGCAAGCTGCTCGGTTCGAACCTGGGCAATGTCATCGTCGCTGCCGTGGCAAACGACGCCGACCGCCATTACACGGGCAAAACCTACAAGTTCAGCACCGACGACACCGGTCATCCCAATCGCTTCGGTTACCGCGTGAACATCATTGGGCGTTCGCCGGGTGGCGCGACTGGAGTCACACTGGGCGCTACCGACTACGAAACGCGGATGCTGCTCGGCAACGACAACGGAATCCTCGAAAGCCTGAACGCGCTGCCGATCGCCCGCACCGGAGGCAACGCAAGCAAGGAGGGCATTTCTATCCAGAACGACGCTGGCGACACCCTCGGCAGCGAGGATTACTTTGTGCGCGGCGGCAGCCTGCGAAGCGGTCCCGCCCCGAGCGAATATGCCGATCCGCGCACCAATAACGAGCAGCTTTACCTGCGGGCATACATTAAGAATGGCGATTCGGACCAGACCCGCTACTTCAACACCGGCCTCGATGACGCCATCGTGCCCGCCCAGAGTTCGCTCGGCGCGCTGAATTTCAAGGCGGATGCCGGCTACAGCGGGTCGGTGGACGCGACCAAGTGGCCCGATTGCTCCAGCGAGACGCCCACTCCCACGACAAACTGCGCACCGATGGTAATCGCCAACGCTCCGATGAAGTCGATCGGCGAACTCGGCCACATCTTCGACCCCGTGCGGGGCCTGGGCAGTTACAGCGGCGCGAACATCGCCTGGAGCCGCGGCGGCGGGCGCACGCTCACCGTGGGCCAGCCGGATCCGCTTTGGGACAAGAACTCCGCCTCGCCGAGCCGGGAATGGGCCGCGTGGCGCCTGGCCGACCTTTATTGCACCACCGACGATCTCTTCCTGGACGGGCGCATCAATCTCAATGGCATCCTCCGCGACGACGGCGCGGCGCTGAAGGCGGTCCTCTACGGCTACAACTTTTCCACCGGCGCGGATGCAGACCCCGCCATCGCCTCGCAGTGGCTGAGTTCGCAGGCCGCCGACGAGATCGTTAGCGAACTCAAAGCCCGCCTCGGCAACAGCGGTACCTTTGCGAATACTGCGGGGCCGCTGGCCGAACGGGGCGAGCTTTCCGAATTGCCGATTTTCGCCTCCGGCGCGACTCTCACCGGCACCGATGCGGCAACCCTTTATGACCGGGGCCGCGAGGAAGTATTCCGCCGCATGGTGGAACTGACGACAACGCGCGGCTGTGTGTTTTCCATCTACATGATCGGGCAGGCGCTCCAGCAAACGCCGTCCGGGCAGAGAACGGTGACCGGAACGTGCCGCCGCCGGGCGATCGTGCAATTGACGCCGGTGTGGACTCCGCCGCTGGCCGCCGATTCCGCTCTCCAGGATTCCGACGCCAGCGACCCCGACGTAACAGCCGCCCGGTTCCGCCCGCCGGATGCATATCAGGTCAAGGTGTTGCAAGTGCGGACGGAGTGAATTGTCCGCAGATTACGCAGATTTTCGCACTCGTTCCCAGGCTCCAGCCTGGGAACGAGCGGAAACCGAGCGGAAGCCGAGCGGTTCTTATTAATTTGTCATCCTGAGCTTGCGAAGGATCTCACGCCACGCCAGCCAGCGTTATGCGACCATTCACCGTTCTCGAAGCAGACAGCACCGCACGATGAGCCGTCAGTTCCGATCTCGTACCGACTGAAAAGAACGCCGGGATCGCCTGGTGAGGTTCCTTCGCAGGCTCAGGATGACAGCGTTCGGTCCTCCGTCCTCGCTCGTGCGTCCGATGTGCAAACTTGTGGGTAATGCAAAGGGGGGGCGCCGCACTCCAAAGCGCTTCGCTCAGGCTGTCCACCGTCTCGTTGGCACGTCGCCCTATTTTCATCATGCGGGGAGGACGCGAGGCCATGACGTTTCCAAGTTGTAATTGGGAACGGAAAATGCACCCTCCTTTTCCAGCGCAGCAACTTTCTTTCTTCTGCCTTTCAATCGCCCCGGTTATGCTCCACCCCAATGAAAAAGCTTTCCGCATTCTTTGTTGGCTGTGTTTTCTTGGGAATGGGACTGGCCCGTGGACAAACGAGTCCGCCGGCAACCCGCGCCGGTGTCCCGGCGACCACGCCGTCTGCGACTCCGTCCGCCACGGCGCTTCCGGGCGCATCGGCCGCTGCCGACGCTCTGGCGCCGGGCTTCGGAACGCCGCTAGCCATGGCGGAGGAGTTTTTCAAACATCTGAAGGTTAATAGCGTCGACGCCGCTTATTCGGGTCTTCTGCGCGATAGCAAGATCGCCGATTCCCGGGAGGACGTCGCCACGCTCAAAGCCAAGACCCGCGAAGCGATCCGGGCTTTTGGGGACATTCTGAGTTGGGACCTGATTGCGACCAAGCAGGTCGGCTCCCATCTCATCAGCTACACTTACATTGCCGCCGCTAAGAGTTATCCGATTCGCTGGCGCTTCTTCTTTTACAAAGCCTCCGATATCTGGAAGCTGGTCGATATCCGCATCGACGACCGGCTCCCGCGCATGTTCGACGAGGCCGAACCGGCGGCGGCCGCGGCGCCCGCCGATTCCACGCGATGAATTTCCAGGCCGTCTCGCGGGCGCTCGCGTTCATTCGTTTCTCCCACACGGTATTCGCTTTGCCGTTTGCCTTGGGGTCGATGTTCGTGGCGGCCCGCGGGTTTCCCGCGTGGCGCGTCTGCGGGTTGGTTCTCCTCGCCATGGTCTGCGCGCGGACCGCCGCCATGGCGTTCAACCGGCTGGTGGATTGGGAAATGGACAAGCGCAATCCGCGCACGGCGGGCCGCCACCAACTGGTTTCCCGGCCCGTTGCCGTGGCCCTCTGCACCGTCAGCGCGGCCGGATTCGTGCTCACCTGCGCCGGAATCAACCGGCTTTGCTTCATCCTGAGCCCGGTGGCCCTGTTCCTGATTTTCTTCTACTCGGTAACGAAACGCTTTACCGCGCTTTGCCACTTTTTCCTGGGGTTGGCGCTGGCGATTTCGCCCGTCGGCGCGTGGTTGGCGGTGACAGGCCGATTCGCGTTTGCGCCCGTGGTTCTCGCATCCGGAGTCGTCTTTTGGGTCGCCGGATTCGATTTGATTTACGCCACGCAGGACCACGCCTTCGACCAACGTGAGGGGCTGCACTCGCTCGTCGTTTCCCTCGGCCTCGCCCGCAGTCTGCGCCTGGCCCAGCTGCTCCACGGCATCATGTTCCTGCTGCTGGCCGGCTTCGGGTTCGCCGCCGGACTGCATGCCGTTTATTTTGGCAGCCTGCTGCTCGTTCTGGGGGCTCTCGTTTACGAACACCGCGTGGCCCGCCGTCTCGATTTGCAGGCCATCAACGAGGCGTTCTTTACCAGCAACGCCTTTGTGGGATTGGTGTTCGTCACCGCCACGCTGGCGGACCGCCTGTTGTCGCCGTGAACCGTTCCAAGCTGATCCAGAGTCCGCTGAATCCCGGGTGGCTCATTCCCGAAGGCTGGGAGCAAATCCTTGGGATGCAGAACGACTACCGTCTGGGACATTCCGTGCTTCACCTCTGGCGGGTGCAATGGAACCAGCACGTTTCCGTTGCCGACGGCGTCGAGCCTCACGAGCATCCGCATCATCAAATTTTGTATTATCAGCGCGGCGAAGGCTTGCTGGTGGCCAGTGGCGAAGAGTACTCCGTCCGCAAGGGAAGCATCTTCTTTGTGCCCGCAGGATGCCGGCATTTCTTCACGGCGCAGTCCGGCGAAGCGGCGCTCTGCCTGGCGCTCGATTTCACGGTGGCCGAGGCGGTTTACACCGACCTCGACATGCGCGAATTGCCGATCGACAGCGAAGTGACCGTGCTTCTGAGTCTGTTGCACGCGCAAAAAGCCCGCCCTTTTCAGCTCAGCGCCCTCGACCAGGCGCATGTGGACGCCAGTGTGGAATCGATCGTCGGCGAGAATGAAAGGCGCGAGATCGGGTTCGCGACGATGATCCAAGCTAACTTGCTGCGGCTGATTTCGCTCTGCCTGCGGGCCACGCAGCGCGCGCATGGGTTTGGCGAGCATTTCCGCCACACGGCCTGGCGCCATACGCTCATTGCCGAACGCGCCCAGGCGTTGATTCGCGACGAGCGTCCCGAAGCGTCGGAGTTGAACCTGACGGCTGCGGCGCGCGCCTGTGCAGTCAGCGCCAATCATCTCAACCGCATCCTGAAACGGCACACCGGGCTCACGTTCCAGCAACTGCTGCTGCGGCAACGCCTCAACCGCGCCGCGGAACTGCTGCGATCCGGCCACGCCAACTGCTCCGAAGCCGCCTTCGCCGCCGGCTTCAACGACAGCAACTATTTCTCCCGCGCCTTCCGCAAAGTCTTCGGGCACGCTCCGAGCGAACTGAGCCGCTCGGCGAGCGCGTGAGAGTTTCGCAGATGATGCCGCGCGTGGTTCCGTGCAGATGTTTGTGCGTTTACGCGGTCTGCTTCCGGGGAATCGGAGCGCTCTGCTGGCTGTCATCCTGAGACTTGCAGGCAGCCAAAGCGCGGCGTTGTTGGGCCAGAACCCGGGAGCTGCATCGCAGTCGCGCGAGCGTCTTGGAGCAAGTGCGGCAGGCCTGACTTTCCATTACCCACATCTTTCGCGCATCATGAAAAGTTGGATTACGGGCGGTGCGTCGATCTGAAGGGGAGCGCGGGCATCTTGCCCGCATCAGCCGGCATCCTGCCGGCGTGCTGGTGACGGCGTCGGATTGCACTCGGCGCGCGCCCCATGCCTCCGGCAGGATGCCGAAGGCAGCAGGCTCAGACAGCCTGACCTCTTCTGGAAAGAACGGCCGAATTGAAGAATGAAAATGAGCCCAACGTCGGCGCTGTCCGAAATGGATGACCCCAAAACGGCAGAAGAGGCTCGTGGACTGCGGTGAAGTGCCCTTTCCATTACCCGCAAAACGAAAGCCGAGCACGGAAACCGGAGCGGCCCATATTATTTGTCATCCTGAGCTTGCGAAGGATCTCACGGCAGGCCAGCCGGCGTTATGTCACCATTCACCGTTCTCGAAGCTGACAGCGCCGCCCGATGAGCCGTCCGTCCCGATTACATGCCGACTGAAACGAACGTCGCGATCGCCTCGTGAGATCCTTCGCAGGCTCAGGATGACAACGTTCGGGGCTCCGTTCTCACTCCTGCGCCCGATTTGCAAACTTGTGAGTAACGGAAAGGAATCTCCACCGCTTTCGAAGCGATTGGTCTCAGGAATTACCCAAAGCGTTTCCTGCGCCCCATCGGCTCGTCGCTGTGGAGGCAAACAGGCCTCGCCGCAGTCCTGTAAGACGCTGGCGCGACCACAACGCGCTACGGCTTCGCCGCTCCGAATGGTCTCACGTCCATTCCAGGTAGGGGTCAGGAGGTCTGAGGCTGGAAGCCCGCGCTCACCTTCGGATACACGCGCATGGGTGTTTTCGGAGTGCCGCTATTTGAACTCTTGCGTCAGGTTCGCAAATGATGTGGGTAATGGAAAGAGTCGTGTGCCGCCTTGGGAAAAGACGGCGTCAGCGACTAACACTCTCTGAAGGAATGCGACACTCCGAACGAAGACCTCCTTTGCGGGCACGTCTTCCGGTGGGTCGAAACTCGGTCCGGCTCGCGAAAGCGGCACAGAACTGCCGCACTTGACAGCGGATGACACATGGATAAGATTGGTGACTATGATTCATGAGAAAGGGGCGGCAGCGAGCGCCTATAGCTACATCAGGTTTTCGACTCCCGATCAAGCTTTGGGAGATTCGGAGCGGCGGCAAGTTGAGAAGGCGGAGGCATGGGCGGCCGCCAAGGGGGTCGTGCTCGACCGCTCCTTCGCCGACCGAGGGAAGAGCGGATGGAAGGGGACCAACCGGAAAAAGGGTGCACTCGGGGAGTTTCTCCGGCGGATTCCGAGCCCGGGCCTGCCAATTCCAGAGGCCCCCATCTTGCCCGGTTCGTACCTTATCGTGGAGAACCTCGACCGGCTTAGCCGCGAACACCCGCTGGATTCCATCGGGCTCGTTCGCTCGATCATCATTGCGGGCGTAATCATTGTCATCCTCGAAACCGGCCAGGAATACTCGGAGGCCTCGGTTCGCCGGGATCCGATGCAGATGATGGGTTTAGTTTTTGAGTTAGGGCGAGGCGCGGGCGAAAGCGACCGAAAGTCCAAGCTGATCAAAGCCAGCTGGGAGCGGCGCAGGAAAGATGCTTTGGAGGGGATCCCGCTTTCCGGCCAATGTCCCGCTTGGCTGAAATTGGAGGGCACGCGCAAGGAGGGGAGCTACAGGATCGTTCCTGAGCGGGCAGAGATCGTGCGCCGGATTTTTGACATGGCGGTTGCCGGCTATGGGCATCGGGCGATCACGAATAAATTGAACGACGAACGGGTGCCCACGTGGGGCGGCAAACGTAAACCTGATCGAAAGGATGCTCCTAGGGCGTGGAATCGGCGCACCGTCCATCAGATATTGCTGAACCCTGCGGTGATTGGAGAATATCATCCCGGCAAGATCGAGACGCAGCCCGATCCCGCTCACCCTGGTGAGACACGCCAGGTGCGGGTTCCCGAAGGAGATCCGATTCCTGGGGTCTACCCTGTTGTGGTCGATCTGGAGGTTTGGCAGAAAGTGCAGGAATCAACACGGAAAACGGGAGGCCCAATTTCCACGAGGGTGTCCCAGATATTTGCCCCGCTGCTGCGGGACGACACGACGGGGGAAGGCATCCGTTACAAGTACCAGTTCAATGCCACGCGGGGCGGTCACGGGCGTTATCTGGTCAGCAACGTGGACGCGATCAACAGGGAACGCCCGGAAAATGCTCCTAAGACGAAGCCGCACTGGTGGCCCTACCCGGCGACGGAATATGCCATTTTGACCACCCTAGCGGAAATCGATTGGAGGGCAATGGCCGGGGAAGGCCGTCCACACGCGCTGCGTGAGGCTGCGGAGAGCGCGGCCGCCGCCCAAAGAAAAGCCGAGGACTTGCAGCGGAGGTGTGGCAATCTGGTGGACGCAATCGAACTGGGCGGCCCCAGCATTTCTGATCTCGTCAATAAGCTGAAAAAACTTGGGCCAGAACGGGACGGGGCGGAGAAGCTTGCAGCCGAGGCGAGGAAAAGACTTGAAGCGTTGGAAATGACCAACAACGCCATTACAGAGGGCTTCGCGCTGCCGAAAAATGCGTTCGACCCGGAAGCGCGCGACGTCAGGTTGGCGATGCGCGCGGAAATTGCGAGGCGTGTTGAGGAAATCAGGATGCATCCCAAGGACGAAAAGGGCGCTTATCGGATCGGCATCCAATTTAAGAACGGCGTTTACCGGCATATCAGAGTGATCCCGCAGTACGGTCGCAAACCCGGGCCTCCACACATTGAGCAAGTGACCTTCGTACCCAAGGACGGCGGATCTATTCTGGTCGATCCTCGGCCTGAGGACCGGGCGCCCTACCCGGATGAGGATTAGTTTTGCTTGGCTGCTTCGTAGTTTGCGAGAGCGGCAATTCCGGCGAATTGCATCACGAAAATTAGGGAACGGAGGATTGCTAACTTTACCGTTCAGCGGCGGTATCGGACGCGCCGGGCGTGGGGTTGCCTTTGGTCCATCTGTGGTGCAACAGTCGTGAGATCCCTCGAAGGCGCTGGGATTTCCCTCGCGCATGTAGCCTCACCGCTGCCGGGCGTGCTGATTTCTCCATAGTGGCCTGGGTTCCGCCCCCGCGGATTACACCGGGATCTGACAGGTGACCCGGCAGCCTCCTTCGGCGGGCCTGCTCACGTTGATGAGGGCGCCGATTGCGCGAGCCCGGTAATCCATGAGATGAAGACCCATGCCGCCGGTGGTCGCCGGCTTCGCAAATCCTCGGCCATCGTCGGTCACCGAAAATGTGTGAACGCTGGTACCGGCAAGCGACTCGATGGCAATGCGGCGGGCCTCGCCGTGTTTGATGGCGTTGCCGATGGCTTCCTGAACGATACGGTAAATGTGAATCGCCGCGGGCATTTCAAAAATTGGCGCTTCGCCGGTTTGCCGAAAGCCGCAGAAGACGCCGAATCGGAGGCTGGTTTGGTTGGCCAGTTCCTCCAGGGCGGGGATCAGCCCTTTGCGGCTGAGTTCGAGCGGATAGAGACCCTTCGCGAGTCGGCGCGCGGAGTCGATGGCATTGTTTGCGGTCGCGGCGATGTCCGCGGCGGCCTTGGCTGAAGGGTGGGACTCTGTTTCAAGCTTCTTCGCCAGGCATTTGGAAAGCAGCGCGATGCCGGCCAATTCCTGGCCCAGCCCGTCGTGCAGGTCCTGTCCGAGGCGGCACTGCTCGCGCTCGCTGATTTCGACTAGCGCTCTTTCAAGCCGTTGGCGCTTATCCGGCAGATTGGAGCGAGGCACCTCCTCTGGCTGCTGATTCCGCTTGTTGAGGATTCCCGAAGTGTGGACGGATCGGGGTTTGGCAGATTGACGATTTATTTTCATTACGCCGACAATGATTCTTTCACGCGGGCAGATGTGATCGACCGATCACGCTGCCTGTGCGGTTGTCGCTGTGATCGTCCAGCGCAAATGGTTCCTCTGGCGCAAGATCGGCGCGGAGGCATTCCCGTACCGACGCCAAACGCTGATTGACGGCTGAACGGGAGACTCGCAGTTGGCGCGCCATTTCCGCCTGGGTCAGGTTCTGCTCGATCATGGTCGTAGCGAGCATGGCGCTCCCGCGGGTAATGCGCGCCTGCTGGAGGGCGCGTCTGATCATCAGCAAGGCAAGCTCTCGCTGGATGGGATAGGGCAGTTCCCAATAGCCGCGGTTCGAAACGTGGTCGTAGCGGCCAAAGGATCCAGCATCTTCAGGCAACGGCACCCAACGGTTTGATTCCTGCGAAAGCATCCGACGCAATCGGCGCATGTTGATGTTTACAGCCGCCGAGATAGACCTTTGGACTTGATTTAGAATTTCAGAGTGCGTTCCGGTTCGGGTGGCCTGAAGGAGTTTCCTATTACCACTGAGAAATCTGCTCAAGAGCAAGAGGTGAGCGTCCTGCTGTATTTCTCGTTCCCGCCCTTTAAGCAGACCTTTGAGAGTATCTTCAGGCAACCGGGCCCGGAGCAATTTGTCGAGGTTGACAGCCAAAGCGTTTAGCCGCTGCTGGCATTCTGGATATTCGGTGAACCTGATCCAGCCCTCGGGCAAATCGTGTTCGATGGATGGGTTACCCGTCCCTGGCGAGACGGCCTGCTGGTTAATGTGTTTTATAATCACCCCTACCCAAACGTCCTGCTCAAGCGGGAGACTGGCCGCAAGGCCGGTTTTCCGCCGACCTGGAAAACGTTCAGTGTTCTGAAACTGCCACCTTAACAGAACGCCAGCTTTCGCGTGATCTCAGTAGAGACAACCTATGAATAAGAAATTGCTTTGGCTGACAGACCTTCACCTGGATAAGGTGGATAACAAGAAACGCGCAGAGTTCTTCGAGACGCTCAGGTGCGAGCACTACGACGTCGCTGTGGTGACCGGGGACATTTCCCACGGCACCGGCGTTTCCGCGGATCTCGCGGAATTGGCGAGAACCTGTGCGCCGCGAACGGTGTATTTTGTGTTGGGGAATCACGATTTTTATGGGGCTTGCATTGATGGGGTAAACAAAGCAGCAACGGATGTTTGCGCGATCCAAGGCAATTTGCGCCGACTGGGACGAGCCGCCGCCAGACATTTCCGGAGGATGTTGCCGCTGGCGCTCACGTCTTACCGCCATGTCTGGATTGCCACCCACGTGCCGCCGTTTACCGAAGCTGCGTTGTTTGAAGGCAGGCAATGTGGCCCCCTTCACCTGCCCCATTTTTCCAACATCTCGGCGGGCAAGGCGATTCGGGGCATTAGCAAGGCATTCCGCAACAGGCGTGTGACGGTAATTTGCGGGCACACGCACTGCGGCGCCGACGTAGCGGACGCTCATGGGGTGCGCGTCCTCGCAGGAACGGCAAAGCCCGGAATCCCCGCAGTGCAGCGGGTTTTCGAAGTGGAGGGCTAAATGCACCCGACCCAGTGGCGACCACTTGGTTTAGGCCGTTGCCATCAGCGCGGAGGAACACTTTTTCCCAGAGGAAGCGGCCGCATTCACCGCTTTTTCCGCAGGGGTTGGGCAACCACGGGTGCGGGAACGACGGCTTGCCCGGACATGTCCAGCCTGGCTTCCGCGCGAGCCAGTTTCAGATCGAGATCGTGAGCTTTGGCGTGCGCTTGGTCCAGTTGTTCGCGCAAGCGGGCAATCTCCGTTGCGTGCGAGGTTTGCAGGATTTCGATCCGACCGAGAGCTTCAGCGAGTTTCAGCGCCTGCTGTTCCCCCGAAGCCCGAGCCGCCGTCAGCAGTTCAGTGGCCTTGGTAACTTCTGTGGTCATGCTGGTGTGACGCTTTTGGAAATCCTCGACCCGAGCATTTGCGGCGGCGACTTCTCCTTCCATTGCCTGTGCTTCAGCAAGCAACGCGTTCAGGGACTGCCTCAAATCCTCCCTTTCCGCCTCTTTTTGCGTCCTCCCTTCGTTGACTGCCAAGTCCCAGAGTTCACGGAATGCGCGGAGACCTTCTTCAGAATCCCGCCGTTTGACCGCTTCCGCCTCAATTTCCGCCTTGAGCTTGATGAGCGTGGACATACTGCCTCTGTTGGCGAGCGCAGCGTGAATGGCTGTGAGCGTTGGTTTTTTCCCCATTGCGACCAGGGAGGCGATTGCTTTCGCGACGTCTTCTTTTGTGAGAATTGCTTTCATAAGCTATTTTTGAATGTAAAACATCATACTATCGTAGTGTCGTGGTATCGTAGTAGCGTAACTTTGTAAGAAAAAAGAGCTTTGAAGGGTAACCGAATACTTCATTAACCCTACCAGATGCGATCCTGTATGTTCCCCCCTAGGCGTGGGAAGGGGGGCTGGGGGAAGGCGATGCCAATGAATCGCCTCCCCCCATTCAGAAAAAGCGGTTGGAGAGAGTGTCGGACTCCGCATCCCCGTTTGGTTCCGGATCCGGCGGCAAAAGCGATGGATCACGGAGAAACGCTTTCAAGGAAATCAATTTGCCGGTGCGCAGCAGGCAAGAGCGCTGTGCAGCGGCCAGGCCGGCGAGACATGCCAGCACTTCGGCGTCGCTTTCCACCTGCGCGTAAGTGGTGAGCGCCTGTTCAGTCGCCGCCGCAGTCATGGCCCATTCCTCGCACCATGCCCGCACATAGAGTGATGTTAGTTTTCTCATGGCATTGGCTTTCAAGGTTCCATCTTCCAGTCGGCGGAGTCCGGTTCCGTGTCTTTGGTCCCTTTCGATTCAGAGTCGAGGGCGAGGTTGGTTCGCATGACGGCTCGTTCGGCCATAACGACATCCAATATCAACTCTTCGATGAATCGGCAGCCTTGCCGGCAGTGAAGGGCCTCCGGGATGCGCTGGTTCCCCAGCCGGAAGAAGGTCTCCCGCAGATATGCTGGCATTGAGGCGCCCACCATTTCGAGCATCCTCCTGTAATCGGCTTCCACTAGTTGCGGAAGCACAACCAGTTTATTGCGAAAACGGTTGGTGAGTTCGCGTGGCAGCGTCCCAACCAGATGCGTGAGGTCGGTCTGTTCATCGATGTGCTTTTGCTCGCAAAATCCCAGGGCAGGACGCGACCGGTGCTCCCAAATGTTTTGGAATGCACCGGCCGAAAGGATCAGTGTTCGGTTTGCAAGCGCGTCCTGAGCGCGTTCAAGGGAGATTTGGTCCGGCTGGTCGCCGTCGTCGTTGCAGGTGATTCCCTGCGGTATCTTGAGATCAAGCAGGGAGAAAATTTCGGTGCGAAGGTAGCCGTTCCAACTGCTTTCAGTGCCGATTTTGTCGATCTCGTCCAGAAGAACAACAAGCCCCTCGGCGGCGTGATTTTTCTTCAAGAATCGAAAGATCAGGGGCCATGTGTTTGCAGCGCCGCGTCCCGAGCAGCCAAGCGGAATCCACTCCGATGTGCTCAGGGCGATAAAGCGCGCCCCAAGGTCCTCCGCCACGGTATGGACCAGGTGAGTCTTTCCGGAGCCGCTTGGGCCTACGATGAGGGTGTTGGTTCGGGGTCGGAGGGGCAGCGTTTGGCGCTGCATACAAAAACAGGCCTGCCCGATGGCAAAAAGCTTTTCGTGAGCAGGACGCTGGTGATCGAGAATGAGACGTGTCTTTTCAGAAGATAATTCAGAAGAGTTTGGGCGTTTGTTTTGTTCAGTCATAGTAGTTCAGATTTTCCCGAACCACTCGTCATCCGCATTGAGGAGCGGAAGCCGTAAGGCTCCCGCTCCCCTCTGCCCCGGCTCTTCCTCAACACCCGAAGAGGCACACCCGGCCGGGACAGACACCAATGGGACGCCGTTATGTCACGCTCGCGCGAATCTTATCCACATGCTCTTGCGCCATGACTTTGGCGAGGAACTCCCATTCCTCGTCCGCGCTGGGCACATGGACCACATTTTCGATCGGCGTCAGGACCTCGCGTTCTTTAGGATCCATCTTTTCAAGCATTGGAGCGATGGGTGCCGGTTGCCTGCCCAGACGGACAGAGTAGCTCGGGAACTTCGCGCCTTTCCCCATTTTCTTCTCCACCATCACAAGCACGCCGGCGTTCGAGTCGATGGCGTTCGTGGCGATTGTGCCGGTTTCATCCACATCACGAGTCGCCCTCCAAATCAATTGACCGAGTCCGGCGACACCGCCCCTGGAGGAGTCGTAGTCGCTTTCCAGAAGGAGACGCGCGGTGACACCCTCTTCTTCCTCAAGGAGCACCCAGCAGAGGCACTTCCTATCAGTGAGCAGCCGGATTCCTGTTATGTTGGCTTTTGAGTAAAGGGCACCGGGATTGTTTTCCCTCAGCCATTGGTAGGCGTGATCGAAGGCGCTTTTCGCTCCTCGATTCAGACTCCGGGGATGGAGGAACCGACCGCCTGGGTAGTTGAGCACCTGCAGCGGCATGCACCAGGCGAACATCGACGGCTTGATTGTGGGTAAGATTCTGAACCAAGTGGATCCTTCGGCGAATCGCAGATGGCGAACCTGGTATTCAGGTTTGAGGACGCGATCGTCGAAGGTTGCCGGTTTCGGCTTGGACCAGGGCGAAATGAGGTTGTGGGTTTCAGTAGGATCGACGAATTCGATAGTTTTCATAATGATGTGATTGATCTTGTTTGAGTTGTGAGACGGCGGGAGCCGCCTCGGTTTTATTTTCAATCCAGGGAGTCCATCGAACTTGAAAAACTCGGTGAAACTGCCTTTCTTGATTTACAAAAAAATGCAAATTGTCATCGCCATCTTGGCTCCCGAAAGGGAGCCGGAGGCGATTTTTCTGATACGGTTCCAATAGGATCAACCGCCAGATTGGCGATCTTGCCTCGGCGGCCGTTCATTGTTTATGACGTTCTCGGCGGTACCCATTCACCGCATCATCCAACACCCGAGTGGATCAAGAAAGTCAGCGACATGCACCTGTTCGACGGCGGCGGGAACAAGCTGCGGGACACCACTTTCGAGAACCAAAAGCGGCTGAGAATCATGCCCGCCGATGCCAAGCTGACGCCGCGCCCGAAGACCGCCAGCCACCTCACAACCTTTGGCTTCGGAGGCCACGGAATTATTTGTTTTGCCGGCGACGGGTGGAAGTTAGGAGACGCCAGCGGAATGATCGGCAATGCTGCATGGTTTCGAGATCATGGGTACATCGGGATCTCAGCCTGCCGCGTGCAGCGCGTTGAAGCGCTGATCGTCGGTCAGAATAAACAGGATATTGGGTTTAGATGCAATTGGGGTCGGGGTGAGGACAGACGATGCAAACGCAGGCATGCAGAGCGTTGCAAGTAGAGAAAAACCAGAAATGAAATCTTTGATCATATTTTAGCTTACGATGCTATGGGTGATTCGGCTCAATAAAAAACAGTTTCGAGGTTCGGCTTGAATTTTCGTTGGCTATGGCGATTGCCATCATCAATGATGGGCAAGCTATGGCGCTGGCCGCTTCAGTTCCTTGGACTTGTGAATCGTGAGGTTCTCCGTATTGGCGACATAAGCGTTGCTTCCAGCAGCCACGGCTACGGTGACCGACCCGCTATTGCATGGATGCCGGCTTGAAATTTCCACCGGCGATCTTAAGCGCAATGGCATTTTCGCAGGGCATCCGCTTGGGCATCGTGACGACGAGGCACTCGTCCGTTTGCGTCCAGTCGAGTTTGCCGGTGTACCCGAGGAGCGATATGCCGGAAATAGCGCCTGCGGGCTTCGCCAGCGCTTTTACGACCACCTTTCCATCCTCGGGCCAGCCGAGAGCGAACGCGTAGAGGTCAGCTCCCCTGGTGGTGAAGCGAATATCGCGCGCGGTAAACGCATACGTTTCATTGAACTGCCCGCCAACCATTTGAGTCGGACCTTCGCCGAAGGTTTGCCATGGGCGGGTTTTGAAAATGGCCTCGCCGTTAACCGCAAACCATGCAGCGAGGTCGTCCAGCAAACGGGCCGACTCCGGCGGCAGGCTGCCGTCGGGATACAGCACCACGTTTAGCAGCAAATTTCCGTTCTTGCTGACAATATCGACCAACTGATGAATGACTTGTTTGCTGGTCTTGTACTGGTCGTTCCTGCGGAAGTACCAATCGCCGTTGGAGGTGTCGGTCTGCCATGGCAACGGAGCGATCGTGTGTTGCATGCCGCGTTCCAGATCCTCGACGCAAGAGCCCGAAACAAAGTCCCCGTTGTCTTTTGGCTTATGGAATTGCTTGCTGGTGTAGACGGCTTCGAGGCAGCCGTCGTGCCTTGTTAGGTTACTATTATAGAGATGAGCCACCAGGCTGAAACCGAATTGCCCGAAGGGAACTCCGCCGTCGGTGTAGAACAAATCGGGCTGAAACTGATCGACGAGATCCTTCATGCGCGCAAACCATTCCCGGTGCCAGTCCGCGTCATTGCTGTAAAAGCAACCGTTACGGGCCGAGGCGGGATGGTACAGAGAGCGCCATTTGGGGTTGGCCCCGTCGTAGGGCACGCCCGCTTTGAGCCCGGTCGCGTCGCTGCCGTGACTGGTTTGGAACCACGAGCGGCTGTAACCAAGGTGTTCCGATACACCAAAGGGCAGGTCGAATTTCCTGGCCGCTTTCTGCCATTCGCCAACCACGTCCCGCTTGGGCCCCATTGCGACCGCGTTCCACGGGTTAACCTTGGAATTCCAAAGATCGAAATTGTCGCAGTGGACGGCCTGGGAAACAAAATACTTCGCACCCGCCTTTTTGTACAACGCCATCAGTTTTTCAGGCTCCCACTTCTCCGCTTTCCAGAGAGGGATGATGTCCTTGTAACCGAACTCTGACGGATGACCGTAGTGCGCCAGGTGATAATTGTAATGTTCACTGCCCTGCTCATACATATGCCGCGCATACCAGTCGCCACACATCGGCACCGCCTGCGGACCCCAATGCGCCCAGATTCCGAACTTGGCATCGCGAAACCATTCCGGGCAGCGATAGTTCTTGAGCGACTGGTCTGTGGGCTTGAACGGTCCGGCGGCGATGGATGGGGGCTGTTCGTCTGATGGCTTGGCCCCCGAAGCCCATGCTGAGAGTAACGGCATTATGGCAACGGCTGTGAGGGGGAGGACAATGCAGGAACGGAGGGTTTTCATGGTTTTGATTGATCTGGCACTAATGGTATAGGCTAAGTTTTCGCTGAATCCCAGCGCATGTCACGCACAGCCATAGCGGCGGGGCACTGCCCCACTCCAAAGGCCTTGCGCAGACTTACGGTCGCACACTGGGCTGTTCATGCTTTGGTTTGGCGTCCGACGGGTGCGCTCCGCCGCGGCCGACTTCCATCTCGATCTGGTGGTGTTCAATAACTTGAAGTCCGGAACGGGCCGCGGTTGCTGCTGCATCATCGACGCCCCGCGCATTGATGGACTGATCACGCTGGTCGCAGGCGGGAGTGACCAGCGGAATGGCGGGTGCGATGGTGTTAAGGGTGAGTGTTGTTGCCGTTGGAGTGTGAATACCGGGCCAGGCGGCTTCGGCTTGGATCGTGACGACACCGGGTTGACCGCTGGCGCGAATGAGCGCCGGGGCAGTGCCCCATCGTAAGTCTTTGAGATTCGCACCGCTGCTGCCATCGCCCACCAGGCGGCCAGCGCCACTGACGGTGAAACGTACCGCGCCGTCGTTGAGATGTTTCACCGTACCAGCGTCATCGACAAGGCTTGCGATCACGGTGATCAGGTCCGAACCGTCTGCCACCAGCGGCAGGCCACGGTGATCGGCTTCCAGCTTGAGACGAACGGGGCGCATTGCCGGACGACAGACCTCCCGGGCCACCACGCGACCGCCAATCAAGCCTTCGGCCACCATCCCCGCGACACCATACTTGCCAATCCGACTTAGCTCTTTGAGTTTTGTGAAGGCAAACGCGTTTCTGAACACCACGGGCGGGTGTGGCAGCCCCCCATCGTGGATTGGCTTTTGGGTCAGCACCACCGAGCCAGGCGCGAGTTCCTGCTTATCGCCGTTATTGACGATAAGCCGCACTTCTTCGCAATTGCTCACCACCACAACATCGGCAGCGGAGAACGGGGACTGGTCATGGACGATCTTCACCATTGGACCGGATTCGACTTTGGGCAGGATCAGCGCTGGATCGCGTTGGCTGGCAAATAGCCAGTAACTGTATTTGGGCTGGCGAAAAGCATCCATAATCCCGCCAAAGAACGGGTCGGGATGGTAGCCGCGCTGGTGATCGAAGGGATGCCAGAGACAGCCGCCAACGAGTTGCTTTGGCGCACGGTAAAAAGTGTCGTAGCAATCGGGCGCATAGATTGGCAGGGCGTAGTGCCAGAGCTGAACGAGTTGGGGAGCCTCGCCCCAGGCGCGGCTCACGCGGCTGGGCGAATTATGGCTGTTAAAATTATCCACGTTATCTCCCCATTCGCGGGTGAAGATGCATTGCCGGTGCGCGGCGTATTCCTCCGGTTTGTTGAAGAGACCGTAGAGAACGTCGAAGTTGTCAAAGCCAAGCGCGGTGTTGTCGCAGGCGGTAAAGCAGCCGGGGAATGGATATTCGGCATGCACTGTTTCATGGACTCGTTTGGCAAAATAATCGGGATAGTCTGTTTCATTGAGAATGGGTTCCCAAAGCAAGACGCTGGGGTGATTGCGGTCCCGGCGCACCATGTTACGAATGTCCCGATTGACGAGTTGTTCAAAAGCCGGAGCCTTATCCCAGAAGTGCCACCCTGGCGTGGGAACGATCATGAAGAGCCCCAGTTCGTCACAGGCATCCATGAATGCCGGGCTTTGGGGATAGTGTGCCGAACGGATGACGCGCATTCCCGCAGAACGCAGCCGCTGGGCGTCGCGCCACTGGAAGGACTTCGGCAGAGCGTTGCCGATGACCGCATGGTCCTGGTGGCGATTGCCTCCCATCAAGGGTTCGCCGAACGGTTTGCCATTAAGAAAGAATCCATCTTTCCCGCGAAAATCGATGGAACGGAGGCCGACTCGAAGGCGACCGCCATCAAGGGCGCTGCCGTCGTCGGCATCGATCAGGCGGAGATTCAGGGAATGAAGCCAGGGATCGTCAGGGGTCCAAAGGTGCGGCTTTGAGATTGTCAGCCGCTGCTTCACTTTTGAGGTGGCCCCGGCGGGCAGTTCAACGATTTCGCTGCCGTTCGCAGGGGAGCCGCTTGCTGCATCTGCGAGAACAGCCGAGAGCCTGACCCGCCGAAGCGCCGAGCCCCGATTGGCCAGGGTTGTCTCGACCACCAGCACCGCCCGATCCACGCTGACCTCATCGCAATGCGCGAATACGCCGCCCCCGGCGACGATGTCTTCCTGGTTGGCATCGGTAATATGCACCGGGGCGGTGGCGATCAACCAAGCGTCTCGGTAAATCCCGCCGAAATAGCAGAAATCCAAATTCTTTTGATCCAGGCCCGGGGGAAAATGGCCATCGTCGCTGTTGTCAGCCCGCACTGCCACCACGACCGTTCGACCTGGGACTACCCGTCCCGTGAGGTCGATAATGAATGGAAGATAGCCGCCGAGATGCTCGCCCATGAGCTGACCATCGATCCATACCTTGCTCCGCCCCATGATCGCCTCGAAATACAAGGTCAACCGCTGTCCTGCGAGCTTTTCGGGCACCGTCAGGCGGGTGCGATACCAAGCCGGGCCCTGATAATTCACGCATCCGCTGGCCTCCTCGGGGAGTACCTCCAAACCGTGGGGCAGATTCACTGGAAGCCAAGCCTTGTCTTCGAAAGAGGGTTGTTCGGCGCCGGGGACATCGCCCCGGACAAAGCGCCAACCGCCATCGGCACTCAACACCGTGCGCCCGGAATCGGGGAGAGGATACAAGCCCGCCACAGACCAGAGGGGCGCCGACACGGAATCTGCTCGCGCGATGGGAACCCAATGCAGGATGGTCAGGGCCGCGACAGCAAAAATACTGACTGTCTTGGGAAAAAGGATCTGTTTCATGATTTAAACTGGATTTAGCCCGTAACGAAGACGGAATTTCCTAAAAAACTTTACTAAGCTGTATCGTTGGAAAATATGGATTGTCGATTATTCGAACGGTATTCCAAATATCTGCGGCTGAGGGCTAGCATTTGAGGCTGTGCCAAGTCAATAGCTCCACTCCGTGCGCCACTTAAAAGCGGGCTTTTCACCTTCCCATTCCAACGGCAGCCAGGCGTACCGGCCGTCAATCGCGTCCTTTGGACGCCACAGATCAGCGATGAAAATAAGCGATTGGCTCTTGCCGGGCACGGGCAGCACGGTGGTGCTCTGCGCACCGAAGGTGATCTTCACGGCGTCGGGTTCCCCTCGTGCAGGATTTCCAAGGGAAGTCCACGGACCCCAAATGGAATGAGCAACAGCGGAACGGGCCGCGTTGGGATTCCATCCACTGCAACCGGACGAAATCATGTAATAACGACCGCCATGTTTAAAAAGCGCGGGGGCCTCGTTGAGATCGCCTGGGAATAGGCGCGCCCATTTGCCGGTGAACCCCTGGTAGTCGTCCGACAACTCATGGATTTGCAGGGTGTAATTGTCTTCAGATGCGGCCACGAGGTAAGCCTTGGAATCATCGTCGACGAAAATGGTCATATCCCGCGCCATTTGGCCTTGCTGAAAGTCGCGGCGCAGTAAATCTCCGGCGCGGGCGGCTTCAGAACCGGATCGCTTCGGGCTCGGCGAGGGGGCGATTTTGTTTTCGGCGATCATATTGAGCGGCCACACTCCAGCGTTGAGGCGGATGGAACGCACAAAGGAATAGGGACCGGCGGGTCGGTCGCTAAGGGCCAGGGCGACGCGAGCGGTCTCATAGCCATGGCCTTTGAATTCGAGGTGAAACCACATCGCGAACTTTTTGGTCTTCGCGTTGTAAACAACCTTCGGGCGCTCAAGAATACAGCCCTTGGCGATCTCGCTGGCTGGATCGTTGGAAACGGCGAGCGCAACCCCTTCGTTTTTCCAGTTATAGAGATCGTGCGAGGAATAAACGCCCACGCCCACTTGGGCGTAGTTCCCAGCATCGCCGCTAACTTTGTGTTCCCCGAACCAGTAATACCTCCCCTGATGAAAGAGAATGCCTCCGCCGTGGGCGTTGATGTGGGCGCCCTTGTCGTCGGCCCAGATTTCACCGGGCTGAAAGGTCGACAATTTCTTTTCCGGAGAGAATCCATTTTCCCCAAGAAACTCTCGCATTCGGGTCAAAGTCGGAAGGAACGTCGGATTGGTTACCGGCCAATCGCAGGAGTGCGCGGCATCAGGGATTGAGATGAGTTCGCACCGATTGCCGGCTTTCTGCATCGTTTCGGCAAACCGACGAGCATCCGCATAGAGAGTCGTCTTGTCTTTGGTGCCATTGGAGAGAATGACTGGCGGCAGCCCCGGACGAATCTGGCGAATCGGCTCGCAGTCAGGGTGTTGTGCGAAAAATTCGCGTCCGAAGCCAGCCCCACCCACTCCCGGATTGTGCAAGACCAGCGCATTGGCCTTGGAGCTGATCGTCGTATCTTCCCCCGGCTCGTCGTGTCCTTCGATCATTGCGGTGCAGGCGGCCAGATGACCGCCGGCCGATCCCCCTTCGGCGATGATCTTGTCGGGATCGATCCCGAGTTCTTTCGCGTGGGAGCGAATGTAGCGGATGGCGGACTTTGCGTCCTGGATGCATTCGAGCGGGGTGGTGCCGTGGCGCTTTTTGACCCGGTAATCGGCGGAAATCCCAAGATACCCCTGATCGCGAAACCAGGCGGCGTTGCCGATCATCCCGCTGGCGTCGCCGACTTCCCACCCGCCGCCCGTGAAGCAGACCACCGCGGGGAGAAGCTTCCCAGCCGCAACGGTCGCCGGCTTCAAAATGTAGAGAGCCAGGGCCGTCTGCGGCGTCCGCTTGTAGATTACCTTGTCGGCCTGGGCCATCAACTCCTTCGGTGGAGTAAGGTAAATATCCCCGGTGCCAGCGGGTGAAGCGGGCGCCATCGCGCCGAGCAAGAGGGGGAAAACAAACGAATTCAAGAGCGCGCTTTTCATAGGTGAGGGGCGAAAGCGACGGTTCTGCCGCGGATACCCGCTTGGCGTTCAACGGACGGTAAATGCATGATTGCTTAGCAGGCTACCCCTAAATCCCGCAACTGTCACCCCGGCCAAATGGCCCTATTTTTTTAAATGTGACCGTGTATAATCCCGCTTTGTTTTGTCGCAAAGCCCCCTCATTTTTTTCCTGCTCGCCGCGCGGTTCGCCCTTGCTGAGCCATTGGACACGATTGCCAAGGTCCGGGCGTTAACGCCGGAGGAGGCAGAACGTCATCTGTCTGTGCTCGTTGAGGCGACCGTGATCTACTTTGACCGTGGGTCGGGGGACCTTTTCGTCGGCGACGATACCGCGAGCACGTACGTGGCCTCGTGTGAAGCAGACCGTGCAGGCGGTCGACACCCGGAGGCATACCCCCGGCCGCTTAATTCAGGAGAGCGGGTCCGAATCGAAGGGACGACCCGTCCAGGCGGGTATTTTCCCGATATCTGCCAGCATCGGGTCGAGGTGATTGGGAAAGGAGTGCTGCCGAAGCCCCGGCAAATTGGCGAGGATGAGTTGCTCTCGCCCGCGTTGGACTCACAGTGGGTGGAGGTGCCCGCAGTGGTCACGGGCGTTGAGAGCGCCGGTTTGGCCTTCACCTTGGCCGTAGAGGTACATGGGTGGAAGTTGAAGGTGGAGATTCCCCGGGACGAACAGTCCGCTGAGCGCGCGGCGGCTCTCATGCAGCGCCCTGTCCGTCTCCAAGGTTGCGCGGGGACGGTGTTCAATACCCAGCGGCAGATGACGGGGCGCTTTTTCTATGCGCCGTCGTTCGATCAACTTATCCCCACCGACGTAATTGATCCTGCCGTCAAACCGCCCCTGCGGACGGTGATTGACTTGCTGCGCAAGGACGAACCCGCACTTGCTCTTGTGCGAATCGAAGGAGTTATCACTCAGGCTGATGGCAACGGGTTTTACCTTCGTGATGCGAGTGGAAGCGTTCTGGTGAGGACAGCGCGAGACGGTCCATTTGTCCCGGGCACCCGCGTTGAAGCGGAGGGCTTTGCGGCCATCGCGCCGTTCCGACCCGTGCTTCGCGCGCGGAGAGTCGCCGCGCTTGGGCACGCGGACCTTCCGTTGCCTGTGTCGTTTGATTTTCACAAGGAGAAGCTCCCGCCTTACCAAGCCGAACTGGTGACGCTGGAGGCTGATTTTCTCGCGCAGCGCGACGGTCCGCTTGAAACTGTCATGCAATGCAGCACGGGCGATCGATTCTTTGAGGCGGTGCTACCGCTGGCCAGCGCAAGCGCTTTGCCAAAGGGACTTGCCGCAGGGGATCATGTAAAGCTCACCGGGATCTGCGAGCTAACGACCACACATCCGACACCACGCAACGAATGGGTGGACGGCTTCCGCCTGCACCTGCCCGCAGTTGGCGGCGTGAACATCCTGAAACGCGCCTCGTGGTGGACGCTGCAACATGTATTGACAGCGCTGGGTCTCGTCAGCGCAGTGGCGTTTGGAGCGCTTGCATGGGCGTGGATGCTGCGTCGTCGCGTCAGGGAGCAAACGGAAATCATCGGCTCACAACTCCAGCGTGTCGCGGTGCAGGACGAACGCCAGCGCATTGCCCGCGAATTGCACGACACCGTCGAGCAGGGTCTCACGGGGCTTTCCATGCAACTCGGCAACCTCTCTGGCGATATGGAAAAATCGCCTCCCCAGGCACGCACTGCGATTCAACTGGCGCAACGCATGCTGCGCCATTGTCGCGAGGAAGCACGCGCCTCGATCCGGGATCTTCGCAGCATTGAACTTGAACAGCGGGGACTGCCCGGAGCGCTCCGGGAATTACTCGCGCCCGCCGCTACTGGATGCGGCGCCCGGTTTGAAGTGCGCGTCTCCGGTCAGCCGCGGCATATTGCCGCCACCACCGAAAACCACCTTTTGCGCATTGCACAAGAGGCCGTCATCAATTCTGCGCGCCACGCGGCCCCGCGAGAGATTATAGTCGATCTCGACTACACGGCCCCTGTCGTGAGGCTCGCCATCCACGATAACGGATGTGGATTCGATCCGTCATTGCCGGCGCCACAGGGACACTTTGGCGTGCTCGGCATTCGCGAACGCGCCAATAAAATTCAGGCGGCGTTGAAAATCGAAAGCACGCCAGGCAAAGGCACGACCGTGCGCGTTGAAGTTCCAGATACCCAGAACTCCCCAAGCCAATCCTCATGAAGTCGAAGATCCGAATTTTGATTGTGGACGACCACGCGATGGTGCGCCTCGGGCTGACGCAAGCGATCGAGCGCCAGCGCGATCTTGTTCTCGTCGCCGAAGCGGGGAATGGTGCGCAAGCTCTTCAACTCTACCGACAACACCAACCCGACGTCGTCACAATGGATTTCAAATTGCCGGGCTCAAATGGGATCGAAAGCACCTCTGCGATTCGCGCGGAATTTCCTGATGCACGCGTGCTCCTGCTCTCGATTTATGAAGGGGCCGAAGATATTTGGCGGGCTACGCAAGCGGGTGCGATCGGTTACGTCTCCAAGTCAGTGGAAATCGACGAAGTGATTCGTGCCATTCGCTGCGTGGCCGATGGGGAGGCTTACTTTTCGGCAGGGCTCGCTGAAAAACTCGCGACACGCCATCCCGACGACACCCTTACCCAGCGAGAACTTGAAGTGCTGCAGCAGATCGTGGCCGGTCGTAGCAACAAGGAAATCATGACCGCGCTGAACATGTCGCAGTCAACGGTGAAACATCACATCGAAAGGACGTTTGCCAAGCTTGGGGTGGCCGATCGCACGCAGGCCACCGCAGTTGCAGTGCAACGCGGGGTGGTGCACTTGGATATGTGAAGGCGCGCTGTCGGGCTGATCCCGTCCTGAAAACAGTCTTACCCAGTGAACGCCACATGTTTGCCTATGGCGCCGTTACTTTTAGACGAATGAAGCGTCTCGGTGCGGAACTGATTGGGATGGTGTCGCGACCGACGAGTGACGTTGCGGTGTTGACCTCCACTGTTGTATCGGCAGAACTCCAACTGCCCGTGGTGAGATCTCCGCAGACCTCGAACGTGACGTTCAAACCGGACGGTGGCGCGTTTCGAGCTACTGTCAACCGGAGATACTTACTGCCATTTACTGTTTCGATATCCCGAAGGACGGGCAGGACCGTGGGCGTCCATGGATCAAGGCCGAGGGCATACTTGAGCAGGTTTGCGATGCCGTCCCCTGCGGGAGCGGCATTGTAGCCGGAGACGGTCGCATCGACGAGTTGTGCAGCGGAGAAATGGAGCGTTTGCCACTGAACCCACGGAGTCGGCTGGACCGTAATGGTCAGCGTTGTGCTGCCCGTACCCCCAGCATTGCTCGCGCTGATCGATACCGTATACGGGCCGGCCGCGGTTGGCGTGCCACTGATCGCTCCTGTGGCCGGGTTCAATGCCAGCCAAGTCGGGAACCCAAAGATTGCGAAGCTCATCGGCGTATTGCTTGCGGTGATCTGGTAGCTGAAGGCGCACCCGTTCGTTCCGGTGGCAGTGGCCGCACTGGTGATGACCGGCGGCGCGATCGGGGTTCCAGCAGCCTGCACGGAATTGGCGCTTTCACCTCCCGGGTTCACGGCAGAAACCACGTAATAATAGATCACCCCGTTACTTACGCTGGCATCGCCGTAGCTCGTCGAGCCGATACCGCTCGCGACGAGAGCATAGCCTGTTCCGCTTGTGAGGGACCGTTTGACGTTGTAGCTGGTCGCCCCGTTTGATGCCGCCCAGGTTAATGTCACGACTGCATTGCTTCCCGTCGCGCTCAGGTTTGATGGGGCCGCGGGTGCGTAGGGAAGTGTGGTTCCAGACACAACCAGGGAATTTCCGGAGGTTCCGCTGCCGCTGGTGGTCCGGACCATATAATAATAAGCAGTTCCGGCAGCCAGTCCGGTATCCGAATAGCTTGCCGTCGCCGGCGTGCCGATCTGGCCGTAACTTCCGCTCCACGAAGGGCTGCGCAGCACCTGGTAGCCTGTCGCCCCGTTAACCGCAGTCCAACTCAGGTTGATTTGGGTCTGCGAAGGCGCTGTCGCAGTCAATCCGACCGGGACAATTGGCGGGGCCGTCCATCCGGGAGCACTTACGCCATCGAACGTCTCGCTCGCAAGGCTGCTCGTTTTGCGGGAGCAGACCGTCATGCCACAATACGAAGTGCCTCCACTGCCAATGATCGCCGAGGAGCTGGTGGACCCAACCGTAGTCCAGTTCTGGCCATCGATTGAGACATACCCGGTGTAGGCGTTCGCAGCCCGAGTAATTTTCAACCATTGCGGAACGACCAGCCCGGTTAAAGCAGAGGACCATGTGATGGTACCGCCTGTTGACGTGCGGGAAGCAAAGCGCGCCTGATAACTCGATCCATTCGGTTCAAAGATCAGCCCCGCCATTCGCGCCCCCGCGTTGGTGGTGTCCCGGCGAATCATCACGCCAATCTTGGTCGAACCCGAGGTTAGCGCTGTGACAGCGCGTGCGATCACGCTGAAACTGGTCGAAGTGGTGGTCACATAGGTAAATTGAAAGGAATCCGCCGAGCCGCCGATGTCGCTGCCCGCCCCTTTCAGCATAAAAGTGCCGCCTCCGTCGTAGATAGACGTTCCAGTAGTCACAACGGTTCCAATATCGACGTTAGTCCACGGCGAAGGCAGGCGGCTCGGGGCTGCCGGCATGGCGCTGGCAGCGGAAGAGTTCGGACTTTCACCGCCCGCGTTCACCGCCGATACCACATAATAATAGGTGGTTCCGTTTGAAACGGACAAGTCGGTATACGTGGTAACTGAAACTCCGGTAGCGATCGCAGAGTAGCCGCTGCCGATAACTTGTGAGCGCTTGACGTTATAGCTAGTGGCCGCGCTGGAGCCTGTCCAGGCGAGGGCCACAGCGCCATTCGTGCCGGTGGCGCTCAAGCCTGTGGGCGCTCCTGGCGGGACGGGCAGAATGACGATCGTCAGCGTTGCATTGCCGGTGCCGCCGGAGTTCATCGCGCTCAGCGTCGACGTTGAAGTGCCTGTGGCAGTGGGTGTACCGGTGATGAGCCCCGTTCCAGAATTGATACTCAGCCCAACGGGCAGATTGGTTGCCCCATAGCTTGTCGGGCCGTTGCTTGCCGCAATCTGATAGCTAAACACGCTGCCCATGGTGCCTGCGACGCTCGGGGCACTGGTAATCGCGGGCGGCGGCGGCGCCACTATGATCATCAGAGATGCGCTTCCTGTGCCCCCCAGGTTAATTGCGCTCAGCGTCGAATTATAGGTGCCAGTCGTTGTGGGCGTGCCGGTGATTAAACCGGTGCCGGCGCCGACAGTCAGGCCCGCTGGCAGATTGGCCGCTCCAAAGCTTGTGGGATTGTTGGTTGCCGTGATTTGATAGCTGAACGCGCTTCCCGTGACGCCGAGGGCGCCCAATACGCTGGTTATCGCCGGGGGAGGCGGAGTAGTCACCAATACGATGGTCGTCAGCGTCGCGGTTCCAGTTCCGACGGCGTTGCTCGCGCTGAGGGTGGAACTAAACGTTCCGGTTGCCGTGGGCGTTCCGCTGATCAGGCCATTATCGGGGTTGACGCCGAGTCCAGGCGGGAGATTAGTTGCTCCAAAGCCAGTTGGCCCGTTACTTGCCGTAATCTGATAACTGAACGGAAGACCAATGACGGCAGCGACATTCAACAAACTTGTGATCGCGGGGGAGGGCGCCACCGTAAAGAAAAGCGTGCCGTTGCTGGCGGACAAAGAACAATTGTAGCCAGCCGGCGTGGAGTTCAAACTGAAGCTGCTGGCGCCGATTCCCGTGGCGCCCGTGATGAGGGTATAAGTTCCGACCCCAAAGCCAGGCAGTCCGCCAACATTAATCTTTACCGGGTTACCGGGGGCCACGTAGGCTCCGGTGAGCCGGATACTGTCGGACGAGCCAACGCTGCCGAGATCGAAATTCAAGCTGCTGCTTCCGCTCAGCGCCAGGGTTCCCGAAAACGTGAGTGGTCCTGCATTTCCAGTTCCGTCCCCAGGAGCGACGATTGCTCCGCTCGCAACGCTCACGGCGCTGGCAACCGTTCCTGTTCCGGAAACCGCGCCTCCTGAAACAACCGTCATCGTACCAGGGCTGGCAATAACCCCATTCACGCAAAGGGTGCCGCCGGCAACACTCGTTCCCCCTCTGTAACTGCTGCTGCCTGAAAGCGTCAGTGTTCCTGCCCCCGTTTTGACAATGCCTCCACTCCCGTTTGGATTACCGCCGCCGGGATTGCTGCTGATGATGCTTCCCGCATAAACGGTGGAGGTATTGTCCCCGCCCACGGTCATAGTGCCTGAAACCAGATCCACATTGCCTCCGCTGGCTCCGCCGCCGGCAAGGGAACCAAGGCTGAAGTTGGCCCCTACATTCAAACTACCGTTCCAGTAGCAATTGTAGAGTTTCGCTCCGGCGGTATTGGCAAGCGTCAACGCTGAATTAAAGCCAATCGCGGCAGTCGCCCCGTTTAACCAGAGTGTTCCCGAGTTAATGACAGTCGCCCCGGTGTAAGTATTCGCTCCGTTTAGAATCCACATTCCGGTTCCGTTCTTGATGAGCGACCCGGTGCCGCTAATCACTTTTGCGAGTGTGGCGCTCGCTCCTGTTCCGTCAAGGGTCAGAGTCGAATTGTTCGTTTCAGTCGCCATGGTGCCGCTTCCCGAGGTGGACAGCGTCCAGTTGAAACTTGAAGAATTCTTGAGCGTGGCGCCGCCCGCCCCGATTCCGATTGCGCGGGAACTCGTGTAGCTGCCAAGTGGCGCACTTGCGAATTCAAGAGTGCCACCGTCGAGCAACAAGCAGCTCGGATCATCCATCGGGATTTGATCCAATTCACCCCAGCCGCCGCCGTACCCGTTCCAACCGTTGACCCGAAGGGTTGCCCCGGCGTTGACCGTTACGGTCGCCCCCTGCCAATTAAAGTAAAGTTTGGTGCTGCTCGCAATCTCCAAGACGCCGCCATTGACAACGGTATTTCCATAAAGCGCATCCGAACCGGTTAGAACCAGCGTTCCGGAACCGCTCTTTGTCAGCCCCTGATTGCTATAGAAAGAGGCGCCGAGGGTCGCCGTCTGATTGTTGACGGTGATGCATGGCGCAGGCGCACTGGGGCTGACCGTAAGAGTGAGAGGGCCACCCGAGCCAGTGTTTAAGAACCAATTATTGCCGGGTGTTGTATCCCCGAAAATGAGGGAGCCCGCCGTCACCCCGCCGTCAAGGGTCACCGTCGCGTCGGCAGTCAGGTTCAACGTGCTGAAATCAGCCACCACGTCGATGCCGCTTACGGTATTGTTCCCCGACCAGTTTGTTGCGGTATTCCAACTTCCGCCAGCCGCGCTTATCCAGGTGGCCGCCGCCCAATTGGTGCTTCCGGAGAGGACATACCAACCGTTGTTGACCCGGCCCTGAATGCCGAGTTTATAAGTGGGATTGGGATCGCTTTGATCCAAGAACAGACCGATTGCCAGTTTGTAAGCAGTCGGAACGGACGGGAAGGTAACGTTAAAACTCTCCGTCGTGCTGGACCCCGGCGTCCAGCCGTTGGGATTGCTGCCCGCGAGCCACTGTTTTTGAACCACGTTGTTGTCGGCATCCAGAAGCGCCAAGGCGACGCTGCACGGCTCATAGAGAGGAGCGATGCCATCGTTGAGCCAGGTCAAATTGAGCGGGAATGAAACACCCGACTGAATGGTCTTTGGAACATCGGCACGCTGAAGTACAAAGTGATAGCCGATCAAGTTGCCCAGCATTTTGTAGAACTCCTGATGAAGCTCGTAAAAGTCCGGCTGCCACTGCATGTAGCTCGGCCGTCCTCCCACGACATACCACAAGAGCTCGCCGGGACTGTCGTATCGCATTCCGGTATTGGCGTCAGTGCCACTCGCCACGGTGCCGGCCCAAGTATTCGCGTATTCCATTCGGGAGGGCGTGTGAGGGTAGGTTGCCAGGTTTTCCGACCCATTGTAGGACCAACTGCTGCAAATTCCGTCGCGAGTAATGCCGCCTCCCTGAGTGACCCACCATGAGTAAACCGTGGTGGGAGGGGTTCCGCTAAACCATGTGTTCGTCCACGGGACGATTAAACGCGTATTCGGAAACGCTTGAACGTAGGGTGCGTAATAGTTGTTTTGAAGACTATCCAAACTCGGGTTTGAGATTCCCGCAAAGTTTCCGTTGCCTTCGCCATTATTTCCGAAGTTGAGCGCTTCCAGGAAGGCGAGACTTGCGCTTCCGTTATACTGCGTTCCGAAGGCAACGATGAATTCCTTCATTCTTGCGAGATAGACGGGGTCATCCCAACTAGACGGCAAAATGGCGGTGCCCGAGGGGCTGGTGGAGTCAGAAACCGCCAGGGAATTTGCCCCGGCCGGGTAAACGGAACCGGTTTGGGGGTTGCTGCCGGACTGAAAGACCCACGCGGGAGTGGAATATTGTTCGCCCATGCCAACGTTGGTGTTAATGATGCCGTAGCCGATTTTCCTCCCGTATTTGGCATACGCGGCAGCGAGGCTATCGAGCGAACTCCAATCGAAAACGCCTTCCAAGGGCTCCACGTCAGACCAGGTCGGACGGGTGTATCCGGTAGCGATGAAATTATTCGTGTAGGCGGTGGTGGGACCCCAATACTCCACATAGCCCTTGCCCGGATTAATTAACAGCGTGTTGTCGATGACCGGTTGAACAGTCACGGTCGTGGCCGAATTGAGAACGAGCACCTTCAGGGATTTCACGCTGTAGCCGTTGGCATTATTGGCGAAGGTCCAATCCTGCCCCCCATTTACCGGCAAGGGATTGTTGCCAATTCCAAGGTCTGCGTAGCCGCCGTTGCCGCCCCAATTATTGAAGGCAAAGATCGTCTGTCCCGCAATCGGATTGCCAACTTGCATCGAACCATAAGCCCCGGAGGCGAGACGAGTGTCGCCCCAATCATACACGGTGCCGCTTGCTCCTGTTACCCCTGCACCGTTTGCGGCGGAGTAGTTTGTCGGCCAGAATTCCAGATTCCCCGTGAGTCCCGTTCCGGTAACTACGCCCGGAACGTTGGAAATCACATTCATTCCTGTCACCGCCTGCTGGAAGATCGCTCCGGAAGCGGTGGTGGGCACGCCGAGTTGCCCCGCGTTGGCTGTAAACGCGTTCATCGACGTCCACACGTATTGCAGCGTTCCGTTCGGCGCTTGAAGTTCGAGGTAGTAAGCCACCCGAGTGAAAGAACCGGCGCTTGCGTGGGTATCCAACGAATAAGGCACAGTCGCCGTGCTAAAATCGCAAGCTGAGGGAATGTCCAAGGAGTAAACCAAGGTGTATTCTGCCGACTCGGGCACGTTGTTAAAATAGCCGCGTGAAACGCTGGTCGAAAGCGCTTTGGTCCCATCCGCCGACGGCAGCACGAGAATGAGTGTGCCGGTGGCTGTGCCGCCTGCGCTCGTCGCGGTAATTGTTGCGAAATACGTACCGGGCGCCGTGGGCGTGCCGCTGATCAACCCGGTGCTGGCATTGAGGCTCAGCCCCGCTGGCAGGCCCACCGCTGCGTAGCTGGTCGCGTTCCCGGCGAGCGCAATCTGGTAACTGAAGGCACTGCCGATCGTTCCGAAGGCGCCCAACGCGCTTGCGGCGCTTGATCCGGAACCCACCACCGCCAGGGCGAGCGTTCCGTTGGTGGCGGAAAGCGCGCAGACATAACCCGCCGGGGCGGAGTTAAGCACAAAGTGGTCGGCACTGATTCCACCAGCTCCTGTTACGAGATTGTAGGTGCCGGTCGTGAAACCGGTCAGGCTGGTGATATTCACGATTACCGGGCTGGCTGGGGCCACGTAAGTGCCGGTTAGCTGGATGTTTGCCGCAGATCCGATGCTGCCGAGAACCAAGTTCAGATTGCTGCTGCCGCTTAAAGCCAGAGTCCCTATGATCGCGATCGTTCCCGATTGTGACAAGCCTGCTTGAGAGGAAACTGTAAGCGCACTAATACCGTTGGTTTGGCCTGTGGCAATCAGCGTCCCCGAATTGATTGCCATAGCTCCGGTGCAGCTATTGGAACCGCTTAGCGTCCACGTCCCCGTGCCATTCTTGACCAATGAACCGGTGCCGCTGATCGGAAGATTAAACTGACCGGTTCCCGATCCGTCGAGAGTCAGACTTGAGTTGTTTACGATCGCGGGGATATTGCCGCCGTTAGATTGCCAGGACCGGTCGTTATTGAGCGCCCAAGTGATTCCCGACTCGACTTCGAGCGTCGCACCGTTCGCGCCAATAGTAAAACTTCGACCGGTATCCGTGTAATTGGACGCCATGTCGATCGCGCCGCCATTAATCAAAATGGCGGTGGCGTTAGTATTGACGTTAAGGTTGATACCGCCAGTTCCCGCGCCCCAGCTATTGAGCCGGAGAACTGCACCGGAGCTGATCGTAGCCCCCGTGTAAATCTGCCCGGTGCTGGCAACTGCCAGCACACCGTTCGAGACGGTTGTAGTGCCGTAATAAGTATTCAGACCGGAAAGTGTCAAAGTGCCAGTGCCCGTCTTAATCACGTTTCCAGAACCCCAACGCCCGCTAAAGACAACCCCTGCGAACGTGGTCGAGGTGTTGTCTGTGCCTACGGTCATCGTGCTTCCTTGCAAATTCACGTTACCCCCAAGCGCGCCGCCGCCGGAGAGCGAGCCGATGCTGAAGCTGTGGCCCCAGTTGGTGTAGTTCGCGACAATCTGCGCGCTGGCGGTATTGGAGAGCGCCACCGCGGAGCTGCCTGAGCCCAGGCTGCCGGCGGTAAGATCGAGACCAACCGTGCCGGCATTGACGGTCGTCGGGCCGGTGTAATTGTTCAGGCGTTCGAGAATCAAGGTTCCCGAGCCGGCAACGATCAAGCCACCGGAGTTCGATAAGGCAAGAGCCGTGTTAAAGGTGACGGTCTGGCCGTTGGTATCGATGGAAATCGCGCTCCCGCTATTGACAATCCTGGCAGAAAAATCCCCCTGGTTACTGCCGCTGAATTGAAGCGTGCCGCCACCAAAGCTGAGATTCCCACCACCCGCCAGCGCGCTGCCGCTGCCAAGAGTCAGGGTTCCTGCATTGATCAATGTCACACCGGTGTAGGTGTTTGCGCCAGCGAGCACCAACGTGCCAGTCCCGGATTTGCTCACCGGGGCAGAACCGGCGAGGACCGCCGCAATGGTCGCCGACTGATTGTTGACCGTAATGCCCGCCGTGCCTGAACTCACACCTAATGTCAGCGTGCCGCCCGTGCCTGTGTTGAGAATCCAGTTATTGCTCGGGGTGAGATCGCCGAAAACGAGGCTGCCAACCGTCACGGAGCCATCAAGGGTCACCGTGGCATCGGCAGTTAAATCCAATGTGCTGAAATCAGCGGTAACACCAATTCCGTTGGGGATGTTGCTTCCGGCCCAGTTTGCGGCAGTCTTCCAACTGCCGCCGGTGCCGCTTGTCCACGTGGCCGCAGGGGCGCTGGTGTTCAGGACGAACCAAAGGCAAGCCAAGACAAATTTGAAAAGCTGAAACTTCATAGCGCCGCTTTCATTTCGAGTTGGATACTAGCGCATTGTCACCGTAATTGTGCCATTGATGGTCAGGTTGGAACTATTCCACTTCAAGCCTGCGGGGAGGATCGGAAGCGTGAGGCTGGCAAAGGCACCCGCGTAATTACTGGATGAAAAAAGGGTGAAAATGTCTCCCGCTGCATACGTGACAGCGGCTGCGCTGGTGACCACTAGCGCACCGCCACAGTTCAGCCGTTTCAATCCGCGAACATTGCTACTGAGACAGGTTGCACCTATTTTACTCACCCGCATCGTGGTCGTTCCAGCCAAAGAAAGCGCATTAGCAACCGTGAACGATCCAGTTGCGCCCACGCCAGGCGCAAACGTTCCATTCACAGTAACGGGGCCGGTGATAACCCCGGAGCCGCTGAGGCTGGCCTGGCTGGACACCATGACAGCACCGCCCCCGCAGAGCCCTCCAAGAACATGCAAGACTCCCTGATTCACTTGCGTTAACCCTTTGTAAGTGTTGCTGCCGGATAGCGTCCACGATCCCGGCCCTGTTTTGATCAACGAACCGCTGCCCGCGATGTTCTTTTCCAGCACGCTGTTCGCTCCATAACCATCGAGGGTGAGAGTTGAATTGTTGGTGACCATAGCTTCAGCGCCACTTCCGGATGAAGCGAGTCGCCACTCTTGATCGGAAGAATTCCGAAGAGTAGCTCCGCTGGCGCCGATACCGAACCCGCGGCTGCCGCGGGCTCCATTTGACCCCGTGAATTCAAGGGTGCCACCATTCAGCAACAGCGAGTTGGGATGATCCATCGGGATTTGATCCAGTTCCCCCCACCCTCCACCGTAGCCGCTCCAGCCATTGATGCGAAGTGTTCCTCCACTTGCGACAGTGACTGTCGAATCCTGCCATGACGTATAGAGTTTCGAACAACGGGCGATCTCCAGAATGCCGCCTTCAATGATCGTATTCCCATGCAAATCTACCGCCCCGCTGAGGATCAAGGTTCCTGAGCCACTCTTCACAAGCCCCTGATAACTGATCAACGGCGTGCTGAGGGTGGCGGTCTGGTTAGCGACGGTAATGCGGGGAGAACCCGAATTCGCTCTCAGCGTCAGCGCTCCGCCCGGGCCGGTGTTCAAGAGCCAGTGGTGGGCGTTCTCTCGATCTCCAAAGCGGAGGTCTCGAACCGTGGCCAGTCCGTCAAGCGTCACCGTGGCATCACCGGTCAGGCTGCATGTGCTAAAGTCAATCGTTGCGTCGACACCATTTCGATAGTTACAGCCGGTCCAGTTTCCCCTGGTATTCCAACTTCCTCCGGATCCGTTTGCCCATCGGGCTGGAACTGAATCCGCGCCGCCTGAGAGGATGTACCACCCCGAGGCAATCCGTCCCTGAATGCCCAGTTTATACGCGGGGTTTTCGTCGTTCTGACTGAGAAACAGGCCAATCGCCACGTTATAGCCGGATGGAACCGAAGAGAACCGCACGGAGCAGCTCTCCGTCGCGCTCACCTCGGGCATCCAGCCCTTGGGCTTGCTGTCGGCGAGCCACTTCCGCTCGACGACATTGTTGTCCGCGTCCAGAAGCGCCACGGCGACACTGCATGGCTCGTACAGCGGCGCGACGCCGTCGTTAAGCCACGTCAACTTGAGCGGAAACGGAATGCCTGGCTGGATGGTTCCTGGAAGCTCGGCCCGCCGAAGAATGAAATGATAGCCGATCTTGTTCCCAAGCATGTGACAGAACGCCTTGTTCGCCTCGTAAAATTCCGGGTGAAATTGCATGTAGCTCGGCTTGCCTGCATTGACGTACCGCATGAGCGTCTTGGGGCTTTCATTTCCGTCCTTAACGGTACCCGCCCATGTATCCGCATATTCATGGACTGCCGGCGAGTGTCCATAGCAAAGCAGGCATTCGGAGCCATCCTTGGACCAGTGACTGCAAATCCCGTCGCGCCGAATGCCGACCCCCTTCGACACTAACCATGCGTAAATCGCATCGGCGGGCTTTCCGTCGAACCAAGCTGCGGTCCAACAGACGATCAACCGGGTGTTTGGAAACGCTTGAACATAGGGCGCAAAACAGTTATCCCTGAGGTTGGCCTGCGTGGTGTTCCCGATGAATTTAGGGAAGGCTCCATTGCACTCGCCACAGTCGCCATAACTCCGGATATCGACAAAGGCGAGATTCGGATTGCCATCGAACCGGGCGCCAAAAGCCGCAATGAACTTCTTCATTTTAGCGATGTAGACAGGATCGTCCCATGCTTTCGGGATGACCCGATTTCCCTCGCGCAGGTAACCGGCGGGCATCGCCAACGGAACCGCGCCTGCATCGAAAACCCACTTTGGGGTGGAGTACTGCCGGCTTCCTTCGGTGTTAATGACCGCAATCGCGGATTTCTTGCCATATTTCACCCCTTTTGCGATGAAGGAATCGAAGACCGCCCAGTTGTATTTGCCCTCCGTAGGTTCCAAATCAGCCCAACATGGACGGGTGTATTCGACACTGATGAGATCATTGGTATACCGGGACGGGCCGTAATACTCCACCCAGCCTTTGCCCGGGTTGATGAGCATCGTATTATCCGGGACGGGATGGACGACAATCGTCTCAGGAGCAGAGGGCACGGGCGGAACAGCAGGTCTCATCGTCAGAGGCGGCCAGAAAAACGCCAGAAGAGCGTAAACCGCCGCAGCCAGGAGAGACAATCTCCAAAGGAGTCCCCACAGAAAACGAAGCACAAGATTGTTCATTGAGTAAAGATATGTCGAAAAAAGTTGCTGCCGTGGCGCCCCTAAACGCCACGGCAGCTCTTGTTCATTTGCGCGTGTCCCCTAGTCGAACCCCAATCGACATCACACGCAAATTCCCCCAAAGTTTATTTGATTGTGCGCCTACGCGGAAGGCGGCGGCCTATGAGAAGACCCAGGCCGCTTAGGAGCAGGCTCCAGGTTCCCGGCTCAGGCACCGCCTCCGGGGAGGCCGGAGCCGCGCCGTCGTTGGCGATTCCGTAGGCGCCGAGTTGCGCATAGTCGTTGCCGGCAGCCAATCCGTCCGCATGCAACGCAACGGCACTGCTGTCAACGGCGAGCGCCGAGGTGGATCCGGAGATCGTCAGTGACGAGACGTCGAGCACGTTGTAGCTGCTGCCGCTGTGCGCCGCCATCGTAACCATTGCCCCAGCGGCGATATTTACCGCACCGATAGAACCGGACTGAGCCAGTTGCGTGACGCCATTGTTCGCATTTAGCCCCGCCATTGTCAAAGAGCCGCTCAGGATCAATGTACCCGAGCCTTGCTTGACCAGGGTCGCCGAGCTTCCGCTCACGAGTCCGCCAATCGTATTCGTATTGGCTTGGGTGTCGATCGTGGCCGATCCGCTCAGATTCACATTCCGGCTTGCGTTAAAGAGGAAGGATGCGGAGGTTTCCAGCGTCGCACCATCGTGGATCGCCACCGGCCCGGTTGTGGCTCCGAGGGCTTGATCGGAATTCAGGTTGAGCGTGCCGCCGTTGACAGTCGTTCCGCCGCCATAGCTGCTGCTGCCGGAGAGCACCAGCGTGCCAGCGCCGGACTTTGCCAGCGCCACGGAGCCCGCCCCGTTGGTGACATTGCCAACAAAGGTTGCAGTTCCGCTGGCCACCGTTGTTGTCAGAGTGCTCGTCCCGCTCACCATGCTGGTGATCGTTCCGCCGGAACCACTCAGGGCGCCCACGGCTACACTCTTCCCATTCAAATCCAGCGTGCCGCCGTTGGCGGTCAGGTCGCCCGCGCCGAGCGCGTTGACATTTGCGAGCTTGAGCGTGCCGGCGCTCACCGTGGTCGCGCCGGAGTAGCTGTTGGAGCCGGTAAGCGTCCAGGTTCCGCTTCCGCTCTTGGTCAGCGAACCGGCGCCGATCAGCGGGATGTCCAATTGGCCATTCCCCGCCCCGCTTAGAGTCAGGGTCGAATTGTCGGTGACGGGACCGAAGGCGCCTTGCCAGAACACGGGGGATGAGCTGACCTCCCACGAGGTGCCTGGCTGCGAAACGAGCAGAGTAGCGCCTCCGGCGCCGATGGTGAAGCCGCGCCCGTTGTTGTAGGCGCCGGCGGTGGCTGCCATGTCGATGGTGCCGCCGTCGATCACCAGGGTGGAATTGGCGGGGCTATCGTTGCCACTGAACCAACCTGACGTTGCAAGGCCAGTCCAGTTATGCAGCCGGAGGGTGGCGCCGCTGCCGACCGTGATGACCCCAAACGTCGAGCGAATCTGACCGGTGAGATCCAGCACGCCACCCGAGATGGTCGTGTTGCCGGCATAGGTTTCCGATCCTGTGAGCGTCAAGGTTCCCGTGCCCACTTTGACGAGGCTGCCGTACCCCCAGCTTCCCTGAGTAATGACTCCCGCAAAAGTGGTCGAGGTGTTGTCGCTCCCAACGGTTAGACTATGTCCATTGAGAATCACATTGCCCCCGAGTGCGCCGCCTCCCGCCAGGGAGCCGATGACCATCTCCTCTCCCCAGTTGTTGAAGTTGTTGGCCAGCGCCGCGCCGGCCACATTGGCAAGCGTCACCGCGGAGGTTCCATTGAGCCCTTCGGTGAAACCGAATTCGAGAACCCCGGAGTTGATGGTGGTCGGCCCTGAGTAGGTGCTCCAACCATACATTTGCACGGTTCCGCTGCCCGATTTAGTCAGGCTGCCCAGGCCACTGATACCGCCGCTGTAGCTCACAGTCCCGGACGGATTGTAAACTAAACTCCCGTTGTTCACAATGCTCACAGTGTTCGCGAGCGATCCATCATGGCCGCTGGTGCCGTCGCCCAGTTGGAGCGTTCCAGAGTTGATTGTCGTAGCGCCGGTATAGGTGCTGGTCGCGGTGAAAATCAGCGAACCGCTTCCGCTCTTGTTCAGCGTGCCGGTGCCGCCAATGACGTGGCCGTAGCTTTGGCTGCCGGCTACGTTGAATACGAGGGCGCCGCTGTTGGTAATACCGCTGGAACTGGCGATGGAACCGTCGGTGGTCCCATCCCCGATTTGCAGGGTGCCGGAGCTGATGGTGGTCGCTCCGGTGTAGGCGTTGCTACCGGTCATCGTCAACGTGCCCGCGCCGCTCTTGGTCAGCACGCCGGTGCCGCTGATGACATTGCCGCAACTCTGGTTGCCCACGACGTTGAAAGCGAGGGTGGCGTTGTCGGCGATGCCGCTTCCCGCGACAATCGAGCCGTTGGTGGTACCGTCGCCGAACTGGAGCGTGCCGGCGCTAATCGTCGTCGGGCCGGTATAGACATGGCTGCCGGTGAGAGATAGCGTCCCCGCGCCGATTTTGGTCAAGCCGCCGCTATTGGAGGACGCGAGGCTGGTGGCGAAGGTGACGTTCTGGCCGTTGGTGTCGATGGCGATCGCGCTGCCGCTGTTGACGATGACGCCGGAGTAATCCACCGTGTTGGCGCTGCTGAACTGGAGCGTGCCGCCGCCGAAGCTGATGGCGCCGCCGCCCAGGAGGGCGTTGCTGCTGCCGAGTTGCAGCGTTCCTGCATTGACCGCGGCTACCCCCGAGTAGGTGTTCGAGCCGGTGAGACTCCAGCTTCCGGTCCCAATCTTGGTCAGGGCGCCGGTGCCGCTGAGGGGGATATTAAACTGGCCGGCGCCTGAACCGTCCAGAGTCAGGCTGGAGTTATTCACGATAGGAGCCATCGTGTTGCCTCCGTAATATTGCCAATAGATGTCGTTATTGAGCGCCCAGGTGACCCCCGCCTCGGTTTTCAGAGTGGCCCCGCCCGCGCCGATAGTGAAGCTGCGCCCCCAACTGGTGTAACTGCCCGCCATGTCAATCGTGCCGTTATCGATCACCAGGTTGGAAGGTCTGGTACTAAAGTTTCCATTGAACCCGCCCGTCCCACTGCCCCAGCCCCCGTTGAGCTTAAGGGTGCCCCCGGTGGAGACGGTGGCGATCCCGAACGTCGGATAAATATAGCCGGGGCTGGCAACCTGCAACACGCCGCCGTTGACGGCCAAATTCCCCCAGGCGTCGAAGGTGCCGGCAAACGTCAAGGTTCCCGTGCCGACTTTGGTGAGATTCCCATTGGCCCAGCTCCCCTGGGCGATGTGCCCCGCGTAGGTGGTCGAGGTATTGTCCGTGCCTACGGTTAACGTGGAGCCGCCCTGAATAACGATATTGCCCCCCAGCGCGCCGCCTCCGGAGAGGGAACCGATACTGTAGTTGATGGGCCCGTCGTTATTAATATTGAGGTAAATGGCTGCGCTTGCCGCATTGGCGAGCGTCACTGCGGAAGAACCGGACCCCAGCGTGCTGTGACCGCCGCCGAGCTGGACTGAGCCAGCGTTGATTGCGAGCGGACCCGTGAAGGTGTTGGTCGCGTTGAACACCACGGTTCCCGCAGTCGTAGTGAAGTTGCCGGCGCCGCTAATCACGCCGTTATAGGTCCCTGTCCCGGCGAGATTGAAGACCAAACTGGCGTTGTTCACGATAGCACCCGCGACCGTGCCGTCGTGGCCGGTGGTGCCGTCGCCGAATTGGAGCGTGCCGGAGTTGATCGTGGTCACACCGTTGAAGCTGTTGCCTGCCGTGAGCGTCAGCGTGCCGGACCCGCTCTTGGTGAGCGTGCCGGTGCCACTGATGGCGCCGCCATAGCTCGGGCTGCCCGCAGTATTGAACACCAGGGCGGCGTTGTTGAGAATACCGCCGGCAAGGGAGCCGTCGGTCGTGCCGTTGCCGATCTGGAGCGTGCCGCTGCTAATGGTTGTCGGCCCGACGTAGGTGCTGTTGCCGGTCAGTGTCAGCGTGGCGGCGCCAATTTTCGTCAGCGCACTTGCCGAATTGGTTCCGGAGATGACGCCGGCGTAGGTCGTGTCGGTGTTGTTGTTGCCGACGCTGAGATTCGCGCCCGTGCCACTGGTGGTCATCAGCGAGAAACCGCCGCTTCCGGAAAGTCCGCCGATCATGATGGGAGTCGCGCCGAAGGCGAGGCCGTTGGAGGCGTTCAGATTCACCGTGCTGTCAAACGCCGCATAGAGGTAGTTGAGCTGCAATACGCCGGCATTCACATTCGTGGTGCCGAAAAAGGTGTTATTACCCGTCAGAATCGTCGTCCCCGTCCCGCTTTGGTTCATTACACCCGTGACATAGCCGCCGATGTTGCCCGAAAATGTGTTCGTGCCGGTGCCGATGGCGTTAACCACCCCGCTGCTAATAAAGATCGCGCTGCCAAAGGTTCCGCTGCTGGCCAAGTTCACGGCCAGCGTACCGCCGGTGGGAACAGTGAGGCTTGCACCCGCCGCGAGCGAGCCGCTGGTTCCATTCCCGATCTGGAGTGTGCCACAGCTAATCGTGGTTGCGCCAGTATAGGTGCTGCTGCCGGTGAGCGTCAGCGTGCCGAGGCCGAGCTTGGTAAGGCCGCCCGTGCCGGGCAGGCCGGAGGCAAAGGTGACATTCTGGCCGTTGGTGTCGATAGCGATCGCGCTGGCGCTGCTAACGATTTTCCCGGAGTAATCGACCTGGTTGCTGCCGCTGAATTGGAGCGCGCCGCCGCCGAAGCTGAGGTTGCCGCCGCCGGCGAGGGCATTGGCGTTGCCCAGAGCCAGCGTGCCGCCGCTAATATAGGTCACACCTGTATAAAGATTGCTGCCGGAGAGGGTGAGGGTGCCGAGGCCAAGCTTGGTGAGGCCACCCGTGTTCGAGGAAGCCAGATTTCCGGCAAAGGTGACGTTCTGGCTGTTGGTGTCGAGGGCGATCGAGCCCCCACTACTAACGATTCTTGAGGAGTAATCCCCCTGGTTGCTGCCGCTGAATTGGAGCGTGCCGCCGGCGATGCTGATATTGCCGCCGCCTGCCAGAGCGTTGGCGCTGGCCAGGGCCAGCGTTCCGGAGTAGAGCAGAGTCATGCCCGTGTAGGTGTTGCTGCCGGTGAGCGCGAGGGTGTTGGCGCCAAGCTTGGCCACCCCGACCGATCCGCTGCCCGTTCCGGTGGAGTCGCTGATGGTATCCGGGATGGTGAACACGCCACCGGCCGCATTGGTGGGGTCAAACCCGAGGAACGACCCGGCCTTGAACCCGTTGTTGGCTCCCGAAAGATTGGTGAGGAGGGTGGTGACGTTGCCATTCGTAAACTCGTTGGTCCCGCCGACGTTGAAGGCAAGGATGGCGCCGCTGGCGGCGGAGAGGTTGGCAGCCGTCCAGCTTGAGGTCGTTCCGCCATAGAGCGCGTTCACATTGCCGAACTGCAACGTGCCGTAGTTGACCGCGGTCGCTCCGGTGTAGGTGTTGGAACCGGTGAGAACGACAGCGCCGGTCTCACCACGGGTGCCGACCGTCAAACCGGCCGCGCCCACTCCGGAGATGACGCCGGAGAGGATGTTGGTTCCCCCAATTCCCCCGATTGTCGCGTTGGCCGAAAGCGTCACGTTGCCCGTCAAAGTCGTCACTCCGGAACTGCCAAGCCGCAGGGCGGACTCGTACCAACTCTCTCCATAACCGGTGCCGGCGAGCGTCAGATTCTGGGTGTAGGTGCCGCCGGCCCACATGCCGATCTGGCCGCCGTTGGCGACCGCCACCGTCGTCACCCCGCCCAGCCCTCCTCCGTTGGCAGCGGTATAGACGCGACCGCTATCGATCTGCAACGTTCCGGTAAAGCCGGCGGGAAGCGCCGCCAGCCCCCACCCGTAATCGAACGTTTTGGCCGTGGCGAGTTCCAGCGTGCCCGCGCCGGTGATATTGGCCCAGGCCGGAGCCGTTGCCCCGCTGGTGTTGTATTGGAACTTCAGGATGGCCCCGCCGGCGATGGAAATCGCGGTGGCGCCGAGCGCGCCGTTGACCGTGCCGCTGCCAATTTGCAACGTGCCGGAATTGATCGCGGTTGCGCCGGAATAGGTATTGGAGCCGGTGAGCGTGAGCGTGGCGCTGCCCGCCTGGATCAAGCCGACCAGGCCCGCTCCATTTTGAATGCTCCCGCCGTAAGTGCTGCTGGTGGCGCTGGTGGCGGTCAAGATGACGCTGCCCCCCACGCTGGTGGAAATCGCCCCGCCGGCACCGGTGAGCACTCCCACAGTGAGACTGTTCCCGTTTAAATCCAGCGTGCCGGAAGAAATCGTAAGCGGCCCAGCGGGATCCCCAAGCGCACTGGCGCTGCCAAGCTGCAACACGCCGCCTGAAAGCATCGTGCCGGCGGTGTAGCTGTTGGCGCCTGTCACCGTGAGGGTGTTCGCGCCGACTTTTGCCAGGCCGTAACTCCCGTTGATGCCCACCGCATAAGTGCGATTGCCTGCCGTGGTGTCGAACCCGAACAGCGCTCCGGCGGCGAAATTCCCCGTCCCAAGCATCGAGGTTACGTCGGAGTCGGCCACGCTGTTGGGAACCGCCAGACCGGCCCCGGCGGCGACAGTATAACTGCCCGGGGTGTTCCAGCCCGGAAGCGCGTTGACATTGGTGAACGAGAGCAGCCCGGCGCTGATCGTGGTCGCGCCCGAATAGGCGTTGCTCCCGGAGAGGGTGAGCGCGCCGGCCCCAAGCTTGGTCAGGCCGCCGGTATTGGCGGAAGTCAGGTTCGAGGCAAAGGTGACGCTCTGGCTGTTGGTGTCGATCGAGAGCGTGCCGCCGGTTCCAGCGATTCGGCCCGAGTAATCCACCTGGTTGCTGGAGCTGTATTGGAGGGTGCCGCCGCCAAAGGTGATGGCGCCGCCGCTAACCGGAAGCGCATTCGCGTTGCCCAGGGCCAGGATGCCACCATTGAGCGCCACCGCCCCGGAAACGCTGTTGGAGCCGGAGAGGGTCAAGGTTCCCGTGCCAACTTTGGTGATTGCGCCGGTGCCGCTGATCGCGCCGCCGTAGGTCATCGCCCCGTAGTAGTTGAAAGCCAAGCCGGCGTTGTTCACGACGGTTGCGGTTGCGATGGGGCTGTCGTGGCTGCCGGTGCCGTCCCCCAGTTGGAGGACGCCGCCACTGACGGTGGTGGTGCCGTAGTAGGTGCTGGTGTTGGTCAGGATCAAGGTTCCCGTGCCTGCTTTGGTGAGGTTGCCCGAGCCCCATCTTGAGCTCATGATAGCGCCCGCAAAGGTGGTCGAGGTGTTGTTCGCGCCCACGATCAGGGTGTCTCCGTTCAGATCGACATTGCCGCCGCTCGCGCCGCCTCCAGAGAGGGAACCGATGCTGATGTTGGCATATCCCCAGTTACCGAAATTCAGGGTAAGCAACGCGCCCGAGACGTTAGCAAGGGTCACCGCGGAACTGCCGGAGCCCAGGGTGTCGTTGGTGCGTATGAGTCCAAGCACGCCGGCATTGACTGTTACAGGCCCTGTAAAGGTGTTCGGGTTGCTTTGGAAATATAAAGCTCCCGAGCCAGACTTGGTGAGGCTGCCAGAACCGCTGATCACGGCGCCGTAGGTCAGGTTTTGGGTTCCGGAAAGGTTGAAAACCAGACTGCCGTTGTTGACGACGCTTGTGCTTGCGACCGAGCCGTCATGGCCGCTGGTGCCGTCGCCGAATTGAAGCGTTCCAGAGTTGATCGTGGTGACGCCGTAGATGCTGTTGCCGGCGGTGAGGGTGAGGGTTCCGCTGCCGCTCTTGGCGAGCGTGCCGGCGCCGCTGATGCCGCCGCCGCAGGTCTGGCTCCCTACGAGGTTGAACACCAGCGCGCCGCTATTGGCGATTCCGCTGGAGGTGGCGATGGAGCCATCGGTAGTCCCGTTGCCGATTTGCAGCGTGCCGCTGCTGATGGTGGTGGCGCCCGTGTAAACGTTACTGCCGGTGAGCGTCAGCATACCGGCTCCGAGTTTCGTCAGGCCGCCAGTGTTCGAGAGAGCGAGACTGCTGGCAAAGGTGATGCTCTGGCCATTGGTATCGATGGAGATCGCGCTGCCGCTGCTGACGATATTACCGGAGTAATCCACCTGGTTGCTGGCGCTGAATTGAAGCGAGCCGCCGCCGAAGCTGAGATTGCCGCCACCGGCGAGGGCGTTGGCGTTGCCGAGGGCCAGCGTGCCGGCATTGATAGCGGTCACGCCCGTGTAGAGGTTGCTGGCGGAAAGAGTGAGCGTGCCCGCACCGAGCTTGGTCAGGCCGCCGGTGTTGGACGAGGCGAGAGATGAGGCAAAAGTGAGGCTCTGGTTATTGGTGTCGATGGCGACCGCGCTGCCGCTGTTGACGATCCTGCCTGAGCAATCCACCACGAAGCCGCTGTAGTATTGGAGCGAGCCGCCGCCGAAGCTGATGTTGCCGCCGCTTCCAAGCGCGTTGGTATTTGACACCGAGAGCACGCCACCGTTGATCGCCGTGGCGCCTGTGTAGCTGTTCGCCACGCCTAGATTCCAAAATCCGCTCCCATTCTTGGTCAAGGCGCCAGTGCCGCTGATCGGGAGGTTGAACCAGCCGGTGCCCGAACCGCTCAGAGTGAGACTGGAACTGTTCGAAATGGCAAGGTTGACCCCGCCGCCGGATTGCCAGGAGCGGTCCTGATTGAGCGACCAGGAAACTCCCGGCTCCACGCTCAGCGTAGCCCCGCTTGCACCAATGGTGAAGGCGCGCCCGTTGTCCCCGTAGTTGGACGCCATGTCGATAGTGCCGCCATTGATCACGATCGTGGATGCGGCAGTGCTCGTGTTGCCGCTGATTCCACCATTATTGATGCTCCAGCCGTTGAGCTTGAGGGTGGCGCCGGAGTTAATGACGGCCTTGGATGTCATCAGGCCGGCAGGGCCAACCACCAAGGTTCCGCCGGAAACGGTCGTTGTGCCCGAATAGGTGTTCGTTGCGGTGAGGGTCAGGGTCCCCGATCCCGTCTTGATCACATTTCCAGTGCCCCAGCGGCTGCTGTAGATCACCCCTGCGTAGGCGGTGGAGGTGTTGTCGGTGCCCACGGTCATGGTGCTGCCCTGGAGGTTCACATTGCCGCCCAGCGCGCCGCCGCCGGAGAGCGAACCGATGCTGAAGCTGTGGCCCCAGTTGGAGTAATTGGCCACCAGCAACGCGCTGGCCGAATTGGCAAGCGTCAACGCGCTGGTGCCGGAGCCAATGCAGCCGGTAGTGACGTTCAAGCCGATGGTGCCGGCATTGATAATGGTCGCGCCCGTGTAAGTGTTCGGAACGTTGAGAATCAAGGTGCCCCCATTCATGGTGAGGCTGCCGGTGCCGGTGATAACGTTGCCGCTGTAGGTCGTTGTTCCGTTGAGATTGTAAACCAAACTGGCGTTATTGACGATGCTGCCCGCGACAGTGCCGTCGTGGCCGGCGGTGCCGTCGCCCAGTTGCAGAGTGCCGGAACTGATCGTCGTCGCGCCGGTGTAGGTGTTGGCGGCGGTCAGCGTCAGCGTCCCGGTCCCGGATTTGGCCAGGCCGACCGTCCCGGCGAGGATCGAACCGATGGTGGCGCTTGAGTTTGCCGTGACCGACGACCCACTGAGGGTCAGCGTGCCGCCGGTGATCGTGAAGCCGGGGTTGTTGAAGGTGAGGCTGTTGGCACTGACTGCGGTGCCGATCGTAACCGTGCCCGTGCCGCTGGCGCCGAAGACGGCGTCGCTGGCGTTGGTCCAGTTGGCGCCGGACCAGTTCAAGGCGCTGGTGTCCCAGGCGAAGCTGGCGCCGGCATCCCAAGTCAGGGATGCGGCGTGCGAGGCGGCACTCGATAGAAGCGTGGCGATGGTGGTGGAGAGAATGAGGCGGGTTTTCATGGGATTACGGGTGATTGAGGCAGGTGAAGAACTTGATTACGCGATAAATTCTATGCTCTTTCGAAACTTTGTCATCCCGGCCATTTGGCCGGGGTGCCAGGGAAGAGAAAAATCAGTTTTATCGATCGTGGATCGCCAATGGCTTTGGTAATTCCCTTTGCCATTTCATCGGATTACCGGGTGATCGGGAATGAACAATTCAGTAAAAACGAATGGCCGTTCCTGCAATCCGCGGCGGCTTGTTTGCCTCCAAAAGGCAGGATGTTTGAAACCAGAAATCTGCGGACCGTTTACTTCCACGCCCGGCTGCGAACCTCGCGGGGCGAAAACCCCTGGCGTTCCCTCACCTTCCGGGAAAAATGAAACGGATCCTTGAACCCGCATTCATACGCGACCTCTGAAATTCTCAGGCCCGTTATTTCCAACATCTCCACGCCGTGGTCCGTGCGCAGATTCCACAGGTAGCGCCCCGGGGTCAGCCCCTTGGCTGCGGCGAATTTGTAGAGCAGCGCATTGCTGGAGCAACCGGCGGCCTGCCTGGCTGCCTTCAGACATTGAGGATCGCCGAAACGATCTTCCATGGTGTGCAGGGCTCGAATGACACACGGGTCCATCTCCGCTTCATCCCTGACCCGCTGGCCGCTGTCCAAAAATTCCGCGAAGAGGGCAAGCCCGAGAGCGTTGATAGCCCGATGCGTCTCATGGGCGCCTGCCGATCTCAGAAGGAACGCCGTGGAAAAAATTCGGCTGAAGGGCTCGGTGCAGGGCACTCCCGTCGGTTCCAGAATTGCAAGTTCACGGCGCACGTCAGCGGGCATAAAATCCGGGGCGATCTCACACCAGGAATGATGGGTCTCGACAGTACGGGAAAATCGGAAAAAATTCCGCATGCCGGGGCGAAAGACGTAAACGAGGTCTTGTCGTAACGGATAGGTTTTGCGCCCGAGATCGACTTCGCCGTCGCCGGTGTGCAACACCATGAGTTCGTAGTCCCGCTGAATCCGTGGACCGCAGTAGCCCCCGGGTTGGTAGCGGGTCTGACCAAAGGTAACCTTGGGCGAACGGACACTGAGGTTGTACCATAGAACGAGATCGCCGGCGTACGTCGATTTCTTGCGGGGCATATCGGAAACCTTGCAGGATCGACGCTCTTTGAAAACCAAATTGTGGTGGGAGACAGGTTTTTGGGGTTACAATCATTCCATTCGCATCCCGGTTGTGCAACAGTATCGCCCCTCCATGAAACAACATCGCCCCCTTCTCTTGGTCGCTTTCCTTTTGTCCCCAGTGGTTGCCGTAATGGCGTCCGAGCAAATCCAACCCGTGCCGGGGGGCGATGTGATGCCGGCGTTTCCGTCCGGCAGTCGAATCGTCTTTCAAGGAGACGAAATTACATCAGTCGACCGTTGGCCTCTTGGGCGTGGGCGAAAAACGCCGGACTTTAATCACGACTTCGGTCAGGATTTTGTCTGCCTTATTGCCTCAAAATACGGGGAACTGCATCCTGAAAACCATATTGTCTTTCTCAATCAAGGCGTTGGTGGAAATACCGTCGCTGACTTGGCCGCCCGCTGGCAGAAGGACACGCTTGACGCCCATCCTGATCTCCTCAGCATCCTGATCGGCGTCAACGATAAGGAATTTATCGCCGAGTTTACGCAGAAATACGACAAATTGCTGGCCGATACGGTTGCGGCACTCCCCAATGTCCACTTGTTTCTGTGCGAACCGTTCATGCTGCCTACCCCTGACTCTATCGGGGCTGACCGCATCGACGTGATAGCGCGGCTCGGCGCGAAATACCATGCCACGGTGGTGCATCTCCAACGGGCATTCGAGGACGCCTTCAAACGCTACGGCGACGCCTCATTCTGGCTTTCCGACGGACGCCATCCGACCGCCGCCGGAGAGCAGATTCTGGCCGATGAATGGGTGCGCACTGCCGTCGCCTTCTATAATCAAAAGACAAACGCGAAGCCGGGTGACAAAATAACTGAATTGCCAGAGCGCGCAGTCGATGAACTGCCGGAGTTCCCGACCGGCAGCCGTATCCTGTTCCAGGGAGATTCCATCACGGATGGCCGCACCGATAGGTCAATCCTCTTCGGTCAGAGTTATGCCTATATCATCGCCGCAAAGTACGGCGCGTTATACCCGGAACGCAAGGTCACCTTTATCAATCACGGAATCAGCGGCAATAAGGTCAGCGACCTTGTCGCCCGCTGGCAGAAGGACACGCTTGATGTCCATCCCGATCTGCTCAGCATTTTCATCGGCGTCAACGACGGAAACAAAACCCAGGAGCTTGAGCAGACTTACGACAAACTTCTGGCAGAGACCATCGCCGCACTTCCCCATACGCAACTGGTCTTATGCGAAATGATCGCGCGACCGTTTAGCGACCCTGCCGGCACGACGGTATGGACTGCCCGCACCAAATTAGTGGCGCGGCTTGGCGAGAAATACCGCCTTCCAGTGGCGCATTTCCAACAGGCAATGAATCAAGCCTATCGGCGTTACGGGGAGACCGCCTATTGGATTTGGGACGGGGTTCATCCGACCGCTTTTGGGCAAAAGATCTTGGCTGACGAATGGATTCGCACCGTTGCGCCCTTGTTCCGCAAGAAAGGGGTAAATTAGTTGATTTCAACGCAGGTCGCGCCGTGTCCGCGTGCAGAAAGGTCCATTTCTTTCGCAGAAACATCCATTTCAATATGACTATCCTCAGAAAACGCATCATTAGCAGTCTGGCGTTGATCGCATCGCTGGCGGTGACGGTTTGGGCCGCCGATCCCGCAACCTTTGAATTGACGCCCAACCAGCCGCACCGTCCGGCGGATTTCAAGCCGTTTCAGTTTAATTACTCCGCCGAGGAGTTGATGGCGAAGTTTTCTGCCGACCAGATGCGACGGGCGGCAGGCGAACTAAAACAAATGCAGGCAGTTAACGATAAAGGGCCTTGGAAACCGACGTGGGAATCGCTCGACCAGCATCACGCGCCCGAGTGGTTCCTGGACGCCAAACTGGGCATCATGCTCAATTGGGGGATTCATTCCGTGCCCGCCTGGGACAGGGACCGCGGCAACAAAACCGCGACGTATCCCGATGCCTATGGATGCGAGATGTACAGGGATTTGGTCGTGATGCCGCACCATGCCAAAAACTGGGGAGCCGATTTCCAGTGGGACGACTTTATCCCGATGTGGAAGGCTGAACGGTTTGACCCGGAAGCGTTGCTTTCGCTCTTTCAAGAGGCAGGCGCCAAGTACCTGATTACGATGTCCAAGCATCACGACGGGATGGCCTGGTGGGACTCGCAGTGGACCAAGCGCAACACGGTTCAAATGGGGCCAAAGAAGGATTTGTTCTCGCCTTTGATGGCGGCGGCGAAACAGCACAACTTTAAGACGGTCATGTATTTCTGCTATGAGGAGTGGGCGACGGCCATGATCGGCGAGGACGGGAAGCCATGTTATCGCCGGTGGGATTGGGGCGATTACAAGGGCGTTTTTCCGCTGACGTTCGAGACCAGGCGGCGGGTGTCGGGAAACATCCCGGTCAAGAATTACTACGACCAATACATGATGCCGCTGGTCAAGGAAATGATCGACCGCTTCGATCCCGACGGTCTCTGGGGTGACGGCGAATGGGCGACCCCGGCGGAAACCCTCCGAAGCCGGGACCTGATCGCATATTTCTACAATAAGGCGGCGGGGCGCAAGGAGGTGACCGCCAACGACCGAATCGGTTTGAAAACCCGGGACCATCACGGCGACTATTTTGCCAGCGAGTACAACTCCACCCAGTCGTATACGCATCCTTGGGAAGAGAATCAGGGCATCAGCAAGTCGTTTGCCTATAACTATGAAGACAACGATGAGTCGCTCGGTTCGCCTTCCCGATTGATCCACAAGTTCATCGACATCGTGAGCAGGAACGGCAACCTCGTCATCATTGGCGGGCCGGATGCGTCGGGCGTGTATCCCGAAAATGTGGTGCGCCGGTTCAAGGCGCTCGGCGCCTGGCTGAAGGTGAACGGCGAAGCGATTTATGCCACGCGGGTACTGCCGCCGTATCAGGAGGAACGGGTCTGCTACACGCGCAGCAAGGACAGCCGGTTTGCCTACGCGATCTGCCGGGAGTGGCCGGGAACGAGCCTGACACTAAAAGGCGTTCGTGCAAACGAAGGGACCGCAATCACGATGCTGGGCGTCGCCGAGCCGCTCAAGTGGGAGCAGAACGAGCAGGGCTTGACGATCAACCTCCCCAACAGCCTACAGGATGAAAAGGCGCGCCCGTGTGAGCATGCATGGGCCATCAAAATTCCGATGGGGCAGCGCGTTTCCACCAGATTCCAGGGCAAGTAAAAGAGTTGGAAGAATGAAAAGAAGCGAATGCATGATCGGGGGAATCGCAACTGCGTTAATCGTGTGGGCAGGCGCCTCCATTGTGGCGGACGAGGTCCGACCTCTAAAATCCATCAATTATTACAACGCGCCTGAAAAGGCCGTTGAGGAATGGCGGAAGCTTAAGTTTGGAATGCACATGCAGTGGGATCCCGTCGTTCTCACCGGCAAGGAAATCAGTTGGTCACGAAAGGGCGCCAGCGCGCTGCTTCATCAGGGGGCAGGATTGGATCCGGAATACGACGCCCTGTGGAAGAAGTTCAATCCCTCCAAATACAATGCCCTGATTTTGTGCCAAACCCTCAAGGACGCAGGGATGAAGTTCGCCACTTTCTGCAACAAGCATCACGACGGCTTTTGCATGTGGGTCCACCTCAGTCGCCGCAATGCTGGAAGTATTCGATGCTCAATGAACAATGTGTAACCGCTGTCAATCTATACATTTAACATGAACGCACGAGAACGATTTCACGAAATCTGCAACTTTAACCCAGCGGTACGTTCGCTGAAATGGGAGTTCGGTTACTGGGGTAGCACCATCAAAAACTGGTATTCTGACGGATTGCCGCAGCGGCATTATCCAAAGCTGGAGAAAGAGATCACCACCCCATCCTCATCTCTCTACATTCCCGCCTGGACCTGCAAGGGCGACGGCGTGCTGCCCAACGGCATCGCCGTTTTTGGCGGAGCCGGTTACTGGCCGACGCAGGGGTTTCCGCTCGACCGCGATGTCGGGGAGCATTTCGGCATGGATTCGGCCCATCGGCTGGTGGACGTGAATCTGCTCTTCAGCCCAATGTTCGAACCGGTAGTTCTGGAGGACAACGCCGAACTGCTACGCAACCTGGACATTGACGGAGTCGAGCGGATTTTTCTCAAGGAAGCAGGCACCATTCCAACCTCTTTCGTATGGCCGGTTACCGGCTGGGAGAGTTGGAACCGGATCAAGGAGGAACGCTGCAATCTAAACAACATCGCCAGCCGATTTGCAAAGAACTGGCCGCAGTTAGTAAAAGAATACCGCCACCGCGACTATCCGCTGGCCATCGGCGGGTATCCGCAGGGGTTCTTCGGAACGCTGGTGCATCTGTTGGGATACGAGAACACCTTCGTCTGGTACTACGAGGAGCCTGAACTCATCCACGATATGCTGCGCACCTTTACCGAGATCTGGCTCGCGGTGTTCGAGGAAGTGCTTTCGCAGGTGGAAGTGGACGATTGGCAAATCTGGGAGGATATGTCGGACAAGAACGGCTCCATGATCTCAACGGCCATGGTTCGCGAATTCATGCTGCCTTACATGAAGCGCATTGCCGATTTTTTTAAGGCGCGCGGAGTGAAACACCTCCATCTCGACACCGATGGCGACTGCCGTTCGCTCATTCCGCTCTTTCGCGAGGTGGGCGTCACCGGGATGTGGCCGTTCGAGCAGACCGGCAGGATGGACCTTCTTGAAATCCGCAAACAATACCCGGACATGGTGATGTTGGGAGGAGTTTCAAAGGAGGCGGTTGCAGGGGGAAAAGCCTCGATTGACTGTGCGCTGGCAACCGTGGAGAAGATGCTAACGCACGGAGGCTACATTCCGCACGTCGATCACTTCGTTCCGCCCACCGTTTCGTTTGAAGATTTCACCTATTACCGGGGAAAGTTGAACGAAATGATCGATCGCGCGGAAAATAGGACCCCTTAAATATGCGATTTATTTTCATAGCGCCGGTCATTCACGAAGAGTTCTACGAGCCTCTAAAAAAAGGAATGAACGATGCCGCGGCGATGATGAACGTCGAAGCTTCGTTCACCGGGACAGAGGGGGTGGATACGACAGCCCTTGCGAATCTGGTGACTCAGGCTGCGGCCGAAGGTTGCGACGGCATCGCCATCAACCTGATCGACCGGCAGGCATTCAATCCCGCTGTTCAGGAGGCGATGAACCGGGGTATTCCCGTAGTTGCATTCAACACCGACGCGCCGGCCAGCGGAAGGCTGAGCGCTGTGTGCCAGAATTATTTCCAAGCAGGCAGGAGTGTCGGCGCCCGTGTGGTCGATTTGATTCCAAGAGGCTCGAAAGTGCTCATCACCGTGCATGATGCCGGAGTGCTGGGGTTGGAAACGCGCAGGGACGGAATTCTTTGTGAGCTGAATGCCAGGGGGATAGCTTATACGGTGATCATTGCAGCCTCCACGCCCGAGGCGAGTACCCCGATTATATCACGGGCTTTGCATGGCGATCCATCCATTCGGTTTATATGCGGCACAGGGCAAGCGGATACTGAGGCCGCTGGGTTGGTCATCGAACGGGAATTCGCGGACAGCGGTTATGGTGTGGCCGGATTCGATCTTTCCGACCAAATCCTGCGTTTAATTTTGGGCGGAGTAATTCACTGCACGATTGACCAGCAACCCTACGTGCAGGGATTTTATCCGGTGGTGCAGTTGGCTTTGTATTGCCGCTACGGAATCAGACCGTCAAACATGAATTCAGGCGCCACAATTATTACGACCAAGGAAGCAGTCGATCTCGTCAAGCTGAAGGCGGACTGTCTTCGGTAAAGGCGTACGCCGTGAAACGAGCGGCTACCGTGTTCCGGTAATCTTCCGGCTCGGCGAATGCCCCCGGTGCTTCTTGTACAAACGGGAGAAATATAACGGGTCCTTAAACCCGAACGTCCCAGCCACCTCGCTTACGGTAATGTTCGGTTGCTGGGCGAACAGCCGGTCGGCCAGATCGAGTTTCCCATCGATCTGATACTGGAGAAAGCTCCTTCCGAGCATCGCTTTAAAGAGATGAGCCAGGCTCGAAGGACTCCTTCGCAGGAGACGCGCGGCGTCGGCTACTGAAAGCATCAGGGCGGGATGTTCCGCCAAATAGGTCAAGAGGGGTTGCAAGGGGGTGGGCCCGCGAATGCTGATCAGATGCCGGGTAATGATAGACTCCGTGAGCGAAGTCAGCATGGCGAGGATGTCCTTTACTTTGCGCGTAGGGAAATACGGGGCATCGTTAAAGGCCGCTGCGAGTTCATCGGTGCCGAACTGCTCTTTCCACTTCCGATCGACGTCGCTGCCGCATCGGTCGTTGGTCCGAAACTGACCCAGCATCATATAGCCGATAATCCTTCCTTCAACGGATACGGGCATGCAGCCGTCCATCATTCCAGCGTAACACTTGTAGATCAGCGGCTTTCCGGTTCGCTCCGCAATCTTCCAGTTCTTCCTGTCGCAGGCCAGGCACAGGGATTCCATTTTCATGCGGTGGCGGATGAGCTTGCAAAAATCACAGAAGCTCTTCTTTTTACCGACGTGGAGTTCGCGGCACTCGGGGGTGAGAAAGCAAATCCTGACGCCCAGCAGCGAGGTAAAACTGTCGAGCAGAGCCAGTGCCTCTTTTTGAAACACGAAATTGATCTCGGGGTGATTCATGGTCGCGTGAATTAGACCAGCCTCTTTCATTCTTACACGATTATCCATTCTTTTTTGCAGGTACGTCCATTCCCTATCACCTGGAAATCTGGTCAGATGCCCAAAAGCAGGTCTTGTGAACCCGAGATTCGTCCCCGGAGACCGGGGACAAAATTACACCACCATGATCCAAACTCCAGACCTTCAACAGGATTCGTCCACGGGCAATGCCTCGCATAGCCAGCGGTTCCTTTGGCAAATCTGCCTGATCACCTGCATGGGCGGACTTCTCTTCGGCTACGACTGGGTAGTCATTGGCGGGGCGAAACCCTTCTTCGTGCGCTTCTTCAGGCTGGAGAGCAGCCCCGATTTGGTCGGTTGGGCGATGAGCAGCGCCCTCATCGGCTGCATGTTCGGCTCGGTCATGTCCGGACTGCTGAGCGACAGGTTCGGACGCAAACGACTCCTGATTCTCGCAGCCGTGCTCTTTGCCGTCTCCTCAATCGGAACGGGGCTGGCGAACACATTCAGCTTGTTTGTCTGGATGCGGTTGCTGGGCGGACTCGGAATTGGCCTCGCCTCCAACCTTTCCCCGCTCTACATCAGCGAAGTGACTCCCGCCAAGACGCGGGGGTCATTTGTGGCACTTAACCAGTTGACCATTAACATCGGAGTCGTTGGGGCACAGGCGGTGAACTGGGCTATTGCGCGGAAGATGCCCGTCAATTTTTCATCCGATCAGATTCTCAACTCCTGGTATGGCCAGATCGGCTGGCGCTGGATGTTTGGCGCGGCGGCCATTCCTTCCACGCTCTTTCTCCTCCTGATGTTCTACGTGCCGGAAAGCCCGCGCTGGCTCATCAAGGCCGGCCGGGACAAAGAGGCGCGTGACGTCCTTTCGAGGGTGGGTGGAGAAGTTTACGCGGCGTATGAATTGGACGATATCCAACGCACGCTCAGCCAGGACGAAATCGCGCAGGTTCGTTTCAGGGATCTGCTCGAACCCAAGCTCCTCTTTGTCATCCTGATCGGCATGGTGCTCGCTACGCTTCAGCAATGGAGCGGGCTCAATGCGATCTTTTACTATGCCGAAGACATTTTCAAGGCAGCCGGGTACACGATCGGTGGAACGATGCTGAATATCGTCTACACCGGGATGACGGTGCTGGTCTTTTCCGCCGCAGCCATTTTCCTGGTGGACCGTTGGGGCCGCAAACCGCTGATGCTTTTCGGCGCGGGTGCGATAGCGCTCATGCACGGGTTGATCGGGGCCGGGTTTTATTTTGGCTACAAAGGATTACCGATGCTCGTGCTTGTTCTCGTAACGATGGCGGTTTACGCATTCACCCTGGCGCCCGTAATGTGGGTGTTGCTCGCGGAGCTTTTCCCCAATCGGATTCGCGGGGCGGCGTTGTCCACCTCGGTCTTGACGTTATGGGTGACCTGCTGGGCTCTGGCCCAGTTCTTTCCAAGGATTAACGCCGTCCTGGGGGATGCCGGCAGTTTTTGGCTTTTCGGCCTGATCTGTCTGCTCGGTAGCGTCTTCATCTGGAAACTGCTTCCTGAAACCAAGGGGCAGAGCCTCGAAGCGATCGAAAGGAAGCTGCTCGGAACGGAGAGGTTGGGAGTTTGAGTTGTATGATGAATTATCGACTGCTTGGAAACACTGGAATGGAAGTGTCGAATGTGGCGTTTGGCGCCTCTCCGCTTGGCGATGTTTTTGGAGTCACCGATGAAGCCGAGGGCCGGAGAGCGGTTCACATGGCCATCGACGTGGGGATCAACTATTTTGACGTGGCCCCTCTTTACGGCCTCACCCTTGCCGAGACTCGGCTCGGCAAGGCGCTTAAAGGCAAACGCGACCGGGTTTATCTCGCCACTAAATGCTGCCGGGATAATTTTCAGTTCTCAGATTTCTCTGCCAGGCGGGTGCAAGGCAGCATCGATGAGTCGCTGGCGCGGTTGCAGACGGATCACGTGGACGTGTTGCAAATTCACGACGTGGAGTTTGGGGATGCCCGGCAAATTATCGAAGAGACCCTTCCCGCCGCCCGCAAGGTTCAGCAGTCTGGCAAGGCCCGGTTTATCGGCATCTCGGGTCTGCCGGTTCGGTATCTCAGACAACTTGCCGGTCAGATCGAGATCGATACCATCCTGACCTGGGGACATTACAATCTGCTCGAAGACGAAATGGACGAGGAATTGACGCCCCTGTGCCGCGAACGGGGCATCGGGCTGATCAATGCTTCGCCGCTGCACCAGCGACTATTGACCGAGAAGGGCGCTCCAGCCTGGCACCGCAGTCCCCGACCGGTAATGGAAGCGGCAAAGAAGCTGGCAGTGCTTTGCCGGTGCCACGGTGTAAACGTGGCCGATGTGGCGATGAAGTATTGCCTCGATCATCCGTTCGTCGCCACGACGATCGTCGGCATGAGCAAGGTCCGGCATGTCGAGGCGAATCTCAAGGCCCTGAATTTTGAGGTACCGGAGGGGATCATGCCCGCCATCGAATCGCTCGTCGCCCCGGTGAAGAACATGATGTGGTTCGAAGGACTGCCCGAAAACAACCTTCCTCCACGCGACCCGAAGCGTTGGGTGCCGCAAACACCCTCGATGACCCACGCATAAGCAAACCAATGAAGGCATTAGTACTTACAATACCCGGAAAAACCGAGGTGCGCGAAATCGATCCGCCGGTGCCGTTGGCAGGCGAGGTTTTGTTGCGCGTCGGAATGGTCGGGTTCTGCGGGGGCGATTTAAACGGATTTCGCGGACTTTTTGAACTCCAGGAGTATCCGGTGATACTCGGGCACGAGGTAGGGGCCTCCATTGAGCAGGTCGGCCATGAAGTGCCGGAGCGGTTCCAATGCGGAATGCGTGTAACGATCAGCCCGTATAAGAGCTGCGGAAGATGCCTTTCGTGCCGTCGCGGAAGGCCCAATGCCTGCGTGGACAACCGGACGATGGGGGTGCGCCGCCCTGGCGCGATGACGCGCTTTATCACCGTTCCATGGAAGGATCTGTTTGTCTCCGAATCCCTCTCGTTAAAGGAACTGGCGCTGGTGGAGCCGCTAACGGTCGGATTCCATGCGGCAGCGCGCGGAAGAGTATGCAAGGAAGATCGGGTGGCGGTGATCGGGTGCGGAATCGTCGGGATAGGCGCGGTAGCCGCTTCGGTCCGCTCCGGCGCGGAAGTGATCGCTGTGGACATCGATGATTCCAAGATGGCCATCGCTCGCCGAACAGGGGCCGCCTACACCATCAACACCACGAAAGAGAATCTGCACGATGCACTCATGGAAATCACGAACGGCGACGGCCCCGATGTCATTATCGAAGCCGTGGGAAACCCCGCGACCTATCGGGCTGCCGTCGATGAGGTTGCTTACACGGGCCGGGTTGTTTACATCGGGTATGCCAAGAAACCGGTGGAATACCAAACGGGAGAGTTCGTGAAGAAGGAGATCGAGATTTTGGGTTCGCGCAACAGTTTGGGCGATTTTCCAAACGTCATCCGCTATTTGGAAGCCGGCGCCTTCCCCGTGGACGAGGTAGTTAGCCGAATTGTTTCTCTCGAAGAAGGCGGCGCGGCCCTCGACGCCTGGTCGCGCAACCCCGGACCGATTACAAAAATCATGGTTGATTTAGATCGATGATAACCCCGTGTGTGACAATCGCATTGGTTCCAGAAATCAAGACTGGCCCGTGGATTTTATGGGATGCCCTTGAAGTCGCCATCCCAAAAGCCGCCGCTCTGGGGTTCGAGGCGGTGGAACTTTTCACAGCCTCCGCCGATGCGATCGATGCGAAGGCCCTTGCGGCGCAGCTCGACAAGCACGGCGTTCGCCTTGGAGCTGTCGGAACCGGCGCGGGCAAAGTGTTACAGGGGCTGACGCTTACCAACCGGGACGCCTCGATTCGAACTCGAGCCGTGCAATTTATCAGCGACATGATTGACTTTGGCGCGGCTTATCGCGCCCCTGCCGTCATCGGCTCCATGCAGGGTATGATTTCCTCCGAAATCAAAAGGGAACGCGCGCTCTCCTGGCTCGCAGATGGATTAAATCTGTTAGGCCGCAGGGCGGAGAAGCAGGGAGTTAAACTTATCTTCGAGCCGCTAAACCGTTATGAAACCAATGTTTTCAACCGGCTGGACGACGCATCCCGATTTTTGGACAAACTGGAGATTCGCAACGTGATGCTGTTGGCTGACCTCTTTCACATGAACATCGAGGAGGCGTCCCTGCCAGGCGCGATTTGCAAGGCCGGGAGCAGGATTGGCCACGTGCATTTTGCAGACAGCAATCGCGGGCCGGTTGGTTCTGGTCATATACGAATGGAACCCATTGTCGCCGCGCTGCACGAGACCGGCTATAATGGTTGCATCTCGGCGGAGGCGCTGCCTTTACCAGATCCCGATACCGCAGCCGCCATGACGATCCAGTCTTTTCAAAAGTATTTTGCCAGAAATGGAGAAACGGTCTCATGACCATTCCCATCCTCGATACCCACCAGCACCTCATCGATCCTGCGCTTGGCCTCTATTCCTGGAAAAACGGTATTCCGCAACTCGCAGCCGGAAGTTTTGCCTATGCCGACTACCTGTGCGAAATCGAGGGAACCGGAATCGACGGAACGGTGTTCATGGAAACCACGCCGGATGCATGGAGCGATGAAGCGCCGCATGTATATGGGCTGGCCAGCCGGCCTGGTTCACTCATTGCCGGGGTCGTCGCCAACTGCCATCCGGAGGAGAAGGGCTTCGAGCGCTATCTCGACTCAATTCAGAACGACAAACTGGTCGGCTTGCGCCGAATCTGCCATGTCGAGCCCGATGATTTCTCCCGCCAGGCGCGGTTTGTGGAAAACATCCGCCGCATTGGAGACATGGGGCTTACGTTCGATCTCTGTTTTTTGGCGCGGCAGCTTCCGATCGCGCTGGAGTTGGCGCAAAAATGCCCGGGTGTTCAATTCATTCTCGACCATTGCGGTGTGCCGGACATCGCCGGAGACGCATTCAATCCATGGTGCGATTTTATAAGCGGGCTCGCGGCGGCGCCGAATGTGGCGTGCAAAATATCAGGCGTCCTCGCCTATTGCAAACCCGACAACGCCACCACCGAAGCGGTGCGCCCCTACATCGAGCATAGCATCGAATGCTTCGGGTGGAATCGCGTTCTCTGGGGAAGCGACTGGCCTGTTTGCACTCTCGCGACTACCTTAAGGCAATGGGTCGCCGCTTCGCGCGAGATCGTCGGTGCTGCATCGCAGGCCGATCAGCGCAAGTTCTTTTACGAAAACGCCCGTCGCATCTACCGGCTTAAATGAAATTCTTCGTGGTAACCCAAAAAGCTGAAGTTTCGAGTGTCCCCCGGCCAAATGGCCGGGATGACAAGCGCTGCCAAACGGCCTTACATTTGGGCTTCGTAGATCTCATAATGATCGCTTCCTTATGCGTACCCCCATTTTCCCAAAGCTCATTGGCGCATTCGCGTGGGTCGGCTTTCTGATCCTAGCCCCCTTCTCCATTCGCGCGGGGGAGCCGGACCGGGTGAGCCTCAATGGCGATTGGCTGCTGAAATCCAGTGAGCATCTCGCCGAAACCGGGGAACAAATCTCTGCCGCGTCTTACGCGCCGTCGGGCTGGATGTGGGCGCGGGTTCCCGGAACGACCCTCGGCGCTTTCGTCGCCAGCCATGTCTATCCGGAGCCGACTTATGACCGGAACAATCAACTCGGTGGCTCGATTCCGGACATCAGCGTGCCTGGCAGCGTCTTTGCTTCCCCACATTGGTGGCGCACCACCTTCACCGTGCCTGCTGCGTGGCACGGGCGCACGCTGTGGCTGCGTCTGGACGGCGTGAATTGGAGCGCGGAGATTTTTGTCAATGGAAAGGCGGCTGGATTGATGAAAGGGGCGTTTAAGCGCGGCATCTTCGATATTACCGCGCTGGCAACTGCAGGGACCAACGCCCTCGCTGTGAAGGTGATTCCGCCGCTATATCCGGGAACGCCCAAAGAACATGGTTGCGGAGGGCACGGCGGTGACAGCCAAATCGGCCGGACTCCCGCAACCATTAATCAGACCGTGGGCTGGGATTTCACATTTGTCGATGGGGTCCGGGACCGGAACACCGGTGTTTATCGCGACGTGTCTGTTACCTCGACGGGACCGGTGCGCATTGCCGATCCGTTCATGAGCACCGTAGGCGTGCCGGGTGAGAGCGGAACGCTGGCATTCCGCACATGGTTGGTAAACAGCACTGATCAACGCCAAAAAGGCACTCTTTGTCTCGCTTTCGAGGGTGGCAGCGCTTTCGAAGAAGTGGAGTTGGCGCCAAAGGAAACCCGCGAGGTCACGATGGGGAGCACGCGCTGTCCAGGTCTGATAGTAAAGAATCCACGGCTCTGGTGGCCCAACGGTCGCGGTCGCCCCGAACTCTATCGCCTCACCGTTTCGTTTGACATCGGCGGCAGGGTTTCAGATACGGCAACCACGCGATTTGGTATTCGTTCAATCGAGCATGAAACGTCGTTCCACGGCCAGAACACGTGGAAAATCAACGGCAAACGCCTGTTTATGCCTGGCGGTTGCTGGGTGCAGGATGCGCTGCTGCGCCAGAGTCCCAAGCGCTACGACGCGGAGATTCGTATGATCGCTCAGGCGGGTCTCACCTGGTTGCGCGTTTGGAGTGGCAGCGGCATCGAGAGCGATGAATTCTTTGACGCCTGCGATCGGCACGGCATTTTGGTGTGGATCGAGGCTGGGCTCACCACCGGTCAAACTCCGATTCCCTCGGGCAAACCGGATTTTTCCCAATTCAAACAATGTATCTTCGACAACTGGACCGACACCGTGCTCCGGCTCCGAAACCACCCGAGCGTCTTCTACTGGTGCGGTAGCAACGAAGGACCTGATGTCGCCGGCATGAAACAAATCGTCATTGCCAACGACGGCACCCGCGATTACCAGGCGAATTCGCAGGAGTTCGGCCAGCGCGGTTCGCCTTACACCTTCCAGGGCATCGCCCGCCTCTACGATTATAGCGGTCGCGATGTGTGGGGCGCCGGGCCACTGGGGATTTTCGGCGGCTTCTGCAATGAATCGTCCAATCCAAACCTGCCCAACATCGAGTGCCTGCGGGAGCAGATGCCTGAGTCCAAGCTGTGGCCCATCGACGGGGAAACCTTCAAATATCAGGACGGCGGCGGTTTCCACAACATCCTCGGCTTTGTGAAGCAAGGTTGCGCGCGCTACGGGGATTTCAGCGCCCCCGACCCGGCGGGGCGCGTCGGGGCCGAAAACTATGCTTTCAAAGGGCAGATCCTGGGGGCGATGCAATACCGCGCCGATAGCGAATTGTGGCAACGCAATAAATGGGATGCCACCAGAAAGTGGGCGACCGGGTACGCGATGTGGACGGTCAACACCACGCACCCACAAGTAGTCAGCCGATTATACCATTACAGCCTCGCACCCAACGCGGCGCTGTGGTTCATGGCGCATGGCAACAAGGCGCTGCACGCCCAATACGATTACTTCGCAAATGATGTTTCAGCAGTTAATAATTCATGGAAGGATGCAGCCTTCCTCACGGTCACGGCGGCGCTTCACAACCTCGATTGGAGCCTGAAATGGAGCGGGACTGCCGCTGTGGCGACCCTGCCGCAGGAGACGACGCGCAATGGTTTGATTGCTGTTCCTGGGAAAGAGACGGCCGGGTTGGGTGATGTGCATTTCATCGATGTCGAGTTGAAGGATGAGGCAGGCAGACCAATGGACGAAATGATCTATTGGCGTTCCAGGCGCGATGATGATTATGGTTGCGACGGCTCCTTTGCCGCGCTGAACGCGATGCCGCCGGCTACTCTGAATATCGCGACCAGCGTTCAGTCGAAAGACGGACGGCAGTGCATTAGCGCGACGTTGACCAATCCCGGCAAGAATCTGGCGTTCTTCATCCGGTTAAAGCTCCAAGGTGCGAAAACCAAGAAGCTGATCCGCCCAACATTTTATAGTGATAACGGCTTTTCAATAAAGCCGGGACGGAGCGAGACAGTGACCATCGACGTCGCCGAAGAAGATCTGGAGGGTGAAGAACCGGTGCTGGGGGTCGAGGGCTGGAACGTCAGCATCGTCACTGTTGCTTTGCCTGGTACACTGAGCACGCCATTACTTTCGCCGCCGGCTTCGCTGGGAACCGACAAGCATGCCCCCCCTACGCTGGTCCAAAAGCCCCTTGAATCAGATGGACTGGCTCCCGCTCGGCACTAAGAAGCGACATTTTATGAAACTGACAAGACTGGCCCGAATCGTGACCGCAATTTGCTGCGGTTCTGCTGTAAATGCTACAAGCGCCGCAGACAAAGCGGACACGACAGAGTTAGCCGCGCCCCGTGACCCGGGCGCGCCGCCTGATGCAACTGCCGCATGGCGTGCGATGCGGGTAGGCATGTTCATCCACTGGGGACCGGTGACGCTTACCGAGAAGGAAATCAGTTGGTCGCTTAAACGAGACCGGGGATGGCTTGGGGAACCGGCTAAAATCGAGGGCGAAACGCCGCAAAACGTTTACGAGAACCTCTACAAACAGTTCAATCCAAAGCTGCTCAAGGGCGATGAATGGGTCCAGACGGCAAAGGACATGGGCGCACGCTACCTGGTCTTCACCACCAAACATCACGACGGCTTCTGCGAGTGGGACACCAAGTTAACCGACTACAAAATCACCAATCCCGAGTCGCCATATCACAAGGATGTCGTAAAGCAGTTGTCCGACGCCTGCCACCGAGGCGGCCTGGCTTGGGGCATCTATTATTCCCCGCCAGATGCCCATCATCCCGACTTCCGCGTAGAGGGTCGCCACGCCAATTACATCGCCTACATGAAGGGCCAGATCAAGGAACTGCTCTCCAACTACGGCCGCACCGATGTTCTCTTCTTTGACGAGCAAGGGAAAGGGATCACTACCGAAACCTGGGATTCCGTCGCCACCATCCGTATGTGCCGGTCCCTGCAGCCTAACATCATCATCAACAACCGGCTGGGTTTGCCGGGCGACAACGACACCCCGGAAAATGAGATCGGCCACTTCCAATATGAGCGCCCTTGGGAGAGCAACTGCACCCTGGAAAAACAATGGTCCTGGCGCAGCAAGCAGGACATCCGCCCGCTCGAAGAATGCCTGAGGATGTTAATCTGCACAGTGATCAACGATGGCAATTTCCTTTTCAATTTTGGACCGATGCCCGATGGACGCATGGACCCGCACCAAGTCGAGCGGGCGAAACAAATCGGCGACTGGTTGAAGAAATACGGTCAGAGCATCTATGCCACGCGAGGCGGACCGCTCCTCGCCCCCGATGAAAGCGACCGCAGCCAGAGCGGTTACTATAGCAACTTCCATATGGCTGGCGGCAAATGGTGGGGTGGCAGCACCCGCAAAGGCAACACGGTTTATCTGCACATTTTGCGCTGGCCGGCGGACAACATCGAACTTCCGGCGCTGTCGCGGAAAATCGTCGCTTACAGCGTGCTAACCGGTGGTACAGTGCAGATTGCGCAGGCGGCAAAGGGAGTTTCGATCTCAGTGCCGGCCGCTCAGCGCGATCCGCTGGATACCATCGTGAAGCTGGAACTGGATGGCTCAGCCATGGACATGCCGGTCACCACCTCCTACTCAGGCTCGCTCACCAGGGGCAAACCGGCGACCGCCTCCAGTGAATGGAAGGAAATCGGACACGATCACAGCGCCGCAATGGCGGTTGATGGAAATTCACCTACATGCTGGGCGGCTGACGGTGTGGCGGATGCGAAGACCAATTCGTGGCTCGAAGTCGATCTGGGCAAACCGGAATCATGCTCCAGCGTTCAGATTGAGGAAGCCTTTGGCAAACGCATCGAAGGCTATTCGCTTCAAATCTTGGAAAATGATGCATGGACTACAATCCTTACCGGCGCCAGCATCGGCGCGAACCTGAAAAAATCTTTCCATCCCATCACCGTTCAGCGCGTCCGGATCCTCATTACCAAAGCCTGTGCCAACCCAGGCATCAGCGAGTTCCAGCTTTTTCCGGAAAAAGGCCAGCCAACGTCGAACTAAACTTCAGAAGCATGATAACAGTCAAAGAGTGCATTATAGGCGGGCTGGCGCTGGCCGTCTCGCTTGCGGCGACAGCCTGGGCCGCCGATCCGGCGGCTTCCGAGTTCGCGCCCAACCAGCCGCACCGCCCGGCTAACTTCAAGCCGGTAGTCTATCCCTCGCCGCAGGAAATGAAGGAGCAATACTCCGAGGAGACGATGAAGCACGCGGACGAACTGATGCAGCGGGCCACTAGGACCAATGAGCGGGGAAATTACAAACCGACTTGGGAATCCTTGGATTCGCACAAGGCTCCCGAATGGTTTCTGGACGCCAAGTTCGGCATGTTTATCGACTGGGGGCTGTACTCCGTCGCAGCCTATTCGCCGAGTGGCTATCCAGACTGGTATCTCGAACGCATGATGTATGACACAAAGGAATATCACGCCAGAACCTGGGGCGCGGATTTTCGGCAAGACGATTTTATTCAACTCTTTACGGGCAAGGATTTCGATGCGGAGCATCTGACCGAGGTAGCCCGCTCCGCCGGCATGAAGTATGTGATTCCTTTTCTGAAACACCATGACGGATTTTGCCTGTGGAACTCCAGCTTTACCGGGCGAAATTGCGTTGCGATGGGGCCCAAGCGCGACATTGCAGGGGAATGGGCGGCCTCGTGTAGGAAGCGGGAATTGAAATTCGGGTTTTACTATTCCATTGACGACTGGGCATATCCAGTGATTGGTCCTAACGGGAAGATAGCCATCCGCAAATGGCACATTGGGAATCCAGACGAGTTGGACGCAAATCTGGGATCGTGGGACCGGAAGTTTATATCTGGAAAAACTCCGGTGCGCGACTTTTATGACCAATACATCAATCCGGCGGCTGTTGAATTCTTCGACAAATACGACCCCGACATTTTCTGGGGGGACGGCGATTGGGGGGGAAACATTGTCAAGCGCAAGTTCCGTCCGGTCATCTCCTATTTCCTCAACCACGCCGAGGGACGCAAAGAGGTGGTGTTCAACGACCGCTTGGGCGAGTGCCGCGGAGCCAGCAAGGGCGACGCCTACAAGGTGGGCGGGAAGGTTCCAGGTGTTACTCAAGGCGACTTCCTCTGCGGTGAATGCAGTTACGATCCAAGTCAGTCGGTAGATGTCGATTATCCATGGGAGCAGAACTCCGGTTTGAGCCATTCCTTCGGGTACAACTGGCGGGAGAGCGACAAAGAAGTGCGTTCGGCCGGTGATCTGGTGACGATGCTCGTGGACATTGTGTCCGATGGCGGAAACTTGCTGCTGATGTGCAACCTGACTCCGTCGGGCAAGTTGGATCCGTTGATGGCCGCGCGGTTGAAGGAAGTCGGCGGCTGGTTAAGCGTCAACGGAGAAGGGATTTATGCAACGCGGAAATGGGCTCAAGCCCGGCAGGGGGCGCTGCGTTTTACGCGAAGCAAGGATGGCAAACACGTTTACATCTTTACCACGAAATGGCCAGGTCGAAATTTGAGGGTGAAAAATCTGCGTCCGGTGGAAGGTTCGACAATCACAATGCTGGGCGTCAAGGAGCCATTGCATTGGAGCCAGAATGGGAAATACCTGGTGGTCGATATCCCGGAAGCGATTGACGTGAAGCGTCCGTGCGACTACGTCTGGGGATTCAAACTCGAGGCCCAACCGGTGCTCGACATCCAATCCAACGGCACGAAAATCGCGCCGGGTTCCAAGGTCAAAGCCATATTGCGCGGTTCCGACGAACACCTGGAAATCCGGTACACACTGGATGGCAGCGCTCCCACCGGCGCATCTACCCGCTATACCTCGCCGATTGAAATCGCATCGACGCTTCGGTTGACTGCCCAATATTTTGACGAGGGGAAAGCGGTGAAGGAAGCGGTTTATCAGGACTTTCACCTCGAAAGCGGCGCCGGCAGTGTAATGCCCGACGTGTTTCTGGAAAGCTTGAGCCCCGTTAAGATCGAGCGGGGATGGAGTCGCGGCGGCAAGGACTGGCGGAAGTTCAGTTGCACAGGTGGCAAGTTGACCCTGAACGGTCAGGAATTTGTCCAAGGGATTGGCCTGCACGCAACGGCGGAAGCGGTCTTTGAAATCAAGCCGGAGTATGACCGCTTCGTGGCAAGGGCCGGAGTGGACGATGTCGACAAGGAGGGCGCGATTATTGTCTCCATCTACGGAGACGATCAACTCCTGCTCGAGACCGGCGCGCTCAAATGCAAGCAACCTCCGTTGAATATCGACCTGACTATCCCGCACGGCGTGGATGGCAGGCGTCCCGCGAAGCTGCGGATCGTGGTCGGTGACGCGGGCGGCGGCATCAATGACGATTACACCGATTTGGTGAATGCCGGGTTTGTTGTTACCAAAAAGAAATGACAATAGTTTGAATATAAATTTCAAGAAACCGTTCTGACCTTCATGTCTGGAATATGATTACCAAATTAACCCTTCGTTACATAACCCAATCCACCCGCCTGCTAATCGCGGTGAGCGCGACCTTTGCTGCTTTGAGCGTCGCCGCTCCAGCCGCCGATGCGCCCCCCGCCAAGCGCAATCTCCCCATCGCCGAAGGCCCGTTCGAGCCCGGGAATGAATCGCTCCAGCAATACCGCTGCCCGGAATGGTTCCGCGACGCCAAGTTCGGCATCTGGGCGGTCTGGGGGCCGGAGTCGGTGCCGATGAACGGCGACTGGTATGCGCGCAATATGTATATCCCGGGGAATCCGTCAAAGGATTATGAGCATCATCTCGAACATTACGGGCATCCGTCGAAACTCGGATTCAAGGACATCATCCCGATCTGGAAAGCCGAGAAATGGAATCCCGAGCGCCTCATGGGCCTTTACGCAAAAGCCGGGGCGAAATATTTCTGCATGATCGCGATGCACCACGACAATTTCGATTGCTGGAATTCGAAGTTCCAACGCTGGAACGCCGTCAACATGGGGCCCAAACGCGACATTGCCGGCGAGTGGCAGAAAGCCGCGCAAAAAAAAGGGATGCGCTTCGGGATGACCGAGCATCTAGCTGCAAGCTGGTGGTTTTACAGCGCCGCAAAGGGGGCGGACAAAACCGGCCCGCTGGCCGGCGTTCCCTATGACGGCGCCGATCCGAAATACGCCGATCTCTACTGGACCGGCAACGAGCACCCAAACGGGAATTATTATCTTCCGAACGCGCCGACTTTTGTGAAGCAGATTTGGTTTAACCGGATCAAGGACATGGTGGACCGTTATCATCCCGACCTACTTTATTCCGACAGTCCGCTGCCGTATCCCGATGAATTCGGGCGGAGGCTGCTGGCGCATTATTACAACGACAACATCCAGCAGCACGGCGGCAAACTGGAGGCGGTTTATAACTGCAAGGAAAACTCCCAAAGCCGTTGGGTGCAGGATCTGGAACGCGGCGTGATGGACGGCATCAATTCGAACCCGTGGCAGACGGACACCTGCGTGGGCCAGTGGTATTACCATACCCGCGCCGTTTACAAGACCACGGAGTTGGTGCTCCAGATGCTTGCCGACATCGTCAGCAAGAACGGCAATCTGCTGCTCAATTTTCCCCCGCGTCCGGACGGCACGCTGGACGAGACCGAGGAAAAAATTCTTACCGATCTGGCTGCCTGGATGCCAGTCAACGGCGAGGCCATATTCGGCACCCGGCCCTGGAAGGTTTATGGCGAGGGACCCTCGAACGTGAAGACGGGCGCGAATTTCAACGAAGGGAGGTTGAAGTACACCGCGAAGGACATCCGGTTCACCACCAAGGGCGGGACGCTTTATGCGCTCTCGCTCGGGTGGCCGGAGAACGGCAGACTGGTCGTGAAATCGCTGGCAACGCCCGCCGGCAAGGTTGCAAGCGTCGCCCTGCTCGGGCATGCCGGCAACCTCGAATGGAAGCAGACGGACGAAGGTCTGGTAGTCTCGATGCCCGCGCAGAAACCGTGCGAAAACGTCTTCGCGCTCAATATTGCGGGTGACGATTTGAAACCGGCGCCGCTGCCGCCTGAGCCTGCTATTGTTCCTGTTGTAGTGGTTCCTGCTGCAAACGGTCATCTCGCGTTGACCGGCAGTGCCGCGCAGATTGAGGGCGATACTCCGTTTTACTCAAAGGATGCGGATCAGATCGGTTTCTGGAATAATGCCGCGGACTACGTTTACTGGAGCCTCTCGTTGTCGAAGGCCGGAAAATACACAGTGCAGGTGACCTACTCCTGCGCCGATCCGGGCAGCGGGTTCACGGTCGAGAGCGGCGGCGCGAAACTCGAAGCCATCTCAAAATCGACCGGCAACTGGAACACCTACACCACCGAACCCCTGGGTGAGATCACTCTTGGGGCGGGCAAACAAACCCTGGCGCTCAAACCCAAATCCGAGCCGAAATGGAAGGTGATCGGCCTGCGTACGATTGAACTTATCCCTGCGGACAAGTAATATCATGAAAAAAAAAGTGCTTATCCGTTGTTTGACATCGTAAACGCTAGGTTTTTGGTTTCGGAAAAGAAATGAGTGCGCAATTGGCAGACAGCAAAAGAGCGTTGCGATTCATCTCCCATCCGATCAACGGAAAACATCGACGAGCATCACCCACTCCATGAATATTCGAATCATTTTGGTATCCGCTTGTGCCGTGTTCCTGTCGGTCGCGATTTTGCATGGCGCACCGCAGTCGTCACCTTCTCCCGCGTTCTCTGGGCCGACGTTTCCCGACCTGGCGAATCCGCTCATGGGTGCCACGGGGACCACCGGAAACGCGTTCAGGTATCAGATTCCAGCGGGCAACAAGCCGACTGGTTACGGCGCGACTGGCCTGCCGCCGGGGCTGGGTGTCAACGCCGGCACCGGAACGATTAGCGGCACCCCCACGGTTCCGGGAGTCTATTTTTTCAACGTTTCGGCGACCAACGCGGCGGGCAGCGCAAATGCCGAAATCAATTTCGTGCTGGTGCCGGGAGCCGGATTTACCGCCTCGTCTGGCAACAGCCCGCAGGTTCTCTCTCGGTCAGGCACGAGCATAACGATCCAGCCGAGGCTGGATAACGCCCTCTTGATCAACCCGGGCAAGGGCTTTGTGGAATATTGGGGGCCGACCAGCGCTTATACCAACGATATCATCGGGGTGGGATATAACCGGTGCGGTTGGAGTATGTTGGAGCCTGCTGAGGGAGTTTACAACTGGAGTTGGATTGACGGTCACATTGCGAATTATGCCGCCTACGGCAGGAAATTCGCCTTTGGCGTCGTCAATACGGACCCAAAATGCACGCCTGACTGGGTGTTTAAATCCGGAACCAATTTGAAAACCGGGGCTGTTTTCCCGGTCGGCGCAGCATCGAAGATGATTTCCGATGGGTACGCAGTTCCCGTGACTTGGGATGAGCCTGTTTATCTAGCGAGGATGAAGGCTTTCATCAAAGCCCTCGGCGAGCGCTACAATGGAAACCCGAATATCGCATTCATCGACATTCGAAACTACGGTCGCGATGGCGAAGGAAACGGTGCGTTTAATCGAGAGATAAAGGACGTTTCCGCCGAGTGCTTGAAGAACGACTTTTTCCAGCCTTACTTGGAGGCATTTTCAAAGACTCAACTGATCTTGACCGGGATGGATTGGCTGTATCACGATGTCTTCATGTACGAAGTGAGCAAGGGCGTTGGCAGGCGTCTCGACGGGATATGCTGGTCATTGTGGACCACTCGGCAGTGTCTGATTGCCTACCCTCACGAACCGGTGGTTCTGGAATACTGGTCAAGTTGGGCGGACACTGTTGCGGCGGGACGCGGCGGTCCCTCGACGGTGCTGAACTTTGTAAAGGGGGCGCGGACCAGCTATTTGCAATTTCACCCGGAATTTTACGAGGCCAACAAAGAGGCATGCCGGCTGATTGGCAACAAAATCGGCTATCACTTTGTCCTTAGGGAGGCCGAGATTCCGATTGGAATCAAGGCGGGCGTTCCGTTTCAGCTTAATTTGAAGTGGATCAACGATGGGGTAGCCCCTTTGTACGAACCGTGCAGTTTCGCGGTGGCGCTTCTGGACGAGAACAATAATGTAGTTGAGAAGCAGTGGATTGCGGCAAGCAACCCCAAAGGCTGGATGCCGGATGTTCTCGCGACGGAATCGTTTCCCGTCACGTTCTTCTCCGTCCCAAGCGCCTATAAGCTGGCCATCGGGTTGTTTCAAAGCCGGAACGATGCTAATCCGACCTATCGCCTCGGTATCCAGGGCCGCGTGAACAACGGTTGGTACGTGCTTTCGGGTGCTACAAACCTGGTGGCGGCGAAATGGAAAAACGCCGCCGGTGGCAGTTGGCGAGCAGGAGGCAATTGGACGGGCAACAACACCCGTTGCGGAACCGATGTAATTGCGGAATTCGAGGAGAGCCCGACGGGCGACGCGACTGTGACGCTCGACGGCGCAGTGACAGCCGGCAGTCTGATTTTTCGAAATGCGAACCCGAGCGGAAAGTGGACTCTCAGTGGCGGGACTGGCGGTTCGCTCAGTTTGGAAGTGAGTCCCGGCGCTCCGGCTCCGTCCATTACAGTAAACAACCAGAGGGTCACCTTTAATATGAACGTCACTGGCCACCGAGGTTTTAGAAAATGCGGTTCAGGCACCCTTGTTCTTTCCGGCACCAACTCGTTTCTCGGCAATACCGTCATCGATAGCGGGGTTTTGGAGATTGCCAGCAACAGCAAACTCTATACGGTTTGGCAGGGGGCGAGCGTCACGGTGAACGCCGGGGCGACGCTATGGGTCAACGGCTGGGGTGGGTATGGACGCGGCGGGATGGGTGAATTGGACCAGATCCCTGCGGATAATCCAAATGCGTTGGTACTCGACGGCGGCACCCTCGAGTTCGCCGGAGCGCCAAACGGTAACAGCAGCAGCAACCGCGCCATCGGTCTCGGAACCCGCGGTGGGATTCTGAAGAATTCATCCGGTGCAATCTGGACTCTGGCGGCAGCGGGAACCCGGGGTCAGGCCACCGTCACAAACAACTCAAGCCTGACATTGACCGGCACAGGGCTTCACGGCCTGTTGCAAAAAGGAATCACCGGCAGCGGTTCATTGACCAAAGCGGACTGCGGAGCGTGGACGCTCAGCGGATTGAACAGCTACAGTGGGGCAACGACGGTGAGCGGCGGAAAGATCATTCTCAGCGGCACCATCGACCGCACATCGTCGGTGATCGTCGCAAACGGGGCGACGATCGAGGTGAGCGGAAAATTGCACGCAGCCGGTAACATCGTGAACAGCGGAACCCTTGTCATGAGCGGGTCCGCCCAGTTACGCGCGGGCGGCAAGATCGTCAATAACGGCGCTATCGTTAACAACGCGCCGTCCCTGATTCTTCCTGTTATTGCGAACCACGGAATGATCTCCAGAAAGGCAAGAATAGCAGGACGTCAGGATTGACGCCGACGCGTGAAAACGGTGCCAGCCAGAAAGGATATTGAAAGTCTATTTATAATGAATCTATCGATGCCCCGACTTATCTCATTCGCGTTTTCCGCCTTGCGACTGACTCCATGGTTCGCCAGATGCAGGGGCCTTGCGCTGCTCCTTGCGATGCTCGGTTTTACCTCCTGCGCATGGGCAGACTCGTCGCTGGACGATGTGGTCAGGACGTGGGCGGCGACTGAGGCGGGCACGACGCATTTTGCATCCTGCCGTTGCCAAGTAGTATGTGAACCGGCCGATATCGGGTAATCTACCCCGGCCAAATGGCCGGGGTGACAACCGGGGAGTAATGCCGGTAGTTTTAAAGAAACTTAATTTAGAAAGGTCAGAAATAGTGATGAAAAGCTTGAAAATCCAATACATCGTCGTCCCTGTCTTAATCATTGCCGCACTCGCGCCCTGCGTGTTCGCGGCTGATGAAAAGCCTTTGGTCCCGCTTTCTCCTCCAGCAGCCGCGGGCCCATTCCAGCCTACTTGGGAATCGCTCAAGCGATTCCAGCCGCCGGAATGGTTTCGCGACGCAAAGTTCGGGATCTGGGCACACTGGAATGCGCAAAGCGTCCCGGAAATGGGGGACTGGTACGCGAATTACATGTACGTCCCCGGCGGACGCGAATACAAGTATCACGTTGCTCATTACGGACATCCGTCGAAATTCGGGTTCAAGGACATCATCAATCTCTGGCACGCGGAAAAGTGGGACTCTGAAAACCTGATCGCGCTTTATAAAAAAGCGGGGGCAAAATACTTTGTGGCTCTTGCCAATCATTGCGACAACTTCGACTGCTGGGATTCCAAGTACCAGCCGTGGAATTCGATGCGGGTCGGGCCGAAAAAGGATATTGTCGGCGACTGGGCCAGGGCGGCGCGCGCGGCCGGTTTGCGCTTCGGCGTTTCCGTGCATGCCTCGCACGCCTGGAGTTGGCTGGAAAAATCGCAGGGTGCGGACAAGGACGGCCCGCTGGCTGGGGTTCCCTTTGACGGTAAATTGACCAGGGCGGACGGCAAAGGTCTCTGGTGGGAAGGACTCGATCCTCAGGATTTGTACGCGCAAAATCACAAGCCGGGCACCCGTTTTCAATGGTATTGGGATCCAAAGAAAGGAAGCAGCATCCCGGATCAGGCTTATAGCGACAAGTTTTACAATCGCACGGTCGATCTGATGGACCATTACCACCCCGATCTCGTCTATTTTGACGACAGTCCGATCCCGCTCTGGCCAGTCAACGATACGGGCCTAAAGATTGCCGCGCATTACTACAACTCCAGCATGCAATTGCACGGTGGAAAGAACGACGCTGTCATGACCGGCAAGAACCTGGAGAATGGACAGGACCAGTGCATGGTACATGACATGGAGCACGGCAAGATGCCAGGCATTGACCCTCTGCCGTGGCAGACCGATACCTGCATCGGCGAATGGCAATACTCACGCGAACTCTTCGACAAACACGGTTACAAAAAGGCTTCCGACGTGATTCCCATGCTGGCCGATATCGTGAGCAAGAACGGCAACCTGCTCCTCGCCATCCCCCTGCACGCCGATGGCTCGCCCGATGTGGACGGGATCGCCTTCCTCAAGGAAATGGCCGCCTGGATGGAGGTGAACCATGAGTGCATCTTCGCCACCCGCCCGTGGAGGGTCTTTGGTGAAGGCCCTTCCACGACTGCTGACAACGGAAAGGGGTATTCGGAGGGGCAATCGGATTTTGCCAAAGCGCCTTTTACCTCCAAGGACATCCGGTTTACCGCTTCGAAGGATCGCAAGACTGTTTATGCCATCGCCCTTGGCTGGCCGACGGATGGAAAACTGACGATTAAAGCACTAGCGAAAGGATCAACGAATTATCCCGGCGAAGTGGGCACAGTGAATCTCCTTGGCTCGGACGAGAACCTCGCATTCACCCGCGACGGAACCGGGCTAACCGTCGTGCTTCCGGAGAAGAGACCATGCGATTACGCGTGGGCCTTGAGAATTTCCCGGCGGTAACAGAATCGGCCCGAAGCAAGTCCACTATGATCGCCCGCCTCGGCAAAAGCCGATTGCTCTCTGGCGATCATCCCGGCCAAGTGGCCGGGGTGACAAATGAAGCGACAGGCCTGAATGCCGCTGTTCGCGCCCAGGTAATTCCGCCCTTCCAGTCGCATTGTTTCGTCATAAATGGACGGCCCGACTAGGATCGGCGTGATGCCACGCTCCTTCAGCAGAGCCAGCAACTGCTCAATTTCGCTCCGGAACAAGGCCACAGGCGACCGCCCGTCTCTTCAAAACGGTTGCGTCGGGATGCTCCTTCCCGAAGAAATCCTCCCGGTAATACGCCCCGGAATCATTCCTTCCCATAGTCAATGACAACCTTGTTGAGCCTTTCTTTGAGCCTATCAAACTCCAAACGTGCAATGCCACCATGAACAAAGTCATTGTAAATCCCTTTGTTTACATAGTGGATTCTCAACCCTGAATGGCGGGTAACCCATAGGTGAAAATGAATTTGTGATACTGGCCACCGCAGGTAATACTGTCACCGAGAAACGCGACGCAGTCCCCTTTGGCGAACGGCGCTACGGACGAGTCTGGACTGATTGGCGGCGGTTGAGCGGAAGCCCTGGTGAGGCTTCTCAAAAGGATAGCTATAAAGAGGCTGTTTCTCATGTAGTTAGGGTTGATGAGCGAGATGATGCAGGGGACATCTTTTACATCACGGCTTCGGCTGAAAGGATGTCGGATGGCACTAAGGAATATCCACAAGGTCTCCGGAGACCGTAAGACCACGCTCATCAATGAGGTTGATAATTCCGGCCTTCGTGCCGCCGGGCAGCGGGAAACTCGCCTGCATGGTGCCGTCCGGGTTGGTTGTCACGGGGGGGAGAGGAATGTCCAGCACCGTGTATTTCACATGGGTCCAGTCCTTGCGCGACTCGCCAGCGTCGGTGATCATCGGGAGCGGATCTGCCGTGTAACAGAGTTGAGCATGGTTGATCGGGTTTTCAGCTTTCCAAATGAGGGTGACTTCTCCTTTGCCTAGTTTGGTGCCAAGAATCCGGGCCAGAGCAGGAGTGCCATGCGTGACGCTGTCGGCAAAAGCGTATATTTCCCGCAAAGCGTTCTTCCCAGTTTCGCCATAGTTGCCGCCATGCCCTTGGGTCGGCAAGAAAGTCATCCACGAGTTTGGGCCGGTATCGTGCCAGGACTTGGTAATCATTGGGGGAACGCCGTAGGTATCGTTGATCCCATCAATCCAGAGCCACTTGGCTTTGCTGGCCGGGTTGGGATAGAAGTTGGCGGGATCCCAGCGTAAAGCACTCGGTTTGTTCCTGAGCTTTGGAATCCAGAAATTGCCGAGCATCAGATTCCCGCCAATATATTGGGGAACAACAAACGCTAGGCGTTGATCGATCCCTCCAGCGAGGCTGCAAATGACGGACCCCCATGAAATCCCGACGACGCCTATGCGAGTGGAATCCACTTCCGAAAGCGAGGCCAGCAACGAGAGCGAGAGCACCGTTTCGGCCACGGCGTGATACATCCACTGCTCTCGTATCGGAAGATGGGAATCGTCGTAGGCACCTAGCCTGTGAGGTCCGCCCGCCCACGGTAATTTGAGGCTGTCAATGGATTGCCATTCGGTTTTGTGAGAAACGGTTCCCGAGGTCAGAACATTTTGGTTCAAGTCCACCGGCACGTGTCCCTCGTTATCCATGGAAAGCGCCACGTAGCCTTTGGCATTCCAATATTTGACCCAGCCGGCCGAGGCGGTCCCGCCACCGCCATGAACGAGAACCACGGCTGGAAGTTTGCCAGTCCGGTTGGCCGGGAAACCAAGATAGGCGTAGAACTTCGTCTCTCGTCCATTGAAGGGCAAGCCCGCAACGTAGAGAGATTGCAACCCGGCCACCTTGGCCTCTTGGGCTTCATTCGTCTCAGGCTCTTTCGCCAGTGCGGCCAAGTCCCATTTTGGCGGCTCGGTATCGGAGCCGTGCAGCGGGGCCAACCCTAGAAGGTAAAGCCCGGCAAGAGCCATCAGTGTCGTTTTCATTGGATACGTCGTGGGGACTCTAGCGTCCGTTAGCGAAGCAGGTCGATCTGGAAGGCCACCGCATCGACGCAGGGCCAGGTTGCCACGCGTTCGATGACGAGTCCGTCGGCGGTCCGCCGCCAGTCGAGCTTCAGGTCGTTGCAGCCAACCAATCGCACGCCGCCGATTTTGCCCGTCCAGTTGGGCGAATTGCTGCCGAGGGATTTGATCGTCACCCTGCCGTTCTTCGGGATTTCCAGCACGATGGCGTAGAGCTTCTTTCCGTCCTTCGACTGCGTGAAGCGGATATCCTCGGCCGTGAACGGCTTTTTCTGCACATCGTTTTGACCGCCGAACTGGCCTTTTTCCGCGACGAGGGTTGACGGGCCTTCACCAAAAATCTTCCAGGGGCGCGTTTCGTAAATGGCTTCTCCGTTGACTTTCAGCCACGCGCCGATTTCGCTGACAATATTGATTTCATCCGTGTCCGGCTGACCATCGCGCTGGAGCGGCACATTCAACATCAGGTTGCCATTCTTGCTGACGATGTCCGCCAGCATTCGGATGACCGACGCGGAAGATTTGTATGCGTGATTTTTGAAAATCCCGGAGTGGTAATGCCATGCGCCGATGCAAGTATCGGTCTGCCACGGTTGCGGCAAAATGCCTTCGGCCTTGCCTCGCTCAATATCAAAGACCATTGCCTGCCGTTGCATCGGGTTGAGCAGTTTGCCGTTCATTACCGCTTCATTGCGGCCATGCAACTGGATGCTGGAATTATAAAAGTGCGCGGCGAGATTCAGTCCGACTTCATCGGTGACGCCGTGCAGCGGAAGAACGGTGTCGTCGAAGTAAATCTGGTCTGGCTGATAGTCATCCCAGAGCTGCTTGGTGCGCTTAAAGAATTTCTCCATGTAAGCCGCGTCCGGAACGCTGCTACCCTTGGCTGGATCCCAGCTCCACTCCAATTGCGTGCCCGGTTTGTGATTTTGGGCGTAAAGCTCCTGCGGATCAAGCCCATCCCACCAAAGGCCTTTGCCATCGGCTTTGGTGAGCTTGCCGTCATAAGGCACGCCGGCAAGCGGACCGTTCTTGTCCGCCCCCTGCGCCGGTTCATACCACGACCAGGCGCGCGAACAATGTACGCTTACGGCAAACCGCAGCCCGTTCTTGCGCGCCGCCTTGGCCCAGCCGCCGACTAAATCCTTTTGCGGGCCAAGCGCGACGGAATTCCACGACTGATATTTGGAATCGAACAAGTCGAAGTTGTCGTGGTGATTTGCCAGCGCCATGAAATACTTGGCGCCGTTCTCCCTGTAAAACGCGAGCAGCTTGTCGGGATCGAAATTCGCCGCTTTCCACTGGTGAATGATCTCCTTGAAGCCGACTTTCGAGGGATGTCCGTAGTGTTCCAGGTGATATTGATGCTGCTGCTCGCCATCGAGATACATGTTGCGCCCGTACCAGTCGCCATCCTCCGGCTCGCACTGTGGCCCCCAATGAGCCCAGATCCCGAATTTCGCGTCGCGGAACCAATCGGGCGTCTGATACTGCGCCAGAGAATTCCAGTCTGCCTTGAAAGGCCCGTTGGCAATTTTTAATTCGCGCCGATTCCAGAGATCTGCGCCCGCCGGGGAGCACGTATTTGCGAGGACCATTACGGAAGGAACGGCCAACCGCAATGCGCCAATAAATGGATGTAAGATGTTTGAGTTCATGATGTTGTTAAATTTCAGTTTACTATTGTAAGTGGTTCTATGTTGGGATTTGTCAGTTTGAATTGCTGCTTTTGCGCTGCGAACGAGCTGGAAAACCGAACCCAGAGAAGGATCAGGGATTCCGGGATTTTCCCCGAGAGCTTACGGAAGTTTGTAGAGGCCTCGCGATGCCTGGAGCCTTCTCGATCCCGGTGGCGGGAGACTGAGCCTCCACCGCATGGGCTAAACAGATCGGGGGAGCAAAGAGAAGAAGATATCCTGGCTGAATAGAATTTTTTCCGAACCGTTTCATTGTAGATCGGTTACGGTTTCACTTCGAGTTTTTTCACGTCCTTCAAGGTGGGCGGCGGCAAAACTGGCGTGCTCTGGGCGGGTTTCGGTTCCAGAAGCAGGGTGTGTGCGCTTTTGTTTTCACGAATCGGCACATTGTAAGTCCGGCTCCAATGCCTGCTGCTTGCATTATAGTCGGTCTGCCAGAAGTCGTTTCCATGGACGCTCTGATCGATGCGCTCGCCATCCATGGTAAGGTCATACCCGTCTGGCGACGAAAGCTCGGTAAACGTCACCGGCAGGTAACCGAGTCCGCCTCGGAAGTTAACTTCCGCATGTTTCCCGGCATCCGCCGTAATCACCATCGGGTAGGGTTTGATCACCCGGCCCTTGGTCGCCACGGCTTGCACTGCGTTTCCAATCGCTTCCTGCTGGACCAGGCGCCACGTGTTGGCATCGAGGGAGAGTCGCTTCTGGAATGCTTTGTCAGGACCGTAATAGGCCGTGGCATCGACCGGGAAGACGACTAGCTCAAGTTCGGCCTCCACGAAATCGCCCGGTTGCAGTTCTCCAACACCCGGCGGCGGGGAGAGTTCGATTGCCGTGCGATTATTGTTTTTGCCCCACTCCGTGCAAAAGGTGGAGGCATAGGGCTGAGACGCCGCCTTGCCCCCGAGCGTAGCCTGCCACGAACGCACGATCAGCCCGCGACTGGCCATGGCTGTTCCTGGCTTAATGGCCCCGCGCTGCCCGTGGATGGAGATCCACGGCTGTTCACCCGGCAAGGGAATGGCAGTGCGGTCATAAACATCCTTTCCAAGCTTCGGCTCCCATTCAATACCGAGACCGCCTGAGTTGCCGATTGCAACAACGCGCGCAGGAACATCGTTGTAGAAATCGGATCCTAATTGGAAAAATGCCAGTCGCCGCCATTTCATCGGTTGTCGAACCTCGTAGCGGATGTGGAAGAACGTGCGGAGATAATCGTCGCTCCGCGCGACCGAGACGGCCATGCTCGCAGCCAGTTCGCAGCCAGCCGATTCTTCGGTATAGCGCACGTCCGTCAGGCAGGGACCGTAGGCGCGATAGTCCGTTCGTGTTGCCACCATGGGCTGATAAGTGCCCTGCTCATTCTGCCACATGATACAGTCTCCTCCTCCGCAGTTGTCAGCCCAACCCCATGGCTTGGCTTTCGTGCCCTGAGGCAGGGTCATGAGCGGGCGGATGTCATCGATAAAGCAACGCCTCTGAACCCGTCCCGGCTCAAAACAGATGCTCTCACCAAAGCAACCTATTGCGGCCTCGTCCCAGAACTGGTTGGCTCCCCAGCCGACCAAGCATAGCTGCGCATGCGATGCCGCAAAAACGCCGCCGTATCGTGCATAGACCATCTGGAAAACCAGCTCGCGTTTCGAATGCGGCACCAACCGGACGAACGAGCAACCGTGAAACCATGGCCCCTGGTGCAAGATGGCGCCCTTCTCGGGACGCTGATGCCAGTCCTTGGAAATCTGGACCGGCAAGCCGGAGGGGGTGCCGTCGGGCTCGCACAACATCGGTGCGAAGCCGCAGAGATTGAGGTTCCTGCCCCTCGTGAACATGAGCCGCGCCACCACCGGCTGATCGGAGTCGTTTCGCAGCGTAAAGTGCCAGCGTTCCAAATCGTCCAGGTGCTCCTCGGGAAAGAACGTCCCCTTCAAGTTGCTCAAGCGCTCGTCTGGTAGCTGCAGCGTTCGGCAGCCAAGGGCTTCATCCATGGCGACCTTCATTGCAGGGTCCGCCTCAAGAACGGGCTGCGCCTGGGCATGAGCGCCGACAGCCACCAGTTGGGCTGTAGTCTTCGCAACAAGCGGGGTGGTAACGCTCTCGCTGCCTGCCTGCATTCTGAGCACGCTACCCGCTATTGGGTTCGTCGGTTCGACCTCCAGAAACAACGCCAGTCGGTCGGGCCAGGCTGAGATTTCCAAGCGTGCGGCACACGGAAACTCCTTTCCTGTGCTATCGGCGAATTTCAATCCCTCGATTGCTACGCGCTGAAAGAAGCGGCCGCTTTCCACAAAGCGTATCGGCGCACTGAACCAGTCTTTGGTCTCCATGTGGCCCACGCAATTATACTTTTGGCCGTCGGCGACCAGAAAACAATTCCAGTCGACTTGCGGGAGGTCTTTGAGGAATGTGCGACCGGGGCTCATTGCTTTTTCTGTCGGCATCGGCCCGGTCCATTTTCCGCACCGCAGCATTCGAACATTTTTGGTATCGAACGCCATCCCCCACTTGCCGGATTGGATGCACAAGACCCCCGTAGATAACGGAGTCTCGCTTTTCAGGAGCTTCGGCGTTCCATCCGCCCACCACATGAGCGTATAGTCCGCGATCTGGGGCATCAGTAGATGCCGTGGAGCTTCCTCCAGGGCTGCCGCAGATGAGGCCAGCAAGCCGGCTGCGACCAGTAATCCCGATAGGGCGATCGCCGATCTCTTGAATGTGTTCATTGGAATAGGCTACGGATTGGGTTGCGGTCCGGCATGCCCGCCGGGACGAGGCGTCACCCATTTGAACTGGGCGAACAACACTCTTGTAATATCCGAGCCTGACTTGGGCTTGAGCCGGAGTTGTCCCACGCTCTCCCAGTTTGCCATGGGCTTTTGCTTGGACCGCTTGATCAAACGCTTCGCGGGAATAACCAGTTCCTGCCATTTGTCCGAGGCGGTGATTTCAATTTCCCCATCGCAATCGTCCGCGGTCAAGATCAACGTTTGCGGTTCGGTGCAATAGAATTTGAAACCAAGTTGTGCGTTGGGCGGTGCTTTCCATTTGGGATCGCCCATCAATTCTGTGCCTGCTCCGGCATTATTGTCGGTGCAGCGGAACCCTTTGATTCCGCCGACGCCTTCAACCTCCGCGATATTGCTCCAGGCCCCCACCCCGCCATCGCCTGAATAGATGACATCCGAGGCCTTGTCTGTCGCCCTGGCGCTCCCGAGCTTGGATGGAATGACCGCGTTGAAGTCGGTGGACAAGACGACGGTCGTATCGTAAATGATGTTCGCGTAGCCGAACACGTAATCGTTCGTATTGAGCACGGGCATTTTCCCAACCCAGACGTGCCCGTTTGTGACGCAGGCGATATCGCGCCATGAGCGGGTAAAACAGACTGGATTTTTCTGGGCATAATACATCTCCACTCGTTTCACCCTTTCCGGCGAGGCAGGGGTGACCATCAGCTCTGGAACACCCTCGGCGTCCAGCTTGATTGCGGATTTCGGATGCGCAGGCCAAAACACCTCCTTGTTCAGGACGTACTTTTCAAGCCACATCTTGCAATCCTGCTCGATCTTGTCGGTATTATGATGTCCGCGCACCTGCACGGCAAAGGCCCATGGCACCCCTTTCATGAACAGCTTAAAACTCTCCAACCCGCGTTCAAATTGACCGTGGTGATCGTTCGATCCATTGAGGAAAAGCATCGGGGCCGTAATATGGGGAACATACGCCTCCGGGGATATGCCGACCAGATAGATCTTCTCGCCCGGGCTCATCTGAGGCTCGACGGCGGGGTTGTTATACAGCCACACCTGTTTATTGCGGTAGTATTCAAGCCAGCCAATCCCGAAGTAGGCGACCGCAGCCTTAATCCTCCTGTCTGTCCCCGCCAAAGGCCACATGAGACTGCCCCCGTAAGAATATCCTTTGGCTCCGAGACGGGCCTTGTCGACTTCTCTTTGCTGCTCCAGGTAGCTAAGCACGCGCCGCTCCATGGCATACCAGACGTAATCTGAGGTCTGCTTCGGATCGGTAATCGACTTGCCGTCGTGCAGGGTCGAGTGAATGGCAATTCCGAACTGCTTATCCATGTCACAATGGCTGAGCTTTTCGGGGTATTTGGTAAACTGTGCATGCTGGCCGCTCTTTCCACAGTAGTCGTACGTCATCACGGCCCACCCATCGGTCACATAGGCGTTGTCGATATGCGGAGCCCCCATCCATCCGTGAACGCTCAAGAGTCCGGGGGCGTCTTGAGCCCCAGCCTTGACTTTGTATTGGCAGTAGATCCGGATCTCCTCTCCGACCACGTAGGCGCTGATATAGGACTCACGGTAATAGGTTCCATTTTTGGTCTCTTCCTTGACGATCTCCTCCTTGAAGTCTCCTTTGTTCGGGTCGTAGTCGGCCCACACCTGTGTGACTGACGGAGGCTCAACCGTTGAGGGTTCAACGGCGTGCAAGCCGGTCAGTGCGGTTATTAGCAGAGCGATAGCGAGCGGTTTCATGGTATGGATCAGTTTACGAGGTTTAGCACGAACTTCTGCGGTTGACCATGCTGGCGGCCTTCGACGCGGACCTTCCAGACGTTTTCGCCGGCGGCTTCGACGGTCTTCACCGTGCAACCATGGGCGCTCCCGGCTGCGAGCGGTTTCGGACTGAACAGGAACAGATCACCTTCACGGGCGCCGGCATCGGTCAATTCAATATCGATGCCGCTCGCGGTGACGTTGACGTTCTTGATCTCAGCCGCGCCGCAGAAGATGTGCAGGTTGGAGCCGATGACCACCGGCTTTCCGGGATGGCTGTCGAGATCGGTGAACACCAGGTGTTGGCAATCGCTGGCCACCAGTTGTGGCGTGGTCCACTTTCCTTTGGCGATGCCGCGGTATTTGTTGTCCCAGAAGGACCAGACCGCATACCGGTGCGCAGGGTCGAGTCCGGCTTTGGCAAAGTCGAGGGCGACCACCTGTTCCTCTTTCGCCGGATTCCACAAGAGTGCCACGGTCCAGTCGCCCCAGGGGCGCTGCACCTTGCTTACGAGTCGGGGCCACTCTTCGCTCGTGCAAAGATCGAGGACTTCG
>Ga0316227_1000255_pt1 | contig 83027 bp, 68 predicted proteins | sample TBH18019metaG_FD_206012 | JGI IMG/M metagenome (GOLD analysis project Ga0316227, IMG submission 206012) | Freshwater microbial communities from Trout Bog Lake, Wisconsin, USA - TBH18019 | ecosystem: Environmental > Aquatic > Freshwater > Lake > Hypolimnion/Profundal zone | place: USA: Wisconsin... | reverse complement strand
AGATCGGCGATTTTCTACGGCTCCGTTCCCGACCATGTCACTGTCTGCATGTCATCCTGATCGTGACCACTTGGAGACGGCGACAGATAGCCAACTCTTTCATGGCCTCTTCCTGATCATGCTTCATCCCCACCGGCACAAGCGACTGGCTGGGGTCGATGGCATGGCGCACGAGGGCTATCAGGTCCACGAGGCTCTTGCCCCCCTTGCCCTTCACCTTGTCCGGCTCCACCGCCTCGTAAGCTCCCCACAACCTGCCCACGGTTTCTGGTTGCTTGGGTGAGATGTAGAACGGCGGGATGTCTAGCTTCACGGCCAACTCACGCACATGCCGGTAACGCAGCCCGGCCCGATGCGGGCGGTTGTACAGCACCTTGATGGCCTCGATCTCATCCTTGTTGTCCTCGACGAACTTCTTGAAGTCGGTAAGCAGCGAGCGGGCCTTCTCCTTGGAGGCGGCGTCAAAACCCGCCCTAAGAAGCTCGTCCTTGGTAGTCTCATCAATGACCTGTTCCAGTGCTGCCTTGGTCTGGAGCATCAGGTCACGCAGTTTCGGGTTGTGGAATGGCTTGAGGGCTTCGGCCATCGCCTCCTGCTCAACTTGCTCGAACTGCGGATCGGTTGGCTCCCGACCATCAGGGATGTTGAAATGCTGAACGGCACGCTCTGCCAACACATCAGGGTCAATGCTGCGCAGCAGTGTGGTACTGATGGTATCAAGGCCACCAGAAACCCCGGACACCTGTTCGATATGCTGGGCCTGTTCCTCGGTGACTTCCCGCCCCAGACGGGCGAGGCGTGAAGCCAAGGTGGACACGACATCTGCATTGACCATGCCAGCAGCGACCGAGTTGAGAAGCTTGTCCAGCGGCACACTTGGTTTGCGGTCCAAGGGCTTGGAGTTGGTCTTGTCGTTCTCGCAGACACCCACGGCATCGACGATGACAAAGCGGGTCTTGACCTTGGCGTCAGCCGCTTGGCACGGGTGCGGCGGTCACGCCCAGGGGCGAAATGGCCCGGCTCCTTGACCAGCGTGGCTCCGTCCTTGGTAATCTTTGTTTCGATCCGGTACACGTCATAGCCGACGTTCTCCCCATCTACTTCTCCACTTCTGTCCCATGAACAACCCCTTCATCCCTCCAAAATCTTCTCACCCGACAAAGGTTTTGTGGAACTGAACGCCGCTATCAGTGCCCATCCGTGTTCATCTGTGGCTACCTCTTCTTTCCCTCTTTGCCTTTGTTTCTTGGTGGCAGGTGGCACTATTTCCTTCCCCATAGTGGATACCAGCCGTCAAATTCGGTACAAGAATAGTCTCGGACGGCCTTTCCGGGCCGCCTGCGATAACTGGAGGTTCACGCCATGTCAAAAGCCAGCGTTGATCCAGGCGAATTACGCCGTTTCGCCCAGGATTTGAACCGTTTTAACAATGAACTCCAGACTCTGGTTGCCGGCCTCAATGGCCGTCTGCGCGGTCTGGAGGCTACTTGGCGCGACCAGGAACAGCGCAAATTCACCGAAGCGTTCGATCAAACCGTCAAGGCCTTGGGCGGTTTCCTGGAAGCGTCGCACCAACACGCCGTCTTCCTGGGCAAGAAGGCGGCCCTGATAGAAGAATACCTTAAACAGCGCTAGGCCAGTGGTGTTCTTAGGACGCCATTCCTGCACAGAAAAAAGGTTGCACCATGAGTCAAGCGCGAATCGACGAAATTGAAGCACTGCGGACATTTCGCACGTCGATCGTCAAATTCGCCGAAGCCGCCGGCGTCGCCATGGGTGATTCCGAATCAGAGCTGTCACGAACCCTAGGGTGGCTGGAACACGAGCAGAATATGTACTGGGCCTCTGCGCAGCGTAAGCGTGCCGAGGCGGTGGAGCGGGCCAAAGAGGCCCTGCGCATGAAACAGATCCACAAATCGGCTGCCGGGTCGCGTCAATCGACCGTCGAGGAAGAAAAGGCCCTGGCCGTCGCCCAAAGGAGCCTGGCCGAGGCCGTCGAAAAACTAGAGAATTGCCGCCGTTACGCCCGCGTGTTGGACAAGGCCATCCACGTCTATAAGGGTTCCATGCAGCGTCTGGGAACGACTGTCAGTTCCGACCTTCCCGCCGCCGCCGCCCAACTCGATAAGATGTTCAAAGTGCTCGAAGCCTATGCCGCGATGGCGCCCACGATGGCCACGGCGGACATTGCCGGCTCGCAAGACGGCGGCAGCATGGCCCGGGCCTCGCGGCAAGCCGTGGAAGTTCTCCCCCCCACGGACATGGGCGTTGGTCCCGACCCTCTGGAGATGCGCCTCGGCACGCCACCGTCCGAGCGGCGTGCGGCCGCAACGCCCAGCGACGTACCCCCGGGACCATGGGCGGCAGGCATCGTGGACGATGCCCAGTGCGAAGCCGTCAAATCCCTCAACCTCCAGAACACCGGCGTCGGCGCCGATGACCGGATCATCATAGGCAGCGGTATTGAAACCAGCCCACGCATCTATCTGGACCGCGCCCAACCCGCCGGTGCGGGCGACACGGGCTGGTATGCCGGTCCCGGCACCGCCATCCAAAGTGAAACCCTGCGGGTTGTCAGCGTGCGCGATTTGCTGACGATACGTCCAGACCTGCGCCAAATTCTAACCCTGCCCTGGCGGCTTCTGGTCGTAATCGGTCCGACCGGGATCGAGGCCATAATCGATGATGCAGCCAATGATCTTTGGGTCGATCGGCCTCCCACCGCAACTGCGCCGGCCGAGGCCGCCTCGGAAACGCCCCCAAACCCCGGAAAATGAACGAAAGAACGACGGCAGCAGCATCGTCCGCCGCAGGAAGGATGAGTCATGGGTGTTTATGAAGGACGCGGCCAGTTGACTCGAGCCATGAAGGATCTTATGGCCCGATGGGCCGAAACCAGTTCGGTCTGGGACGATATCGTCGCCAAAAATTTTGAAAAACGTTTTCTGTCGCCACTGGAAATAGATGTGCGCAATGCGACATCGGCCATGGATCAAGCTTCGCAGCTCTTAGCCAAAATCCGCCGTGATTGCACCTGATTACTCCAACGAGTTCCCAAGATGACTGAACCTTTAAGCGATTCCCCGAGCGAAATCTCCCAGTCCCTGGTCGCCGCCGCGGTCTCGTCCACTCCACAGCCCGCCCCGGCGACCGAGACGCCCACGCCGCGTGACATGCAACGAGCAGCCCTGCGCGACCTGGTTTCCCTGGCCACCGAGTGCGCCACTACCGAAGCGGATATCGAGCGCCGCAAAACAACCGCCCTGGACGATGCGGCCAAACTCGCCATACGCGGTAAATGGGAGGCTGATCAGCGTCTGCACTTAGCCAAAGGCGCCGTGGAACAGAAGCACGCCGAACGGCTGAACCGGGTGGAAACGCGCTTCCAATCGGAATTGAACAGCGCCAAAGCCGCCGAACGCACCGCCAGGGAACGCGTCGCCAACCAGGTCGATCCGCAACAACGGGAAATCCGTGAAAAATATGAACAGAATGTCTGGCTGGCTGACAGCGTCTTCGAGGCCACCGAGGACCAGGTCCGCGAGGACATAAACAAGACGCGCGAAGACAACAGTCGGCAACTCCAGACTCTTGATGCGGCCGAGGAACATGCCCTGAGCCTGATGCATTTCTACGGCCATGCGCCATTCGATGTACCCGACTGCCACACATCGCCGCAGGCCGCCACTCCCGCCGGCCCCTCCCAGGTCGGCGCGGCGCAACCGGCCCGTTTATCCTTGGAAGAGGCCGTCGAAGCGTTCAAGACAGCCACGCAAACCCTGGCCCGGAGCTTGGACAACCTCCGCGAGTTGAGCCTGCCTCGGCTTTTCGTTGGCGCACGGCCCTATATCGCTCTGTTCATCGTCTGCGTCCTGGCCGCCGTGGCCACGCAGTTGGCCACAGGCACTCTCAAACCACAGTATCAGCCGCTGTCCATCGCCGTTGGCGTCACCTTCGCGATTTTCTTCGGCGCCGGGTTTGTTCTCAATATTATGGCCAAGACCCGGGTGCGGGCGGCTTTTGTGCCAATTCGACAGGCATCTTACGATGCCCGGCGCGCGGCCAAGGCGCAATTCGAGGCGGGCATCCGGGCCCAGGAAGAGAAGCTGGCGGCGGCGGCCCAGACCCGCAAGGGCGAGCTTGCCGCCGCCAAGCAACGTTTTACCCCTATGCTGGATAAGGTAAAGGCGACGCGTGACGCGGCCCTGGCGGCGGCGGCGGCCCAGACCGCCCAGACGGTTACCCGCATCGAAGCCCAGCGCAAAGCGGCGCTGGGTGATGTCGAGCGTTGGCTGCGACAACGCCAGGAGGAATATGCCCAGCGTCATGAGCGCGAGCTGAAAGCCAGCGCCGATCGCAACCTGGACCAGTTGAAGGAAATCGAGCTCAAATATCAGGAAGCCCGTGATGCCCTGGAAAAACGCCTCCGCGACGGCCTGACTCACATCCAGAAGCCGATGGCGGAATCCGAGGGGACAACCGTGTTAGAAGCCATCCCGCGGGACTGGAATCAGGAGCATTGGAAGAACTGGAAGCCATCGACCAAATTCGCCGCCCTGGTGCCCTTCGGCGAGCTCCAGGTGGATCTTCGCAAAATCGCCGACAGTGTCCCGCACCACGGGCCGGTACACCTCCAGCTCCCCGCCACATTTTCTATGCCGGCACTGCTGGCTTTCCCGCGTCAGGCGTCGCTGCTGGTCCAGACCGGACGCTCCGGCCGCGACGAGGCCCTGCGCGTGCTGCAGATGCTCATGGCCCGCCTGCTCACCTCCCTGCCGCCCGGCCGCGTGCGCTTCCATATCATCGATCCTGTGGGACTGGGCCAGAACTTCGCCGGTTTCATGCATCTGGCCGACTACGATGAGGCGCTGGTAGGCGTGCGCATCCTCACCGATGCCGAACACATCGAAAAACGCTTGGCCGACCTCACCGAACACATGGAAACCGTCATCCAGAAATACCTGCGTAACGAGTTTGCGACGATCGATGAATACAATGCCCAGGCTGGCGAACTGGCCGAACCCTATCGTTTTCTGGTCATCGCCGATTTCCCGGTTGGGTTCCAGGGCGATGCTTTTCGCCGACTCAGCAGCATCGTCACCAGCGGAGCCCGCTGCGGCGTCTATGTGCTCATCGCCCGCGACATACGCCAACAGGCGCCCCATGATTCCCATATGGATGACCTGGAGGCCCACAGTGTCAATTTGGTCCAGGACGAACAAGGCCGACTGGTCTGGAAGGACGACGTATTCGAGCAGTTCCCGCTGGCCATCGATCCGCCCCCTGGCGAGGAAGTTCTCACCGAATTGCTGCACATCGTCGGCCAGGGCGCCAAGGATTCCAAACGCATCGAGCTTCCCTTCGACATTATCGTGCCACGCCCTGATCAATTCTGGCGCGGCAGTACTTCGTCCGATGTGGTCGTGCCCGTGGGCCGAACGGGTGCAACGCGACTCCAAACCATGCGCCTCGGCCGCGGCGTCGCCCAGCACGTGCTGATCGCCGGCAAGACCGGTTCCGGCAAATCCACTCTGCTCAATGCCCTGATCACCAACCTGGCCATGTGGTATTCGCCCGACGAGATCGAGTTCTATCTCATCGACTTCAAAAAAGGCGTGGAATTCAAGGCCTACGCCACCAGCGCCCTGCCGCACGCCCGGGCCATCGCCGTCGAAAGCGATCGCGAGTTTGGCATCAGCGTCCTGCAGCAGCTCGATGCCGAACTTACCCGTCGCGGCGTTCTCTATCGTAACTTCGGCGTCCAGGATCTGGCCAACTATCGGGCTGCCGCCGGCACCGATGCCCAGCCCATGCCGCGTACCCTTCTCATCATCGATGAATTCCAGGAATTCTTCTCCGAAGATGACAAAATCGCCCAGGAGGCGGCCCTCCTGCTGGACCGCCTGGTGCGCCAGGGCCGTGCCTTCGGTATGCACGTTATCCTGGGATCGCAGACCATTGGCGGCTCCTCTGGACTGCCCCGGGCTACCATCGGACAGATGGCCGTCCGCGTCGCTCTCCAGTGTAGCGAGGCCGACTCGCAGCTTATTCTCGGCGATAACAACTCCGCTGCCCGCTTGCTCACCCGGCCGGGCGAAGCCATCTACAACGACGCCGGCGGCCTGGTCGAAGGCAACAGCCCGTTCCAGGTGGCCTGGTTGTCCGATGAGCAGCGCGAAACCTATTTAGGGCGTGTCCATGACTATGCCCAGACGCATATACCCCGCCTGCCACAGGCCAGTGAGCCGCCCATTGTCTTTGAAGGCAACGCCCACGCCGACATCAACAAGAACGTCCTGCTGGCCACGGCCATCGACGCTCCATCTTGGCCCAACGCCTCCACCGTGCCTATGGCTTGGCTGGGCGACCCGGTGGCCATCAAGGATCCCACCGCCATCGCCATCCGCCGCCAGGCCGGCGCCAATATTCTCATGCTCGGCCAGCAGGAGGAATCGGCCATGGCCATGATGGCCGCCATACTGGTCAGCCTGGCAGCGCAGCACGCTCCGGGTTCGGCGGTCTTCTACCTCCTGGATGGCAGTCCCGCCGATTCGCCGATGGCCCAGGTTTTCCCGCAACTCCAAAAAGTCCTGCCGCAAGACATCAAGCTTGTCGAGTTCCGCGCCCTGGCGGAGACCATCACCGCCCTGGCCGCCGAACTGGCCAATCGCCAGGCCAACGGGCCGGAAAAGGCTCCGTCCATCTACGTGCTCATCTACGGACTGCAACGCTATCGCGTGCTGCGCAAATCCGGCGATGAGTTTGGATTCTCCATGGGGTCCGATGCCGCCGAGAAGCCAATCGCGGTGGACAAGCAATTCGGCGACCTTATCAAGGAAGGCCCGTCGCTGGGCATCCACCTTATCACCTGGGCCGACACCATGGTCTCCATTGACCGTACGCTGGACCGCAACGCTTTGCGCGAATTTGACAACCGCGTACTCTTCCAGATGAGCGCCAACGACTCCAGCAACCTCATCGACTCCCCCGCCGGCAACAAACTGGGCTTCTTCCGGGCCCTGCTGTACAGCGAGGAACAAGGTCTCATGGAAAAGTTTCGACCCTATGCGCAGCCGTCGGCCCAGTGGGTGGAGAACCTTAAGGCACGCCTGGCCCGCAAGGCAACCGCGCCGTCCGCCTGATTTTCAGACTTCCCATGGGTATTGAGTTTATTTTTGTCAGCGCCTTGTTCGCCCTGCCGGTGGCGGGCCTGCCGGTATTGTTGCACCTGCTGTTTCGTCGCAAGAGTCCGCTCATCCCGTTCAGCACGCTCCGCTTCATCCGTATGAGCGTGCAGCACACCGCGGCCAGACGGCGTGTGCAACGCTGGCTGCTGCTGGCCTGCCGGGTGCTCCTGATGCTGCTGCTCATCTGGGCCATCTCCCAGCCCGCCCGCAAGCTGGCCTCGAGCTGGCTGGGCGGCGGCAAATCCATCGTCGCCGCCATCGTGGTCGATACCAGCTATTCCATGCAGTTACAGGATGGACAGGTTACTCTGCTGGACAAGGCCGGGGCCACGGTACGCGATTTCCTGCAGGGTCCGCTGGCTGACGCCAAAGTCGCTATATTCACCAGCCGCCCATCCCGCGAACCCGAGAATTTCCACAAGACCGGCAGCCAGCTTGCCCCCAAGTTCTTTCAGTCCCTCGAACCCCAGTCCAGCCCTGTGCCCCTTGGAGACCAGGCCATGAGCGCCCTGCACCTCCTGCACGGGACACTTGCCCAGCAGAAATGGCTGATCATCATCAGCGACCTTCAGACCAGGGAATTCCCCCGCCCGCTGTGGGAATTCCCCGAAGGCCGTACGGTGCTGATCGATCTTCATCCCGAGGAAGCTCGTAACGCCGGAGTGACTCGGGTAGGGCTCGATCCCGAACAGCCTCTGCCGGGAATCGGTAGCGAAGCCATTGTCGATATCGCCGGCCGCGCCAACGAATCGCGGGCAGTATCATTGTCAATCAACAAGCTCGATGGTGCAGTGCTGGCTACCCGCCCTCCACAAATGGCCGCATTCGACGGCGCCGGCCATGCCCAGCTTCGCTTTCCCATCCAACTACCAGCCCAACGCTGGCTGTTGCTTCAGGCAAGCCTCCAGGGCGAGGACGCCATGGCCTGGGACAACCAGCGCACCCACCTGCTCGAAGTTCCTCCCCGGCAGGTTGTGGGCCTTCTTCCCTCCACCGGGCAGCTCGCGGCCCAGCGCTATCTCAAACTGGCCCTGGACCCATCGGAAGGAACCATGGCCACCTGGCCATTGGATGTAAAAACCGAGACTACTCCCAGCGGCCACGAAAACGTGGTAATCGCACCCATCACCGAATGGCCCTCCCAAGCCAGCGCCCAGAAACTGCGCGATTTCGCCCAATCCGGCGGCAGCGTGATCCTTTGCCTCGAACCGGGGCTTGAGGAAGCTTGGTCTAAACTCGCCGATCCTCAGAAGACGACGCTTCTGGACTTACTCCCTGCTACGCCCGCTGCCACTGCCGCCCGTCCTGCGACCTATCGTGCCGGCCTGGCCTCGGTGATCGCCGATCCGCTCTTGGCCGGGCTCACCGACGACAAATTCCAGCTCAAGGCTATCACTATTCACCGCTTCGTGCCCTTCACCTCAATAGATCCAGCCCAGGCCGCACGGGTGAGCGCCATTCTCAACGCCGTCCCCGCTACCCCCGGCCTTCCAGTCCATGGACTACTCTTTCGCCGCTTGGTCGGCTCCGGAGTAGTTTATACCCTTGCCACTCTGCCCGATTCCAGCCTGGCCACGCATCCACTGTTCCTTCCTCTTGTGGTTCGCCTGAGTCTGCGTCCCTCCAACCAGACTCAGGCAAGCAACGTGGAACTAGGCGAGAGCCTCGTGCTGGCAGGCCCGCAGTACGCCGCACTAACGACATTGTACATTGACGGCCCCAAGAGTGTGGCGACGGTGAAAGTGGACGCCGTTGACGACAAGGACAAAGGTCATCGTTTTGTGTTCAACGATGCCGTCAAGCCAGGCATCTATACATGGCATCTGCCGACCGATCCCACGCCCGTGGCCCTGACCAACGTAGTCCTGGCCGCAGGAGAATCTGAGCTGGTCTATCGCCAGGCGCCGATGGTGGTTCATAGCAATGATCGAACCCTGGTCGCCCGGTCCTTTTCAGAGCTTCAGCAGCACATCGCCACCTTGAACGAGCCGCAGGCCATGTGGTCGTGGCCGATCACCATAGTCCTGGTGTTGCTGTGCCTGGAGGCGCTGATGGGCAGCATATCAAAGCTGTGGCGGCCGATAAGCTGGCGCAGTCTCATGGGAGCAGTGGCCGGACAAGCAGCGCAGGCCTAAGACTGACTTGACGCCTCGTCATTTTTATCTTTCCAGGTCCTTATGTGCTGTGATGACATCGTAGCTCCTTGCGGAAGGTCCACGGCGGACAAAGCGTAAGACGTCGCATACCTTGCCTATCATATCACGTCTTTGCCTACAACACATTTAATTCTTCCGCAGTGCTCGGGGTATGGTTCAGAAAACGATTTGCGACATGAATGCTGAGGCGCCTTGTTTCCGCACAAGATCTGTCCGTGTAGCCTGATATTCGCTGAGTTCCACAGGAAACCGTCGTAGACGCTCGTTGGTCACGGAATGGTCAAACGCCAGGTATCGTGCGGCGGGATAGAGCGTCTTTGGGCAAAATCACCGGCTCTGGCCTTAACCCACACCGCCTGCTCCGAGGTGTTCGTAAAGCTTACCGTCCCGTGCCCAGCGAAGCTGAACTCGCATTCCGAGGCATGCAGAACATGCAAGCCCCGGACATGAATGTCCAACGCGCCCACACCAAGAGCCATGGCGTATTCCGTACGCAGTAACGGACGATTGGCCAGAATACAGAGGTTGAATATCCACGGGGATTGCCCCGCGCCGCGCGGCAGCCGCAGGTTGATCGAATATAGTTCGTGCAACCGAACGCCATGCACTAAATCCTTAACACTGCGACGGTCACAGACCGCGACGTACGCGGCGTCGGGACCGGCGAGTAACCCGGCGGCGCGTTGGGCCGTCACCTCGGCACGCATCGTGTTCAGGTAATAGTCCAACGCGAAGGGGGCCCCGGCGTAGGTCACGGGAAACTGCGCGCCGCCGTCATGCTCAATCGATCGAGCCATGTCGCGCACGGCCATGGTAATTTCTACTTCCCGTGGTTTATCCACCTGATAGTGAAACACGCCATACCCCAGAAATCCTCCCGCCAGAACCCCGGGGATAGCCACACGCCAGGACCGGGACAGCCTAAAAAGACATTCCACCAGTTCCCGCCCCGCCAACAGCGCCGCCGCCGGGTAGATTGGGAAGATCAAATCCGCCCGCTGATGTGAAGCCAGGCAGAAAGGCACTATGCCGCCGACCAACCAGAAGAAGACAAATCGCTCAAAACGACACGCCGCGCCCGTCGTGGCCGGATTCCTCCACAGGCGTACGCACGCCGCGCATGTAAATATGCTCCACGGAAGAAAACGGCTCAGAAAATGCAGCGGTGGCACATAAAAAAGCTGTCCCGGATGAACGCCCTTGTAGGTCTGGACGGATTGCGAGAACAATTCGACGCGAATTAGTTTGTTGTAGGCGCCGTCCATAGTAAGACAGGCGGCCACGAGCCACCCCCCAGTGATCGCCAGAAACAGCGCCAGACCTCCGATGTTTTCCAGCCAAAATTGCCAGGTTCTGCCCGAAGCAGGCCGCACTCCCTCTTCCGCCGTCGGCACGCCGCCTGAAAACATCACACTTATCAAGCCTGCCGCGGAAACCAGAATGCCGAAAGGGCCTTTGGTCAGTGTCGATGCTGCGGCGGCCAGCCAGAACCATATCCAGCCTCGTCCCCTCTCCAAGCCATTCCACGCCGCCAATACGCCCAAAGTGATCGTGAATGGGAACAGCCCATCCATCCTGGCCATCCCGACCTGTTTCATTACCGGTAGACAAAGTAGATAGATCATCGCCGCCGCAGCCCCGGCCCGCGGCCCGAAATGACGTCGGCCCAGCCGCAGCACGATCAAGGCGGTCGCCAGAGTTGCCAAGGCGGACGGCAAGCACATCGCCAGGCGGTTCATCCTCGGCAACGGCCACTGCGCTGCCGCCGCCAGCCATGTGTATAATGGCGGCTTGGAAGTGATATCGCCGGTCCAGTCGCGCTGACAGAGCCAATTATGGTTCTGTAGCGCATCCATAACATAGGAAGACTGCAGTTCCTGTTCATTGTCCATCAAGTCCGGCCAACCCCCAATACGGATGATGCCGATGACCAGCCACAGACAGATAATCAGCCACCAGGACCAATCGTGCATCCTGCCCGTATAGACCGGCGCCGAAGCCGAAGGCGGAATTTGCGCATCCGTTTGCATGACGGCGATAATATAGTGGGTGATTCCCTAAGAAGACAGAGTCGAAGACCGCGTCCAGTCTTTAGACATTTCGGAAAATGTTATTCCCGCACGCCGCCGCTGCGGATTCCGACTGGTGACGACCGCATCTTTCGTAAGCCAGGCCGCCTAGAGCACCCTGTTGTCCAGCAGCGGAGCAAAGTGTTCCTGCCAGTACCGGGCGGCCTCCTGGTTGCGCTCCTCCAGAAAATCATCCTGCACGCCGGTGGCTACTTGTGCGGGCATGGCGTCCAAAATGATCGCCACCGAGACCATCTTGCCGCGCCGCAGCACACGAAAAACCATCTTGTCACCTGGGCGATGAGCCATCACCCGGGCCCGAACATCTTCGGTAGTGTGCAGGGCCATGCGCGGATTGGCCGCATCGGCTTCGATCCAACACAATAAATCGCCATCCTGAAGCATGCGGAAGGCTACAAAGCCTGGCAGCCGTCCGCAAATTTCAACGCCCTCGGGAGGGAGACAATCGCCTGCTTCCAACACCGTGTTGAAACGCACCCCCAGAAACCCTCGCGCCGCGTCGCGCAGATACGTAGCCCCGCTCAAATAGACGTGAGCAACGATATCAGGCAGGGCCGCCCGCTGGGCAGGTTCCAGTGGCATCCGTTCCTTCACGACAGCCAGCAAAAGTTCCATATCATCGCGGCTCAGGCCCATCAGGCTATTCCGGGCCGCATCCCGTATCCCGTCGTCGTCATCGGCCAGTTCGTTAAAATGTTTGCGTATGAACTTCAGCATCCCGGCATCGCGCTGCGGCTTGACACCGCCGCCCGGCGAAGTTGCGCCGCCAGCGCCTGACCGTCCACTGGACATCAACGCCGACGCGTCATCGGCCCTGAGCGGCGACACTGCCCAACACGCCGCCAGGCCAACACACGCTGCCGCCAAAGCTGATGGCCATCGTCCACCGAGCCGCATACCGTATCTCCAACCGCCGGCGTCACCAGCGCCCATCACTGGGCGGCCAGATCCATCAGACGCTTGGCATTGTGGGTCATCCAGTACACCTTGCGTTGTACCATCTGCAGGAAGCTCAACCCTTCCATCCTCCCGAAGCTCCCGGTAGCGGCGATCGGGAATACCGCCTCCGCTATCAGAGCCTCCACCATCAGCCAGGGAATGGTCTGAATCTCGGCCTCCGACAGAATCATTACCTCATCATAGCCGCGTAAAAACCGCTTGAAGCGGCTCTCGTCGATATAATCCGGCCACTTGGAGACGTCATCGTCGCCACCCAGTATCGCAAACTGCAACGCCCCGTTGGCGGCATCCACGATGCGCGGCAGCAGGCGTGCCGCGTCATAGTCTATAACCGCAACGATCCGGTTCTCCCTGAAAAGCATGTTCCCCGGGTGCCAATCGGCATGCACTATCTGCCGAGGCCAATTTTCGATCCCCATTTTCTCGGTCATCTCGGCGGCGTAGCGATAACTATTCAACAGGAAAGTCAGCAGGGCCGCCGTCTCCTTGACATTGGGGCTTCCCTGCCGCAAGGAAGCGGAGATGGTGCGCAGACCCGTTTCCACCGCCGGGGCCATATGATAGCTGCCTGAGGCCGGCTTGAAATCGGTCTTGAAATCCATCAACAGCTTGTGGTACAGGGCCAGAACCCGCCCGGCCTCAAATGTCGCCTCCAGGGTCTGCGGGTATGACTGGCCAGGGATATACTCGAACAGTTCGTACACCAGGCCGTGCCACTGCAGCATGGAATTATTGTCTTTGCGGGTGCCGATCAAATGGGGCAACGGGAACTGTTTGCTGGCCAGATATAGCTGCAGCGCGTGGCTGAAGGCCACCTTGAATGGGTCGTCCTTGCCGCGGGCACGCCGCTTAAGAAGGAATTTGCCCTGCTCGCTCACCAGCAGTAGCTTAGGCGCCTTGCGCGACCCGCGCGGATACTCCACGATCGACTCGATGACCCCGATGTCGAAATTGGAAAGAACGATCGCCAACTCATCGACGCCAAAGGTATCGCGGCCCTCCGTCTGGCGAACCACCCCCGAGCCGTTCGCCTGGTTGCCAGGCGTCGACGCGGGAGACTGCTGGGCATCGTTTCCTTCCTTGCTCATGGGTGGCACTTCGCCTGTGCCTTCATGTTAACAGATTTGAGGATGCAAGTCAGTAGTCATGAACCACGCCAGGACCAGGGTCCAAAGGCGAGCATACAAACTCCCACCGCCGTGCCGCCGGCCTACTCCGCCGCCCTGCCGGCTTGGAGAAGCGCCAGCGGCTCGTCGCCGGCGACGCTCAGAGCCGGAACAATCGCCGCCACCAGCGAGACCAACATCACCACCGCGACCCCAATAGCCAGGATGCCCCAGGGAAGCACAAGCGGCGCATCGCCGCCTATGAGCCAGCGTGACAAGCCGTTGGCATCCACGCTCATTTGCATGCCGCAGGCCAACCCAAGAATGCAGCCGACTACCCCCAAAACCACCGCCTCGGCCATTACCATGCGGAGCAATCGGCCCTGGGTCAGGCCGATGCTCCGCAAAATTCCGAATTGCCAACGCCTGCTGCGAATGCCGGCCATGATAGTGTTGGCCACGCCCAGGGCGGCCACGGCCATGGCCGCGAACGCCACTGTGCTCATCATCAGCAGCGCGCGCCGAAACCCGTTCTCTATGTCGTATTTGACCTGGCGAACGTCCCCGCTCACTAAGCCCATGCCTCCCAGAGTGCGGTGGAACTCGGCCACGACTGTATCGCGGCTTTTGCCGGCGACCGCCAGATTGACGGCAAACAAACGAACCCTGTCCTCGCCGAAGTCGCGGCGCAGGTCATCCAGGGATCCAAAAACCGTGGAGGCGGCGCGCTGCTCCATTTCCTCATGCAAATCCCAGACGGCGGCGATTACATCGATGCCCGGCGACCATACGACCGCGGCAATGGTGTACTCCGCGTCTCCATGCAGGGTGTGGAAGGGCAATTTGTCGCCGACATGCAAATCCTTGAGGCGACTGATTTCCTCGGTAATGATGATGTGGCGGCCGGCCTTCAAACGCCGGGTCGCATCCTGGACATTGCCCTCGCGGAATTTCAATTCCACCATCGCCAGCGATTTTTCCGGGTCGACACCCAGAAACAGGGTAGTCGTGGGCATAAAAGCCACTCCCAATATGCCCCATCCCTTGAGGTCCGGAGCCGCCATGGCAATGGGCATGACCTCGCTCCGCTGCACGCCGTTGATCATGGTCTTGCGGACGCCAGGCAGATCATCCAACAGCTTCTGTTGTGCCTCATTGAGGCCCACCGGGCTGAAGATGAACATATCGGGAAATTTATCCGGCAATTGCCATCGGCTTAACCAGGAATTACCCAGTACATGCATGACGGTAAGAATGGCCAGGCCCACCATCAGAGCCGCACAGGTGCCCGCCGCTCGCCAATTGCTGTCGCCCAGTTGCTGGCGCAGCAGGACCGGATCTATGCGGCTTAACTTGGCCACCATGGGCGTCAACGCCCAATTGGCAGCGCCAACCAGAAGGGGCGCCAGCAATAAATAGCCGACCATCTCCCCAGGCAGGCCCATGGTAAAATGACCATAGAAACGGACTTCGCGGTCCAGCCCCGGCACAAAAGCCAGCAGCGGATCGATCGCCAACAAGGCCACGCCCACCAGAGCCGGACGCCAGGGAAAGACGCGAACCACCGCCCGCCCCACGGCGCACAAAGCCTCCAGCGGATCAACATGCGTGGCCGTCCACGCGGGAAAACCGCTAGCCGCCAGCGCCGCCGCGATCGACCCCAATGCTGCCAGCAAGACACCCCCGCCGCTAATGCTCATGCCCGCGGCGAAAAATCCATGCTTCCACATGGTCAGTATCTTCACCCACATCAGACCCATCGGCAGCCCGACGATCACTCCCAGCAGCGACAGAACAACGCCCTCAAGCAGGACCGTCCCGGCTAGCTGGCTGCGCGTCGCCCCAACCGCGCGCAGCATGGCCAGCGTCCGCGAACGCTCCGCCACACCCATGCTCAAGGCGCTCAAAATAATGAACGCCGCCGCCACCATCGACACCGTGCCCCCCAGGTAGCTCAGTAACCGCACCCCCTGGAGGTTCTTCTCCATCTGTTTGCGGTTATCCGCCGCCGTCTGCAACCGCAATGGCGGATTGGATTGCTCCATCCGCCCCGACCAGCGTGCATTGAAATCCCCGGCCTTGGCGCCCGTGCGCAGCACCACCATCGCCCGCGTCACCTTCCCTTCCTCGTGCAGGAACTTCTGGAGCGTGCGCAGAGGCACATAGATGGTCTGCGACTGTTCCGCCAGTATCGCCGGCTTGCGCACGATCCCCACCACGCGCAGCTTCAGCGCCTCGGTCAGGCCTGCCAACTGGATTGTCGAACCGATTTCCGCTTCGCTGTGCTCCGCCGCCACCTGGTCCAGCACGGCCACCCCCCCGGCCGCCTGCGATTGGTCGAACCACTGGCCCTTCTCGGCATGCAGGCTGGTGGCCTCGCTATCCTCCGGCATCACGCCGATCACCTGCACAAACCACATCGGAACCCCCGCCTTATTGACCAGCCGCATCTGGTTTTCCAGCCTGCCGATCACCTGGCTCACGTCCTCATCGCGCTCCACGGCCGCGAGCACGGATTGGTCGATACCGGCGGTGACAACTCCCTTGCGCGTTATCTGTATATCGTTGCCGCCCATGTAACGGGTGAAGAACCGCACGATCGACGACTCCGCCGATGCGTAGCCGCTGGTCACCGCCACCACCAGGCTCACTGACAGGGCGACGGCGGCTGCGGTCAGGCAGGTTCGCACCCGCCGTACGTTCAACTGCGCGAAAACCAGGCGAAGCATGATCACCGCAGCGACTCCTGGTAGCGCAGCGCCAGCCCCTGGCCACCCCCAGCCTGATCCGTCGCGAATCGATCAACGACCTTACCGTCCTTGAGCACCGCGACCTCCTGGGCGTAAGCCGCGACATTCGGTTCGTGCGTAACCATGACGATCGTGTGCTTGCCGCCGCCGGCCAGGTCGCGCAGCAGTTCACATACCGACCGGCTGTTGGCCGAATCCAGGTTGCCGGTTGGTTCATCGGCCAGCAGGACCGCCGGATCGTTGACCAGGGCCCTGGCGATGGCCACACGCTGCTGCTCTCCGCCGCTGAGGGCGTCCGGTCGGTGTCCGATCCGATCGCCCAGCCCCAGCATCCGAACCAGTTCACCAACCTTTTGCTTGATCTGAACCGAAGACTTGCCATCCAATCGTAGCGGCAGAGCGATATTTTCCTGGGCGCTGAGCGTGGGAATCAGGTTGAAGGCCTGGAAGACCAGCCCGATCGAACGCCGTCGCACGCGCGTCAACTCCCGGTCGTTCATGGCCGCCATATCCTCGCCGTTCAGGCGAATCGCTCCGCTATCCGGGCGCGACAGGCCGGCCATAAGGTGCAGGAGCGTGCTCTTCCCCGAGCCGCTCGCCCCCATCACCGCCAGAAAAGACCCCTGTTCAACATCAATGCTCACCCCGGCCAAGGCCCCCACCATTCGCGGGCCCTGGCGGTACTGCTTGCTCACATTCTCCACTACCAACGGTAACATAGTTCCTCAACAAAAGGCCCGATGACGGCATCATAGTCAACCGGCGTGGCCCTCACAAGCCGTTCAATTCGTGCCTGTCATCGGCAAGTAGTAATGTCCGCATTTCGGCAGATAGAAATGTCCGGTTGATAGAATAAGGATGGAGAAAGATCGGATTGAAATGAGTCAGCGTAATCGAAACGTTCTAACGGTGATGTCGTTGGTACTGAAAGGAGAGCGTACGCAAGCAGAAGCAGGCAGACTGTTGAAGCGAAGTATACGGCAGGTTCGTCGGATCGAGGCTCGGCTAAGGAATGAAGGTGACAGTGCGGTGGTGCATGGTCTGCATGGTAGGCCGTCGAACCGGCGGATTGATGACTGGGTGAAGCAAGCGGCGTTGGGGATGTACCGGCAGAAGTACCTAGGGTTTGGCCCGACACTGGCGGCAGAGGAGTTGAGCGAAAAGGACCTGGTGAAGGTTGCGGCGCGGACGTTGCGTGAGTGGTTGTTAGCCGAAGGCTTGTGGTCCAGGAAGCGTCGTCGTGATCAGCACCGTAGTCGGCGGATGCGTCGGGAGTGTTTTGGAGAGATGGTTCAGGCAGATGCCAGTGTACACGACTGGCTGGAGGGCCGAGGTGCTGGAGTTCGTCTAAGCCTGGTAGGGATGATTGATGACGCCACGGGGCTGATGCTGGCACGGTTTTACACGGCGGATACGACCGAAGCATACATGGATCTGCTGGGTCGTTGGATCGGCCGGCACGGGCGGCATGTATGCTGGTACAGCGACCGTCACAGTATCTTCCGTGCGGAGAGCCGGATGTTGGGCGAGGACGAGCCGGTAGCGGTGTCCACGCAGTTTTCCAGGGCATTGGAGGAATTAGACGTGGAGTTGATTTTGGCTAATTCGCCACAGGCCAAGGGTCGCATTGAGCGGCTGTGGGGCACGGCTCAGGATCGGCTGGTGAAGGAGCTTCGCTTGGGCAAGGCACGGACTTTGGCACAGGCGAACAGGGTACTGGAGCGTACCTTTCTGCCGTGGTTCAACCGGGCCTGTACAGTCAAGGCCGCCTGTGTCAATGATGCCCACCGGGCATTGGGTCAGGTTCTGGACTTGCCGGCTATTCTTTCAATCCAGGAATCGCGGAACGTGAACAACGACTACACGATCCGGCTGGACAACGAGTTCTATCAACTGCTACCACCAGCCTGGCCAGGCGAGCGTGGTGGCACGGTGATCGTGGAGAAGCGTCTGGATGGATCGATGAAAGTCCGGTTCAAGAAACGTTATCTGGAGTACAAGGCTTTGGGGGCTCTGCCCCCAAACCCACGGAGTTTAGCGCTGCCGCCGATACCCGCAGAGGTTCAAGCAAAAGACCGAGCCTTGGTATCGGCTCGGTCCTCTGCGGTTCACCGGCCCGCCAGGCACTCGGGTCGCACTCCTGCGGAGCCCTGTCCTCCCGGCGGCGGTTCCTGTGGTAGAGGAAAAGCGGCCTTCCGTCCAACGCCAGACCATCCGTGGCGCAAAGCGGGATGATCGCCAGGCGGACATTTCTATTGGCCGGAACTAGAGGACATTTCTATCGGCCATTGACAGCCGTTCAATTCGTGCAGGTCTTCCGGACCCTATCCCCTAACCCCTCCTCTTCGGCTATAATGCCCCGCGGCCAGAGAACTTTCCTTTAAGGAAGAACATCCTTTGATCTTGGCGGATATAATCCGATTCTGCGAATACTTTCCGCCCCACGCCATCGCGCCATGCATAGCCGGTATGCGATGGGATTCCACACATACCAATGACTTTTCCGCCTTCACGAAGAACCTTACTGAATAGAGGCGATTGACCCACATGACTCCAGCCCAATTTATGGCCTGGCTTCGCTTGCCGCAGCGCCATCCACTGGTTATGGGCATCCTGAATGTCACCCCCGACAGCTTCAGTGATGGTGGACGCTACGGCAACATTGATGCCGCCGTCACCCACGCCATGGAAATGGCCGCTGCCCAGGCGGATATTATCGACATCGGCGGCGAATCCACCCGCCCCAACGCCACCCGCATCGACGCCATCGAGCAAATCCGCCGTATCGTCCCCGTCCTTAACGCCCTCCAAGGCCGTCTGGAAATCACGATATCCGTTGACACCACCAGCGCCGCTGTTGTCGCGTCCGCTGTGGACGCCGGAGCCCTGATCATCAACGACATCTCCGCCGGCCAGGAAGACCCCGGGATGTTTTCTTTGGCCGCCAGGCGCCAACTGCCGATGATCCTCATGCACATGCAGGGGCAACCGGCAACCATGCAACACAACCCGACCTATCACGATGTCGTACAGGAAGTGTCGGATTTCCTGCGCCAAAGGCTACAAGCCGCCCAGGACGCCGGCGTCGATCCATGCAACCTGATGCTTGATCCCGGCATCGGCTTCGGAAAGACCACCGACCATAACCTGATCCTTCTGCGCCACTTGCCGGAACTGCGCCGCCTCGGCCATCCTCTGGTGCTTGGCCCCAGCCGCAAACGCTTTATCGAGCGGATCAGCGGCGAGACCGCCATCTCCGGTCGGCCCTGGGGCACCGCCGCCAGCGTAGCCTGGTGCGCCGCTAACGGAGCGGACATCATGCGTGTCCATGATGTCGAACCAATGGTAAAGGTTGTGCGCACTATTTGCGCAATCGGCCGAAACCAGAACTCCCTCTAGTGAGTTGCCCGGTTTTTCTGTATATTCAAGGTTGTCGCCATGCTCGCATCCGCATGAATACGGAGCTTTTCAATTTCCGCGATTTCTTTCGCGCCTTCCAATCCTACTCGTTGTGGCAGGTGGGCATCGAATGGCTGCTGATTGGCTTGGTGGTCTACTGGATCGTGCGCTTTCTGCGCGGCACCCGCGGGGCGCGCCTGCTCAAAGGCATCGCTTTTCTCCTTATCGCTCTCTACCTGATTGTGCGACTGGGCGGCGAGCACCTCTCCCGCATCGAATTTCTCTACCGCCAGTTCCTGTCCTTCGCTTCTCTGGCCTTCGTCGTAGTCTTCCAGCCGGAATTACGCCGTGCTGTCATGCGTCTCGGCGAGACGCGCCTCTTCCGCGGGCTCTCCAACCAGCTCGACAATGACATTGATGCCTTGGTCGAATCCGCAACCTACCTATCCAGGCGCAAGATCGGCGCTATTGTCGCCATCGAACGGGAAATTGGCCTGGGCGGAATTGCCGACATGGGCACCAGGATCAATGCCGATCTCAGCGCCGCCCTGCTGAATACCATCTTCTGGCCCAACTCCCCTTTGCACGATCTGGGCGTGGTGATCACCAATGGTCGCGTCGCCTATGCCGGCGTGCAGTTTCCCTTGGCTGAAAGTGGCGATCTCACCCAGGAACTCGGCAGCCGCCACCGCGCCGCCGTCGGCATGAGCCAGGATAGCGACGCCATCGTCATGGTGGTATCCGAGGAAACCGGCGACATCAGCATCGCTGAGCGTGGCCACTTGCACCGCAAACTATCGCCCGAGCATTTGCGAGCCATGCTCATGCGCATGCTGGGACGTGTCCAGATCCCGCCCGACTCCAAGGAGCCCAACTGATGGCAGTTGATCCGCGCCAACCCGCTGCAGCCACCCCCTCCAATATCCGGCGGCGTCTAACCCGCCTCTCGGATGAGTTAACAACATTTTTCTGGGTGGCTCCGCTGACGATCCTCATCTGGGTGTACGCCGAGCGTGCCCAGAACGAAAAACGGCCGGCGCCGCTGTCCGTGCCCATCAGTGTGCGCATCAACGCTCCCAACCGCATCGTCCGACTGATCGAGCCGGCTGATCCCAATCTCCTGGCCAAACTCGAAGGCCCACGCGCCAGTCTCGATGAGGTCGTCCGCGAACTGGGCAGTCCGGGCGCGCAGGCCGTCATTGCCATCAGCATCGACCCCGCCGCCACGCCCGGACGCCAGAAGCTCGATGCCGCCGCCCAGATAAACAAGGCCGCGATTTTCGTCCGCCATGGCGTCAGCGTCACCGAATGCAAACCCAAGGAAATCGAGGTCGAAGTTGACGAAATCGTGGACAAAACTGTGGAGGTGGCGGCTCCGCCTGACCTTCCCACGCTTCAGACCATCCGCTTCGACCCGGCGTCCGTGCTGGTGCGTGTTCCCGCCCGAATCTGGGATAAAATCACCGCCAATAACGCCCAACCGCAAGTCATCGCCCAACTCGGCAAGCTCGATGGCCTGAGCCAGGGCGAGCATAAGCTCACCAGGCTTCCCCTCAAGCTCGGCGATTTTTCCGATGACGGCATCACCTTCACGCCAGCCTTTGCCGACGCCGTGGCGACAATCAAGGAAGCCGAGGAAACCTACCTGATGAAGAACACTTTGTCCGTGGCGGTCATGGTCCCCTTTTCCACGCAGAGCCGGTATCGCGTGCGCGTGGAGAACTCGCCTACCATCGCCAATGTCAAAGTGATCGGTGCCTCCAAAGACATCGCCAGGTTAATGGAAAATGAAAGCCTGGTGGCCGCCTCCTTCCAAGTAAGCGACGAAGCCAAGGAAGGCGAAAAGAAGACCGCTAAAGTCAACTTCAAAACCCCGCCGGGCGTCCGCATCGTTGATGAAAACCAGTACCAGATGACCTACACCCTCGAAGCCCGCACCAGTCCCGATTAGCTTCTGCCGCCGCCTCGGGTATTTCTTGAATTTTCATCACGTAAAAATTAGCACGTATTCGGCTGCACACTGCAAAATAAGCCGCGGTGTCTCTTGGCAAAGACAGTAGACACATTATATATTCTTTCCCAAACATCGCCCAGAAATATCGTGTGCCCGAATTGGGGTGGCAATACAGGCCAGGTAATGCCGAGTAGCATTGTCGCGGCCACGGCAGCACAACGGAGTACCAAAATGACATTTAAGGGCGGCATTGCCACCGAAAAGAGCGTCTGTTCACTCACGCCCGTCAAATGGGAAACGCCAGAGAACAGCCACGTCGCGTTTTTTAAAATGGATGGTCATACAATCTACAACCGGGGATTCAGCATTCTGCCCGAGACGACGCCCAAGCCGTGAGGAACTATACCACGATGTTGCGCCCTTTCCGATCTTCCATGTTCTACGCCACGCCTCTACTCATCGTGGTGGCTGTGGGAGTGCAGTCAACGCGATACGTGCGTGGACGTACTGGTTTGGAGTTCACGTATCGGGCGTAGTACGCCGAAATCAGAGTGGATCGGGGTGTGCTGCAGGTGAAGGTCGTACGCTTCCCCGAAGGCAAAGATGACGACGTGGGCCGTTGCCACGCGACCGCCGCAAGAAGCGAGGACGTTTATGCGCGAAGCGACCGAGGTGACGTGCGTGACTTGCGGAATTGCACCCCGCTTGATTACTGGTGTTACGACGCACCAGAACGGGCCTTCTTATTCGGACGCAGAACCAGCGAAGTCTACGGATACCATGCGACAGATCGCGATCATTGCGCGTACGCCTACTGCGGCATACCTCGCTGGGTCGCCTGCGCGATCTTATGTGCATTCTCCGTCGCGTGGTTGCTGGCGTTGATCCGAACTCGAGCGCGTATCCGCCGGACCCGACAAATGAGGCCCCAGAACTCTCAAGGGGTCTTAATTTCTAAGGGTTCAGGAGTCAATGACGGGAAGCGGTGTTGCTGGCGCGGATGCTCGGCGAAGGTTAGGACAGCAAGCGGAAACTGCTGCTTTCTCGGATTGTGCAACGCGCCTCGGTCTGCAGAAGGTGTTTTCGGCCATTACGTTCACGTCATTCCCGCCATCCTCCACGGCTACAACGGCCTGGCGACTTCCCCATACGCTTTCGCCACTAATATTTCCAGCCTCTCCCTCCCTCTTTTCGGGTCTTCACAAAGCCGCCGCGCCTCCGCCGTTAGTTCCCGCTTCGTCTCCTCCGCCTCATTCAGATCCGGCATTGGTATCGCCTCCAATTGATATTTCTGTATATGCGGAAACACCGCTTCTTCGCTGTTATAAGCGTGGCCAAACCACCATCGCACCAGCTTGCTGTTGAGCAACCCCACCACCGCATCAAGCGTCGCTTCCCCACCCTGACGCGGCAGCAGATTGTAGACGGTATTAAAACTGGCGTAGCCGCGCGTGTCCTTCGCCGCCACTGGCTGCGTAGCCACAAACCGCACCAGCACCTTGGGCGTGCTCAGAAACAACGCCGGATCTTTATAGCACCCGCGCGGCTCCAACCCCAGTTCCATGAACATCCCCTGCTCAGTGATTTGGAATTCACCCACCCCTTCGCCGGAGATCACCGGCGTCAGTCCTTCCCCAGGTTCACTCCGCACATGCCGATCATTTTTCCCACATTCCATCCCCCGCGTGATGGTCACCAGATCCCCCAGCCGCTTCGGCGCTGCGCCAATCCGTTGGAACATCGCAAGATCCTTGCCCGCCAGCGTAGTCGTGAACGGCTGGTCCGGCAATGACCGCAACACCGAAGCAGATATCACCCGGCGATTGGACAACCCATGCGGAATCAGAAATCCCAGCGTCACAGCCTCGTCGTCCCGGACGCTGGATAGAAATCGGGGATCGGGAGTCGGAGATCGTAGGTCGGAAGCCGGGGATCGGGAGGCATGGCGTGGCGCATGAACAATAATCGACGCCTGAACCGGCGGATCATCGAAGGCGGCCCCGCAATCCAGCACCTCCTGGGGACCGCCATGCTCGAATAGCAAAGCTCTGATCGGCGCGAAATCGTGGTTGGTCGCCAGGCGCGTAGGCACAATCATGGCCATGGCCCCGTCGTCAGCCAGCACCTGCCGGCCCCGCTCGAGGAACAAGGCACAACTGTCCCAGTTGCCCACGGCGCTGCGATACATCTTGCCCGCCAGGCGCCTCAGCGTTTCGGGATGCCTGCCCGTACGCACGCCCAGGTACGGGGGATTGGCAATCACCACATCGAAAGGCGTTGGCAGCACCTGTCCGTCCAAGGCCTGGCCGGCCAGCGAATCGCCCATCACCAGGCGATGATCCAGGCTGTTCAACGGCATCGTGGCATCGCCGGCGCACAGCCACAGCGACATTCTGGCCAGTTCCACCGCCTGCGGATCGGAATCAACCCCGTAAATGCACCGTTCCAACGCCATCCGCCGAACCTGGCGTCTGTCCGCCTGGGTCGATGGAAATGCCGCCAGAAATTCCGTCACCCGACCTGCCAGATACTCCAGTGCTGCCACCAGAAAATGCCCGCTGCCCATAGCCGGGTCCAGTATCTTCAGCCCGAACAGTTTATCGATCAACTCCGCGCACCTCCCCAGTCCAGCACCGTTCCGGTCCACTTCAGTAAATGCATCCCGCAGCGTTCCCAGCTTCCTTTCCAGCACCGGCCCCAGCGTGCGCTGGACCATGTACTGAACAATGTACTCCGGCGTGTAAAAACTTCCGGTTTCCTTGCGCCCGCATCTGTCGGCCGAAAGCAGATACTCGTAGATTGTACCCAACTCCCGTACGCTCAAATTGGCATAATCTATCTGGCACCCACCTTCTCCATCCACCTTCATCGAACTCAGCAGATTGATCGCCAGCCCTAGAAATTCATCGCCCATGAGGCAATTTGTCGCCTCGCCATCATCCCCTACCGGCGCTGCGCCATCCCTGGCCGTCAAGAGGCCATTAATCCGTTCATGCATGCGCACGCTGCCTGATGCCGTCGCCGGCGCCAGCGCCGCCCGGACGAGCTCCTCCAGGCCGCTACGGCGTTCAGGCCCTAGTAAATGCCGGCCTTTGGCGCATAACAGAAAGAGCACGCGCAGCAACATCCTTATCGCCCCGCGGCGCGCCGCCGGCGTCTGCTCCTGGGAAAACAGCATTCCCGACCGCATTCGCCACGCTTCCAGGCAGCCGCGTTCAAGCAATTCCGCGACCTCCCGGACTGTGGACTTGTTCCACGGCGGGGTATCGAGGTCCTTGCCAGCTTCGCTGGCCACCTGCTGCCAGCGTTCCACGCCTCCGGCAACCGCACGCTGATTGGCATTCCCTGGGTCTTGCATGAGCAATATGGTGTTCTACCAGCGGACACGAATCAACCCCTGTGGTACATTGTCTATGGTTTCAAGGCTCCGGTGCCGGAGTTTCCGGACCGGGCACAAGAGCATCAACCGGAGGCCCGATGCCCCAACCAACCCCCGTCATCATTACCATTTCCCGGCAGATCGGCGCTGGCGGCAGACTCCTGGGTCAGCAACTTTCCCACCGCCTCGGCTGGCCCTATCTGGACCGCGAGATTCTTCAGTTGGCTGCCGCACGCGTTGGCGCATCGGAGGCGAGTCTCGCCAAATGGGACGAACGCGCTGTCCGGCTCTGGGAACGAATTGTCGATTCTTTCGCATTGGGACCCCCGGAGAACCTGTATACCAGCATCCCCGACGCCCCCACCGCACCGGGTCACTGGCTCTTCGAACTCCAATCTCAGGTGATGCGTGAGATCGCCCAGCGGCGCAGCGCCATCATCATCGGCCGGGCCGCTTGCTGGACGCTGGCCGGCCATCCCGGACTCCTGCGCATCTATCTGCACGCCTCGGTTCAGTGGCGAATTGCCCAGCTTGTCCAGGCTCAGGCTGTCGGCACGCCGGCTCAGGCCCGGGCGATCATTGATCGCATCGATAGTCAGCGTCAGTCCTTCATTCAAGAAATGTGCGGCGGCCGCATGGGCGAGGCCAGCCAGTACGACCTCTGCATCAACCGCGACAGCATCAGCCTCGACGCCGCCACCGATATGGTCTTGCGCATGGTTCGCCAGCGGCAGGCCCAGCTCGAATATCCAGACGCTGCGCCGTCACCGCCAACCACCGCCACCGCAGACCAAGCCAAGACTCATTCACAATGACTTGCGTTCCCCAACGTGCCGAGGCCTCTTACTTTCCCCGCCTGCCCGCCCAACCGTATGCAACCTGACAGCCTTCTGTTTTAATGTCCCATGCCCGCTCCAGTGCTGCGCATGCCGCGACGAAATACCAACGCGGTGCCGATGCACCCCAGCGACAGGAGGGCCAGCAGTCGAAAATTCTCCACGAAGGCCCACAGAGTCGCCTGCCGCAACAGTTCGCCGCCATACACCACCGCGACCGCCGCATGTTCGGCGGCCATGCGCCCAAGTTGCGGCGTCAGGCTCGCGCTAACTCCCGCCAAATGTGTCTGATACGCCCTGTCGTACGCGCTCATGTGACCCACCATTGCCGCCTGATGCACCTGGGCGCCGCGGGCCAGGAACGTCGTCACCATGGCGATCCCCACCCCCCCGCCAAGGTTCCGCATCAGGTTAAAAATACCCGTTGCATTGCCCATCTGCTCATTGCGTAAAGTCCCCATCGTCAACATCGTCAACGGCACGAATATCATCGCCGTCGCAAAACCGTTCACGATGTTCGGGTACACCACGGCCCCCATCGACACATCGAGACTCAGATTTCCAAGCTGGAACGTCGCCATCCCCAGCAACGTGAAACCGATCGCGATCATCCAACGCGTATCGATAACCCCGATCAGCCGTCCGACAATCACCATGCCCGCGATCGATCCCACCCCACGCGGGCTCAGAGCCATGCCGCTCTGCACGGCCGGATAGCCCATTAGCGTCTGCAGGAATAGCGGCAGCAGTGCCGTGGAACCGTACAACACCGCTCCCATCACCCCCATCACCGCCGTCCCCATGGCGAAGTTGCGGTTCTTGAGTATGCGCAGATTTACCAGCGGTTGGGCCACGCTCAACTCCCATATCACAAACACCACCAGGCCCGTCACAAACAATGCCATCAAGGTCTTGATGAACGAGGAGGAAAGCCAGTCTTCCTGCTGCCCCTTGTCTAGCATTATCTGGAGCGCGCCGATCCACAACACCAGCAGGGCAAACCCCACGTAATCAATGCGGCTGCGCTGGGCGCGAATGTACGGCGGATCATGGACAAACGCCTCGATCATAAAAAAGGCGGCGATCCCCACCGGTATGTTCACATAAAATATCCATCGCCATGAATAGTTGTCCGTGATCCATCCGCCCAAAGTCGGCCCGATGATCGGCGCCACTACCACGCCCAACCCGAACGCCGCCATGGCCAGACCGCGCTTCTGCGGTGGAAAACTTTCCAGCAACACCGCCTGCGAAATCGGTTGCAGCGCCCCGCCTCCCAGCCCCTGCAGGCAGCGGGCCACAATCAGCATCGCCAGGCTCGTCGATGACCCGCAGAGAATCGACGCCGCCGTGAATATCCCCACACACACCAGGAGAAACCTCTTACGCCCGAAGAAAGAACTGAACCACCCCGTCGCCGGCAGCACCACCGCGTTGCACACCAGATAGCTGGTCAGCGCCCAGGTGGCCTCTTCAGCCGTCACCGCCAAGTTCCCGGCTATGTGGGTCAGCGACACGTTCACGATCGTCGTGTCCAGCACCTCCATGAACGTGGCCAGCATCACCGCCGCCGCCACCAGCCACGGACTGTGCCGCGGCCGCCACTGCGCCGACGCCAATGCATCCAATTCAGGCGAAAGTCCAGGCATGCCGCTCGTCCTAATCCATCACTTTGACCGTGGGTACTACGGACATTCCCGGGACGAGCAATTCACATCCGCCGGGCGCATTATCCAGGACTATCTTCACCGGAACGCGCTGCACGACCTTGACATAATTGCCGGTTGCATTCTCCGGAGGAAGCATGCTGAATCTGGCCCCGGTTCCGGCCTGAATGCTGTCCACCTTGCCATGAAAGGTCGTGCCGGGATAAGCATCCACGGAGATATCCACCGCCTGCCCCGGACGCATGTGCGTCAACTGGGTTTCTTTGAAGTTGGCCACTATCCAGACCTCCTGGGGAACAATCGCCAGGATGATCTGCCCGACTTGAAGGTACTGGCCAGTCTGGACAGTCTTGCGGGTAATGCGCCCGGCGACCGGGGCCACAATAGTGGTGTATGACTTTTCCAATTTTACCGCCTCAACGACGGCCTGGACCTCCTGGACGGCGGCTTGGGCGGCCCGCTCCTGGGCCTCGGCGTTAAGTACCTGCTCCGGACCGGTCTGGGCCGCGGCCAGTACCCCTTTGGCCCTCGCTACCCGAGCTTTGGCCTCGCCCACCTGGGCCTCGGCGGCTCCCACGCGTTTGCGGCTGGCCGCAAGCAGGGCATCGGCGGCATCCGCCGCCGCCTTGGCCGCATCCAGCACCTGCCGCGATACCACCTGCGGATCCAACGCTAGATAACGCTTGAGATCCGCCTGCCGCCTGGTCGCTTCTGCATCCGCCGCCGTCACGTCCGCCTGCACCGATGCCACCTGCGCCTCGGCCGAGTTGACCAGCGCATTGGCTTCCTCAACACCCGCCTGGGCCTGAGCCAACGCCGCCTGCGTGTTGGCCTTCACCAGGGCTACATTACTCGACGCCACCTGCTTCTTCGCATGGGTTGCTTCCAGTGTCGCCTCAGCCTGCCTTAGTCTTGCATCAATGTCGCTGGGATCGATCACCGTGAGCGTCTGGTCCTTCTGAACCATTCGGTTGTCATCTACCGCTACGCTGACCACCTGTCCGCTCACCCTTGCGGATATGGGTATGACATTCCCCTCAATAAACGCATCGTCGGTCTGTTCGTAGCCACGCCATACCAACCAGTACCAAGTGCCCAGAGAGCCTACGACCATGATTACGATCAGCAGCACAATCCATTTCATGGGACCGCGCCGACGCCCCTCCGCGGCATCGCTGCCCGACACGCCGACCGCCTGAACCACGCCTGGACGATTCTCCATCGATTCCGACATATGGGAACACCTCAATCTCTGCAATAATCCTCGCCAACTGCGGTACTCGCACATTTCTATTTCGCCGGCATCGTACACGTCTGGCTCTTGTCGGCTTCTGTATCAGCTTTGGTCTCCTGAGCCTTTCGGTCAGCTTCCCATCCGCCTCCCAGCGCTTTGTACAACGACACCAGCGAAGTGGCCAGAGTCTGTTCGCTGGCTGCCATATCATCCTGCGACGTATACAGCGAACGCTCCGCATCAAGCACTGACAGAAAGTCCGTCAACCCCTGCTCGTACAGTTGCTTGGCCATGGCCACCGTCTCTTGGTCGGACTTCACCGCCTGCCCCAACGAGCGCAGTCGTTCCTGCTGGCTGGCGAAAGCCATCATGCTGTCGTGTACTTCCTCCTCGGCCCGCAGCACCGTCTGCTCATACGCTAATAACGCCTGCTCCCATTGGGCATCGCTCGCCCTCACCAGTTCCCGCAGTTTCCCCGCATCAAATATGGGCCAGCTTATCGCCGGGCCGATGCTGAACGTCCGGCTGGGCCAATCCAGCAAGTTGGTAGTGTGCTGGCTCTGCATGGCGAACATGCCGGTAAGCGCAAAACGTGGATACAAATTAGCCTCGGCGACGCCAACCCGCGCCGTCGCCGCCGCGAATTGCCGCTCGGCACGGCGGATATCCGGTCTCCGTCGCAGCAGTTCCGCCGGCACACCCACCGCAATCTCTACCGGAGGCGAGGGAATCGCCTCGTGACCGGTCAGTTCCGCGGCCAGAGACATCGGCTGGCCGCCGGTCAGCACACCCAGCCGGTGGATCGCCTGCCATTGCAGTTGATCCATAGTCGGGATCATCGCTTCCGTCTTGGCAGCCTGCGACGTCGCCCTCGACACATCCAGTTGCGTTGCCACGCCCTTCTTCATGCGATCCATCGTCAGATCCACCGTCTGCCGCTGCGACTGCAGATTGCCCTGAGCGATCAGGAGACGGCGTTGATAACCGCGCAACTCCACATAATTGCGCGCCACCTCGGCCATAACGCTCAATAACACCGCCGAACCATCCTCAACTACGGCCTCCTGGTCCGCTGTTGCTGCTTCCGTGCCCCGCCTGACTGCTCCAAACACATCGATTTCCCAGGAAGCATCAAAACCCACCTGATACATGTCGGCTTCCCAGGGAAACCCCGGTAGCTGAAAGGCGTCATACGGGGCGGCGTTCTGGCTGAATCTCTGACGCTGATACGTCCCCGCCACATCGGCCGTCGGATATTCGCCGGCGACAACCGCGGCCCGCCGGGCCCGCGCCTCGCGAACCCTGGCCCGAGCCAGGCGCACATCATGATTCGCCTTCACCGACCGCTCGATCAGGGCATCGAGCACCGGATCATTGAACGCGGTCCACCAGCGCGTCATAACCGCCGGCTGGGTAGTCACGCCCGATGGCTGCGTCGCCGCCCTGGAAGCGCTGGCCCCATAATCGCTCTCCACGTCCACCTTCGGCTGCTGGTACGTCGGACCAACGGCGCATCCGCCCAACCACAGACACAAGGCCATTGGGATCAGCTTTGTTTTCATGATTCACCTGCCGCTTTGCCGCCGTCGCGCAGCCTCTTTTGACGTTGGCACGCCTCTACGGGCGTGAGAAATCCGAAAAACAACACGTCCAGAATATCGGCCGCTTGCTGCTCCAGGTTCTTACGCCGATGGGCGAAATAATTGATAAAGATCGTACCGTAGAGCAGGTCGCCCACTACATCCAAGGCCCGGTCCATGGGCATCTGGCGCATGCGCCCGGCGGCCATGAGCTTGCGAAATCGCTGCCGCCAACGCTCGCGGTGTGTTTCGCGATACTTGAAATACGTCGGCTCCTGGCGGTCACGGAATTCCGCCCGCTCCTGAATCAACAATTCAATGTAATGCGGATTGGCGTCAAAATAGGCCAGAAAACAGCGGACGGCATGTTCCAGTTGTTCGAATGGATCATCGCTGGGGGTATCGTAGGTGGCTTCCAGCAGCTCACGCATCACTAGATCCACCGATTCGCCGAACAGCTCGCACTTATCCTTGAAGTAGTTGTAGAGGGTTCCCTTGGCGCAGCCGGTATCGGCGGCCAGCGTATCCAGGTCGGTCCCGGCATACCCGCGGGTGGCGAAAAGGCGGATGGCGTGGCGGAGAATTTCCTCACGCCGACGTTCCGCCAGCATCTGATCCCTGGGCCGTCCGGGCCGCCTGGAAGCTTCGCCGCCAACACTCATCGCCATGGTCCTTAATTAATTGACTGACTAGTCAGTCATTATATCATGGTAGCCTGCTTTATCAACGAAAGGGGGTTCGCAAACGTAATCACTTAAGAATTGTCTTATTATGATAAGAGCTGTTTGGCCTTCCTGGTTTTACGGAGCCGCCCCATTTGGGTCGGTCGGTGTATGCGTTTATTTGTTTACCTGGCGTTTTTCTGTTCCCTGGCTCTGCTTGGCGGATACCCAATTGCACATGCCCGCGGCGATGCTCCGGCTACCATGCCCTCTATGATGGACCTCAAGCAAATGCACGATTCCGGCAATTACCGCGGCTGTCTGCAGCAGATCGCCCGCGTCATGCAGCTTTCCGCCTCGGCCGGCGGCGGTTACGATAAATACGAGCTTCTCATGCTCCGCGGCGATTGCCTCCTGCACCTCGATGACTCCGTCACCGCCATCGCCGCCTACAACGCCGCCGCCAAGAGCCCGGTCCCCAGCCAGGCCAACGAGGCCATTGCCACGGTCCTGCTCATAAAAAAATCCAATCACGATTTGATATTCTCCGCCTCCGGGGGCCTGACCGGCGGCCTTAGCATCATCGAGCGCGATAACCGCCTCAAAGCCATCGGCCAACTATTTTCCCGTGAATTCAGCGCCCTCACCCCGCGCATCAAAGAGGCGCTTGCCGCTAATACCCTCATCCCCATCATCAAGCTCCAACCCCAGTTGGAAGAAGCTTACGCCCTGGAAACCACCGCCACCGGCAAAGACGAGCAGCTTGAACCCCTCCTTAAGGAAATCGGCGAGCACTCCTGCGAACTCATGAGCCGCGAACTACAGGGCATGCTCGAGCGTTCCGGCCAAATACGCACTTTGGCCGATAAGCAGTACGACACTGGCATGATCACCGTCTGGGGAACGTCCGTCGTCGATCGTCGCGGACTCAATAGCAAAGAACGCCAGGAACTGCGCGATATGATCGACTATGCCCGTCGCATCGGCGACGCCGCCGTCAACAGTCAGAAGACCTCCGTCCAGTTGGGCGCCGACGGCAAAAACTGGGATCCCGTCCTGCGCCTGGGGGAAAAGGTGGTGCGCGAGGCTCAGAACGTGCTGGAGACTGAATGACGCGGCACAAGGGGCGCTGCCAGTGTCACGAGACCAGGAAAAATCAACTCCTCCACCATCAATGCCAAACAGAATGGCCAACCTGGACGTCTCTACCACCACCTCCGCCTGACCTTCTGCCTCCTGACTTAGCCTTCACTTCCCAGCTCCCAGGGTAATTTCCGCTACCTGGACACCGTTTGGCAACATCACGGATACCACCGATCCCTGGAATTTGGCGAGGATCGCCGCCTTGGCCTGGGTGGTGTTTAGCTCCTGTTGGAGGTTGCTGCGCGTCTTGGTCACGTCCGCCAGATGCGATTCGGCTTCCTTCAACGTCTGGGCATTGGCGGCGCGCACTGCCGCAGTCTCGTTCAAAGCCACATTGTGGGTTTTCATGGCAGCCACTTGCTGCTTTTCGGTCTGATATTCAGCGTCCACCGTGTCAAACCGATGTTTGACATCGGCCGCATCGATGTTGCCGCCGGTTACGCTTACCCCCGGCATCGTCTGGTCATAACGAACTTGTAACGCGACCTCGCCCTCCTTGAGCATCAGTGTGCCATCCGCCGCGTTGGTCGGAGTGCATCCTAGTGGAGGATTTGGCATCGTCAGCGCGCCCTTGGGTGCCACCCAGGCCGGAATGTCCAGTCTTATCGTGGTCGCCTGATCCAACGAAAGCGCCAATTCCACGGGCGCCACAAACCTGAGCTTCTTCACTGTCGTCGCACCGGCGCTCTGCAATTCCAAAGATGCGTACTTCAATGCGTCCATGGCGGTACGGGCCGTATCCTTACTGAACCACTGCAGCAATAGCGTCCCCTTCTCCAAAGACAGTTTTCCCGCCGGCTGAGGTGTACCCGTGCCCAACGCCTTGTTGGCCTTAATTCCCATTAATGTAGCATGCGCTGGATCGGTGGCGCTGACCGTCAGCTTGTCATCCGCCGGCGTCAGCTTGAATCCCACCACGTTGTCCAAGCCAACGGCCAGTTGCTGCGGTTCGGCCGTGCCGTCCGCCAACCATTGCGGCTCGGTTAGTTGAATGATTTCCGTCTTTAACAAATCCGGGGCTTTCGCCACGGCTGGGCCTACGCCCACGGCTCCACCCTTTGCCGCCGCCTGCTGCGCCAACTGTGCGCAGCGCACATTGGCATCATCCAACTGCTTCTGCAAGGTTGCCACTTGCTTCTCCAGAGCCTTAATGCGGGCATCTGGATCCGCAGCCGGAGCTTGCCCCGCCACATGCCCCACGGCAACGATCATCGCCATCGCCATGAAGCCCACATAACGCATGTAATGTAATTTCCTCATAATCATGTCTCCATTAACCTGTCTTTTATACAACAACGCCGGAAGTTTGTTAGTATTACCCCATAGTTAGAAAACCAAAAATCTGATGACAGAAGTATCTAATGACTTCAAATAGACTGTATCACATTGTCTGCGCATTAGTTATGGCTATTTCGGCTGTCGCCGGAGCCGCCGAGCCGCAGAATACTCAAGATCACCTCGCCCCCGACGAACAGGCTCCGACCACTCACGCTGCGGCTAACTGGCCATCGTTTCGTGGCCCAACCGGCAACGGAGCGTCATCCAGTGGCCTCAGCCTCCCGTCACCGATTGTCCTTGCTCAACACACGATCTTTGACGTCAAAGTGCCAGAGGAAGCTCACAGTTCGCCAATCGTCTGGGATGATCGTGTTTATCTGACAGGTGAAGGCGGACTTATCATGGCTTTCAGCCGGACCAATGGCAAACTCCTATGGAAGACCCAATTGCAAGGCCACGCCACTGTTGCCGAACCGGCCAACAATGAACCCGCCCCCGAAAGCAGCTTCGGCACCGCCTCTCCGACACCTGTCACCGATGGCAAGGCGATATACGCGTTCTTCGGCGATGGCCTTCTGGCCTGCGTCACGCCCGACGGCAAGCAAGTCTGGGCCGTTAAACTGCAGGTCAACAACCCACGCAATGCCTATGGCGTGGCCGCCAGTCCTCTGCTGTACCGCGACCTGCTCATTCAGGAGGTCGATCGCGACAATGATCCCGACGCCAAATCATCCTACATCGTGGCCTTGCGCACTAAAGATGGCTCGGAAGCTTGGCGCCAAGAGCGTGCCGTAATGTCCTCGTGGACTTCGCCGGTCCTTGTTCACGGCCCCGCCGGCGACGTGCTGGTAACCACCGCCCCGCCGTTGATCATCGCCTACGACCCCAAGACCGGCCAGGAACTCTGGCATGCCGAAGGCACGCATAACGAGGAGTTGGCAAGCTCCCCCATACCCTGTGGAGACGGTCTGGTCGTGGTCGCGTCTGCCAATGGACTTTGCGCCTTCAAGGTCGGCGGCAAAGGCGATATCAGCCAATCCGGCCTGGCTTGGTCCTCCGACGCCGACGTACCTGCCATCGCCACCCTCGCCTGCGCCGGTGCGCGATGTTTGGTCATTAATGGATGCAACCTGATCGGCATCGGCGCCGCCGACGGCAAGACAAAGTGGAAAGTGGCATTAGACGGAGATTTCTGGGCCTCCCCCGTGGTCGCCAGCGACCGCATCTATGCCATCAATAAGGACGGCATGCTCTACGTCGTCTCCACCGAGGGCAAAAAACTTCAGGAACTCGACCTGGCCAAATCCGTAACCGCCTCGCCGGCCCTGGTGGACGGTCGCCTCTACGTGCGGACCGATGGTCACCTCATGTGTCTGGGCAAACCGTGAGGTGAAGCTTGGGCAGTGGGTTGTGATTCGTGGCTTGTTCGTCCAACCCCATCGCTCCCGCTCCGATGCTCGTCACCACCGTTGTCACGTCAATTTGCCCAACGCTCACAACACTCACCGCCGGTGAGACTACCGTCCTACCTCCGTCCGGTGTCATTGGCCTGGGCATCTACTTTCCTCATCTCCTGCCACAACGCCTGCGGGGTCGCCCCCTCGTTGCGGAGCAATTCCTTCGCCTCGGCGAAATTCCCCTTACTCACCTGCAACTCCGCCAACCCCAGGTTAATCACCGCCTGCACCACCTCCGCCTTGGCATCGGTCATCTGGAACTTCACCGCCAATCGATCGTAGGTTTGCGCCGCCAGGGCTATGCTCCTGGGGTCATTGTAGCGTCTGGACCAGGCCGTGTAGTCCAACCCGGCCTGCGCTCTGATCTTCAGGCTGCCATAGCTTTCGCTGAACGGCGCCGCTGCCGGTTCGGCGTTGCCGCTGGGTATATTGGCCTGAGGCACGATGGTCGCCTGTTGCTCCGACGACAGACTGGATAGGAAGGCCATATTGGCCGCAAACAACCCGGACGCTGCATCGGCTTGCCCGGCTAGAAACGTCAGTGCCGCCGCCCGCTGGCGCAACACCAGGGTCAGGCCAATATCATCCACCGTCAATGCCAACGCCCCAGACCCGCCAAGGCTGCGCCCGTGCAGCCTGGACCGTGCCTCTTCCAGAGCGATGGACTGGCGATAATGAACCATGGCTTCCTCACCCTTGTCGTTCTCGGCCTCGATAACCGCCAGATAGGCCTCGATCCTGCTGTCCGCCGCATCAAGCAGGTGGGCATTGGCCAGCGCCTGACGCGCGGCCCGGTATTTCGTTTTCTGGATGTTCTGGCGGGCATATACCAGCCAGGGAGCAGCGGTAGTCTGCACCAGGTTCAGACTCGCCGACTGGGCCTGGACATACTCATCCTCTGGCCCCACGTCATGCAATACGCCTACCAATCGCTGCCAGGCGTCGCGGGACTTGGGATCCAGCTTCACCGCCTGAGCGAAAGCGTCCTTGGCCTCCTTACCATGCCCCGCTGCAAGCTCGATCTGGCCCTGGTAACAAAACCCCTGGGCCGTTCCCGCCGTCAGTTGCACTGCCTTGGCCATGTCGTCGGCGGCCATCCGGCGAAATTCACCAGCCTCCTTCTCCAACGCCGCCGCCTTAGCCAGATCCGCGGCCGACGGGCTTATCGTGGTGATCGTATACGTGCCATCGACCGCATGCGGCCCTTCGATAGTCTTGATCCGACGCAGCCCAAAGGCCTCGGCCATATTATCCCGGGCCATACCTTCCAGCGTCTGGGCCATTACGCACAACAGTTCGGGATCATCGCCCTTTATAGCCAAAGCCTTCTCCACTACCGGACGGGCCTCCCGGTATTTCTCCCGCCAGTTCAGAATGGCCCCCTTGACCCTCAGCGCCTTCAGTTGCCCACCCTCCAGCGTCAGGGCCGCATCGGCCATCCGCTCCGCCCGGTCTACTTCCCGCCCCGCCCGCTGCGGGGGCAGCGCCACCAGCATTTGACCGGCAACTCCTGTTGGGATGACGCTCTGCGACGTGTAGCGATAATAGACCCGCCATGTACCCGGCTCGACCTGCTCGAATGGAACGTTCGCCTCGCTGAACAGAAAATCAGCGAAATCGGCTGAGCGAGCGGCATTCTTCGGATCGGCCTGGAGAGCCTCATCCAGCACCCGTAGATGGTCCTGGTAGCTCTCGTCGTAACGCAGGCGATGCGCGTTTACCGCCTGTGCCAGGCGCAAACTCGTTTCCGCCAACCCGGCCGCATCCTGCCCGGCGCGCGTCGCTTGTTCCAGAATCGCCGCCACCGCCTCGGCGTCTTCCTTGCCCGCCTTGGACTGGACCAGACGCTGCTCCACTTGCTGTCGGGCAACGTCCATGCCCGTGGTTCCGAGTTTTTCGGCCATGACCAGATCGCTCCGGGCCCGATCGGCATCCGCCAGGCCGGCTGCCGCCTGGGCCCGCCCAAGATACCCGGCCGCCAACGCAGGCTGATCGCTCAGTACGCGCGTGTAATCCTTCCGGCTCGAAACATAGTCGCCCGTCGCCAGTTCTGCGTCAGCACGCAATACAAGCAGGGCATCATCTTCCGGACTGGCCGCCAAAAGCGATTCCAGATCCTTCAACGCCGTCGCGAATTGCTTGCCCTGCATCTTGGCCTTGACGCGATCCAGAAGTTGTCCGCCCAACTCCGCCGGAGTTGCTGCGCGGCGACGTTTGGCGAACATCGCGCCCGCCTTCACAAAATCCACCGCCGCTATGTCTTTGCTGGTCAATGCCTTGCCGCTCTTGTAGTCATAGGGATGAGCGCCGTGTTCCGCGGCCCAGTAACTCTGTGACATGCTCATAAGCAGTTGGCGATAGTCCACATCCGTCTTGACTGGAAGAGCCACGCCCGGCGGCCCGTTCACGATGTAATTGGCTGCCTTGCCGGGATCGCCGCCCAACCGATACGCCGTCCCCAGCCACATCTTGGTTTCCCAATCATCCCGCATTCGCAGCGACCGTTCCAACTCTTTGATAGCCGGCGCAAACTGTTCAGCTAACGCCAGAGCCACCCCGTGGGCACTGCGATACTCGACATTGTCCTCGTCCGCGTCAACCGCTTTCCCAAAGGCAACCGCGGCATCCGCGCACTTGCCGTCCAACAGGGCATCCAATCCGGCCAGGTACGCCGCCGAACCCTGCCCGCCAGAGCCGTCGCCCGCCGCGCTTGGCCCCCCCCACGGCGCGACCGCCCCGACTGCCAGCAAGACGCCGCCAAGAAGGCAGAAAATTCTTACATGAAAACGAAGCGAATATTGCGCTGTCCCAGTCATACGCCGTCCTCGTAATCCCCCGCGACTCGTGGATATCCGTTACCAAGCCATCTCACGGTCATTATTGTTGTACAACGGACACAACCGATCAAGATACCCCTGCCCAAAACTGCGCGTATTCCTACTCATTCCCCCGGCCTGGACGCCGGCGGCACGTCAAAGCCACGCTCCCACCCAACCACACGCTGCATATATAGTACGACGCCAGACGCCGCCGCCAAGGCTAATCCCCAGACATGGAAACCACCGCATCCGTGCGCCCCGCGACACTCAGCGAACACTGTTGCGGCGGTATATCATTGATGATCTTCTGCAACTCGGCGATGTCTTTCACGGAGCGGCCGGCGACGGCGGTAATAACATCGCCCTGCGCCACATGCTCCTTCACAAATGGACTGGACGCGCTTATGCCCAGCACCATCAACCCGCCCGCCGGCTTGGAAGCTCTTTTTTCCCAGTTCGCCGGAATCGGCCCCAAAAGCAGGCCCCGCCAGTGGAACCGGCAATTCTCCCGCGTCACGCCCGCCACGGCGCACTGCCGCTTGCCAAGCGTCACCGCCACCAGCGCCGCCTTGCCGCCGCGGTACACGCTTAACTTCGCCGCTTTGCCGCATGATGATGCGCCGATCATGCGCACGAATTGATCGCCATCACGCACGACCTCGCCATTGACGGCGACAATCATATCCCCGGCCTTCAGCATGCCCGCCGCCGGCGAATCCGCCTCCACGTCCTCCACGCACACCCCGACCTCATCCTTCATGCCCGCGGCCTCCCGCTGACAAGCCGTGGCCGTAATGGCCATGACCCCCAGGTAGCCATAGCTGATCTCACAACCTTCCTGCAAATTATGCACCACCCCCATCATCGCTTCGGTGACCGTCAGCGCAAAGCCGATGCCATTGGCCTTGCGATCGGGAAGAATGACGGCGGTATTGATGCCTATCACTTCACCGCCCAGGTCAAACAGTGGGCCGCCGGAGTTGCCGGGATTGATCTGAGCGGTGGTCTGGATCATGTTCAGATAAAGGCGGTTCTCTTTCCTGGCAAGTTTGGACAGCGATCGATCCAACGCGCTGACAATGCCAACGCTCATGCATGATCCGCCATCGGCCGCCAGACCGTAGGGGTTGCCCATGGCAATCGCCCATTGGCCACGCTGAACGCTGTTGTAAGGAGCGAAACGCACCGTCGGCAGATCTACCGGAACCTTCAGCACGGCCAGGTCGCAGCGCGGATCGGACCCGATGACCACCGCGGGGTACACCCGGCGATCGTCGGTAGTGATCCAGATGCTCTGGGCCTCGGCGATCACATGCTCATTGGTCAGGATATAGCCGTCCGGGGCGAACGCGAATCCGGCGCCAACCACCCGGGTCGTACGATCCAGCACCTTCTGCAACTTATCACTGTTGAGTTCCCCCGCCCGCATGGCCTGAGCCCCGTCTTCCACCCGCATCGAGGCGGAAATGGCGACAACCGCCGGGGCGACCTTGCGGCTGATGTTCTGGAACTTATCCTGCAAGCCTTTCAACCCAAGCGTATCTAATGCGGCCGGGCCATCCGCAACCGCCCCCGCATCATCGCCATAGGCCCGTGAAGACCACGCTCCATGGCCCCCCTGGCCACCGGTTGCGGCAACCATCAGGCACATCGTCAGCGCAGCCGTGCCGCCGATCTTAAGCACTCGCCCATTACCCATCGTCGTCCCGAGTATCTGAAGTCGCCCACAACAATGCGCACGCCACGCGACGCGCGCCACCAGAGGCAGGCGCATCTCAGACAGCGGGGAACTGTTGCCCTCGATCTGCTGGCCGCCGTGCCTGTCTCACGCTTCAGTACGCACAGGCAAGCACGGCGGTTCGCTCCTCTAATCTCGCATGGCTCGATGCCGTTGGTACTGCCGAGCATTCACACCGCCGGCACATCGGCAACCTCGTCCTCCGGCGATGGCTTGTCCTGCGATTGCTTGGCACCGATCAGGCCCTTGCTCGACAAAACCGCCTGGCGAATTTCCTCGGCCATGTCCTTGTTCTCGAAAAGAAACTGTTTGGCGTTTTCCCGGCCCTGGCCCAGGCGTGTGGTCTTATAATTGTACCAGGCGCCGCTCTTCTCGACGATGTTCCCCAGTGCGGCCAGGTCCAGCAGATCGCCTTCGTAGCTGATGCCGCGGTCGAACATGATGTCAAACTCGGCGTCGCGGAAGGGCGGCGCGATCTTATTCTTCACCACGCGGGCGCGGGTGCGGTTGCCCACTGATACCTCGCCTTCTTTGATGGTTCCTGTACGGCGCACATCGATACGGATCGACGCATAGAACTTCAACGCCCTCCCGCCGGTCGTCGTCTCGGGGTTGCCGAACATCACGCCGATTTTCTCACGAATCTGGTTGATGAATACTACCGTGGTCTTGCTCTTGGAGATGGCCCCGGTGAGTTTGCGCAGAGCCTGGCTCATCAGCCGGGCATGCAACCCCACGTGCGAGTCGCCCATCTCTCCTTCAATCTCGGCCCGTGGAATCAGTGCCGCCACCGAATCGATGACGATAACGTCCACCGCGTTGGAGCGGACCAGCAGTTCGCATATTTCCAAACCCTGTTCTCCGGTATCAGGCTGCGACACCAGCAGGTCTTCCAGCGTGACGCCCAGGCGCTTGGCCCAGGACGGATCCAACGCATGCTCGGCGTCGATGAAGGCGGCGGTCCCGCCCATCTTCTGGGCGCTGGCGATGATGTGCAGCGCCAAAGTCGTCTTGCCGCTGGATTCCGGGCCGAATACTTCGATCACCCTGCCGCGCGGAACGCCGCTGCCGCCCAGGGCTATGTCCAGGCTCAGGCTTCCCGTAGGTATGCCGTCAATCGGCTTGAGTTCGCCATCCAACTTCATGACGGCTCCTTTGCCGAACTGCTTCTCGATCTGCTGCACTGCCCTTCCCAATGCTGATTCACGCGCCCCTTCGCGCCCCGGATCGCGGGGTAGAGTGAGTTGAACCTGGGCCTGGGATTTTCCGACTGCCTGGTCGCGCAGATCCTTCTTGGAATCCGCCTTCTCAGCAAACTTCGCCATGGTGAGCTCCTTCTTATCGCCGGGTATCTTGGTCAGCCGGCATTGTGGATTGACGCAATCATTGCAAAAGCGTCCATCCACTATTCGATGACTTGGGTGCGATCCCGAGCAACCTGCTCGAATCGCGACTGAACTCGACGGAAGTCATCAAACCGTCCCTGTTCAGTGTTTGTATGGGCAATATATCGGCTCCTCCACCCTCAATGCAAGACCAAAATCACAAAATTTTTAGCTTTTTGTTAGGGAACCTGTTCCCGCCGCCACAAATCGCGCCACCGGCCTGTAGACCGGAGACTTGGCCCCCAGGTCGCTCTCCATCAGCACAAAAGAATCCGCGATAAACGCCGGCCCGGGAAAACAGTCCACGGGTATACCCAGCGCCAACGCGCGAGGACCGGATATCTGGCGGCCCACCCGGCTGCGCCCCAGGGTAATATGTGGCTGGTACGGTCGTCTCTCGCGGGGAAAACCCATGATGGCACACGACTCTTCCACCGCCGCCGACAGTTGCCGCAGCACCGCGACCTCGCCACCCAACCCGATGGCGATCACCCGCACCGGGCCGTGTGGCGGAAAACACAAGGCCCGATCCGCCCAAACCCGCGCCGGAACCACCGCCACCGTCTTCAAACCCGCCGCCAGTTCCGCCACACGCCCATCATCCACCTCGCCCAGAAACTTCAGCGTGACGTGCAGATTCTCGTGGGAAACCCAGCCTATGGCCTGCTCCATGGTTCCCCGCCCGATCTTCCGGCCCAGGTTGGCCAAATGATCCCTTACCTCCACCGGCAGCGGAATGGCGAGAAACAACCGCATGTTGTTGGGCTCAAAAGTTCATCGCCCGCTGGAAGGCGCTCAACCGCTGGTCAATCTGCCGCCGATCGGTCTTCTGCAGGCCGGCCAGCGAGAAATCGGCGATGGTATGGCTGGCGACGATCGTGCCCAACGCCAAGGCCTTGCGCAGCCCCGCAGGCGTGAATTGTCCTTGCGTCGCCAGATACCCCATCATTCCGCCGGCGAAACTGTCGCCGGCCCCGGTGGGATCGACCACCTGCTCGGCCGGGAACGCCGGCAGCACGAACAAATCGTCCTTGCTCACCAGCAGGCAGCCATGCTCCCCCTTCTTGATGACCACGAACTTCGGGCCCATTTCCAGCACCTGCTTGCCGGCGGCGATCAAATTGCGCTGCCCGGTCAACAACCGGGCCTCGGCGTCGTTGAGCACCAGGCCATGAATCATCTTCAGTAGTTTGGCCAGTTCGCCGCGCTCGTTGTTGATCCACAGGTTCATGGTATCGGCCACGATGAGCGCGGCATTTTTGAGCCGGCCGGCGGTCTCCTGCTGAAGACGCGGATGGGTATTGGCCAGGAAGACGTAATTGCTGTCCAGGAAACGCTCGGGAATCTTCGCCGCCCGCTCCGCCAGCACGTTGAGGTCCACCTTGAGCGTGACCGCTTCGTTCATATCCTGCAGATATGATCCGTGCCAGCGGAAGGTCTTGGAACCCTTGCGCCGCTCCACGCCTTCCAGATCGACATCTCGGCCTTGGAACAGGTCGAACATGCCCGCGGCGCAATCATCGCCCACGACTCCCACCAATCGCACCGGGCAGAAGAACGAGGCGGCGTACGCAAAGTAAATCGACGAACCGCCCAGCACGTCTTGACGCTTGCCGAACGGAGTTTCCACGGTATCTATGCCGATCGAACCGGTTACCAAAAGAGACATGGATGCAACTCTCCCGTGAAAAACACCCAACCTAATGTCGCGACGGCAATTGGCGCACTTTGACCCGGTTGGCCGTCACGGTATACAACCGCCCCGGCGCCAGCCGGCCATAACGCGCAAACAATCTGTCGATGGCATCGTCCTGTTCAACGTCGCCGCCGTCAAGCTGGAGATAGACGATGGTGCGCCCGAACCATAAATCTTCGGCAAACGGCACCGTGGTCATGCGCGCATCGGTGGTGACTATGTCCAACTGGGCGGTGCGCGCCGACTTAAGCACCTCCAGCGTATCAAGATTCGCATCCAGATTCGCCGCCGTCATATCGCGAACATCATGCCCGTGTCGCTTCAGAGCGTCGCTGACCGCCGGAGTCATCGTACCGTGGAGGAGCCATCGCATGGCCGGCATCATACCGCGGCGTGTGCCTGCTGGCGAGTGGCATGTCACGCTTGTGTGTCACGCTTGCGTACGCGGGTGACGGGAGGAGTCCCATTGCAGCTCCAGCAGGCCGAGGTCTGCTCCAGCCAGAGACTCCAGTGGAAGCGCAGGTCGGGTAGGTGGGCCCAGTCGAACGGTTGTTTGCCGGCCATCCTTTGTCCAGTACTATTCCGGCCTCCGGCCTCCTCTGTTATTGTAAGCCTACATGAGTCGATTCTTGATCCCCATCGCCCTGCTGATCTGCTCGAACACCTTCATGACCTTCGCGTGGTACGGCCATCTGAAATTCACTCACGCGAACCTCTGGATCGTCATCCTGGCCAGTTGGGGAATCGCCCTGCTGGAGTATTGCTTCCAGGTCCCCGCCAACCGCTACGGCAGCATGCACGGCGTGTCGGCCGGGTCGCTCAAGGTGATCCAGGAGGTCATCACTCTGGTCGTCTTCGTCATCTTCGCGCGTTACTACCTGGGCGAGAGGCTGGCGTGGAATTATTACGCCGGGTTTCTATGCCTCCTGGCGGGGGTATTTTTTGTGTTCTATTTCAAGCCGGCGGCGTGAGCGCAAAACCAGAAAAAGCACGAGGAAATGACACAGCGACAAACGCCATCTTAAATCCCAATGCCATCCCCGGCGCTTATGACCTGTGAGATCATTGCGTCTTAAGACATCCGGGCGTGGATTCATCGACAGGCCACCAGGCACCATTGATATGGCTGGTATTGGGAATGGATGCGCCCAGCCAGGTGGCGCAGACCGTCGCCGCGTGACGCGCCTGCTGCGGCGAATCAAAAATCTGCTCTATGCTTTTGTGATTACGCGGGTTGCGCCAGGCGCTGAGAAAATTGCCCACCGTGTAAATCTGCAACACCTGCTGCAAGATCATGGCGATCTCGGGGCGCATCACCTGCCCCAGAGGCAGATCAAGTATCGGATTGTTGGCCATTATGGACTTCCTTGTCGGCGGATAACCTACTATTTTCATCGGCAAAATTCCAGCATTTGCAATGACAAAAATTATCGATATTTCGCCGCCATCTTTGTGTGAGCCCGCGGCCCTGAAACGCAAAAACCACAACCAGGCGCCATACGGCATTCCTTGCCCGGCTCAAATGAACCTCGCATGTTGTTATTGCGTCTCCTATATCTGTAGCCGCCTTCATCTTGACAGGCCGATGGCGGGGTTCTACTGTCACAGTTCCATCGGCATAAGCGGCGCGTGATCAATGGTAAGTGGCCGGCAACGGCCGGCGACAGGCTGACGCCGCGGCACTGTGCATAAATTTCTGCAAGAAAGGTTCCCAGCGGTGAAGACTCTGGATGGCAATTCCGTGGTATTCGGGCTCCAATGGGGCGACGAAGGCAAAGGCAAGATCGTCGACTACATCGCCGAACGCGCCGACATCGTGGTGCGCTACTGCGGTGGCGCCAACGCCGGACATACCGTGCGCATCGGCGGCGACAAATACTCGACCCATTTGCTTCCGGTGGGAGTCTTCCGCCCCGGCATGATGAACCTGATCGGCAACGGCGTGGTCCTGGAACCAGCCAAGCTGTTCGAGGAAATCGACGGCTTCATCGCCCGCGGCGTGTCCATCAGCCCCCAAAACCTCCGCGTCAGTTACAAGACCCACCTGGTGATGCCCTACCATAAACTCGAGGACGGGGCCCGCGAGAACAGTTCCCAAGGCGGCGGCATCGGCACCACCCGCCGGGGAATCGGACCCAGCTACGCCGACAAAATGCAGCGGGCCACGGCCATCCGCGTGGCCGACCTGGTGCGCGAAGACAAGCTTAAACAGCTCATCGCCAAGGTCGTCACGGAACGCAACAAGGTTCTGGCGGCGCTATACGGGCTGCCGCCCTTGGATTGGAACGCCGTTTTCGAGGAGCACCGGGAACACGGCCGGCGCTTGAAGCCCTTTGTTGACGATGTCGGCCACCTGCTTATCGCCGCGCACGCTGCTGGCAAACGCATCGTCTTTGAAGGCGCCCACGCCGCCCTGCTGGATGTCGATCACGGCACCTACCCCTACGTCACCAGCAGTAGTTGCTCGGCCCTGGGGCTGTTCACCGGCGCCGGCGTTCCGCCGCGGCTGGTGAGCAACTACATCGGCATCATGAAGGCCTACAGCACCCGCGTCGGCGGCGGCCCCTTCCCCACCGAACAGGACAACGAAATCGGCAGCTACATACGCGAGCGCGGCAACGAGTACGGCACGACTACCCGCCGCCCCCGCCGTTGCGGATGGTTCGACGCCGTCGCTGTCAAATACTCTGCGGACCTCTGCGGCGCCACGGAAATCACCCTGACGCTTCTTGACGTCCTGGGCGGCCTGAAAGACCTGCGCGTCTGCACCGCTTACAAGCATAACGGAGCCATCCTGGATTATTTCCGGGCCGATATGGACGTGTTGGCCGAAGTCGAGCCAGTCTACGAAACCCTGCCCGGCTGGGAGGACGAGATCAGCGGGGCCAAGAGCTTCAACGATCTGCCGCTGCAAGCGCGGAAGTACGTCGAGCGTCTGGAAGCCATCATTGGCGTGAAGATCAGCATGGTAAGCGTGGGAGCGGAAAGATCGCAGACCCTGATGCGCTAGAACGCCGATCGGGGATCGCATGGCGCTGTCCGCCCCGAGCTTTATTGCACTTCGCGCTCGGCGGATTCTTCCTTCTGTTGCCGCGCCTCCATTATGCTGCACAGATCCTCGCCGCAGGCCACCGGAGGCATGCCGCTGGCGGCTGGCGTCTGCGGACATCCATCGGCGCGCACCGGAAGGCCGAAGCCGCTGCGCAGGGTGCGGCGATGGGCGAGAATCTCGTTCATCTCCTGTTTGCTGCCCACCACCGGCGGCTCATTGGCAATCGCATCGTTGAGCATCGCCCACGAAACCTCCGAGGCAATCACGCTGTCGCGGGCGGCCGGCAGACCCAGGTTCTTTCCGGCGTCCAACGAACGGGCGAACAGGTCGCACATCACGTCCAGTTTCTTGTCGTTGAAATCGCCGGTTTTCACCGCCGTGTGATTGACGCCATGACACTCGATCCTGGCCTGCTGGAAATTGTGGCTCATGCGACAGATCCCTTTGGTGCCTATTACATCCACGTAGCAGTTGTGGGTTTTATCCTTGGCAAGGTGCCCGTAAACAAAGCCCTGGGTAATATCGAAAACCACGCCGTTGCGAAATTTTCCATGCACCTGCACCCACCACGGATCCTTGTAGGACCACATGCGAATGCCCTGGGCGTGCCATTTCTCGTATTCGCTCTTAGCATACCAGCGGGCCACATCGACATAGTGCATGCCACAGTCGTGAAACGCCGGACCTTCGGGGTCGTGACCTTCGCCGGGCATGTGGCCCGGCGTCATGTGGCACACGCGAATGATCGCCAGCTTGCCGATCTCGCCCTCGGCGATGAACGCTTGCATCTCCTTGTGATACCAGGCATTACGATTAAACAAATTTACCGCAACCAGGCGGTCGCTGGTCTCGATCTTCTTGACAAGCTGCCACTCCGTCTTGCTGTCGGCCGCCAATGGCTTTTCGGCAATGACATGCTTCTTGGCGGCCAGGGCCCGGCCAATAAGTTCCGGTCGCGCATCGGCCAGCGTGAAAAGGCCTACTACTTCCAGCGATGAATCGGTAAACATCGCATCTGGATTGGCGACGATCGCGGCGTTGGCAACGGTTTTGGCCGCCAGATCCCGCGTCGGCCCGTGAGTATCACAGATCATGGCAATGTCCCATTTGCCCGACTGCTGCATGACCGACACAAATCCCCGTCCCATACGACCAAAACCAATAATGCCGATGCGATGCCGCTGCTTCATAATAATCTCAAAGTCGATTAAGCCACGATCAAAACGAGTTTTTCTATCATTCTGTAATTATCATACCGATTCTGATGCATTCTGTTCAAGGAGCAACCGGCGGCGGCGAAGAACACCCGGTTAGGCACGCCTCCCAAGGCGTGCACTCAGCCACCAGGGCCAACGGCTATAGAGGGAGTAGATTTCGCCATCGCCAAATCCTAGACATGCAATTGAATTTGTAACGCGATTTCGTATTGTAGATTCAGGCATCGTTGATGATTCCCCCGACCCCTCCATAGAAAGGTTCACATGAAGTTCCTCAATCTCCTGGCATTGCCTCTCTTCGCCTTACTAACCGCTTTTTTTATTGGCTCCAATGGCGTGCACGCCGATAATCGCGCGGCCGATGGACCCGCCACCCAGCCGGCCCCAATCACATGGACAGGCACCTTCGTCTGGAGCAACGATAAGAAGGCGACATCTCACACCCTCACCACGGTGGTTACTCCCGCCGGAGATAACCAGTGGAACGCCATCTACAACTTCAAGTGGTCGGGTAAAGACCAGGCCTTTAACGGCCAGATTGTCCTTGACCCCAAGACCAACCAGATGACCGGAACCGCCGCCATGCCTCAGACCAAACGCACCTTCGCGTTCAAGGGAACACTCAAGGATGGCGTGGTCACCTTCGCCGATACCGAGACCACCGGCGGCAAGAGCAGCGTCCAGGGCACCGGCACGCTCAATACGGACTTGCCCGCCGCCAAAAATTGAGGTCGCCAGAGACCTATTTATTCTGTGCCCGCTGGGACTTGCCCTCTGGCCACTGCGGATGTTAAGCCACAGGGCACACCGAAAACACAGAGGAATGATTTATGCGCTGGTCCATGTTGCTTAACTCCCTCTCTGTGGCCTGCGGCGAGGAACTTCAATTAGGCCCCGACAAAAATGGCCGACAGGCCAGAGTAACCATGCGCCTCGTCGATGGCGATCTCCTGGTCGAGGCTCTGGCATCCGCGCCAGCTGTGGGCAGCGCCCCCGTCTACCCCGAATGGCATTTCCGCCGTCATCTGGTGGTGCATCTCAATCCCGGGCACGATCACGCCCTACGCTGGACATACGGCGTGGACGATGAAGGGAAAGTCCACGGGGTTTGGGAATTCGCCATGGCCGGCGAGGAGCCCGGCGACGAACCGAAAGCGGCCATGCCGCCCGGCCCCCATGGCGCCGGCCACTTCAATCGCCTGGCCGACGGCTCCTTCCGCATCACCCTGCGCCTCCCGGCCAGCGCCATCTGGCCCTCCGGGCAAAATATCGTCGGACTGGCCGTAAAGATTGGATTTCAGGAACCGTATATCCCGCCGCCACTCTGCTGGCCGCCGGCAGCCAGTTCCAACAACCCTTTCGACTTTGGAGATCTCCACCAGCGCCCGAGCCCAATCGTGATCGACCAGATCGAGATCCCGACCCCGGCATGGGATGAGCCTACACTGCTTCGCCTGCGCGGTCGTTGCCCCGCTTCGTCCTCATGCAGCGTGCAGACAACCGTTACTCTTGGCACCCAAACCGCCGCTCAACCAGCCAGCGTCCTGGCTGGCATTGACGGCCAGTCTCTCGACACCGTTATCCCCGTAGTTTTTCCCCACCGCGGCAAGTGGTCCAATGACGTTCGCCTCACCGGACGACTGGCTCTGCGTCTGGTCGATCCCGCCGGCGCCACCCTCTGGGCCGCCGAGTATCCCTTCGGCTTCGACGCCGGCATAATCGTCCGCGAACGCTACGGCGCCGCCGGCCAACCGCCAACCACGCGGCCCCAGCCTTCCGACGCCTGCTTCGTTGAAAAATTCCGCCGCTATGTCCTTGACCGTCTTCCCGACTACCAGCCGACCACCACGCAGGAAGGCGCTGCCAGCGATTTCTTCCTCCGCGATCCAACCGGCGACGCGCACTTGAACCTGGCCGACCCGCACTGGCCGGAACAGGCGGTCGCCATGCTCGCCCAACGTTTTCCGCGCTGGGACGATTGTCTCTGCGCTGCGGCTCTGTGGATGTATCATCCGGCCATCACGCGTCATTCCAGCGCTTGGAGTCACGTGTCAGGAAGCGCCACCTGGCGCACCATAGCGCGATTGGGAGGCTGCTTCTGCGGCGATACCGCCCGCCTCGGCGCCATGCTCGCCGACTTGATCGGCGCCAAGTTCGGCGTGCCCCTCCGCGGCCTGTCCATGGGCATGCGCGGGCACCTGGCAACCCTGGTCGAATCCCCTGTCGGACAGGTGGTCATCGACGGTATGATCGGCCTGTATTTTCACAAACTCGACAACACCGCCCTGGCCTCCCTCGGCGACATGCGCACGGACGCGGTAATCACCGACCGCATGTGGTACTGTCCGCGCGCCCACGGCCACGAGTTCTTCCACGGAGTCTACGATCAGATTATACGCACACCTGATCACGGCCGCCTCGTCTGGCCCGATCGCATGGACGCCTAGGAATCACCACCAACGCGACATCCATCTTTTGCCTGATCTCCCAGCCAGCCCAGACGGGTAACGTAAGCGATGTGCCATTGATTTTGGCATCGTGCCTACAACTACCGCGCTCTTACGGTGTATGAAGAGGGGCTGCCTCACCAGTCAACATGCGAAGCAAAGTCCGCACCAGGAGCTTGACATGAACATCATCCGTGATATTCGCGGCGCGTGGATCGCGCCGGCATTCGTCGTCTCCATGCTGGCAGGCGCCGCCAGAGGCCAGACCTGCAACGCCATCAAGGTCCAGCCCGACAAAGCCCCCGATGCCAGCACGCTCAAGACCATCGTGGACAGCGTCACCCGCGACTGTAAAACCAACGACCAGAAGGCTATAGCCATCTACAACTACTGCATGTTGACCCATTACCACCTGAAATACCCCAACGAGCCCGGTGGCATTGGCACCTTGAAGGAAATACACAATTACGGGTGGTCCCTGTGCGGCGGTCTGCACACTATCGAATCGGCGCTATGGATTGCCCAAGGCTGGGAACACCGTTATGTCAGCTGGAACGGCCACACTACCGCCGAAGCCAAATACGACGGCAAGTGGCACTATCTCGACATCTTCCTCAAGTTTTATGCCTGGGAGCCGGACGGCAAAGGCAGCAAGACCATTGCCTCCGAAGACGACCTTGCCAATCAATCCGATGTCCTGATCAAAAACGCGTTCACGTTGGACGGTCCCCGCAAGGTGGTATACGCCAACGATAACGTGTGCAAAATGCAGGGAGGCAAGGCCAACTGGATGGCCCCAGAGTTCCTGGCTTGCGGCGACACGATCAACGATGTTATCGAGGGCATCAAAACCCACAAAGTCAGCGGCCCGGCGCCCGGCTGGATGACCATCAATCACGACAGCCCTAATTATTCAACCGACGTCAGCCTCTCACCCGGCCAGGCCCTCACCAACACCTGGGACCCCGTCGCCAATGCCTTCTATTGGAACGGTGGCAAGTCGTCCCCCGCACACACATGTCCCGGCCACAAGGACACACGCAACGATCCCGGATACGGGCTGGTCCTCGAACCCTACATCAAGAGCAAACCCGCACGCAGTTATGGAACCGGCTTCATTAATTTCACTCCTGATTTCTCCAACCCCAACCTCGTCAAGGCCTTCACCACCGTCGACAATGTGAAATACCATGATAGGGCCCTGGTCCCAGCCGTTCCCGGCCAACCCGCCATCATTACCATAAAGCTCGCCTCGCCATATATCATGACCAAGGCTTCCGGCGCCGCGACCGGCGCTGACTCCATCGAGGTTTCCAATGACGGAGGCAAGACTTTCGCCGCCGCCGACCTGGCCGACTTTGACGCGGCGGTGAGAGACAAACTGGAAGCGATCGTAAGAATCACCATCAAGGATAAACTCACCGCCTTCACTCTCAACGTTATTGTTCAAAATAATCCCGGCTCGCTTCCCTACCTTTCGCCCGGCAAGAACATCGTCACTATCTCCGTGGCCGATCCCAAGGCCCTCGGCGACAACACCCTGGTCGTCACCTACGCCTATAAGCTGGGTTCCAGAAGCAAGTCTTTGGATCAGCTTTGCAGCAATGGCACAGCCATCGCCCAGCAGCAGTCGGCAACCTGGTCTGATACCGTCACCTATGTACAGAAAACATTTAAGGCTCAGGACCTTGCTTCGGCCAAGTTCGAAATAGACTGCCCCACGCCCAAAGACCAGTTCCCCGTCTATCCGCGGATGCTATTTTTGCGACGGGAAGTGATTGATCCCACCGGCAAACCATTGCCGTTGCCCGACGGCGCCCTGGAGGCCAAACCCGCCGGCATTGATGAATTGGCGACGTTGCCCAACCCGTTCTTGATCGGCACCGACCTGCTTGATGACGACAAGGCGGCGCTCAAGTAAAGCCCAACTGACAAACCGTTATTTCCGCCAGTCTCAACCCACCGCAGTGAATAGTCCGTGTCCTTGCCGACGTCTGGGCGGAGTGTCCATAAATCAAAATGGCGGCGGCTCGCCCTTCTTCCACCAATCGGCATCGGCCGATGCCTGATCCTCAGCCTCTTCCCGCGTCGTATTTCCGCCGTTGCCGGATTCCTCGCGCGGTCGGCGCACCACCGCGGCCAGCGATATGGCCAGCAGAGGCGATATCGCTTTCAGAACCGCGGCGTCAGCATCAGTGAAGCCTTTTGCGGCGTCGCGAAACATAACCAGCACGGCCAGTGTCTCGCCCAGGTAAGTGCAGTTGATGGCCATAACGTCCTGATCGGACAGATAGTCCATCTCTTCATCCGTCAGCAGTTCCTTGGACCCGTCTTCTGATACCCGAATGAAGCCTTCGCGATCCGCCAGGCGGACTACTCCCTGCTCCATCGCGTCGATCAGAGCCTTCTGACCGGGAATCCTATACTTCATGTACGCCCCAAGTTGAAACCGCCGCTCCTTCCCCGCCAGCCACATGGCCATGTTGCAATGGCCGCATTGACGCATCAAATAGTCCATGGCCCGGCACAGCAACTGTTCCAGGCCGTTGGCCCCATCCACGAAGTTCTTGAAACCCTCCTGAGTGCGGACTTGATACAGTTGCCGGGACAACTCGCCATACGCGCCTATCAGGTCATGGCACAGCAAGTCGACTTTCCTGGTGACTACTTTGCGGGCGGTATTGATTTGGCGCACGGTATGGCGCAGTTTGCCGATGCGTTGTTCGTGACGGGCCGTCTGAGCCTGGCGTTTGAATATCTGTGCCACTCGATCCGTCAACTCATCCATGCTGAACGGCTTGAGCAGGAAATCCACCGCTCCCTGCCGCAGCGAGGTGATCGCGCCTTCGATACTTGGTGAACCGGTGATCACAATGGCATTGGCGTGCGGATGATGGCGTTGCAACAGCGGCAGCAGCGTGACGCCATCGCCATCGGGAAGGTGAACGTCGGCCACCAGTATATCCACGGCTTGCGTTTCCAGTACGAGCCGGGCCTCGGCCAAACTCCGCGCCGAAAACATGCGGCAACTCGCCTGGCGGGTCAGGACGTCACTGATGAGTTCAACGATCTCCGCCTCGTCATCAACCACCAGCACGTGCGGACGGATGGCGGTGGGGGAAACATTGCTCCAGGCGATATCAACCATAATCAGTTACCTCATTGGGCCGGCCGCCGCCGGCAACAGTATGATGCAGCGCGTACCCTCGCCCCGACGACTCTCCAGGCGGATCGAACCGCCGCTGGACTCTATCCAGCGCAGAGCCTTGGCCAGCCCCATGCCCCGGCGGCGACCGGCCGGCTTGCTGCTGAAAAACGGATCGAAGGCCCGCTTGAGAGTCGTTTCGTCCATGCCGCAACCGTTGTCGGTCACACTCAGCACCACACGCCCGCCGTGGGCGTCGTAAGCGGCACTTATCGTTATGCGGCCCTTGACCGCAGCGACAGCCTGCAACGCATTGCTGATGACTTCGTTCAGCGCCGCCGTTATCTGTCCGGCATCAACCAGCACCGGCGGGACATCCTCGACCGTCACCTCGAACCTTCGGTCCGCCGACAACCCGGCATCCTGAAGAGTCTGGGCGACAAGACGCCCTACCACGCACGCCCGGGCCTGGGGCGGGTTCGGACGAGCGAAGTCCATCAGTTCGCTGATGATCTGGCTCAGGCGATGGCTCTGTTCATAAATCAACATCGCGGCGTGCTTGAATTTTGGCTCGGTCAATTGGCCCGCCAGTAATTGCGAACGGCCGCTGATCACCGCCAGCGGATTATTCATTTCATGGGCCGCGCCAGCGGCCATCTCGCCCACCGTGACGATCGTCCGGGTGCGCTGGAGCTGGTCCATGGCATCATGCAGACGGCGGTTGGCTTCGGCTAAATGCTCCGCCAGAAGGCGCGATTCTTCGCGTATCTGTGCCGTTCGCAGCGACTTCGTCCAACCCGCCGACAAAGAAGACAATGCCGACGCCTGAGAGTCCAGCCGCTCCGCTTCTCTGGCTGCCGCACCCCACATGACGCCGCCAATACATCTTCCCTGGGACCCCAGACATATCCAGTAGCGGCGGTCGCCATCGAGCCGCGGAGAGACGGCGGACATGATCCATTCCAGTTCGGCGCCCGCCGTCAAGACCAGCCCCTTGTCGCCCGCGGGCAGGGACGGCAACGATGGACATGGTACAACCGCCTGGACAATGCCATCGCCATGGCCATCCACCAGCAGAACTTCGGCAACACCGCGCCCGGGCATGGCGCTGAAGGCGCCGGCGGAGGATGCTCCCAACGCCTGCACCGCGCTGCGGGCGACCGACTGAAGCACAAGCCGGCATGAGGCATCAGCCGACAGTTCCGCCAGCGCCCCCACTGGCTGACATGGGGTCTGGCGAGCAGCGCCAGCGGTAACGCCGGCGACGCTCAACGCGCCCGCCCGCCGCTCCATGTGCTCGCCAAGGCGCTGCCGAACCCAATGTAACGCCGCCTCGTCTAGGCCCGCCTCCTGATCAATGGCATTGGCGCCGGCGCTGGAGCCGTAGTTGCCGCTGTATCCGATTTGCCGCTCCCGCGCCAACATATCAGCGCGAGTAATCAGATTGATCAGAACCGGATTGCACACCGTCGCCGGCAGGGCATCAGGCTGTTGTCCGTGCAGCCAGATGCATTGGCACAGATCCATCGGTAGTTCCCAACGCTCGGCCAAACGCTTGCCCACCACCATGTGATCCACCCCGATGATGCTACGTTCCAGATCGGCTATATCGCCGCGGAGCACATCGGCGGCCTCCACCACCACCGCATAACTCTTGGGCAGCATCGCATCCAGTGCCGCTTTCCCTATATCGTGAAGCAGACCGCCGGCAAATGCCTTGGCGGGATCACAGTTTTTTTGCACACGGCTATCCAGGCGCAGGGCCAGTAGTTCGGCACCGCAGGCCACCGCCAGCGAGTGTTTCCAGAACTCAGGGCGATTGAATTTGCCGGCGATTGGCGCTGCCGTTCTGTCAACGGTCCGGTTCTCTAAACAATCAAAGACGCATACCGCCACAACCAGAGCGCCGATAGCATCCAAACCCAACAATGCCACCGCTTTGTCCAGAGTGCTCAGATCCGCCACAACCCCCAGATGCGAGCGGTCAAGAAGCCTCAGCACCTGCTCCGCCAGCGCGCTATCCGCCTGAATTAAATTTATAGCGTCCCCACCCGAACCGCCGGCCCCGGAAACTCGCACTGCCACCGCAGGCAGCATCGGCAATGCCTCCATTTGCTGGAGGATCACCTCAACGCGTTTTTCTCGCACTTGGTCCATGGCAATGCCGTCTTCGGCCCGAACACCTGCCACCACACAACGATTACCTCTTCTCTCCTGCCTCCTACTTCTCCAGTAATTGGCCAACCCGCTCAATCAACTTCTCTATGTTGAACGGCTTCTTCACAAACTCATCCGCGCCAGCCTTCATCAGTTCGCTGATTTCGTCCTGGTTGACCACGCCGGAAACAATGATTATCTTGACGTGCTCGAATTCCGGTTTCTGGCGGATCGTCTGGCAGACCACGTTGCCGTTGATGTCGGGAAGCATGTAATCCAGGATGATCAGATCAGGCATGAACTCCTGCGTTATCATGCCCGCGGAGTACCCGGTCGCTGCCGTTCTGACCTCGAACCGGCCATCCCGGTTGAGCACATCGACAAACAGTTCCACGATTTCCGGATCGTCATCCACAACAAGAATCTTGCGCCTACCGCTGTTCAGCGAATCAGCCGGAATACCGCTTTCTTTCATGAACGCGACCAGCGCCTCACGTGTAATCCTGCGAAAACGGCTGCCGGGAACACGGAAACCTTTGAGCCTGCCGCTGTCGAAGCATCTGATGATCGTCTGCTGCGAAATTTTGCAAATATCCGCCGCTTCGCCGGTGGTAAAAACTGTTTTCATAAGACTCCTTGGTTGCGTACATTCTTGACAGGCACGTCTTACTTCGAACCAGTCAACATTCCATTCGTAAAACAGGAAGACATTAAATCAATCGTACATATTACCAAACTTACCTAATTTACCTATTTATACATCGGTAATTTGAAAAAACAAGTTAAATAAGATAGGAAAGAAAAAGTGATTCTGTAGTGATTTAAGGCCGCATGTTGTAGTCAAGACAGCTAACCCCACAACTACCTGTCACCGCGCCAGTCTCTCCCCTTGCCCCACGATTCTCACGGAACCTCGATCTCCGCCAATTCCCCCGCGCCAAACACAATCGTCCCCAGCAAGGCGTGTTCTATAGTGATGCAAGCCTTTGCAATGTCATCTTTTATGCTTTGGGCCATGTAGACAGCGCCGCCCGTGGTTCGCACTATATACTTACTTGGCTGGCGCACCCCCGCCACGGGCTTGATACGTACCGCGACTACCTCACCGCACGCAACATTAGACATACCGAACAGCACCGAGATGATCTTCAGTTTGCCATCGCCAAGTCCGCAATACTCTCCCTCCATGACGTCGCCAGTTTCGGTCAACAATCCCGCCTTCATCACAGACACCTTTCCAACCATATCTGCAGGCATCGGCCGGAAATTGATGCAGTCAATCTCCTCCACGGGCACAGCGACCTCCCGGCCTGACGCCATGCGCAAGCGCAATTCCTTCCTGTCGCCAAATACCGGATCGCCGGGGATGATCGAACCATCGCGCAATACCAGCCCGCGAGTAGCCGGCAATGGCGTCGCTACAAAAAATGGATTAGGCCTCGTGGCAGGTCCTGGCACACCTGATTCCGGCACGTAGAAGAGTTGGGAGTTGCCAACGATATCGGGCGGGAAGTTGGCGCTGCCCCAACTCAAACGACAACCGCCTATCCCGCCGCTTTTCACAAGGTCGATGCGGATGTCGTAACGGCTCCCGGCTATCATGTCCACAATGCCATCGCGGTGATGTACCGCCTGGGTATCCAGAATGATTTTCCCATCGATCCACAGCCGCGCTCCGTTTGCCGCATCCAGGCCAAAGGCCGTTGCTTCGCTGGATCGCGCTTCGATCTGACCCGTCCATGATACGGAATACCCATCAGCCGGCACAGAAGCCGCCGGAGAGCCCATACCCCAGTTGAAATCGACTGCCGCATCCACCCGCGTCACCCGCAGGGAATCGAACTTGGAATCGGCGAAATACTCGCCCTTTAGCCCATGCACCGTCAGGTGTACCTGGTCGAAGAGAGCCATGGCCGGCACGTAGTCCACACGGCTCAGGGCCACCATGCCGATAAGATTTTCGGCCGGAGACAACCACTCCATCCCGGCGACCTGCTCCCATTTTTTGCCATCGCCAGACTGCCAGGCGGCAATACCTTTGGCTGTCTTCGCCAGTTTCAACCAGCAGGGCGTTTTGACTGCACCGCCTTCGATAGTGTGTATGGGCTCGGTATCGTCCGAACGGCTCATACACTTCGTACCATCCGGCGTAACCACCATGGCCACAAAACGGTGGTCCCAGGGAATGCGGCCATGGATCAAAACGCCGGCCATCGACGCCCCAGGTCCGCTCAGCGAGGCTACGCGGACGATGATCTGTCCCTGCTCCGGCAGCGGCTGATAAAGGTAGTGGAACGCTTCCCCACTCTCGCCCAGCCCCCCACCGCCGCATCCGCGCAGTCGGAAACTTCCATCAGCATAATCACTGCATCCGGTAATGGTCCTGGCCCCGACATCCCTGGCCACCCATCCGCCCCGTAACATTCCTCCTGACAAGACCCCCGACATCGGCGGCACGAACTGCGCCAGTTTCACATCCGCCAGCGGAATCCTTACCGTCGGCGCAGCCGCATCGGCACGCACCAAAACCGCATCAGCCGGCTCCTCCAGGTGAACAATCCCTTCAAAGCTCTTGCCGTCGCGCCTGACCACCATCCCGCCGCGCAGAACATGCCCCGACGCCGTCAAGACGCCCAGCAAGGCGACGAATATAAACCTCTGACGTGACATCAGTCGAATCGCACACCCTGTCCACTACCGTAGCTAAATCCATAGTAGGCCGGAACTGAACACCGACGAGATAACTTTACACACGGATTTGATCACCGCAGCATTTGTCTTCTTCATGCAAGATTGTCTGTAATTCCTGACCCGCCAGCCGCCGCAGGCCGCTACCGGAAAATTATCGCTTCTGTTGACGATCCCGCAAGGCATTGGCCGACAGTGCCTGCCTGACTCGTCCCCACCTCCCCTCATGGAAACGGAAAGACGCAATATGTCCTTGGTTCGGCATATTTTTTCAGTGTCGATCTTGCCGCCTGAGTTTCAAACATATCGCGGCGGCCCTAATATGGGCCGCCGCGATTTTCAAGCGAAATCTGTCAACCGCCAAATCAGCTACAGAATCCGCCTCAGCCGAAGTCGCCGCCAAGGCCAAATCCAGCGCCCCCGCCGAATCCACCGCCCCCGCCGAAGCCGCCTCCAAGGCCGAATCCACCGCCCCCACAGAAGCCGTCACCCAATCCACCACCATCATTGGCCGGTACGGTCACATCGCCATTGCCGTCCACCGAAACCGTGACGTAGTAGGTATAGGAGTTGCCGCTGGGGCTGGTGCCGGTCAGAGACAGTTTGGCGCTGTAAACCGTCGTGCCGTTGACCTCGCTGTTGGCAACCACGTTGGTCGGAAGAGTCGCGCCATCGGCCGTGGCCAGAGCCGTCAACTCAGTATCCGCCAACCCCGGTATGGACGTCAGCGCCACCGAAGCCGAACTGGGCAGACTGGTCAGCACGCCGTTTTCGTCTATCGTTAGTGTCGTCCGCGTTCCCGTACTGGTAAACGTCGCCGTGTACAGTGTCACGCCGTCATAGGTTCCGATCTTGACATTGTTGCCGGCGGTGGCTCCAGCCGGCGCCAAGGCCGTAAAATCCTTCTGCAGCGTAATGGGCAGGGCCGCCAGGGGCAGCGTGGCGTTGCCGCCGCCAAAGAGACTGCACAGTGCCGAGACCAGCGGGAAAGCCCCAATGCCCTGCGCCGTGGTGCTGACGGGATTGCCCGCCGCGTCGATGCTGACCGTCAGGCCGCGGGCCCACTTGGAGGTGCTGGTGCTGGGCAAGGTCACGGCGTAGACGACCTGCCCGGAAGAATAGGTCAGGACATTAACCGTGTCCGTCGCGGCCGGGGCAGACACGTTCAGCGAGGTCACGGCGACGATCTGAGCAACTTCGGCGCTGACGGTGGCCGGCAGACTGGCAACCGTGGTTGTGCTGGAGACAGGAGCGGTAACAGGATTGCCCTTGAGGTCCGAGGTGTATACGCTGGTGGTGCCCGTGCCTGTAAGACGGACGCTATATGTCTCGACGCCGTTGCTGTTGCCCAGAGTCACGTTCTGCGTGGCGGCGAGCGTGGTCCCGCTGAGCGTATTCAACTCCGTCTGGGCCGCGGCGGGGATAAGGCTGAACTGAACGTTGCCCCCGTCGGCCGGAAGAGAACTGGCCGAGGACGTAAACTTCCCGTGACCGACCACGCCGATCGGCGCCGCCGCCACTTTCACGTGCTTGACCACCGCTGCGGGCAACGCCGCCTTCACATGGGTGGGCAACAAGGCTTCATGATGGCCGCCGGACAATAACTGCCTGACTTCCAATGATTCCATCCCGCACGAAATTCCCCGCTGCACGCGCGCCGTTTGCGACTTATGCCTGGTACGAAACATATCTGACTCCTTTTGGTTCTCTCCGCTGTCAATGAGACAATGTTCGTCCGACCCACGAACATCCGCCGACAGTATATCTACGCGTATATGAGAAGGAAATTAGAATTTTTTAGGCCGTCGAGATTTTTTGGGGGCCCAACGACGCCTAAATACCCACGCCAAACAGAGTATCGAGTGTGAACTACGAAACCATTGTATTTATGTAACACATTATCACACAATCATTTATATGCATTAATAGTCAACTCGATGAAGACCGTGCCGCGACATGACAACACCAGTGGCCAGTTAGAAACACAGGGCCTGTCATCAAAAAATCAAACTCGTAGGTTCTGATTGACCGACGCTTCCAGCAACGGTAGTTTTTGAATCTGCATAGGTTTCTGTAGGTCACCCCAGGAGTCACGTTCATGGCCAACCGTGAGCAAAAGCTAGTGCTGGCATTTCCGCCGACAACGGCGCCTTGTTCGGCGCCGCTGGGCATCGCCATGCTCAAAGGGTACATTGAGCGAACCATGGGCCAATGGGCGGTTCGGACTGTCGACTTCAACGCGCGATTGTTCCGACACATCCAGACCATGGTCGCCGGCGGAAAGCTCCATGACCCGCATACTCTTCAGCAGGGATTGCTTTCCGAAATAGCTCTGGCGCGCGCCTTTGAAGTTTTTCACGGCAATCATCCCGATGAATTTTTCCAGCGGGCCGACCGCTACACCATCTATGCCCAGCTATTCCGCAGCCTCGTGATAGGCCAGATCAATGCCACAGGAGGCCTCAAGGATATCTTCGGCAAAGGCCCGCCCTTCCCTGCGATCATAAACCAGATGATCGATGTTTTTTTGGCCGATGACCCTGATGCCGTCGGCATCTCCGTCAACTATGACGCTCAGATCTGGTCCGCCCTGTGCCTGGCCAGCGGCATAAAGGCCAGGCGCAAAATCCCCGTCGTATTCGGCGGCACGGCATTTTGCGTCAACCCCCGGCGTCTGATGGCCGCACATCATGACATCGTTGATTTTGTCATTGCAGGCGAAGGCGAGCTACCACTGGCTGGACTGTTGGCATCAGGCTTCCATCCTGCCAACGTTCCCGGGATCACCTGGTGGGATGGTCAGGTACGATCCAACGATGTAGTCGTCGAAAAGGAAATCGACCGCCTTGGCGCGCCGGATTTTTCTGATTTCGATCTGGGCGATTATTTCTCGCCCTTGCCGGTTCTGCCGGTGCTCACTTCACGCGGGTGTTATTGGCGGCGATGTGCTTTTTGTGTTCATTACCGCTCCGCCGGACTGACTTACCGCTTCCGTAGCGTGCCGGCCATCATTGAAGAGCTCAAACGCCATGTCGATCGCGGAGTGCGCCATTTTGCCTTCGTCGATGAAATGATTTCCCCGGCCCACTTCCGCCGCCTGGCCGATGCCATTATCGAGGCCGGGCTGCACATCGCCTACTACGCCATGGCCAAACCGACTCATCATTTTAAGGAATCATTGCTGGCCAGGATGCGGCATTCAGGATGCCGCTTTCTCCTCTGGGGCGTGGAGAGCGGCAGCCAACGCATCCTGGACCTGATGGAAAAGGGTACGCGCATCGAGGATGTCGCTGTTGTATTGCGTAACTCGGCCCAAGCCGGCATAGTCAATCATGTTTTCATGCTCTTTGGCTTCCCCAGCGAAACCGCCGAGGAATTCAACCAGACCCTCCAGTTCCTGCACACGAACCAGGCGGCCATATGGGCGGTTCACGGCAGTATCTTCGGCCTTGAGGAAGGTTCGCCGGTCTTAGACGATCCCGGACGTTTCGGCATATCCGCCATCGTTGGCTCAGGCGACTGGCGTTCCGGCGCTCGCTATGAATACCAATGCGCCTCCGGCATGTCCAAAGCCCAGGTACACGCAGCGTACCAGCAAAACCTGCCCTTCATTTCCTCATTTAATCCCTTCTCTGGCGGTCTGGCCAACCACCGTGAACACGCCATTCTGATTTACGACCGCCTCGCCTCCCGCCTGGCCAAGAACGGCCGCCAGATTCCGCCCTTTCAACCTCTGTGATTCCCCATTTTCCACCGGCGCCTCGATTCGCGCATAAGCAATCGCCATGGACTTACACGTCATTCCAGCAATCCCGGCTTCCACCCGGGCGCATCGGATCGGTTCACTTCCAGCACATGACCACAACGTGCGCAAAACCGCGCCGTCGGCGGATTGACCCTCTGGCAGCGACTGAAGGAACACCGCACCAGTACGCCATTTAACGTCGGAGGAATTCGTCTTGGCAAGGTGGCGGGTTCATCGCTGCGCTTCACGCGCGGATAGTCCCCGACACCCATATCATGCGATCCGCCACGCCCCATGACCATGGGTCGCGCCAGTTGCTGGGGCAGCCGCCAGGGCGGCGCTAAACCCAAAATGCGCAACACGACCCTGGTCAGCAACCCAAGAATTTTTATGGCCGCCACCATAAGCAACAGAAAAAAGGCGAGAATGAACAACAACCACATCATGGAACCTTGGCCCATTTTCCAGCCACCATCCTACACTGCCGCGGCCTCCTGGAGCGACTCGCCGCAAAACATGCAATAAGAATCAGCCGGATCTGGATAGGCGCCGCACTTGTGGCAGCGACGGACTCTTTCCACAAGCTGCATGCCGCAATGCATGCAGAACTGGTCGGTGGCCTGTACTGCCTGCTGACACTGGTGGCAATGCGTCCGGCGGTGAACCGCCAAACCTGGCGGCGCCATCGGACCTCCGGCCACGCGCAAAGGCAACACCGGCGGCCGGCCCGACTTATCCAGGCCCAGCAGCGTTGGCGGCATCGCCAACGGCGGGATCAGGGCCCTGGCAAATTCCTCCGCCGTCGCAAAGCGCTTGTCCAACCGCGCGTAGGAACGCCGGAAGACCTCATCAAGGTATTTGGGGATAGCCGGGTTCAGTTCGCTGGGCAGATCGGTTCCCGCCGGCCGTTCGCCGGTCAGCAGTTCATAGAGCATCACGCCGCAGGCATATATATCCACACGGGTATCGGCAACGTCGCCGCTGCGCGCCTCCGGAGCCATGTAATCCAGAGTCCCGGCGATTTCCCGGCTTTCCGGGTCGCTGCCCTGCGTCGAATATACGATCGATCCCGCCGTCGTCGCCGCCGCCCGGCCCAGTCCAAAATCCGTCACCTTGACCACGCCTTCCGTGCCGAAGCCATCGCCCAAGGCCCGCTCGTGGATCAGGATATTCTCGGGCTTGATATCGCGGTGAATAACCCCATGGGCATGAGCATACGCCAAACCACCGGCCACCTGCCGCAACACGGCTATCGTATCTTCCACCGGCAGCCGGCGTTGCTGGATCAGCGGACGCAGACTTGTGCCGGGCACAAATTCCATCACCAGGTACGGCGGATCGCCGTATGGATCAAACCCGATCGCACGAACGATATTGTGATGCACCAATCCATGTACCGCCGCTCCTTCGCGTTGCAGATTCCGCACGTAGTTGGAGTCCGTAGGCAACTTTATGGCGACGAGTTGGTCGGCCCACACATGATGATGGGCCCGCCACACCTCCCCGAACGTCCCACCCCCCACCTTTTCTTCCAGGACATACTCGCTGATGCGTTGATTAACCTGCGCCATTTACGACTCCCTAGTCAGCCTTCGCCGTTCAGCGTTTAACCTTCATACCTTTTCCGCTAACCAGTCGCAGGTCAGAACATTATACACCGCTGCCAGCAGTGTTCCGACCGCGAAGAAGGTCCAGCCCGTCGCGTCATGATGCCAACCGAACAGCTTGCCAAGAAGCAGGACCTCAATGACGGTGTATGCGGCTACCAAAGCGGCGCCGGCCAGATTGCTTTCCAGGCGGTCGATCCAACCGGTGACAAAAAACGTTGCCCATGGCAGGACCAGAACAATCCCCGTCCAAGCCACCAGGTGCCCGGTACCGGCAAACAACGCCGTCCGCGTGGCTGGATCCATTTCGTAGAAAGAAATACCCGCGACGACCACGGCCAGCGCAACCAGCCCGGTAACCACTTTCCCCATCATGGTCTTGAGAAATTCCATAAACCACTCATTCAGCAAACGGGCTCTTCATGCCGTGCGACATGGTAATCGTATGGTACGCCTTGATCTTCCACTTCTCATAAATGGACTTGTCTCTGGCCCCCCGCAGTTTAGCCATGTTTACCGGATCATCCAGGCTCGGCGCATCCTTATCCGCATAGCCCATGTTCTTGAGGCCTTCTTCGGCATCCAACACCGACTGTCGTATTTTCTCCAACTCGCCTATCAGATTCTTCTTGTATTTGGCACTGGTCTCCTCGCGGATTTCCTTCTCCTTGGCCCGAATGGCTGGACCGGCGTCGTCGCGCCGCTTGCACAATACACTGATGTGCTCCCACCACACCATATCCAGCGCATCATCCACATACCGTTGCAGATCCTCGGCATAAGGGGAATTGGGGACATCCTTTTTATAATCATCGTATATAACCAGGGCCTTGGCCGGATTGGGATCCACCCTCGCCTGTTCGACCCGCTGCCACGCCTCGTCGGTCTCACGTGGATCCACCGGTTCCCCACCTTCAACTGCCGTAGTAGCCGGACTGCCGGCGATCCGAGTCGCCGCTTCATTGCCAACCGACGGCCGAACACCCACCTGCGCCGGCTTGGGTTTTGGCTTAGGAGGCACCGTTGAAAAGATTCTCGAATCGATCACGGCCGGCCCGCGCTCTACCGGCGCCCGTGGCAGCTCGATCACTACTTGAGGGACTGGGTGCGCGGCCTGCATCCGCAAATTAATCAGGTATATCCCTCCGATGATTATCCCCAGAGCCACAAATCCCGTGGCCACCAGTGCAATCGGTGATAACCCTTCCGAAGAACGAACGTGCTGATAGCGTGCCCTTGCCGCCGCTGCGGCCGCCAGACCATCAGTAACCATACTTGGCTGGGCTGCTCCGGCCATGACCGCATATCTTTCCGCATCCTCCCGAGCCGGCGGCACTGCCGCCATTGAAGACATCGGCGCCGCCGGAGCCTGGACGGCATTGACCGCATTCATGTCCTCCACCGGGATCCCCGTGCCCTCAGGGTCGACCACGATCGTCGGGGCCTTGCCATCGATACCCACGGTGATGACATCCCCGGAGTTCAAAAACACCCCTTCGGTCAAGCGGGCGCCGTTCAGCAATGTTCCAACCTTACCGCCGGCATCCTGGACAACCCATCGCCCTTCATGCACGAACAACAGACAATGCTGTCTCGATACCTCCTGGCTGGGAATCACAATGTCGGCCTGCGCCAAGCGACCCACCACCAGGGGCTGCCCAATGCCGCGCGGCGGCAACTCCCACTCCGCAGTTCCCGCGGCGGTCGTCATTCTAATCAACAAAGCCATAGGCGCACCTCTATGGCAAACATTCTACCATTGCCGCATCCGGGAACCAGAGGACTTGGCAATGATCCAGCGCCTTCCGGCGTCGTCCTCCCGCGGCAGCAGTGCTGAATGCCATGCGGCCGCAGTATGGGAACACCGCTTTCGTCGGTTACGACGTGATCCCCATCCGACCTTGATATTACGACGCTTGATGATGACGAGCGATAACCGTGCCCGTCACCGCGCCTCCGCGCCTTGTCCGCGCGTCGGTCCATTTTCACCAACCGAGGCTTCCCATCGTTCAGTTGCGTCGGTGAAATACTTTACGCGAACCTTCTTATACTCGTGGGTGGAGTAGAGGATTCGGTATTCGGCTACGCCGGTGGCCTGGCCGATCTTGGCCAGTATCTGCTCGCAGGCCGGCCGCGTCGGGGCGTGAACCATGGTGAAGATGTTGTAGGGCCAATCTTCGTAGGTCGGCCGCAGGTAACAATGACTGACGGCAGGAAAGGCAGCGGCAACGGCGCCAAACGCGTCAACCTGGGCGGCGGGCACGGCCCATACGCCCATGCCGTTGGCGCTGAAACCCACCTCGCGATGATGCAAGACCGCGGCAAAACGACGCAGACGGCCATCACGCTTATAAGACAGAATCGCCTCCAGCAATTGGGCCTGGGGCACGCCGGCTTGTTGAGCCAACAACTCGAAGGGACGAGACGCCAGCGGCAGATCCTGTTGAAGCACGCGGATCATACGCTTGTCGGCTTCGGTAACAGGGGCGGGGCTGGATTGGAGAACGGGAACAGTGGCGGCAGGCGGCATGACGGCAGCATCGGAGCCATCGCCCAGATCAAAACGCACGCCGATCTTGAACAGACGCAAGGTGGGTAGCATACGCGTGGACAATGCCCCGCTGCGACAGTGAAGTTCCTGAACGGTCCGCTCCAGGCCCAGACAACTTTCGGGCCCCACAGCCAGCGTGTACCACAGATTGAAAATATGCTCCCGGCGATAGTTATGGGAAACGCCGGGATGAGCGTTGATCTGGGCGGCGGCCTGATCCAGGCATGGATCGGCAATGCGGGCCGCCACCAGGCAACTGGCATAACCCAGTGCCTTGCTGTCAAAAATGGCGCTGATCTGACGGATGACGGGATGCGGGGCGCACTTGAGAGCTTGAATGCGCTCGATGACGTCTGCTTCTTCGAGATGGAAACGCCGGCCAAGTTCGGCAAATGGGCGATCGACGGCGGGGATATGGTCCTGCAGAGAACCAAGAAGTCGGCGATCCAGGCCATCGAACTGACGCGCCATAAGAGTTATCCAGGGCAAAATAGATTTTCAGGGCATATAAGGCCACCCGCCACGGCCAGCAATCAGCGGCGGTGGTGACGGATGAGTTGTGGCGTCCTCTCCGACGCCACCATCAACCCGACTCCATCACCTCCCGCCGCCACTCCGCCTTCCCTGACTCTCTTCCGACACCGAACAGCTTCCCTTGGCAACGCCATAGGGACGAAACTGCGATGTACCGTCTCAATACCGCAACCAGAATAAGCGAATTCAGCAGTCCGTCATGGAAACCGCACGAAGTGCGCTGCCAGCCGAGCCGAAAGATGGTGTGCAATATGCCAAGCTGGGGCTTCGAACGCAAGAAGTATTTGGAAACTTTCATCCCATATAAAGACCTGCCAGTTCCTTGGAAATTAATGCCAATGATTCTGCAACCAAACCGAAGCACCGTCGACGTGGTCTATAAGTCATCATCTTGCCACCACGATATATTTTTCCAAAACTTAAGAACATTTGTATTTGGGAGACATATTACATTCGGATTAAAAATGTCCTCTATGTGGTAGCGACAACCATTGATTGATGTGAACGAAAATGTAGAATCCGCCGCCCTGCATCGGTTTACCCTTGGCGGGGAACCGTAGTTGACTCCGTACTGAAGCGATTTCAGATATTTTTTTGCCTTAAAAGGAGAACGTTATGGCTGTAAAAGTTGACACGACCAAGTGCACTGGCTGCAAGAGCTGCGAGGAAGTGTGCCCCACCGAATCGATCAAGGTATCAGAAGCCAAGATCGCCGAGGTCAAACCTGATGATTGCATTGATTGCAATGCCTGCATCGACGCCTGCACCACTCAGGCCATCGAATCCGAATAATAAAGGGCTGTTCCCATAGCCAACACGCCACCGGAGGGCATCGAACGCCCTGCGCCCGCGTGGCCATGCGTATAATTAACAGCGCGGCTTCCGACGGCGGCAGCCGCGCTAATGCTGCGCCATAGGCACCCAACTCACATTCGTATGTGGATGGCTGCGGTCGGACATTCCAGTTCGCACTCGCGGCAGCCGGTGCAGACACGGGCCACCCAGGCGGGCAGGAGAGACTGGCGGTTCCATTTCAGGGCATCGGCTGGACAGACATCGACGCAGATGGCGCAGCCTATGCACTGCCCTTCTTCAAGGCGGAAATCCACGCTGGAGTTGATAGTTGCATTATTCATGGCCGGCGGCTTTGGGTTGGGACTGGGAATGCGCCAGGCGAGCCCAGCGTGTGGTGCGGACAACACCGGCTATGGCGGCCCAGGCCAAAGTCAACAATATCGCTGGGCTGGCCCAGAGAAAGGTGGTCATGGACAGATCGGGATTCTCGCTGGAACGCATGTGCCCCAGGGCATTCCAGAACGCGGCGGCATTCGGGTGTGGCGTGAGATACTCTTCACCGGCGCCCTCCATTACAAAAGTGAACCCGAACCAGTTGGAGAGGCAGGCCAGGGCGATCAAGGCGGTGGCCAGAAACCATGCTTTGGAGCCGATGGAATGGCCGCCGTGAAAAAGACGAATCACCAGGGCGATGGTCATGAGCACAAAACCCAGGGGCACCCATGGCAGGGCGATCTTGATGTCGGCCATGATGTCATTGTTGGTTATAAGGATGGCGATCAGAGCGATGCCGCCCAGGAGCATGTCGGGAACGAAGTCGCTGAGACTTTCCCAGAATTCGCGGGCGGCGCGCAGGACCAGGCGGTCTTTGAGCCGTTCCAGATACACCCGGGCCACAATCAGTACCAGAACGGCAAAACCGGCCAGAATCGCCATGTCACAAAGGGTCTGGAGGCTCCAGACTTCCAGGCACTTCTTCATTCCGTCATTCAATTTTTCGACTGCGTGATTCAGTTGTTCCTCATTCATGGACGAAAACTCCATTTCCATTAAACAATACGCCAGCGAACCATCCCACCCGGGATGCGGCCAGTGTACCAATTATTACGTGCCACGCCGACTGATCGGGACAGGATTTTCCTTGATGCCGTCGCGACGATACGCGGTGGGGAAAAAGCCGCTGAAGGCCAGAAGGTATTATTCTAATGTTTGCCACAGGAGTATGCCGATGGGTTAAATGGCCCACGACCTGCTCAACACACTTATCAAAGCCCTTGTGGCATTGTGAAATAAACGAGCATGCGTCGGGGCCTTTTTATTGCGCCATGGACGATGACTTCGACGAACTCGACGACCGGGACGATCCCGCTGACGCCGACATGGACCATGACGACTCCACCGACACCGTGCCGTGTCCGGCCTGCGGCGAAAATGTCTACGAAAAGGCCCTGATATGCCCTCGCTGCGGCCAGTATATCCCGGCTGACTCATCGGCAGAACGCAAACCGATGTGGATCATAATCGTGGCCGGCATCTGCATCGTTGTTATACTGCTGGCGTGGGTGGCAACCCGGTAATGGCGCCACTGCTTAAGGCTGCGGGAGTTAAAGCCGCAGACGTTGCCACTGCCAACAACCTGTTTTCACCTCGCATTTACGTCGTTACCCAAGCTCTTGGCGCATCACTCTTAGACGCTTGCTTCTGTTGCTCACTCATTTCCTCCAGATGCATGCCATGATACATTCCGCTTTCAGAAGCCTACCAAGGAGCCACATGAAGCTCGCCCTTGTCTCTTCGCATCTGCTTCGTCTCTTCCTGCATCTGGTTATCGCCATGGCCTGCCTGTGCGCCGCCGTACAGGCCGACCCGCCAACGAAGTTCGTTGTTAAGGGCATTGGCGGAGGAGGGGCTATGTATTCGCCGACCATCAATCCCGGCAATCCGCTGGAGATGGCCGTCGCCTGCGATATGTCGCCGCAGTTTGTGACCGCCGACGGCGGCAAAACCTGGGGCACGATCGACTTCCGCCAGATGCAAAGCGGCCATGAATGCTCCATCCGCTACACCAGGGACCCGGCCATCCGCTGGGCAATTGATTTCAGCACGCGCGAAGGCAATGACGGAAAACGAGTTGTGCGCAGCAACGACGGCGGCAAGACCTGGAAACCGATGTCACATGAAGCCTGGCCCGAGGACCGGACGGCGTGGATGATCTATGCCGATTACGAACATCCGGAACGGGCGCTGGTGGCCGCCGAATACCGCCAACTGTGGATCACGCTCGACGGCGGCAAAACCTTCCAACAAAAACTGACCGTGCCGGGCGAGAGTGGACTGCATCTGGCGGGCGTGTTCTTTGATGACGACACCATTTATGCCGGCACGGGCGGCGGCTTGTACATCTCCAGCGATGGCGGCAAGACATTTGCCAGGAGCACCGCCGAGGGTCTGCCGCCGGGAAATTTTCTAACCAGCTTCGCTGGCGGCAAAAACAACGGCAAGACCAAGCTCTACTGCGTCACCCACAAGCAGGGCTGGGCGGGCATCCAAGGGGAAGAGCACGGCGGATTCACAGGCGTATGGGTGTTGGAGGTCGGACAGAAGACGTGGGTAAAGCAGACCAATGGCCTGCCCAATGGATCCGAACCGTTCTTCGTGCGCATGGCGGGCAATGACTGCGATACCGCCTATGTCGCCGGTGGGTGGCGTTCAGCACCATGCGTCTTCAAAACCACCGACGGCGGCACAACGTGGGCCGATGTATTCCTCACCGACGGCAACAGGAACATCGTCACCGCCTGGTCCGGCGATGGCGGAGACCGGGGATGGTCTTATGGGGAATACGCCCTGGGCTTTGAGGTATCCACGCTGGACAAAAACAATCTATTACTGACCGACCTGGGCTGCGCCCACGCTAGCGATGACGGCGGCAAGACCTGGCGGGCGGTCTATACGACGCCGCTCACAGCGCGGGCAGTTGGGACATGCCCCAAGGGCCAGGCTTACCTCGGCAACGGCATGGAGATGACCAGCATCTGGCAGATGCTCTGGTTCGACGCCGCCAACCTCTTCGTATGCGCCACGGATATCAAAGGATACCGCAGCACCGACGGCGGCAAATCGTGGTCGTTCAACTATGTCGGCCATGACCTGAACACCATGTACCGAGCCGTGACTCATCCTGCGACCAAAGTCACCTACGCCGCCGTATCCAGCGTTCATGACATGTATCAGAGCACCTACCTGGCCGATGCCCGCATCGATTCCGGCAGTGGCGCCGTACTGGCCAGCAGCGACATGGGCGCCAACTGGAAGACCGTGGGGAAGCTGGCTAAGCCGGTGGTCTGGGTGGAGTTGGATCCCAGAAACCCCAATCGTCTGTACGCCGCCATGATAAGCAGTAAGGAGGGAGGCATCTACGTTACCGATGACCTGGATAAGGGCGTTGGGTGTTCGTGGACCAGGCTGGCCGCCCCGCCGCGAACCGAAGGTCATCCGTACAATATCCGCGTGCTGACTGATGGGGCGCTGGTTTGCACCTTCTCCGGCCGGCGTGCCCCACAGCAGTTCACGGCTTCATCCGGGGTCTTCCTCAGCGCCGACGGCGGCAAGACATGGGAAGACCGGACCGATCCGGCCATGCGCTATTGGACCAAGGATATGATTATCGATCCGGCCGACCAGGCACAAAATACCTGGTATGCGGGGGTCTTCTTCGCCTGGGGCAACGCCGGCAGGACCGGCAAGAACGGCCTTTATCGCACGAGGGACCGCGGCAAGACATGGACGCTATTGACCGACTCGACGCTGGCTCCCAGCGGCGTACTCAACGTGGAATCTGGCGCATTCGATCCAGCCAAAACCGGGCAATTCTATTTCACGACGGAGTATGATGGCCTCTTCTACAGCCCTGACATCCGGGCAGAGAAACCGGCATTCCAACCGGTGGAATCATACAGGTTCAAGCATCCCCTGCGCATTCAGTTCAATCCGCAGAGGCAATCGGAGATATGGGTAACGAGTTTCGGAAACGGAATGGCCGTGGGCCAGACGAATTGAGACGATGATGTGGTACTGCCAACCAGCACTCAAAATGTGTTGTGAGTGGGGCCTAAGCGGAGTGGAGGCACTTCCCGCAATCAGCGACGTCGTGGTAATCGTGGGTATTCTGTCATTTTCCGCTTGCGTGGATAGCCACCTTTCGGACTTGAACCGAAAACCTGCGCTTTACAAATCCGTTCCGCCCCGGCATCCAACGCGTAAACCACAATAGAAACGAGGGTTGCGGATTGCAAGGCCTGCACAAATAGTAACCAATCGCGGCCCTACGCGGCGGTTTGCGCGGTGTACACCGCGCAAATAATTTCAGCAGCTGCGATGCCAGTGGCTGGAGTTTCCAGTAAAATGCGAGGCCAGCAGTTGCTGCTTTATTATGGCACCTGAGACAGAAACTCTTACGGATGTGGTATTCTTCATCTGAGGAACTTCGATGAGCAAACAGCAAGACACAATCTCGCCGTGCCCAAAACCGAGTGGCCCGAACCTGAGCCCAACCGAACTCTCTATCAGAGCTGGTCTGAAGGCAAAGCACACTCCCAAGGAGTTTGAGGTGCTATCGGTAGTGGCGAAAACCTACGGCTGGGAACAGGCGGCAAAAATGGCACATCGCACTCTCCGCGAAGCCCGTGAGTTCGATGACTTGTAGGAGAAACACAATGTCAAAGGCTAAACACTTCAAGACAAAGGCGAGTTCATCGGCAATCGGAAAACCCGCGCCGAGTCTTGCGCAGAATACGACCGCATCATCGAAGAGTATGAATCCAAGCATACCAAGACCAACTCATTCAGCGCTGACCGACATTACCGAGGAGTTTCTGCGCAGCGGCAAGTCGGCCATCAGCATTATCGGCAGCGGTCTGAACCCCAAAAGCCACTGAGACCTTCAGTCTGGACATGAAAGCGAATGCGATTCGGTCGACCCATCACGCACCAGCATGATAGGCCGCGCCTTTTGAGCGCGACTTGAGTCGGCTGCGGAGTACAGCAGGCCGCGCGGTTATTCATTATCTTCAGCGTCCAGATCCTTGTCGCGTTGCGTGAGGCGCCAAGCGCTGAAGCTGGTGGCCTCAACGCGCCGCTGTTCGCGCTTGAGGTTGTTGGTCCGGAACGCGCCGCGACTGGCGGCGACCGACACCCGTGCTCTGGCTGCGTCCAGATTTAGGCCAGGGAGATCTCGCATCAACAGTTCCGCCGCCTCTGTCACTGTAAGCCAATTCACGCCGCCCACGGTGACGCCGGTGTTGGCCTGAGTAACCAGGGTCGCCAGATCAAGGTGGAACCTACCACGGCGAACGCAAAGCGCCTCTGCCAAGGATATTGTCGGCACATGACGGCCAATCCAGATTGTCTCCGGCGGCAACACGTCCATCGCCAGCACCGCAGGCGCCGGCGACCTCAGCAACCGTTCGGCTCCACCGATCACCGCCGCAGCGTCTGGCCAACCTCCACCTCGCAACAGAAACAGCTCGCGATAGGCCCCGTCCTGGATCATCGTGCCGACCAGTGCGATCCGCTGCGGGACAATTTCTTTGACGGTGCCGCCAACTGCGCGGGCGACCGCCGCAATGACACCATCGATGCTCGGCGCCCATTGCCGGCAACGTTCAGCACCCACTTCGTGGGCACCACAGCCATAGGGGCAGTAGTACACGCCGATCATCTTGCCGCCCCTGGAGGCGTCTGGAGTCCATTCGTGGCTTATCCAATCGCGGTCCACGCATTCCCAAAGCCATACCAGCCCTGATGGCTCGGTTTCGCGCAAGACACCCGCTTGAAGGAAGAACTCCAGAACGCCTCTTGGCCACATGCCCATCGTTACGACATGGTCGTACCCGTAGGTGGGTGTGTTATCCGTAGAAGGCGGTGCGATTGAAGAAATCGGTGTCATTCGTGCCGCTGAAACTGGGAGGGTCGAAGCATGATCCGCTGCACCGTTCGCGGCGGAGCGGCTCGACGGTGCGCAATTGCTGATAGATGGCGACCGGCAGCAGTTCTCGGCCCGCTGCCCATTTGAATATCCGAATGACCCGCTGGACCTGGACATTCACATACTTCCGCGACCACGGGCGACGGGACGAGGCACCTTCAGGATCGCCGTGGATCATTGCCTCTCGCACCTGGCGGAGCTTGTTGGGACCAAAGTTCGCCGCAGGGCTTGATCCGGACATCTTCACCAGGATGCGCAACATCAGCTTGAAATTCCTGGCGTCCAGTTGGCCGAACTGACCTACGACCCAATCCAAGTACTGCCGGCACAGCTCCACTATTGTTAAGCCTTGGGGCGCGGGTGAATCAACTTGTGGCGGATCGATGAGGCGTCGGCCGTTGGCCTCCCATTCTGCTATGACGTGGTGATACAACTCGCGGCTTGGAGGCGTGTCGTATGGGCCGAACCAGTAGTCTCTGGCACGCTTGGTCACGGCGTCACGTAGGGTGACGATGGCCTGGTCATAACCTTTACGCTGGCGATAGGCGGGAACAATACGCGGCATGATGCAGCTCCCTCGCATGTCTTGCGCGGTGTAACACCGCGCAAAAAAGCGTCGAAAGCCGCACCACCGAACGTCGGTGGGTGTCCGTAACTCGCGGACTCGGCGGAAGTTGTAAAAAAGCCACCTTTCGGACTTGAACCGAAAACCTGCGCTTTACAAAAGCGAAGATTTCGCTTGACAGCCCTATCTGGATAGCCCGAAGCTCCCGAGAAAACAAGGGGTCTGCGCATCTTCGCCCGTCTCATCCGATACGATTTCCGATACGCATCCGATACCGAGACGCCGAACCCCGAGAGACAAGGGTTCGGCACGATACGTGGCACCATCCGATACGCAGCTTCGGCCGCCTGCGACCCACGACTTCGACCAGATCAACGCCCTCCAGCGGAAGCTGCACGCATAACTTGCGCCGACGCGCCCCTCCGACAGCCGGTGGCCTGCGGCCCCAAGCCGACTTGACGGTGTGCAGTCCATCTAGTATTATTCCGGCCGCAATAGTATTACTGCTGAGTCGCGATATGATGGCCGAACAACAGCCTTTCCTAACGCTTGCTTTCTTCGACGGACCAACCCGACCGGCCGATCCCGCCGTCCGGCATGCGCGCATCACCCCAGGCTTCACCTTGGTGGAATTGCTCGTGGTTATCGGGGTCATCGCGCTGCTCATCAGCTTTCTCCTGCCCAGTCTGAGCAGGGCCAGGGCCGACGCCCAACGAACGGCCTGCGCCAGTAACCTGCGGCAGATCGGTATCGCCGCCCAGATGTACGCCCAGGAGAACAACAACTGCTTTCCCCCGGCCTGGATCAGCGCTGCCTGCCGGTGGATGGACCTGATTGGGCGATACATCAGCAAGGGTTCGCAGGTGTACCAGTGTCCATCCGACCCCAGAAGAATCCCCGACACCTATGATCCAACGATCATCCTCAGCTACGGAATCAACAGCTTCAACTTCTCCGGAAACCGCTGGTGCTTCTGGTACGGCGTAGTCACAACCGACGTTCATCGGTCGTCGGAGACGATCCTTTTCGCCGACTGCACGCCGGGCGTTTATTGGTGCGGCGGCGGCAACACGTTTTCCTCGCCGGTCTATTCCGTCGGCTATCGCCATGTCAATTCAAGTTTCAACGCGGTGTTCTGTGATGGTCACGCCGAAACATTGTCCAGCACCACCCGGCCGGCCTGGGACGCCTCGCAGTAGCTCAGGGAACGCACAGAGACCGAATCGTAGCAACTGACAACGAAAGGAGCATGAAATGAGGAGAGAATGGACCGTAATGATCAGCGTAGGCTTGCTGGCACTGGCGACGAGCCGGGCAGCGGCGGATTACAACTGGGCCGGCGACGGATTACAGTGCATTACCAGCGGAAACGTGGCCAACGGGGCCTTGTATATGCAGTCGCTGGGCCTGTTTTCCAATCCCAGTTCCGCCGGCAGCGGAGGGCTTTCTTTCGGCTTCACGAACACTCCCGCCGCCACTGGCATTGTCGATGCGCGATTGGTCCTGGGCATCTATGGCGGCTCCGCCTCCAATACCTGCCAACTGGTGACGACAGTCAACGGAACTACGGCCTCGACCATCGGCACGTTGGGGGGCAAGACCGACTCGAATCCCACCTACACGGCCCACGGCACCAACGTCTACGGTTCGACGAGTTCAGGGGCATGGGTTGTTTCGATCCCGGTGCAAACCTGCCTGAACACCAACGGCAGCGCGGACATGGTCCATGTCGCGGCCACAACATCCAACGGCTTTGACGGACGCATCGTCTATGCCTCGCTCTGGGAGGTGTACCAGAATCCGGCACTCAACAACACCTTCCAGTATGCCGTCGCCGAGGGCAGCGGGGACATTTACAACTCCACCCCCAGCAATGCACCCGGCGGAACTGTGACGGCAGCATCGCGCTGGGTGGATTTCGGCTCGTTCAACACCACCGGCGCCCAGGCGGCCATGCTGAACACCTTGTACACGTATGTGCATCCCGGCCAAGACAACAAGCTCTACTTGAGCATGGACAACCTTCACAACGGCACGCTGACCGGCGGCGACCCCGCCGTCAGTTCCAGCAGCACCTACGCGCCCGTTCAGTCCAGTTTCGACGTTCTCTCCAGCATCGCGAACGGCGACAACTGGGCCAAGTTCAGTGTGGACCCGGCCGATGGCGTCTCCCTGTCCACCGGCTCTTATGGCGCCAACGTCCTTCGACCGCAGGCGGCCATCCTCGATGCGACATCCGCCGTGCCCGAGCCTGGAACAATCATAGTGCTCGGTATAGCCGGCGCCAGCCTGCTTCTGCGGCGTAAGCGTTGGTGTTGATGAATCGCAAAGCGCAAATCATTGCAGTCGCAGTCTTGGCTGGCGCAATTCTGGCCGCGACGGGCTGGAATGCCGTGCGACATCATCCGCTTGCGCGCGATGGTCAGGCGTTCCGCGACATTACCGACATGACGGGCCAGCGCGTGCGGGTGCCCGTGGTTGCTCATCGCGTGCTGAGTCTTTGCACCACGGCCACGGACACGCTGCTTGGCCTGGGGCTTTCAGACCGCCTCGCGGCGATCGACGAGTTCAGCCTGGTAGTACCGGGCAGCCATGGTGCGGCGGTCATCGGCAAGGGCAGCGCCGTTTCGCGAGAACAGATCTCAGCCTTGCAGATCGATCTGGCCTTCGTCTGGTGGTATCAGGATGATGCCGCCGCCATGCTCAAGGGGTTAGGGGTTCCCGTGGTGTGCATCCGTAGCGGGCGAGCCTCGGAGTTGCCGGCTACGATTCGTCTCATCGGCGACTGTCTGGATCGACGCCAAGCAGCCGAGCGGCTGGCCCAGCGCATCGAAGCGTTCGTTACGCGACCCGCGACACGGCCGGACGGCAACGCCGTGCGGGTGTTCCTGGAACTCTACGGGCCGTTCAAGACGGCCGGCCGCGACACTTATACCAACGACCTGCTGGAAATGTCTGGCTGCGTCAACGTGGCCGCTGAAACGAAGGGCACCGTGGTGTTTTCGGCGGAAAGACTCGTGGAAGCGGACCCGGACGTTGTTATGTGCGTCGGCGAAGCCTCCGACGCCGCAGCGATGTCGCAACGTCCCGGCATACGTGACCTGCGCGCCGTCCGCCAGGGCCACGTCATTGCCATCGACCGTCACTGGCTGGTCGCCGGGCCAAACATGCCGCAATCCGTCGAGAAGATTCGCGCCGCCATCGGCGTCGGCGCAGCCAAAGCCGTAAAGGAGTGAACATGGCCTTCTTCAAGATCACTTACAATGAGAAATACCGCTTCGCCACACTGCACAATTTCGGCTGCACGTTTCGCTGCGCGGTGTGCAGCTACAAGCTCCGCAGCGGGGCTCAGGGCACTCCGGGACAGTCTTTCCCAAGGCCGGAGAGATACCTCAGCGTGCCTGAGATGAAGCAGGCCCTGCGGTCAGTCTCGGTGGAGAAGGTCTATTTCATGGGCGGCGAGCCGACGGTCTCCGAAGAGCTTCCAGAAATGCTTGAGTTTGCGAAGGAAACGCTGGGCGCCAGGACTTATCTGGGTCACACCAACGGCAGTCGGCTGCCGCTGCCGAACCTGAACGGGGCCAATGTGGGCATCAAGGCCTGGGACGAAAAGGTGCATCTGAAATACACCGGCAAGCCCAAGAGCCTGATTTTCGACAACTTCGCTGCCGCCATCGGCGCGGGGCTGGAAATGAAGGCCAACGTCGCGTTCGTGCCGGGGCTGGTGGATATCGACCAGGTCGAGGCCATCGCGGCCTGGCTGGCGGCGCTAAACCCTGACCTGCCGTTCCATATCATGGGTTACATCCCCGTGCCGGGCCAGCCGTATCAGCGCCCGACGGATGGGCAGATGGCGGCCGCGATGGCAGCCTGCCGCAAGCACCTCCGCACGGTGGGCAGCTCCCATTTGACCAGTGGCGAAGCGTTGGACCTGACCGCCCGCGATGACCGTTTCGCCGTCAGGAAGATTGCGTAGGAGCCCCACCGAGTGCTTCCACAACGCCGTCCCATGCCCGTTGCGTACCTGATGCCGCTTCTTCTGGCAGGCGTGGTGCTGGCTGGGCTAGTGGCCTTAATGGTGGGCGGCGCTAACCTGACACCGGGGCGCATCACCTCGGCTCTTTGGGAAGGTCTCCGGGGACACCCGATGGATGGTGCCGCAGTGCGAATCGTTCTTGGTATCCGCCTGCCGAGGATCGTCCTGGCTTTGCTGATCGGCTCGGGCATGGGGCTGGCCGGTCTGGCGTCGCAGACGCTTTTCCGCAACCCACTGGCCAGCCCGTACGTCTTGGGTGTCTCCAACGGCGCGGCGGTCGGCGCGGTGGTGGCCATGCTTCTGGTGGGCAAGCTGATTGGTTACGCGGCCGTCCCGATCACGAGCGTGCTGGGCGGGTTGGTCGTCAGTGCCACGGTATTCGGCCTGGCCCGGCGGTCGGACCACTTCGGCCATTCGCTGCTTTTGGCCGGGATCGCTGTCAGCGCCTTCTGCGCTGCCCTGACCGCTGCGGCACTCTACCTGGCCGGTGAACGCCTGCAAACGCTGGTGTTCTGGCTGATGGGCGGGCTGTGGCAGGCGACCTGGCAGGACGTGATGCTGATACTGCCGGTGACCGCGACAGCGCTGATCGGTCTGATCATTCTCGCGCCCGCCATGAACGTGGCCCTCGTCGGTGAGCGCTCCGCCGGCGATCTGGGCGTCAACGTCCGACGGTTCCAGGTCATGTTGCTTTTGACTATCTGCGTGACCACCGCCGTGGCCGTGGCGGTCAGCGGCGTCATTGGCTTTGTGGGACTCATCGTGCCGCACCTGTTGCGGATGTTGGCAGGGGCGGATCACCGTGGCCTGGTGCCGGCATCGGCGGCGGGCGGGGCGCTGCTGCTGCTCATCGCCGACACGGTCGCGCGCACTGCCGCGGCGCCGGCAGAAATCCCCGTCGGCATCATTACGGCCCTGGTCGGGGCGCCGGTTTTCCTGTGGTTCCTGCACCGCCGTGCCTCGGGCGGAGGTTGGGCATGATCCTGCGCACCGACCACATAACCTTCGCTTATGGTGATGACGACGCGGTTCTCCACGACGTGAATATGGAGCTTCACCCAGGAATCGTAACCGGCCTGTTCGGCCCCAACGGGTCCGGCAAGACCACGCTCCTCCGTTGCCTCAACGGATCGCTTGCCCCATCATCAGGGCAGGTTTTCCTTGGCGAACAATCCATCATTTCGATGAAGAGCCGGCAAATCGCCCGCCACATCGCCGTCGTGCCCCAGGATACCCCCTCGGATGTACCCCTCACCGTCCGGCAGATGGTGATGCTGGGCCGCTACGCGCACGGGGCAAGTTGGGATCAGGAGTCGCGGGAGGACAACCAGGTGGTCGATGACTGCATGGCCCGGTTGGGAGTCGCCCACCTTGCCCAGCGTCCGTTCACCCATCTGAGCGGCGGTGAGCGCCAGCGTGTCGTCATCGCCCGTGCCCTTGCGCAACGGGGATCAACTCTGTTGATGGATGAACCGAACGCGCATCTCGATCTGGCCCACCAAATTGAGGTCTACCGATTGGCACGCACACTGGCTGGGGAAGGCCAGGCGGTTTTGATGATCTGCCACGACCTGCTGGTAGCGCCGCTGATGGTGGACCTGGCCATGGCAATGCACGGCGGCCGGATTATCGCTGTCGGGAGCGCAAGTGCCGTACTCACGCCCCAGCGGCTGGCGGACGTTTTCAACACGACCGCAAGCATTGCTTGGGACGAACGTCGGCGTATTACAGCAAGCTTTACTTCGTGAGCTGGAACAGGGCATCCGAATTCGGGCCAAACCAGCCGACACCGGCGGCCTGCACCTGGGCGGGCGTCAACCCGTAGGATTCATTGGAAAACACAAGTCTTTCCGCAGTCACATGACCATCCGCCCAGGCGACGTTGGCTTGGCCTTGGTGGCGAAAATGGATCGACGGCCAGGCCCTGTCGGTGCTTGGGGGGCCAGGGTCCTCCTGGATGAATGGAGGCTCGCAGAACGAATACTCGCAGACTGCCACACCGGCGCCCAGGGGCTGGGCAATCCCGGCATGGACACTATGGAAAACTGAAAACGGCCGCCGGCGAAGCCTCAGTGGAGACCGTGCCCCGCCGAGCTGATTGACAATACCGAGTGAAGCACCCCCTTCTGTTGTCCGGCTCGATCCGAGATTTCCTTGAGTTCGCGGGGATGCCCCTTCAACATGATCATCTCGGCACACAGATGTTCGTCCAGATGGACATGGGTCGTTGCCAGAACGGTCTGGTGGTGATGGTGCTGCAAGTCGATCAACTTCTTACTAAGCTCGTAGGCGTGGTGGTCGTAGATCAGGGTAAGTGTGCCGACGACATGCGCGTGCTCATCGGCCCACTGGTCTTCCACCAGTTTAGCGCGGACCAGGTCACGGATGTATTCCGAACGGTTGGTGTACCGGTGCTTGCGCACCAGTGCTTCCAGGCTGCGAAAGAGCGGTTCTTCAAGCGAAACAGCGAATCGTGTTACCTTGGCCATAGGTGATCCTTGCTCGGCTAGCCGGTACTGGCTCACATCCTACCTCGATAATGCGGCATGCGTCGAGTACCGACGCCTCGAATGTCCAGTGTTCGCTGCAATCGTGGCCATGGTTCCTTTTTGCCATCGCGCCGAGCACTGTGGCTTGACGCCGGCACACTTGGCTGGTCCCACCGGATCGATCTGCTGTTGTGACGAGCGGCGTATCACTCTCCCGCGCAGGCCTACGCGCCTTTCCACGGATTCGCCTCTTCCTGTCTTTGCCGTATTGCCCGTCCAGCAAGCAGGTTGCGTAAACCTCCTGTTCCACTTGGTCCTGCGTGATTTCTGCGATCTTGTCCACCACGGCCCGTCTTCGCTTCCCCCACTCGACCTCGGGCATCTGGGGCCGCAGTGAGTTGAGCATCTTCCCGCCTGACTGCCAGCCATCGTTGAGGGGGACTTTCCGGTACGTTCCGCGTCGATGGCCTCGTGGCTGTTCGGGCTATTTTACTCCCCACTTCCGATACCGAATCCGATACCGCTTTCCGATTCTGTAGAAAACGCCCCAAAATCGCACCCCTTCAAAACGCACGTAAGTGCTTGTCAGATAAGGGACAGCCACCTTTCGGACTTGAACCGAAAACCTGCGCTTTACAAAAGCGCTGCTCTGCCAATTGAGCTAAGGTGGCATGACTAAAGAGGAGAAATGCATGGCCAGAAAACACTGATTCCGCGCATCTTTCACACGTCTCCAATCAACTCATGCAATTTCGCCTCGTTTACTGCACGATCGCCAATATCTTGAACGCCATGGTGCCACGAGGAGCTTTGACTTTCACGGTTTCGCCGACGCGGGCTTTCATGAGGGCTTCGCCCATGGGACTGCTGGCGGAGACATTCATCACATCGTCGCCGGCGCCGGGAGGCTGGGCCTCGCCGACCAGTCGCACCAGTTGCTCCGTGTCATCGTCCAGGTCCAGCAGTTTGACGGTGTGACCCAGAAAAACAACGTTCTCGGGAACGTGCTCGTTGGAAACAACGGAAAGGTTCTTGAGTTTGACTTCCAACTCCGCCAGCGTTCGCTGGATGTTGCGGTTCTCTTCCTTGGCGAAGTGGTACTCGGCGTTCTCAGACAGATCGCCCAGAGCCGCGGCCTTGCGGATGCGGTCCTGCACGTCTATCTGCGCCTTGTACAAATCCTCACGCTTTTTTTCCAAGGCAACCTTTTCCTGGGCACTGACAATCTGCATAGTGCGCTCCTGCGCGTTTTTTACCAAGCCACAGAATAATCGGGCTTGGGAAACAGACTAAATTAAACACGAACCACCGCACGGCATCGCGCGGTGGTTCTCTGATTCACACTCCATATTATAGCTTGAAATGGAACAAGCAACAGGGCGCAGATAGATCAAGGACATGACCTTCCTGGTTGATGAGCTACGGTCAAAGATTAGCAACCCTATAAGACGCCATTGATACCAGACAACCGGCCAGCGCCGTGTCCCCCGAAAATCAGTATGCGCACAGCGTACGCGTACGAAAATCCCCGTGTGGCAGGGCGCCGTGGCCTGAAGGCGTCTTTGGCCACATCATTGACCATCGAGATTGACGGGAAGGCATGCACGCCATAGACTCCGGTGGAGCTATACACCCAATCGTGGCGGGCATTCGTACGCCCTAAAGCGTTGATCGAGTCTCAGGAGCAGTTATGTCATTCCAATGCATCGTGGTGACGCCGGAACAGCAGGCCGTGGACCAGACCATCATCCAGGCCATCGTGCCAGGTCATGACGGACTGCGCGGAATCCTCACCAACCGCGCCCCCATGCTCATGAAACTCGGCTCCGGGCCCCTGCGCCTGGACCTGACCGATGGACAGCAACTCCACTTCGTCATTGACGGCGGCGTGGCCCAGATGAAGGACAACACGCTGACCATACTCACCAACATGGCCAAACCAGAAAGGGCCCGATAAATGGCCGGTATGCAGCCTGCGGGCAATGGGGAAGACGGTTGGGCGGTTTGACTGTTTGCCACCATCTATTGGCAAGAGCGGGCGTAGGAATACTGACACGGCGATGTAAAATTGCAACTATGACGGGTTGCACAAACCCATCTTGCCTTCTTCTGACGCAAAAATGCTCTAGTACTTAAATCCGATCCCAAACCCGCCCCACACCTGGGAATCGGCCAGAATGTCATTCTGGAATTTACCGGTATAATAAACGTAGCCGTTCAAAGACCATTCGCCGAAACGACGCGGGAAGTCGAACAGTGTGTTCAGGGAATAGCTGCCCAGTATCCCGATATCATAATGCTGAAAACCATTATCGCGCGGCTCGGTGAACACGAAGACTGTCTGAATGCCCGAGATATATCCGACATCGGCCACTGCGGAGATGGTCAAGCCGGTATCCTCTATAACCCAGTCGTGCCGGACACCCGCCTCGAAATACCATCCATTGTTTATATCGTAGTCATACGCCGCCATGATGTACGGCGACAACAGAGGCTGATCGGTTCCCGTCAGATACGAATCATCCAGGGTCATCTTGACCCAGGCTTCGGAGGTGTTGAACTGCTCGCGTTCGGGATAGATGTAACTGGTATCGCCGATGGCGAAAGTCAGCGGCCGCATCTTCCATTCCAGGCCGAAGTAGGGGCGAATTTCCTTGAAACGGCTGATGGGATCGGAATCATCGACGTCGACGAATACCCCGACGAACGGATGGGGGAATCTGCCTAGATCAAAAGACAGTTCGCCGGAGCACTGCATATTCAGGGATTTTTTGTGGGTGGCCACCTCGCCGTAGTTGACGCCGCGGTACATGTCATCGGTCATGTAATTGACGTTCAGGCTGAGGTTGACGCCGCCGAAATTGCCGCCCTCTTCTGATCCCATCCCGGCGACGGGAACGGATACGCTGGGCTGATCCGCCAGAAGGGTCAATTCCGAGGGGGCGGACCAGGGAACCAGTGGGTCGTGGACGGCCGCATCCATAGCCGGGGCATCCTGCGCCAAAGCTGCGCCGACGAAGCCGCAGAGCATGGCAAACGCCGCAAACAACGCCGCACCACGACCATGGGAGCGACGTCCAGAACTGCGTTCAGCATAAACGACCGACATAAGTATCTCCTTCACTGGGGGATAATCCCAGTTGGCTGGCCAGAATAGGACAATGTACCGGATGACGGGACAAGGAGCCAGAGCGCAGAATACTGGTGCAGAATACTGGGCGCAGAGAACGGTGGACACAGGCGCAAAGCGATGATACGAGAAACAAGCGCCACGCCGAGTTTCAGATGGCATTGGCTATCTTGCAGCCTTCCGGACCCCCACCACGAAAGTCTTGGCGGCCCAGGACATATCCGTACCAGCATTGTTCCCTCTGAACCAATACCAATCATAATCAGCCTGGCGGCCAACTGGGAACGGCGCCTTCTCGGCGACCGCCACAACCATATCGGCACTGAGGCGGATGGCTGTTCCGGGCTTTGCTTCCGGCAACAAAATCAGCCGGGTGTCAAACAGATTCAGGGGAGGCATATCGTATG
>Ga0316227_1000246_pt1 | contig 84642 bp, 103 predicted proteins | sample TBH18019metaG_FD_206012 | JGI IMG/M metagenome (GOLD analysis project Ga0316227, IMG submission 206012) | Freshwater microbial communities from Trout Bog Lake, Wisconsin, USA - TBH18019 | ecosystem: Environmental > Aquatic > Freshwater > Lake > Hypolimnion/Profundal zone | place: USA: Wisconsin... | reverse complement strand
TTACCAATAAAGTAAGTTGCTATTACATTGCCTGCTACCGAGATGTTAGCAATGTTACCAACCTGTAGATATTGTGCTACCTGTGTATTACCATAGGTGCTGCCGCTGGCTACAATACCAGTTAAGAACGCACCATTACCAATAAAGTATCCGCCTGCGGTCACGTTACCTGTAACACCTACGTTAGGTAGTAAGACATTGCCTTGGTTGTTGAATGTTGATGTAAACACACCAGCAGTGATGGTAGTGTTAGCACTAGTACCTGTGATAGTGTTGGCATTGATATTTAATAAGTTAGCTGTAACAGTACCTGTAGCAGTCAAATTACCTACTGTAACAGTACCAGCTAGGTAAGCTGCAACGTTGACGTTACTGTATAAACTTGGTGCTATGTTAGCACTAAACCAAGCATTAACGTTGACGTTTGAATAGTTGCTACCGCCACTACCACTGGCCGCAGTAGTCATCGTAGTGCCGTCAGCAAATGTTAGCACACCACTAAAACCTAAACGAATATTAGCAATGTTACCAGTATATGTTGGCAAGTATGTTGCTACCTGTACGTTGCTGTAATTACTACTTGCGGCTATGCCTGTTAATAGTGCTCCGTTACCTACAAAGTATGCGGCAGTTACATTACCTGTTACTGTTAAACTATTAGCCACCGACACTACAGCGTTATTACCAAAGATAACAGTACAATTGCCTTGGTTAGATCCATATAGGTTAGGTCCAATAGTAATTACAGTGTTGGATCCAACTGCCCCACCTGTGCCAATATTAATTGCTTTTGTTGAGGCTGATGCAGTTGAACCGGTACCAATGTTAATGCTTTGTGATAATGTACTTTGACCTAAAGTAATATTACCTGTTTGCGATGCACCACCTAAAGTCAATGCACCTGTGGTTTGATTACTTAATGTAATATTTCCTGTTGAAGTATTAAAATTAATAGCACCACTTGAGTTAATGCCAGTAGTAAATGTTTGTAACGCAGACCATGTTTGTGCAAGATTTAGTGCAGCCAAAGTACTAGTTACACCAGGCAAGGTTGCAGTATAATTACCAGTAGTATTACCTACTAATATATAAGTATTACCTGATGTTGTATCTCGTAGACTAATTGCTGCGTTTGATGCGTTAACTGTAATATTACCTGTGGTAATACTACCTGCTAGATAACTAGTTACATTAGTATTACCATAGTTGCTGCCACCAATGCCTTGACTAGACAAGTATGCCGCAACATTGACGTTACTGTAAGCACTGGCCTGCAGGTTACCTATTAGAGCTTGTTGTTGATAGCTGTTGGCAAATAAACTTTGTATTTCTGTTTCTTGGCTAGCCGCATTAGCCTGTAATGAATTAATCAGTGTTTGTTGGGCAACGGCATTAGCATTTAATCCTGTAACTGTTGGTGATGTGATATTACCAACTTGGATATCATCATATACAGCATTAGTAAAGTCAATGGTAGCACCTGGTTCTGGAACCACGTTGCTGAACAGTTTCCATTGGTTAGTTGATGCTTGACGCACTAGGCCAGTGTGTTGATAAAATCCGCTGGCTGTGAAGTGTCCAGCAAAACCAATATCTAAACTACTGCCTGGATTAGCGTTAGCGATGTAGATGATATTGTCATTGATGATTAAGTTATTAGTTGATACTAAGGTACTGTTACCGTTGAGTATTAGATTACCTTGCACAGTCAAGTTGCCTACGATATTAACTGCACCGCCAAATGTCTGTGTAGTTGTGCTAGATAAGTATGTAGAGACTGCTGAGTTACTGTAGGCTGTAGCTTGAACAGAATTATCTGGGAATGTTAAATTGCCTGTTGCGTCAAAGGTCCACTGCCTTTGTGCTGCGTTCCAGTTTGTTTGGATAAACGCACTATTGTTGTCAAGGCCCAACCAAGTATTGCCAGTATAACCACCAAACTCGATATAACTATTTGTTGAAGCAACAAGGTCATAGCCGTCAAATGTTGAACCATTAGGGAATGTCAGTTTACCAACTTGGCTAAAATCCCAGGTTTTGGGATTAACGCTATTACTATCAGTGGCTATTTGCACAGATGTATTAGCAAATATCGCAGCTTCACCATCGTCATTGAAGTAAGCACCAGTATTAACCTGAATAGCATTGCCAGTGATCGTAAGCCTATTCGCACCTTGTTCAATTACACCGCTGTTGTTATTAAAATAAATATCACCAGGGAATGTTGTTATTCCATTTGTACCAAGGCTGACTGTTTGTCCATGATTCCATAGGTTAGCTACATTACCTCCACTGCCACCTTGTATGACGTTGCCGTTAACCAATAGATTTCCATTGGCTACAGTTAGATAAGTACCATCTGTGAATGTTAGATTACCTGTGGCGCCAAGTGTGGCGAACTGCGATCCGTTTACTAAACTGCCTGTTTGGCTTTGTACTACATGCCCGCCAGGAGTTGAGCCATCATGGATACGTAGTTCATACAATTGAGTATCAACTGTTGGTTCGCCAGGTAAACCAACATATCTATTGTTCTGTATGGTGTTACCACGCAGTAGTAATACTTTGGTAACGGCAATATTGCTGTAGGTAACTTGGCTCATTAAGGTAATAGTCCTGGGTCAATAACAGTTTCACCAAGGTTCTGCACAGGTGTTGTACTGCTGTAGTAAGCTGGTAATACTTCTAAATCTAATGGTACACCGTAGTTATCATCTATATACAAAGGCATTTGTGAACTATTGCTGTTGTTGATGATACGTGTGGTTAATTTATAAAAACGTTGATCTAAACTGTTGACTATTGCTGAAGTAAACAGTACTGTTGTGGTGCCTATAGTCAAGTTACTGTAACTACCGCTGGCATTAGCAGTAAAACTATAAGCAGTCAACTGATTATTAGGATCCTGTATGTCTATCTGTACAGTGTATCCTGTTAAGTTTACAGGTTTTTGATCCTGATTTTTAACTACTAATTGTATAGGATTATCTATACCTTGATAAACTTTGATTGGGCGGCTATACACGACACGGTTCCTCGTTGTTATAATGGGAACAGAGTAGTCCAAAACTTCTACTGGCATTTTTTGTATGGCTAAATAACTTGTGATCGTAGGCAATTTTAGTCTCTTTCCTTATAAGGTATTTATCGCATTTCTATGGAAGACAGTTACAAGAATTTTAAATTTTACGTATATCAATATATTCGTTCAACTGATAACACCCCCTATTACATTGGAAAGGGATCAGGATGGAGAATGTATTGTAAAGATCATTCTGTGAGCGTTCCTAAAGATAGAGCGAAAATACAGGTTATCGCCAATAATTTAACTGAGTATGAAGCACATTTATTAGAAAAAAAGTTAATTAAATTATACGGACGTAAGGATTTAGAAACAGGAATACTACACAATCGTAGTGATGGCGGGGAAGGATCCTGTGGAGCAGTCAGATCAAAAGAAACTAGAGAAAAAATAGCAAATGCACTCACTGGAAGAACTAGGATTTTTACTGAAGAACATAAACGTAATATTTCAAACGCTCAAAAAGGAAAGAAACGTAGGCCTTTCTCTGAACAACACAAAGCAAAAATAGGATTAGCACATCAAGGTAAAATAGTATCCTCAGAAACTACTAAAAAATGGCGAAACGCAATGGAATTACGTAAACAATCTGGAATTAAAGATATTCGTAATATTAAACAGGTAATTTGTCCACATTGTGGTAAAATTGGGGGTGGTGGCAATATGACTAGATATCATTTTCTGAAATGTAAAAACTATGTTTGATCCTGAATATAAAAAAATATTAGACAGTCATCCGTTCCTTAGTTACATAACCTACGGTGGTAATGAATATATCGGTATCATACAAAACTCAGACGAGTTGATCACTACAATCTACGACTATGCGGCCTTAAGAACCCTAGATCAAAAGACTGCATTTTTAGAACTAGCTGAACAGTGGTGGTGGGAAAGTAATAGACTAGTGCCTATTAATGTGTTTTTAAAACAGGATTGGATGGAATTCCGTGTGTGTTTAAAGACATTCAACAGCAAAGACGTAGTTATACAACATGGTCCCTACATCAGTCTTAAAGAAATAGCTCAAAAACGTAGTAAACGCCGTAGTATTACACTTGTTCGCAAAGTAAATTAAGATTCACCACAACCAATTGACTATAAGCGACCGAATGGCTTTTCTTAAAACTATACTCACCTTCAACCTTATCCCAAACAGTAAGACTAACTTCTTTCCAAGTACGACCTATTAGGTGTCGTTTGCCTGGACGGATCACTGCCAGGAACATGGCCAGTCTAGGAATAGTATCCACAGGCTCTGGCATTTTAAGCAAGGTATCGTAATGATTGTTGACGTGAATCAACTGCTGACATATTGCAGGATCGTATAATTTAGTCCAGTCTGGATCCTGCATAAGTTTGATTAAATGTTCTTCACTCTTAACCTGTTTGTAGACATGAACGTTTAACAGGTCTAGTTTCATGTAGCCGCGTTCTTCAGCAGTTTCATAATCTAAACTAGCTAGTCCTGAAAATGGATCTACAGGTATTTCAGTAGCGTATACACCTGTGTTGTGTTTTACTAACTTACCGTCACGCAGAATACTAGCCGGAGTAACATCCAGCAAAGCCAATGCCTGCTCACGATCTGCAAAGTCTATGTCAATGTCTGATTTGAATTTCATTAAAATATATCCGGGCGTGGTGTATTTGGGATAATGCCGATAGGTTCTTCTGATGCTGTCTGCATATCTTTTATGTCTTTTCGTAGCTGTTGCATTTCATATTGAACCTGAACCATGTCTAATCGAATATTCATAACTTCATTGTAGATTTTTTCTAATAATTCATGGTCCATGGTAAATCCCTTAAAGTCATTGAAGTCATTGAAGTCATTGACAATCGTTTCTATTTGAGTTTTCATAATAGAATTTGCATTTAACAATTGGCTTTTATTATAATATGCTATTTCTTTAAGTTTGTCAACCAATTGTTCATCCCATTTTAAAAATGGTAGTTGGTTTAACAAATCAACTATGGCCGATAATCTATCGTCAACATTGCTAATATTGTCATATTCCTCAGACCAAATTTCGTTATAGGTTTTAAACCCCAACCGGTGTAGGTGCTTTATAAAATTATAAGACCCTATTAAGATAAATGGTATCCCTGTTATCAGAGCCTTGATTGTTTTTTCTGTCAAATGAAATTCATCAATATCAAAGCAATCAGTTTCAACAACTAATAATACCTGAGTTTTATTATATATCTTAATAGGTATTGACGAACTAATTGAATAATGATCATCTATTTCACTATGACTATCCCATTTTTCAAAATTATAATTGATATCTAAATGGTGATTAGGTTGCCCAAGTTCTTGCCCTTGGTAATTTAAAATATAATTATTGAATTGAACGGTTGATTTAATTAGATTAACCAACTTATCTCTTGTTATGTGTTGTTTGCCTATTAGGGCAGAAAATACAAAATCTTTATCTTGTGTATAATCGTACTGTAGATCTTGAAAATAATCTAAAATATTTGGGCAGGTTAATCTTTTAATATAATCAAAAAGAAAATACGTCCAATAGATCAGCACATAGTCAATGCCAATATCAATTGTACTATCCCACCAACCATTGGAAAATAAAATATATTTTTTATTCTTTGGGTAATCAGCAAAGTATCGATTGATATGATACCCCTCAGTTATCATATCAATTATGACAATATTAGAATCTGATGATTTTATAGCATCAATATCATAATAGGGTATAATAGGAATTCCAGATGGGTCTGAAATAATAACTTGATTTGTAAACGAAGTACCAGGAGTTAATTTAGAATATCGCTCATATGCCGACATTGCTGCTAGTAAATCATTGAATATTGTATCACGTACATTAACACGAATCATAAACCAGCCTCACCCAGTATCATTTTAACCCATTCAGTATCCGCTACATAGTCTTTAAATTTTCTTTGCCAATATTCTGGATCTATCCACGGCAACACGATGCCAATTTGATCTTCGTTAAGTTTTTCAAGAAACTCAACACCCGAGCTACAATTAAACACAATCCAAGGGCTAATCCTACCATTACTAATATGATAGCAAATACGGTTGCTATTACCATATCTAAAATAGTCACTAAATCCGCCTTTAAGTTCTGGATGTTCATCTGCATAGTCTTGCATTTCCTTTAGTGCTCGTTCAAGTGCGTCTTGTACTGCTTCTTTACGCATATATCCGTTGAGGTATTCTAAGTATACTTTTTCATGTGTCCAATGGTCGAGTTTCTTGTTTTCTTTAATAACCCAATCAATAAACATCTTAGGATTAACTGCACGTATACTAACCATGTGGCGACCAAATTTCACAAAGGCCTTGTAGTAAGGGCTAGCAACAAAGTCACTATAACTTTTCATCTTAGCTGAACCCTGTGTCATTTCATAAAAGCGTAGATATGCCTGAAGTCCAAACTGTACGCCAGTTTCTTTTTCTTCCTGCCAACGACGTTTTTGTTCGCAGAGATGCACCGCAAGACTTGACTCTTTGCGGAATTCTTTTTCACAATACTTACACTTAAAGGTCGGACTTGATTGACTTGTCATCATATCCGAGTGTTCGTGCCAGGTCTGCAAGATCTCGTTTATCATTGATAGCTGCCATTAATTCTATTTCATCAGATTTCATATCTGGGAAATGTTTGGTTAAAAATTTAACTGCTTTGCTGTTGCTTTCTTTCTTTTTGCCTTTGAGCCAATAGTGATATTGGATACCCATCTGTGGGCTTACAGTGGTACAGGCTAACCATTGTAGTTTAGTGTGCTTGTTTAATTCAAAGAAATGTTTGTTTACACGTTCATTGGTGGCCATGAGATAGTAGGCCTGTAGGTCAGCTGAGCCGCCAACATTAGCACCATATTTCAACATTAGATATGTTGAGAACTGTTTCTTCTGTTCATCTGTAAATTTGTCATAGTAGGCACGATCCTTACGATCATACGCAGCCATTTCATTGCCAATATATAAGGGATCTGTATTACTCATCGTTTATTTCTAACATAGTTAATTAACTGTGTGATGCTCTGTTGCATGTCACGGTATTTGTGTTTCATTGATTCTAGTTCTGCAGACAATACTCTGACCTGATCAACTAACTGACCAAACGCTTCCTGTGTTTCACGTAGTTTTTTATCTTGACTTAATAGGTTAGGGCGTGGAGGCGCATTAGGATCTACTGCACGTTTCTTTTTCTGTTTAAATTGTTTTGGGTTAAATGCCATCTGGGTTTTCCTTAGAGAGCTTATATATAATTATACATTGTTCTACCGCTGATTGTAAAGCAGTATTTTGGTTACGCTTTTCATATATATCCGCCCACATACGCCGTTCTACTTGTTCTTTGGCCATCCAATTTTGCCCAATCATAAACTTTTCGCTGTCTGGTGCACCTACTTCGCGAGCATAGGTAGTTAGTCCACCATCTGGACTTTCGTATATGTAAGTTGCTCCTGGTTTATATAAGCCCATCTACCATATTTTTCCGTAGTCTACCACTTCACTTTGGCGGCTGATATCTTTAACAAAGTAAGCACACATTGGGTGTTCGCCATCGTTGATTGGCACTGCCAGCATTTGCCCAGGACGTAGTTTAGGGAAATACCATTTGACGTCTTGATAGATGTCCACAATCTCAATTGGTTCAAATACTGGTTTGAAACTGTCCAAGGGATTAAAGGTAAACACATTAAAGCCACGATCGTTAATTGAAGTAAGTGGGATAACTTCTAGGTCGCCAAAGTCTGGTTCACCGATAAGTATCTGCCAATCCACAGGCATCTTAACTAGATTACCACCAATGTTCAAGACTAGTGCCGGACTGTTAAAACTTTCTAAAAAGATCAAGGGAATAAAGAAGTAGTCTGGATTCTTTGGATCACTATTATCTAATATAGCAAAACGCAGATCCTCAACTTCATCAGGGATCTCATTCATTTCATATGCGGTGTTTTCAAGTGTTAGTATATACATAAGGGCTCCAAAATAAGATTTTGATATTTTTGTTTGAATGTATCAAAATCTGGGTTACTTTCAAGTACTATAGAAAATATTAAACGTTGAGTGTAGATATTTTCTACGCTGTGATAATATTGTACATTATAAGAATGCCAATGTTCAGCGGGGATAGTTATTTTAAAATCTAATTCTAAATTTTCATACAAATCATTTTCTGCTTGATCTAAATTATAGGTGTGTCTGGGATTTTTAAAAAAACAAGTTCGCACATCATCCCCGCCTGTGGCCAACAGATAGTTTATAGACATTTGTCTTTGACGATCACAATGTGGAGGACTTTCAGCAGGTAGTCCATCTGTATAGGTGTTTTCTAATTTACCAACTGTGGCAAATAGTTTTTCATCGAAGTAGGGACTGTATACTGCATTGACTTCTTCAAGCATGTCGTTGGTTAATATAGTAGCACCGCGGCCATAAACATGACTTACTGCTCTAATAGAGTTCTTATGAAAGTTTTCTGTCCAGATTCTAGCAGATTCATCTAAGTCAATATCTTTTGCCAGCTTAATTATCTTGGTTTCTAATTCAGTGGGTAATTTAGGCAAACTAAGATATACTACTTTTGCCTGTGCTAGTTTTGCCATTCTGTTTTTTCCACCACAAAAGGATAATTAGCTTCTTTGTAAAATTGCTTTCTTTTTGTTAGGTGTCGTTTAGCAAACTTACAGGTTGATGTTACGTCCCAGATCTGTACAAAGTCTTTGTCTTCTGCTTTGCGAATACCGCGCCCTATCGATTGAATAACTCGTACAAAGCTCTTCCCAGGCTCGACCAGAACCAAATTAAATATACGAGGGATGTTAATACCAACAGCCGCCACACCATAAGTGGCGACAATAACTTTGTCATCACTCGTTGCCACATCATCATACTGTTCTTTTCTGTCATCTGCTTTAGTTCCTCCACTTACAAATACTGAATCCGCAATGCGCTCTACTAGAGCTTTACCTGGTGCTAGACGATCCACTAGTACCAAGGTATTACCTGTCTTGCGAATTGACTCTACTAGTTTAGCAATGTAATCTAAACGTGATTCTGTTTCTAATAGATAGCGTAGTTCACTTTGATAATCTTTATATTCTACGTGATCAACTAACTGTAGGACATTTACATGACAGTTTGCTAGTACGCCCTGCTCTTGTAGTTCACTGGCACTTAAGCGGCCAATAACGTCACCTATTGAGCATTTTAGGCTGACAAATTCGTAGTCTTCTTTAGGTATTGTGCCAGTTAAGCCCCAGCGAATAGGTATGTGACTCATTACCCCAGTCAATAGTGTTTTAAGCGCATCTGCTTTGGCCATGTGTACTTCGTCAACCATAACACAAACAACATCTTGTATAAACTCACCAATGGTAATGTCTACTTCGTAGTTGCGACTGCCTTTCATCAAGATATTCAAACTCTGCCAAGTGCAGATAGTATGTGTACGACCATACTCTTTACGGTCACCAAAGTATACCCCAACATCCAGGCCCATGTTCTTGTAGTCTGCTTCTGTTTGAGTGACTAGACTTTTGTTTGGAACGATGACAATAGTACGTCCATGTGGTTCACAGCTATAACTCAGTGCGGCTGTGATCAGTGTTTTACCTGCACCTGTGGCCACTTCTTGTAGGCACTGTGGATTCTTTAGGAACTTATTGATGATGTCAATTTGATAGTCACGTAAGACTATTGGCTGGCCTGCCATGGGATGCCGTTCCGGCCATGTGATGTGACTGAATGTTGATTCTGTTACTTCATCAAATTTAAACTGTGTTTGATATTCACGAGTATCTTCTATCTCTATAGCATAACCTTGCTGTTCTAAATAGGGTAAGATCTCTGGTAGTAAGTTAATATAAGTACTGCCGCCTAGTTGGAAGAAAGCTACTTTACCATCCCAGCGTCCTAGACGCACTGCGGGTGTATAACGTGCTCCAGGTATTTCATACTTGAACATGTTAGACAGTTCTTTACGTTCATGTAGGTCTAGGCCTTCTATCTTTAGATTACACTCGTCTTTAATAATTAATCTGGCTAGGGCCATTAGTTGTCTCTCAATTGGCTTGCGCCATAGTAAATGATTTTTTCTGCTCTGCGTGTCCAGTCCATTTTCTTACCACCAAACATCATTTCAAATGTAGTGATCATCAATGGTACAGGCCAATCCCAAGTCTTTGGAATCTTCTGAGCATATACTACTTTAACACCATATGGGTCATACTCGCTAGTGCTAGTCTTACCATTTCTATCAAACCTAACTATGTCAGATTCATCAAAGCGACTTAGATCTATGTCAAACAGTGTAGGATTGAATATGCAGATAGGATACCTATTGGTCTGTTCAGCATAGTCAAAGATCATATTTAAATTATCTGTGCTTGGTTGTATATGCACAGTATGTTTGGTACTGATATAATGCATAGGTTGAGGACAAGCGGCTAATATGCTGTCATCAACAGTGTAACCACCTAGACCTGAATAGTCTACCAAACGGATTGTATTATCTAGTCCAAACCCGCCCAAATGGTTTTCTATATAGTCTAATAGGCTATTTGCTGCATTTGTAATAGTATATTTACTATTATCCTGTACAAGTTTAATCTCGTATGGTTGCTGTTCTGATTCAAGTATCCGATCAAATAATTCTTTGACTTCTGGGGCTATGTCAAATCCAATCATATCGCCCCAGGTATAGATCCAATTGACATTAGCTTCAGTTATGGCCACATGCCATCGTTTACTGTCGCGATCAAATCTAACAGAGCCTTGACTTTCTTCTCTGTAGTGATGTAGTTCTTTGATCAACATGTCGTTGTAGGGGAACTTGACTATGATACCATCGTCTTCTATCCAAATGGCCTTGGTAGTGTCTAGTTTGCGTACAGGTATACGGAATTGAGGATTCTCAACTGGAGTAACATCAATGTTTATTTTGGCAAATTGTCTACGATACTTTAACACAAGTTTACAAGCAAGTATAGCTTGCTTTTCTGTTAAGGCTATGCCACCTAATGTTGATGATGCCATACTGTCTACGATCTGAATATCATAGCGTGCCAAGCTAATAGGTTTGATGCCTAGAATAAGATCAAAGCCAGCTAAGAATTCTAAGTAGTCTTCTACGTAGTTATAAGTTACCATACTCATAGTATTATTATACCTTAGTTAACAGTGAATGTCAACAGAAAAAGAAGCCCATGTATTGCTACACGGGCTTTAAGGCTATCACACTAGGAGCTAGACAATAGGAAGTGTGATAGAAAACTATTTAAGTTGATCTTTTTGATCTAACAGTTGATTAATATTTTCAATGCCCTCGTCAAACTTACTGCTACGTTCAGAAACAGCAGATTCAATTTGTGTCAAAGATTTGTTAATAGCACGTATGGCCAAGGCGGCAATAATAATTATTGGTAATAATCCAACTACTACAACTGCAGCCATTACAATTAATGTTTCCGTCATTAGTCTAATCCTTCTATACGTCCTTGTTTGTCAATGCCAATACGTTCAGCGTTTGGGGTCTCTGGTAGGCCTGGCATGGTCATGATGTTGCCACATACTGCTACAATAAACTCAGCACCTGTACATAATCTTAATTCACGCACTGTTAGCACATGACGTTCTGTTGCGGCTAGTTTGTTAGCAGGATCATCACTGAAACTACTCTGTGTTTTAGCAATACAAATTGGATAATCACCGTAGTCTTGTTGTAGTTTAGCCAACTGTGCTGATACTTTAGCATCCATGTCAACTCCACTGGCATTGTAGATTCTAGTAGCTACTTTGTTTAACTTAGACAATAATGTGTCGTCGTTGGTGTAGGTAAATTCCATTGTCTTATTACTCTGATCAATGGCCATGACAACTTCGTGTGCTAGTTCAGTGGCACCTGCGCCACCTTCAGCAAAGTGTGTACACTCAACTGCTTCAATGTCAAATGTTTCTCTAACATGTGTAATTAGGTCAATAATATCTTCATCTGCGTCATCTTTGAATATGTTAATAGCAACTACACAAGGCAAGTTATACCATGTCTTAATGTTAGCAATATGCTTGTCCAAGTTATCGTAGTTGCCCCAATGTTTGATGGCACGCACTGTGGCTACTAATACAACCACATCAGGTTTAAGACCGCTTTTACGACACTTAATGTTAATAAACTTCTCGGCACCTAGGTCAGCACCAAAGCCTGCTTCTGTTACTACATAGTCAGCAAGTTTTATGCCTAGCTTAGTAGCAATAACACTGTTACATCCGTGTGCTATGTTGGCAAAAGGCCCGCCATGTATTAGTGCAGGAGTACCTTCTAGGGTCTGCACTAGGTTAGGCTTAACAGCATCTTTTAGTAATGCAGCCATAGCACCATGTGCCTTTAATTGTTTGGCTGTAACAGGCTTACCGTCTCGTGCATAGCCTACTGTGATCTTACCTAGGCGTTTCTTTAGGTCCTTAAAGTCATCAGCTAGACATAGAATGGCCATTACTTCTGATGCCACTACAATGTCAAATCCTGTTTGACGGGTAACACTATTATGTGCGCCTAGACCTACACAAACGTCGCGTAACGCACGATCGTTCATGTCACTGACCCTACGCCATGTGATGTTATTAGTGTCTAAATTCAGCTTGTTGCCCCAGTGTAGGTGATTATCAATTAGGGTGGCTAACAAGTTGTGTGCTGAAGCAACTGCGTGGAAGTCACCTGTGAAGTGTAGGTTAATATCTTCCATGGGATATACCTGAGCATACCCGCCCCCAGTGGCGCCACCTTTCATACCAAATACAGGACCTAATGCGGGTTCACGTAGGCATACAATGGCATTGTAGTCTAGTTTACGTAGTCCGTCTGCAAGTCCAATGGTTGTTGTGGTCTTACCTTCACCTGAGGGCGTTGGGGTTATCGCTGTTACTAAGATCAACTTGCTATCACGTTTTGGGCGGTCAGCAAGTTGATCTATATTTACTTTAGCTTTGTTGCGACCGTATAGGTCAATTTGATCATCAAATAGATTAATACTACCAGCAACTACACTGATAGGTAATACTTCTGCTGATTGATTTATTTTGATGTCTGATTTCATATACAGTTATTTACAGATTGCAGCAATGTCAGTAGAATTTTTACCTGCTTGTAATGCGGCAATACGGCACTGTGATTTCTCGTGTTGCTCAAATGCCATACCCGCATACATTCCTGACATCAGCACCATTGCCATAATAGCAATCCATTTCATTTCCATGTTATGCCCCGTGATCAATTTTGTTAAGTGTGTCGCCAATTGACTTAGATAAGTTTCTTACACGAATCCATGCAGCATGCGCACGACCAAAACAGTAACCACCAACAAATATCAAAGCAGTACCAAACAAAAATATTAGATCTTTCATGGCCTACTCCTTGATAAAATTATCAGCGATTTGAGACAAACACCAACCAATGGCAAACATGCCTAGACATTCTCTAACCATTGGCGGTAGTACAAATACCAACAGCACAATACTAATAATTGTAAATGCCAAACGTTTTAAATACAAAGTATTACCCATACATTACTCCTTAATCTCGACCGCTTGCTAAAAAGAACACAGTGAATAGAAACCACCATGCACTCCAACCTTGCCATCCTACTAGCCAAGCAGTACCACCTAGTAGAATTAAATTATAAATCATTGCCAATAGTAATTTCATCTTAGAATCTCACTTGGTGTTGATAGTGTAGACCACATATAGTCTTTTTCTTCTTGAATAACTCGACGCCACTGGCGATATTGTTGCACAGCACACACAGCATTTATACTGCCAAAGAATACGCTTAATGCCAAGCCCCACCACTCATGTTTGAGAAAATGTCCATATGCAAATCCAATTTGTAGTATAACAACTACTACGTTGGCAATGGTAAGAGCTAAAAATATCTTGCGATACTTACGATAAAATGCACCCATGTTATGCTCCAAACTTTAGTATGGCCATGGTCAGCAATGTCTCTGCTGTTTCACGATTTGAGTACTTCCACTTGGTACCATATCTGAGTCCACGATTACCTGCTGGGTCAAAGTGCTGACGCATATCTTCTAGGGTATAGTTGGTCATGCCACTTAGTCTATGAGCATTTACACTAATTTCATAATGCTTACGACCTGTGGTAGGGCTGGTTACGCTGTTTAAGTTAAACCAGCGACCCTCTAATACTCTACGCTTGCGATGTCGCATATACTATTACCTCAACTTCCTCTTGACCCCAAGGGTATACAACTATAGTTTTATCCTTACTTTTTGATCCAACGATAACTCCTTTAACAAAAGCCTGTGCTTCGCCTGCTGAAGGTAAAGTGTACACATTTGGTGTGTTAATCTTGCGATGTCGCATCTCGAGCAATCGCTTCTTTGGCTTTGTTCAAGTTAATTTCTAACTCACGATCTAAGGCATTATAGCCTAGCAAGTACAAGGTCCAGATTAAACCAACGCCCCATAGATTACTCCAATCATACTGCCCATGTTCCCAACCAAGAGCTATTTGAGAAAATACCAGTGCGTAAAAGATTACATTCCATTGGTTTACATATTTGAAATACTGTTTAATTGCGTTCATTTGCTTGCTCCTTAGTTCGTGCTATAAAGTAGTTGCTGTGCCGTTCGATGCGTTGCTGTGTTAATTGTTCATTAAGATGTTCTAAGTCGTTATTCAACTTTTTATTAAGTTGGTAGATTAGCAACCCTGGGGCTGCTAATGCTACCGCTAACAATACAACTAAGCCAATCAGAATAAACATTACGCACCTGTCTTAAAGCAAGTAGTTGATGCCATAGCTTCCCAGTTGTTTGGAAAACTCTTGTATAGCTGTGCTACTTTAATTGCCATACGCAGGCTCATTTCACGTACTTTGTTTTTGTTAGCATCAAGGAAATCAATAATAAGTTCTTGCCCAATTTCACCAATGCCCATTTCATCAAACAATGCACCACTTTTAGCAATTTGACGAATACGCAATACTTTGTCACGCATAGTGTCTAATGTCAAATCTAAATAGTGACAACGACTGTGTAATGCTTCTAAGTGATCTTTAAGACGTTGTGACTTAACACTGTCAAATTTTAAGTTAGTGATAAAAATCACAGCACCCTTAAAACTAAAACTATTTGGAATACCTTCATCTTTCAAAATACGTGACTCTAGCAACCAGTTAATTTTACGTGACTTACCGCTGTCAAGCGCACCTTTAAGCAAGTTCAGCGACACATCATCAAACAGCACCGCATCACAGTCATCTAAAACTAGTACACTGTTTTCATCGCTGTATTCATACAATTTCTTGTATAAGCCAATAGCACTAGCACTACCTTTAATTACTTCATGTTTGGGTTTTTTGCTAGCTACCTGTTGAAATAAGTTAGCCTTTTCAATTTGTTCTTCAACAATAAAACTCTTACCCACCCCTGGAGGACCTGAAACAATCAGTGCTCTAATGTCACCGTTTAAACAGGCTTTGGTCATGCTTTCTAATATCTCAAAACGTTTGCCAATTTCAGCAATACGTTCTTCATCTGACTGTTCAGCGTGTGTGTCTACGCCCACAGTTGGCACTGTGCCTGTGTACTCTGTTGCGTCTACAAATTCATACTCTTGAGGTGTTGTAACAGTAACACGTATTTTATCTTTGCCAAAACGACCAGTGCCGTCTACTGTGATAAAACCACCCTTGCTGCCTAATTGAAATTGTTTTACTAGAGGAAATACTTCATCTGTAATCGTTTGATTACGATAAGTACCATTTTTGATTTTTACAAAACTTTTTGTCATTTAATGCTCCTTTAAATGTTATATTATGAAGCAATTATCTGCTTTCTTATTTTTATAGTATAACTATAGCACATTTTGAGTGCTTTGTCAAGTACTTTTTAAACAAAATCGTAAGCGTATTCGCCAGTATCGCCAATTGCGTTCATCTCTACAGCGCCTACTTTTTCAATTAGAACGTGTAATACTGCGTTGGCTTCTTGCTCTGTAATAGTACGAACAAACAGGGTACCTGAGAAGAATTCTGTTTTAACTTTGATGCTGTTTAATGTAATTAAAACATACTGTTTTACGCAAGTTTCAAACATTTATTGCTCCTGTGTTGTTAGTTTATGTGTAGCATTATACACTCATTTTGATAAAATGTCAATGACTAAACGGGTTAGTTGATCCATAACACCACCAAGCATCAACTTGGTATTTCTCTGCTAATTTATCGCAGGCAGCTACTACACCCATGTCATGGTACAAACAAACTACGTTTGTGTAATGTGCTTGTGCTTGGATAGGATCAGCAAAAGCATCTCGCATTGTGTCATGAAGTTTTGCTAATTCTGCTAATAGATTCAGATCTTTTCTACGTTCTGAGATCTTAGCAAATTCTGTAGGATCTTCTATTAGCCTGCTTAGTGCTTTAGATTCTTTATTAGTTTGTGGTGCCCAGAAACTCATAATTGCTCCTTAATTGTTAAACGCTAGTATACAGTCATTTTACCAAAATGTCAACCAAAATAAATAGTATTTTACACTGGATTTTTCAATGAACACCGTTGCTCCGCAGGCCATTTTTGATGGTGCTATACAGACGTTACCTTTGACTCAAGCAAGCCTAGATCTACTAGATTATGTCAATCAAATAGTCAAACAAAATTTTGGTTGTGATATCAGCGAGGTTAGATTAGATACTAGTGAGCAAGTACCCAACTTTGTTCGCTGTGCTAGTGCAACTAAAACAGCATTCACTGATGGGGCCAGCACCCGTCCTTTATTAAAGAAACTAATACAAGCTCGCTACAGTCCAGAACTACTAGCAGGCATGCTGGTAGATCCGCCCAGATTGCGCATTATTCCAAACAGTGCAATCTTAAACTCAGGAATAAGTTATAACTATCGCACACATCGTGACACTTGGTATGGTGGCGTACAACAACAGATCAATCATTGGATGGCTGTGGCCAATGTCACTGCTAATTCAACTATGTATATGGCACCAGCTTACTACAATTTGCCTGTGGATAATAACAGTGAAATTTTTGACCTAGACACTTGGGATCAAAAATATCGCAAACAGGCTGTTAATAATGTTAAAGTTGAAGCTCGCCCACATCCAGGTGCAGTGATCGTACTAGCTGATGCAGAACGAGAACCAGTGGTATTGGCCAACGGTAATGAAATAGCTTTTTCTGGGCATCACCTACACGGTAGTGCAACCAACACCACTGACCTTGTGCGTTTTAGTCTTGACTATCGTGTGGTGTTGGCAGTAGGCGATTGGCAATATCCTAAAAACATTGATAATCGCGCCACAGGTGATCTACGTAACTACATGTACTTACTTGAGTAGTTGTTTTTCAAACCACTCTGCAGGGTGATGATTTTCGTGTGTGAATGTATATCCAAAACAGCCCATTGGTACACGTGTGCTGGCTATCAGCGCACTGTTGCGTGCTTGATGTAGTTGCCCTACGTTTTGATCTAGATTAACATCCAACTCTGAAATATAAGGTTTCCAAAACAGAGGAATATCTTCTACGCACCAACGATGTTCTACACCGTTAGGGTTAGCATTATATAACCATTCAGCCGCGGCATACAAGTTTTGCCAACCTTCTCGACGATCAGCATAGCCCACACGTACTTTTAAATCCCGCTCAAAGAATCCATGTGGAACATATAGTGGTGTGCTGATATTAGCCAAAGTCTGTTCCATGTTTTGATTAACATGACTGTAGCCTTCATAGTGTCGTACCATTTCACGAGTTGGCACATAAATGTTACTAGGACATTTATAGTTAAATACCCAACCCATATAGTCTGGTTTGAATACCAATTGGTCACCGTGATCAATTTCCCAATACTTGGTAAACCTACCAGCTTTGAGTATCATAATACCATCAAAGTTTTCCCATTGATAGCGAATAAGATTACCGTCTGCTGTTAGTTCACCATTGAAGTGGCGACTCATACGCATCTGTTCTGGCCAGTGACTGTAGATCAACATAGCATCAGGATCAGGATCAGCATTAAGGTTATCAATGGCCGCTTTGAACATGTTAAGATTGTAGTCTATGAATATGTGATCATCGTTAGCAGCCATCCAAACTAGTTCGTTGGGATCTGTTAATATTTCTTCACAGGTCTTGCGCCAATGACGAGTAAAGTCATTACGAGCCCATACTATATGAAGTTTATTTTCAGGGAACAAACTCTGCATATATTCTTCTAAATCTGCTTGTTGATGCTGGTATTCTGGCGCTAATGTGATATAAAAGTGAAATTTATCTACCAGAGGTTCTAATACCGCTGTACTGGCCAAGCAGTATTTAAATACATCCATGCGTTGTGGATTAGGCATCCAGCCGCCGCGTGTATAAGGATATCCCATACGGACATCAGTGATCTTTACGTTGAATAAGACTTTCATTATAGGTTCGTTGTGTAAGTGTCAAAAATTTGATATAAGGCTTGATTGATCTCTGAAGTCCAATCAGCGTGTTGGCTAAGTTGATTGATAATGGCCTGATACTCAGCACTGGCAAAACAGTAGTGTCCTGCTACAATGACCTTTTGATCTGCGCTGACACTGTCTGTCCATTTCTTCCAACGACCACTATTTAATACCAACTCAGCAAATGCCGTCCATTCATACACACCTATACGGCTTAGGCAAAGTTCTTTTAATAGTTTAGTCTGTACTACCCCTAGCTGTGGTGCAATGTTCATTGCGTGTACACCTGCCGCACGACGTAGTTTGATTTCTTCTGCTGACAAATAATCAGCATTGTGTTCTTTGAGTTTAACTCCATTTTCATTGGCCACACGTACTAGGTCTCTGACTGTGTCAATTTCAAATGTGCCAGCTTGATGATCTTCATGACATAGGCTGCCTGTTTGTGCTACTACAAATTCAATATTAGGAATGTTTTTAGCAAAGGCCACATCAGCTTTGTATTTGATAGCACCTGCGGCTACACCTACGTTTTCTTCTGTGCCAAACTCAAAACGTATGTTAGGATTTAGATCTAAACAGAATTTAAATAGTTCTTCAGCAACACCATAGGTATCTTCTACACGACTAGTGTCAATGTGTATTAGGTCAAAGCCCTGTTCAATGTCATAGGCTATGGTTTTCTTGGTCGCTTCTACTGCTTTCTTTAGACTAAGACCTTTTTCACTATCTAAAAAATATGGACCGCAATGGTCACGGCACATCCAAACATTTTCAGTTGGCAAGGTGCTTAGTAGTTGACGCAGTTCAGGTGTGGTCATTACATAGCCACTGTCTGCATCTACTTGATTACGACTTGCAATAATCATTAAAGGTCTATTTGTATCATGTGTGTAATTACAAATAGCTGTAATTACCTCACGGCTCATTGGCCCAAATCCTAGTCTAAAATCCATGTTCAATCCCCATCCTATCCATAATAATAATGCAAGCATCCATAACAGCACCTTTGCCACCTTCACGACGTGTTACATACGTGGCAGCATTGATAGCAGTTCTCCAGGCCTGTGCTGGAGCAAAACTTAATCCTACATGTGGCATGATCTTAGCATCATACGGACCGTCGCCCATGAATATAGTTTCCTTTGGATCACCTTTCTTTAACACAAAATCCAAGCGATCCTTTTCTTTAACCATGGTCAATGGAAACTTCATATGTTCAACTATACGATTATATGTAATACCAAATCCATTTTCATCAGCACTAACAAACTCAATGTCTAAGTGACTACGCAATAACTTTAGGCCATCGTGATCATAGTTACCAAAGGCCTTAAAGGGTTTACCAGTTGGTCCCCAGTAGAGCATACCATCATTTAGTACGCCGTCTACATCTAGAATAAATCTTTTATACATTATAATACCTTGCTAAAGTGTAACTGTGCTAGTGCTACTAGGAACTTGTCAAACGGTGCTTCATGCAGTGGACTCATGTTCAAGTAGATAATTGGCACAAGTAGTTTAACTTTGCGCCATTCAAGTCCATTAGCATTGACCCAAGATTCTAAAATGCTTTCATATAGTTTAACATCATTGACACTGGGTACGTCAAGTGTTGCATAGTCATTTAATTCACTATACCCGTACTTCTCATGTTTAATGTCTTTGTAGCTTAAGTGAAGTCCGCCTAACATCTTAGCCAAATCATAATACTGGTCACCGTATAGTTCGCCACCAAAGTCAGTGCGCCAATCAATGGCAGTAAAGCGTCCGCTAACTGGATCATAAATGGTATTATCAAAGTGTAGGTCACCGTGTACAAACTTCCATACAGTTTCTGTAGATAGATATGCCCAATCAATCTTGCTCAAGTAAGTGTCAATAGTATCTACTTCAACACCGTTGACCACGCATGGTTCTGACCAAGTTGGATATTTGGCACGGAACATTTCAACCCGTTCCATGGTCTTGTCATAGTAGAACTTATTACAAATGTTAAGCTGGTTTATATCAGCACCGGCATTTAGGTCACCGCTGGTATCTACTGCGTTGATCCATAGGTTTGTCTTACACCATGCCAACATGTTTTCGTAGAGTGCAGGTGTATATTGATTGTAGACAATGTCGCCATCAGCAAAATCATGTATTAAAAAGTTGCCGCTCTTACGCACACGATTTGGCATACAGCCCGGGTTGGCCTGAGCACGCTTAACTCTTAGGTCAGCATGTTTAGGATTGGTCCAGAATTTAATGATCTGACGGTTGTCGTTATAGAACAATTCGTCTGGCTTAGGGAAACTTACATCAAACAGCTCACTTGATAGTTCTTCCCACTTTTCATAAGTACCAAAGTCTTTCCACCCACGTACTGTGTGTGCCTTAAGATCTAAGCCCGCAAAACCTTCTGGAGTTTCTTTAGCACCACGACTAATTAGGTTATCTAAATACTCGTCATCTACAGCATACATTAGGCCAATGAAAGCATCAACAGCCGTTTTACTAGCCACTTTGTTCTGTACTTCTGTAATAGTTTCGCCATCACGTTCAATCCAACAGTAGTCTTGACTGATGTTTGAATCTACAGGATGTACTCCAATCCAGTTGTGATCTAGTTTGTCTTTGTAGTCAAAGTCAAATAGTGTATCACAGGCCAACCACATAAATCCACCACGGATATGTTCTTGACACATTTGAATTGTAGTAGCAGGACCTGTATCACCTTCTGCATAGTTGTCAATGTCAACAAACACTACGTTCTTGTCCTTGTGTACTTCGCTAACATAATCTTTGGTTAGCTGTCCCATGTGTCCGCAGGCAATAACAAATTTAGTGTCACTATCAAACTTACTCATGATGTGACTGATCAAAGGTTTATTATCATATGGCACTAGTGCTTTAGGAACCATACGACTAAACTGTCCCATACGGCGACCGTAGCCTGCCGCTAGAATTAATACTGTTAATGGTTTATTAGACATGCTCTGAATCAATCCTTCCGTGTCCTCTGTTAGCTGAATCTTCTAAGCGGATAACGTCATCTAATTGTGTAGTGCTGGCTTCTGTGTAGTGTAGATCATCGTAGGCAATCATGCGATGAATAGTACAAGGCGGAGTATGAAATACTGCACCTGGGTCCAATGGTTGTACTATCAGTTCACTTTTAATCTGTGCAATTTCTTCAGGTGTGTAACCACCAGCTAGATATCGTTCACAGTCAAAAGGTCTAGGATGATATGCTAAGGCGCCTTTGCCAATGTGTAGGTGAATTGATTCTGATTTGAATTGGTGTACTTGTAAGCTAGTAACAAAACCAGCTTTGAGGATTAGTTCTTTTAGTGCAAATGGGTAAACATCGCTACCCCCTTGAAGCCAGGTTTCAGTGCCCCAAGGTTTATGAACAACATGACATTGTTCAAGTGTTTGAAAATCTACAGTCATCATTGACCCCTAGTTGATAATACATTCTACAGTATTTATCGACCAAGGTCAACAGTATTTTTAAATTAGATTAATCACAATCGCTGTATGCTTGGACTAATCTAGCCAAACATTCTCGATCGCCTGGAGGGCATACATTTGGAATTTCTGGAACTGTTTGTTCTTGTAACGGTTGTAACGGCAGTGTATCTGGTGTTGTAGTGTTTGACATGGTATGTCCTTTAAATTAGCAACGGCACTTTTGGCACCGTTGCTGTATTTATTAAAACACTTAGTATACACTACTTTTGAGCAGTTGTCAATTGTTTTTTTGGAGCAGGATCGCTACTGTAAAAGACGTGACTACCTATACGTGCAATACGCATTAATCCCCAATTTGGGTGCGTTTGTGTATTGTGAAAGTACAGTGCTTCAGCCATGACTTCATTGTCTAAGCGTAGACCTTGATACATAACTTCTTCTGCCACTGCTAGACTAGCCTGCCAGCGGTCGCTGACAAACTTAACTGGTGCAGGTGGGTTGCATACCCACGAAAATTGACATACAGTTTTAACCGTAGGTTTATTTTCTTTGACCACTGCTACTTGAGTTTTTTGATTAACTACTCCGCAGACAGTTTTAGGAAACTTTTCGTCTTCAGCACGATTAAGAGTAACCTGCGCTACTGCTATCATACCTTCACGGGTTTCTAGGCCTGCTTCGTAATAGATATTTTTAGCCAAACATAATAGTTGACTGTCTTGTTTAGGTGTTGCCAGTGCAGTACTGCACTGTAGAACTGCCAAGGACATTATTGCCCAGGTAACTAGTATTCGCATACTTTTCCTCCTGTTAGTGTTGTCTTGCTGGTTGAACTAGTTTGGTGCCAGACCTGTTGCTTGATTACGGTCTATATAAAATTGACAGGGCTTTGGTAATTCTCTAACCATTACTAAATCATAATCGTTAAAGTCTGCGTTATTCACTGACATGCTACTGGTGTGTCTATGGCACGTATCGCGTTTATCGCAAGCTCGCCCCGCACAGTAATACTTCTCCTGTGTAGTTTGTGTCATTCATGAATCCTCCGAATGTTTAATATATAGTACTAGTGGATCCGCCTTTTACTACATACTTTATTAATTTGTTTATGGGATAACTACTCTATTCCTAAAATGTTAGGGTGTTGTTGAAGGAACTTGTGTCTGTAGAAGTTCCAAATGTCGTATAATTCGTCACTATTGTGGCGATTTATCAGCACTTTTAGGTCTGAAAGTGCCATAATTTCGTCAATAATTTGGCCATATTTAATTGATACAGTATCAGGTGTATGTTTGTATCCTATGCTGTCAATATGCTCTAATTCAAGGTAAGTTGGAATCAATCGCTCAATTAAGAATGTAAAGTTTGGTAATGACTTATCGTGTGCATAGTTGCTTAGGCCAGCACCAAATACCTGATGTTTGAATTCTGGATCTGCATCTGCTTCAGTGAACAGCTTACGAGTAAACTCCATGAACTTAATCCAAAAACTACGACTACCAACTATGTAGTTGGCAAACACAGTTGAGTTACGATCTAGTAGCATACCTTTGACTTCGACATCATCATAGCCAACTTTCTTTAAAAACGTGTCGCCAATTGTTGAAATGTTTGGGTGATGGAAATCACCTTGTTCCCAACTGTTGGCAAACACTGCTTCATTTAGAATACAGGGATTAAACAGATAAACTTCATGTCCAGGATTAGCTGTGATAAAATCCAATGCCTGCTGTCCAGAAAGGTTAGTCTTTTCTTTAAACTTCCAACTGACGTAACCCCAATAGTCTAGATCCTGTGCTAGAATATTGTCGTGTTCACGATCCCATACGTCCCACTCACGTAGTTCTGGGCGTGGATTGGCTGTGTTGTCTAAAGGTTCAAATGCAGGATCGCAGTGTACTTTTAATTCTGGCTTAAAGTAAATTTGAAAGATTTTTGTGTTTGTTGACATAATACTCTATATCCTTGGTTAAGTCTCTAGCTCTAGGAATAAATTCATTCTCTAGTCTATAGGTCAGTGTTTCTCGATTGGTTATATGATGGAACCCGCGATTCTGTATACGATCACTCCACGGTATCTGTGTTTGAATCTGTAGCTTACGTGCTAGCTGTCCCTCATCAAACGGGCACCAACCATAGTAAAATACTACCAAATCTTCTGTGTTGTGGTAGTTGTAGTGTCTACCTGGTGCCATACATTCTTGTGTAGAATTCAATGGATACTGTACAGGTACGTTGTGTATACTGCGACTGCGACGTTCTAGAAAATCTCGTTGACTGTCTTTAAAACTAAATCCCCAATGCTTTTGTTCATACAATGGCCTATCATAGGTCACAGTCTGTTCTCTGTTGGTGTCAACAAAAAAGATTGTAGGCAATAGTAACTGTTTAGGGGTATCATCTAAGATTGAATAGTCACCAATTATCATCTCTGGCATACACAAACAGATCTTCCAGCCGTCTATTTGTCGTTCAATGTCATTGACTTCTGCATCGCAGTTGTCTGCTTGAAAGTCTGGGTTACGGCTGGTAATAATATCCCAAGTTGGACATAACTCTTTGATGATTTCCACTGAGCGATCCGTACTGTGATAGTCAATCATAACACCATGATCAAAAATCTCACGATGGTGTTTTAACCACCACGGCATCAGATATTCTTCATTGTAAAAATGGCAAAGTATGGTCTTTTTCATTTGGGCCTATTCAAGTTTAGAGCATTTTGTAGTGCATCTATAGCTGATTGTATGTGTAAATTTGTTTCAGTGTGTAGCTGTGTTTGTGCTATCTTTTTTTTGGCTAGATACAATTCGTGTGCTTCTATAATATGTTTGATCTCAGGACGTAGGTCACGACTCATTGGCTGATGTTCTAGTTTAAATCTATCCATCAGCTGTTCTAATGTAAAGTTATGACTTGATCCACCACCAGGCACTTGTGTTTGTATCTGCATTCTACGTTTAATGCTCTTTTCTTCTAGGCTGGCGCTGGCATAATAGAATATAACCAAATCGTTATATGTGCCTTCTTGGCCCCAAAAGTGACGTCCTGTGGTATCATAAGCTATAGGATGGTTGTGTATACTGCGTGGACTGCGTGTAGGACTGCCAATACTTCTGGCCTTGAACTTTTCCCACTCTGCTTCTGTGCCACCAAATCCCCACCAACGTTGTTCATACAGGGGTCTGTTGTGATCTAAGAAGTAGGGTTCTTCACGACGTTCCATGTCTACAAAGCTATATTGTGCAGTTAGGATCTGTCTAGGAGTTGGATCATCATCCATGTAACTGTAGTTACCAATGATGAACTCAGGAATGTTTAATGCCACACACCACCCTTGCACATCACGTTCAACGTCTACAATTTCACTGTCTACTGGGCCAGCATTGAAATCAGGATTACGTGTGTCACGTATTTCCCAAGTTGGACATAACTCTTTAATAATGTCAACGCTACGATCAGTACTGCGATAATTGATCATAATACCATGATCAAAAATCTCACGGTGATGTTTGAGCCAGAAAGGCAATAGCCATTCTTCGTTATAGAAAATTCCAATTACTGTTTTCTTAGCCATTAGTTTACTGTGATAGTTGGAAAGTACTTAATGAACACATCACCTTCACGGTCACGTTTCTTTTTAATGTTAGCACTGATCTCTTTAAAGAAATTCCAAGCTAAAGGCACAAATGCCACCTTAACGTCAGAGTATTGATCTAGTATATCAATGGCAACCACAGGAGTACTCATACCTGGACTGTATAAGCCTTGTTTTAGTGGATTATCATCAATGATATAATCTAAATGTATTTCACCAAAGTTAAGTAAGGTATTGCCTTTGGCTGCCGCACCATAGCCCACAATCAAATAGTCTAAGGTACGATAGTGCATGATAGTCTGTTTAAGATCTTCTACAATAGTAGCGGCACGATCAGCATAGGCAAGATATGTGTTCATGTCCTGTAGCCCTTCAGTGCGTTCAAAATCTAACTGTGCCTGCACACTTAATCTGGCACCAGGAACCTTACTCATAACAAACAGGTAACTGTTACCATGGATAGGTGTTTTACGTATGTCTACAATAGTTAGCCCGGCACGACGAGCTAGTTCGTTCATGCTGTTAGCATTGAAGAAACTCAAGTGTTCATGATAGATAGTGTCAAACTCATTATTTTTAATCATGTCAGCTTGACTGGTTTGAATAAACAAACGACTGTCATCATGCATGATTTCTTTACACTGTAACAAAAAGTCCAACGGATAGTCATTATGAGCAAATACGTTTTGTGCTGTGATGATGTCTAGTTTTTTATTCTTGTAGTGGTAGACATATTTTTCTTTAAAGTAATCACATACTACTTCATGTTCTTTTGAACTTAGTACATGTAGGTTTTCAGCAGGATCAATACCATAGGTCTTTAGGCCCAGAGCTTTGAAACTATTAAGCTGACTACCATCATTACAAGCAATGTCTAAGACTGTTGTTGGGGTCTCAGCAAAGTATTCTTGTGTTAGTTTAGCGAACCAATCAAAGTAGTCACGTAAGGTCTGACTTGTACCTGACACATACAGGTAGTTTTTAAATAGCAAATCTGGGTCAACAGCATGGCTCAACTGTAGATGAGTACACTCTTCACAGATATTTAAACGAAGTGGAAAATATGGTTCCTCTTCTTCTGCTGTTTTTTTAAAACTATTAGCCAATGGTTGCTCATTTAAGTCTAAAACTAGTTTTAATCGCTCACTGCCACAGCATAGGCATTCGTTGAGTTCTTTAGCGTTGTTGATAGGCATTTTCTGGTTCCCAATTATAAATTATATATTTGTCTCTCCATTGCGGAGTTGCTTGTTCGTAATTTTCTATTAGACTGTCTACTATTGTAGCAGGTGTTTCAGTGAATGTAAAGTCAAATGTCTGTTCAAACAGTGTGGTATCTAATGCAAAGTCATAGGCATTGGCAGTTATGCCTCGGTCGATGATTTCAGCATTAAGTTTTTGACTGACTGCTTGAGCTATAGCGCCTACAGTGCTGTTGAAACTGGCTAGATTGTAAATACCTGCTACTGGTTGTTCAATGCAACGAACTACTGCACGGCATAGGTCTTCTATGCCCAACATAGCACGGCTAATATGGCGGTTCGTTACCTGTATACCTGTTCCATTCTGCACACTGTGATACATACTGTTGATCATAACATCAACACGTAGATTAGGACTATAACCGTTCACTGTGCCAAAGCGTAGGCCAATTACCCGACGACCTTTAAGATTAGCAATAGTAGCCTGTTGATCTAATGCGTATTTTGTTACATCATAGTTGTTAACAGGTGTAAAGTGTGTGTTGGCTTCACTGTGTTGCTCGCCAGGTTTACTATTACCGTAGACACTGGCTGAACTAGCATAGATAATCAGTTGATTGTCTGTTTTATCTAACAGGTCAGTGAAGTTAGTTACATTGTTTAGCCAAGGACCAGACAGTGCGCCGAGACAGCTAGGCACACTTGGGTGCCCAGCCAAGACCACAATTACTTCAAACTCTGCTAGTTCTTCTCTGGTGTATTTGTGATAGTCACGACGGTTGCTAGTTTCGTCGTGAGCAAACCAACAGATATCATTGGTTTTAACAAAATGATGTTCACGTAGAACTTGTCGTAGTCTAGATCCAATGTAGCCATTGCCACCTAAGATTAAGATCTTCTTCATCAGTCAATGATCATCATGCCATTAGGTGCAATGTTACCCTGTAGTCCCACAGTTTCAAGTTCAACTAACTTGTCCTTGGGAATAAACTTGGCCATAGCATGTTCATTGTCAATGTATTTGCCACTGTTGAACAATGGGATCATTGTGCCAATAATATTTTGATATAGTTTTACAGTATCTTCAAATAGATCAGGTGTAAATGACCATAAGCGAGTTTGTAGTAGTGTGTTTACTCCAGTGTCTGCTGGATTAATCCAACTTGGCTGAGATTTTTTAAACACATATTTGCCTTTGGTATCTGCATTGTCAAACTTAGTAATATCAAATTTATCTGTGACTTGATAGCGACCACTTAGTTTGAAAATGCGTGCTGATGCTGAGACTTCATTCATAATGTCACTGTCGCTGGCAATGTAGTTCAGAGCCTTGAGCATACCCAATGCTTCCATGGCGTTCTTACCAATGTCATAGTTGCTGACATTGTTATGAAAGTATTTGATATCGTCGTCATCACTGTTGTCAATGTAGTAGTCAACTAGATCAATTAGTTCATTGAACTCATCGCTGTCGTCATTTTGTACATCAACTTTACTGTTGTCTACTAGAATAACTACAGCGCCAGGAATGTATTGTTTAGCACTTTTAGCAGTTTCTAATGTCTGTGCAATACGTTCTGCTGGCTTATAGATACCATAGTTGCTGTAAACCGCTGATGTTAGTAATACAATATTTTTACTCATAATTTTTCCTTATTCGCAACGTAACCAGCGTTCATTAGCCAGTGTCCATTGTACTACTTCACCAATACGATCTGTTAGACTAACCTTAGGTTCCCAACCTAAACTGCGCATGTAGTCACCGCTGAGAGCATAACGTAGGTCATGTCCTGGGCGTGAGCTATGGAAGTCAACCATTTCGTACTTCAATTCTTTTCCTTGCGCATCAGCAATGATCTGAGCTAGTTGCAGATTGTTAATTTCTTGTTTGCCTACTAGGTTAAACTTAGGACATTTAGCATCACCGTAGTCTGGTTCTAGTTTCGTGTCATCTAAGCCCAGCAAGAACAACATAGCATCAGCTACATCTGCCGCATGGATATAGTAACGACTACCTGGAATAGTACGACTAGCATCACTGTGAATAGTAATAGTATCTCCATCGTTTACCTTACGAATACACATAGGAATAAACTTCTCTGGGTGTTGGCGTTGACCAAACACGTTCATTGTATGTGTGATGTAGATAGGCATCTTGTAGGTGTTTTCAAATGCTACTGCTAGTTCTTCACCACCAGCTTTAGTTGCTGAGTATGGATTTGAACTGTTATAACGATCACGCTCACCATAGTTAACGCCAACTGGTGCTGGACCAAACACTTCATCTGTTGAGAAGTAAATGAAACGTTCCAAGTTAGGTAGTTTACGTGCGAACTCTAAGATGTGGCCTGTACCAACAACGTTGTCCCAAACAAATTCCATCGGAAACTCAATACTACGGTCAACATGTGATCCTGCCGCTAGATGTAACACATAGTTTACATCGCCCACATCACGAGCAACCATTGGGTTAAGTTCTGCACGTAGATCGTGGAATACTACTTTGACACGCTTACGAATTTCAGGATCTAATTCCTGTGCCATATCATTTAGGCGATTAAGATTACCTGAGAAGTCCAAACGGTCTAGGCTGACCACATTCCAATCTGTTTCTCTTAGGATTTTTTCAATAACGTGGTGTGCAATAAATCCTGCACCGCCAGTCACTAGAACGGTTTTTGACATTGATATCTCCAAATATTGTTGAATTTTGCTGCTTTTTAGTATTTATTTTACTAAAAACTGGCAGAAAAATATTGTTATGCTACAGTATTAGCTACTTTAGCTTCAACGTATTCTTTGATAAAGCGCACAGCTTTACGGCTGCTGTCAAATACATACTCTAGGGTTTCTTCTTCAGGTGTTGTTAAGATTACAACAAACCCGTTTGTTACTTTACGAATTTCAATTGAATTAAACATTTTATTACTCCATAATTATAGATTGTTACTGTATAACTATAACATAGAATAATAGGTGTTGTCAACAAAAAAGCCCACTTACGTGAGCTTTTTGGTTAAATTAGACTATCTGCAAGGGCAATTATCAAAGCCACGGCTTCTACAATAATCAGCATAGTCTTCAAACTCCCTGTTGGTCATGTTATAGTTTACCTACTAGATCCAAACTTGGTGCTAGTGTAGCCGCACCTTCTTGCCATTTAGCTGGGCATACTTCACCTGGATGCTCACGTGTATACTTTGCCGCTTTAACTTTACGTAGCAACTCTTTTGCGTCACGGCCAACACCGCCTGGATTGATTTCAATGATTTGTACACGACCGTCTGGGTCAATAACAAATGTACCACGGTCAGCAAGACCTTCACCTTCAATTAGTACACCAAACTGTGTAGCCAATTGATGATTAGGGTCGCCAATCATTGTGTATGTGATGCCGCGGATTGTGTCTGTAGCATCTGCCCATGCTTTGTGTACAAAGTGTGTGTCTGTGCTTACGCTGTATACTTCTACCCCCATAGCTTTAAAATCACTTGCATAAACGTCTTGTAGGTCTGCTAGTTCTGTTGGGCAGACAAATGTAAAGTCTGCTGGGTAAAAGAACACAATGCTCCATTTACCTTGTAGATCTTGCTCTGTAACTTCTACAAACTTGCCTTGACTGTATGCTTGCGCTTTAAACGGTTGTACCTCTTTGCCAATTAAACTCATATTACTCTCCTAATTAAAAATATATTATAACACTTATTAAACTTCATTGTCTAATTAAATTTTCTTATACCTACCATTAAAAAAATTTATAACCCTTATTCGTGACAAAAGCACCCTGAGGTGCTTTTGCTTGTGTAGTACGAACAATAATTACTTGTTCATTACATACATTGTTACTTCAAACCCAAAACGCATTTCAGTAGCTGCTGGTTTAGTCCACATAGTATATCTCCTAAGTAAGTTATTAAAAGTACCACAACATTGTTCTGTTGTTACTAGTACTTATACATATAGTAACACCAAAAACGCCTAAAAAACATACTGAAAATCATTAATGATAGATAGTCAATTTACGATGTCAGCATATTTTAACCTAAAGTAAGTTTCTGTTGGGCCAGGTTCTATAATATCTATAGTATAGCCACGAGAACTTTTATGAAACGGACCGTGTTTAATGTTATTATCTTTGATGATCTGTTGAAACTCACGTAGCTCGTTGTGCTTAATAGTTATCGTCATCATCGTCTAGATCCTCGTCTTCATACTCCCAAATTTCTTCACCGCTGGCATAGTCAAAGTAGTATTTCTCGTTAGGTACTAACAAGCGGAATTGACCAGCATACTTAAGAGCCGCTATGAGTGCTTCATTTTTATCTGTTAGGTCACAGATAATAAAGCTACTACCACAGCCACCATGGACATGTTTGATTTCGCTGTGTTGAAATTCATCTGCTAATAAAGCATTATGAAAATTTCCACGATTGCCGGCAATGATACGATTGGCAATGAATGGATGTGGTAAACGTCTATCTAATAGGCCTAACTTACTAAGTGTGGCATTATTATCACGGTCAATACTTAACTTACAATGCTTAAATTTTAGGGAACCCTTGGTATGCGGATTGTCACTCGTTTCCTTTGTGCTCCAAGGAATTTCTGCTGATACATGATTTACATAAAATGTAACACCATGACTTTTGATACACCACATTGGAACCGTTGGATCCTCTAGGTGTTTTTTGTTAAAATGAAAAACTACGTCTTTACAACTATACTCAATCTATAACATTTTATTACTCTCCTTGTTTATCAAGATACTTTCTTGTATCTGCTCTGGTATTTATACCGTACATTTCTGCTGTTACTAAACTAGACAAATCCTGTGGAGAACAAACTTCTGCAAATCCTACTCCTAACTTCTTAGCACGTGGTACTACTTCGTTAAGTAAAATCTTTGCTGTAAGTTGAGCGTATTGTTTGTCCATATAATCCTTTTGGTGCAGTTGACGGGAGTCAAACCCGTTACCAGGAGTTTTAGAGGCTCTTGCTATTCGATCAGCTTCAACTGCAATACATATATTATATAATTAAATTATTTCATTGTCAAGAAAAATTTTACCAAGGTCTGTCTCAGCCGTAAATACTATTACAAAGGAGATTTACATGATTAAATTTATCAAGAAACTTTTATTTGGTACACCAACTGCACCAGCAAAAGTTGAAGCACCTTATAAAGTTGAACCAGTATCAACAGCCGCTGACTTTGTAGTAGCCTCTGCTACAAGTAATGTACCTAATGTTACTGCATCAGCACCAACAGCTACGTACATTCCGCCAGCTAAACCAGCTAACCGCAAGGTTCGTGCTGTTACTGAACCAGTTAAGGAAGGTAACACCAAAGGTGGCAATGGTATTGTTAAAAAACAAACACCAACTGCAAAACCACCAGCACCACCAGCACCAAGTGCTACAAAGCCTGCAGGTAAATCACGCAAACCATACCGTGGTAAACCTAAAGCTAAGAAGTAAAGAAAAAGCCCCGGAAGGGGCTTTTTTGTGACTACGGGTTGTGTTACTAGTCTATTACTTGAATGAGTATGTGTAGTTAACACCAACTGTATCGTATGTGCTATCACCACGTTCCATAGCATACTTAATACCTACAGCATGTTCTGGAGTAATTGCGTATTTTGCACCAATTGAAGTTTCCCAAGTTTTGTAACCATAACCTGTATGGCCATCTAGGTTTTCATTGAATGGTGTACGTAGACGTTCTTGAACAAACGCAGTTAGGCCAGGCATAACTGTGTATTTTGCGCCTACATCAGCACGGTAGTAGATAAAGTTTGTAGTTGATTTATCTTTCTCACCAACTGCTAGCCCTGCGTATGGAGTAACACCATACCATGTGCCAATATCCTTAACTGCACCAATCTGTACTAGACCTTCGTGTGCGCCACCGTTAACAGTTTCATCTTCCATACGACCTTCAACTTTCCAGCCGTTGCCATAGTCATGGCCTAGTGTAATACCATAAACTGTATGGTTGTTTGTTGAATTAACTTTGTCTTTAAAGTCAATTGATGGACTAGCATAGTTATATGCTCCGTCAGCAAATGCTGATACTGATACAAACAATCCTGCTAATAGTGTTGCTAATAAAGTTTTTTTCATTACTCTTTCCTCTTGGTTAATTTGTTGCATAAAAGCCACAAAATAAAATTTTGTTGCCTTTTAGCCACGTTTTTATTTAGTCTTTTTAGTGTTGCAGATATATTACATTAGTACCTGTATGTTTCTGGTTTGTAAGGACCATCAATACCAACACTGATATAATCAGCCTGCTCATCTGTTAAAGTAGTTAGTTTAGCACCAATCTTATCTAAATGCAACCTTGCTACCTTTTCATCTAGATGTTTTGGTAAAAGATATAACTGACCAATTTCATAATTGGTATAGTTAGTGTACATTTCAACTTGTGCTAATACTTGATTAGTAAAGCTGTTTGACATAACATAACTAGGATGTCCTGTAGCACAGCCCAAGTTTACTAGTCGACCTTTAGCTAAAATAATCAACTTGTGTCCACCTGGCATTGTAACGTGATCAACCTGTGGTTTGATTTCATCCCACTCACAGTCTTTAAGACTAGCAATGTCAATCTCGCTGTCAAAATGTCCAATGTTACAGATAATAGCATTGTTCTTCATACGTTCCATGTGTTCGTATGTAATAACATCAATATTACCTGTGGCTGTTACAAAGATATCTGCTTCACTGGCCGCTTCATCCATGGTAACCACACGATAGCCTTCCATAGCCGCTTGTAGGGCACAGATTGGATCAATCTCAGTTACCCAAACCTGTGCTGATAATGCACGAAGTGCGGCTGCTGATCCTTTGCCCACATCGCCAAAGCCCGCTACTACTGCGATCTTACCTGCAATCATCACATCGGTAGCACGTTTGATACCATCTACTAATGACTCACGGCAACCATATAAGTTATCAAACTTACTTTTAGTTACGCTGTCGTTAACGTTGATAGCACGTAGTTTAAAACTACCGTTGGCAATAGCTTCGTTGATCTTGTGAATACCTGTGGTTGTTTCTTCAGTAACACCATAGATACCATCCAGTAGTTCAGGATAGTTAGTGTGAATATACCAAGTTAGGTCATGGCCATCATCTAAGATCATGTTAGGTACCCAACCCTCTTTGCCACTAATAGTCTGCTCAATACACCACCAGTATTCGTCTTCTGTTTCACCTTTCCAAGCGTAGACAGGAATACCCTGTTCAGCTAAGGCTGCTGCCGCATGGTCTTGTGTGCTAAAGATGTTACAACTTGACCAACGCACTTCTGCGCCTAAGGCCACTAGTGTTTGTACTAAGACTGCTGTCTGTATAGTCATATGTAATGACCCAACAATACGTGCGCCCTTTAGTGGTTGCTGATAGTACAGCTCATCTTTGATTGCCATTAGACCTGGCATTTCTGTTTCAGCAATAGCTATTTCTTTGTGGCCCCACGCGGCCAAACTAATATCTTTTACTTTATAATCCATTATTCACCTGTCGTTGGTTGTTGTGGACGATTGCCACCTTTTTGTGCTGTTGCTGGGTCGCTGAACTTGCGATTTTTACTTGCTACAAACGTAGCCTGTGCATCAATCATTGCCCGTTTAAAAACATTACGTGCTATTGGGTCTAAAATGTTGCCAAGTTTGATCTTGTTCATTTTACCAAATTTAAATGTTGAGTTAGTCTTTGCCATAGTTGATTCTCCTTGATTAAGTTAGTAGATCTTTTGCGCCGTGCTCTTTTAGCCATTTACCTGTTTGTTTACGAAAATGGTCTTGAAACAGTTTACTTTGTGGGGTTGATTTAATTTTTTCTTTTAATTTTTCAATTTCTGATTTATAATTTTTTTCAAAATATTCATACGATCCAAAATCAGCACTACCGTTCCAAAGTTCCAATACCATTTGTTTAGTATTGTATTTTTCTTCCATAGAAGCCAGTTTTAAACACCCCAACTTAGTATTAATTTCATTAAGATATTTTACGTGACGGGTGTCATCACCTAGCATTTTTTTAAATAATTTTTGTTTATCAGTGTTGGTAGTAAACTTATACCAACTGTTTATCGATGATGTAGCAACAATTTCTAATATGTACATGTGAGCTGGAATAAATTTAGCTTCATGGGTTAATTTAGTTATATACTCTATTTTTGGTTCTTCTCCAAATGCTTTTTTATAAAAATAATAAGCTATTGATGTATGAGCACATTCTTCGTCCATCATCTCTGCTATGTATTTTTGAGATAGATCATCTGCAAATATTGGATTTTTTTGTAAAAGAGCATATATCTGAAATACCATGTATTCAGCATTTACCCATTTGGTTATCAACCATTTATAATAGTCGATACTAATTTTTTTAAATGTTACTTCTGTGACTCTTGTTTTTAATTCTGCGATTGCTGTAACATCGCCCAATTGAAAAGGATCTACGGGATCTATCTCTAGGTCTAGTTTAACTAGATTTTTAATTGAATCAAAATAAGCTGGTGTGGAAACATTCATAGTTAATTATAACAGGAAGTTATCTAAAGGTCAACTATTTAATAAGGACTTGCGGAGCCAACTCACGACTTTGTTTTGCACCAGCTCTACATAAAGAACCTTGGTTAGCTTTGCCCATATACATAGCAAATTCTTCCCCTGTTCTAACGTATTGATAGGTTCTTACACCTAGTGCTAGCATGCCGTCCCATTGGCCATGTGCTTTGTACACATCAAATACCTGAGCTTGCCATACTTTTGCAAATTCAGGTGTGCCAAATGATGCTATTATTGCAGGTATTGGTTTACCAAACCAAGCTCTACAGGCAGCAGAGATAAAGTTCTTAGATAATTCTGGAACTGGAAATGGTTTATTACCATCTAATACAGAAAAACTACCTGCGCCAGGTACAGCTTTTGCAAGTATATCTAGCATTGGTTTCTGATGTATTGGTAAATCCCAAATTCTACCAGACTTACCTGCGGCACCTTTAGCACCTTTGACTTCTACTTTGACACTACCGCCTACTACAATGTCACCTGGTTTACCATAGGTAATATTTGGGCTTAACACAGACAGTGCGCCTTCACCAGGACCTGCGTCATTTTTACCAGCAAAATTAATATATAAGTTTGCAAATAATTTTGCCGCAAATGGATCAGTTATTAAATTACCAATTGATTCAGGTTGAGGCATACTTTGTTTTGGTACTAGTGCATTTAAATTAACAAAATCTTCGCCGTTATTTAATTTAGTTAAAAATGCTTTAATTTCGTCAACATTTCCCAATTTTGGGATAACTGCATTTAAGTAGTCTTTGGCCTGCACTGCATCAGGGTCACCACGGTGTTGCAGATATTTTTCTAATCTAGTAGCAAGTGGACTACCTACAAGTAGTTTGTAGATATTAGCAAAAATAGGGTTTTGGTCATCAGTCTTAGACAGTGCTCTGATAACTTTACTTTTGACCTGTTGGTCTTCAAAGAGTTCGCGTATTTTCATGATATAGTATTTATCTATGTTCTATATCATCTTCGCCGCAATAATCTCCGTACTGTATTTCTACTATCTTACAAGGTTGAGTGAATGGATTGTATAGCCTATGCCATTGTTCTGGTTCAACATGATAGTGATCATGATGCTGTAGGGTAAACGTACGATCATCTAGTTCTACGTGGCACATACCGTAACTAACGTGCCAATGCTCAGCACGATTATAGTGTCGTTGCATGGTCAGGGTCTGTCCAGGTTCTATGGTAAGTTCTTTTACTTTGGTACCGGGTACTTCATGTAGCACACGATAGTAACCCCAAGGACGTTCTGTTTTAGGTGCTTTATAATCTTCTAAAATCCAACTGCTTGAATTCTTTTTAGTTTTACCGCCTACCCCAAATACAAAGTCTACACCAGTAACTGACATTTCAGGAATATTTTTAGCAGTACGATCACCGCCGTTGGCAAAGATGATCTTGCTGTTAGGATATGTTTGTTTGGTTTCTTCAATGATATCACAGGCAGTGTCGTCTGTATCATCAAAGGCAATAGCATAATCCACAAACTTTAAGTTACTGACCACAGACTGACGTTCTTTAAACGGCATAAATGCGCGGCCTTTTTTACGTTCAAGCCAGCTGTCACTGTTGATACCAACGATAAGAATATTGCCCAAGGCCTTGGCAGCTTTAAGATATTCTATGTGTCCTGAGTGTAGGGGATCAAATCCACCTGTGCATATTACTACACTGTTAATCATTTTTATAACTTTTCCTAGTTGGAGCCATTGGTTTAAGTACCTTTGTTTTTTTAGTCTTAGGTTTAGCTTGTTCTACGGTAGTTTCAGTAGATCTAGTAGTTTCGTTAAATACGCCAGTGACTGTTGGGGGTTCTGTAGGAGTCCACTCCATTTTTTGACTTACATAGTCAATAAAATATAATTCTTTATCTAACCATGGCATACAAATTTCTTCTTGTTTAACATACCCATTGCTGTTTATTGAACTTTCAACAGTTGGATGCAATAGTTTTTTATCTACTAGATCAAACCAACTAGTAGTTGCTGGATCCATTGGAGCAACCGTTGATTTGTACACTGCTATGTTAATCCATGGATCTTGATGGCGTTTAAGTAGGTAAGCATCGCGGCAGTCAAACCCGTCGACGGCCAGCATATAGATTAAACTAACAGGATTATAATGGTAATAACAGCCATTGTAACTTCTGCTGTAGTATCTATCATATTCTATACCTGTGTGTGTCGGCACAGTTAACAGTAACATGCCATTAACCGTCATAGCATCATTCCAGCGGCGCAATGTCTCTAGAGGATTTGTACTGTATTGCAGGCTGTCGTGTGCCCACATTAAATCAATACTAACAGGAAATACATATTCTTCAGTGAAGTCTTGTTGTATTTTATTGATGTTTGGAAGATCAGGAACCTGGGCTAGTTTACCAGGATCGCGATCGACTGCAAAACAATTAAAATTGTAAGGCTCAGGAGGGTCGTCATAGTTTTCTAAGGTAGCCCACCAGGCGATATCTTCACCTGTGCCACAGCCCATGTCAGCAACATTCTTAAGACTTTCTAAAAATGTATCATACTGACGTATGGTTTCTAGTATAGATAAACTGTGTCTATCCAATTGACGCATCCTCCATGCCTGCTGTGCGCAAGCGGGTTACGTGGCCTAACATGAAGTTTTTACTTTCTAGGCCTTTCATAATACCTAACCACTTGTTACGTAACAATGCCACTTCATTGATAATAGTTTCAAAGTCAATAACTTCATCTTCACCATCTACGTATTTTTCTGCGTCACGAGCAGTTAAAGCACGTGCATAGCCTTCAAGGTATTTCTTAAAGTGAGTGGTGCGTATCTTACGTAGCTGTATATTGAGGTAGTTAAGCACCGCTTCAATCTCTTGTAGTTGATTAAAGCGATGTTCTGTTACTCCAGGTAAGCCAGCCAGATTCTTTTCTATGTTGCCATAGACTGCGACTTCGCGCCTAGCCTGTTCTAACTCTACTTCATAATGTTGTATAAAGTCAGGTATTGCGCCCAAACTGGCTACTACTTTACTGTACCACATTTTTATCTTTATAAGTGCAAAACTGTATTGCTTGTTTTGACTTAAATCCTTTACTAAAAAAATTATCAGTATCGTGTAGTTGCAAACAAGGCCAACAAATCACACTACCAAATTTCCAATTATGTATCTTATATACTGCTAATTGATCTTGTATATTTCTATACTCTGTCCCATACTCTGTAACAAATTTATCATATATTATAGTGTTGGCATTTTCAACTAACTTATCGTCATTGTCGACACTGACCGGAATTAGCATTGTCATATATGGTGCTTGCGGATCTTCATACTCATTCTTAAAGTCAGGGTCTGAATGTATTCCGTATGAAGTTCCTATTTCTAAAAAACTGCAAGACCCTAAAATTAAGTCTTCATCACCAACTAATTTTTTAAACTTTAAAAATAATAAATCGTGTAATACATCAAATTGATCACTGCCTTTTATTATTTTTTGAGCATAATTTCTTGGTTGTGTGTGTATTTTGCGTACTGTTTTAAGAATAGACAATGCCTGGTCTATTTCTGATTTAGAAAAGACGTCTAAAAACTGGTTAGTTTCTACTAACTTAGTAGTCATCGTCCTCATCTTCATCGTAGTCTGGTTCATCGTCCTCATCTTCACCTAGATATTCTTGTAGGCTGCGTTTGAGATAGCTGTCAGTCGCACCAAATGCTTTTAAATCGCGCTCTACGATGTTGTGATCTGCGACAACAGCCAATACGTGATCAGCTGCTGCTTGTCGATCTTTGGGAGCGATATATTCTTTGGTAGTTAACCAAATCTCACTTAATACATCTAGTTCTACACTCATAATAAATCCTTATAGATCTGCCACTAGAACCATTTTGGATTTTGGATATTCAGCTAATGGTTCTGGCAATATATAAAATTCATAGTTAGATGGATATACAATAACAGCATTGTCTGGAAACTTTTCAGTCATTTGTTCGTGAATATCATTCATATATTCACCGGCTGCTTCTTTAGTCATCTCACTAGTGTCAACTTTGATTAGAACCTTGTCACCTTTATTAAGTGTAGGAAAAATCGTTGGGGTTACTTCTGTAATATTCATTCTTCGTCTCCTTGTAATACTGGTTCGTTGACTGATGCAATCTCAAGATCACTATCATCAACGTCAGTAGTTTCAGTACTTAGCAATAGATTAGCATTACCTGAAATTTCTGCCATAACTCGGTCCAGGCATCCATCTTCGTTCTTTTCCCATGCTTTACGGAATTTCTTAATGATAGAACCATCAGCAAACTTATAAACCAGACTATTACCTTCTTTAGTTAATAGACCCTTGCCTTCTAACATATCTACCATACCACTGTAAGGACTCATACCAGTTTCATACGGAATCTCTACTTGTACACTTTCAAAAGGTTTAGCATAACGTGTTTTCATAATCTTACAAGCAGCACGAATACCGTGTACTTCGCTGGTCTTATTACCATCAGCGTCTGTTTTAAGTTTAAGTTTACGCATAGCTACAACAATACTTGAAGCATAGATAAAGCCTTGACCACCTGAAATCTTATCATCTGGGTCAAACATATCCTGACTTGCGTATGTGTGATTAGTTGCTACTAGGCCTAGGTTTAATGTACCAAACATGTTTACACAGTTGCGAACAAGTGCTGTAAGTGCTTTAGGTTTACGACCCATATCACCTTTCATTTCACCTGCTTCAAACTGATTAACGTCTGTTGGAGTTAACATCATACCTAGCGAATCAAGTACAAACAGGACCTTAGGACGATCTGCTTCGTCAAGTGTGCGATACTCTTTAACAAAGTCGCTAATAACCTTGGCTACATCGTCAATCATAGCCATGTTCAGTTTTAGCAATTTTTCCTCTGAAGTGTCTACTCCTAACGCATGTAACCAAGCCTCATCAAGTGCGTTTTCTGTATCAATTAAGATTACATAAATGCCTTGCTCTTGTGCGTGACGGATAATGTTACCTGAACAGATAAATGATTTACCTGCGCCAGATTCACCAGCAAACACAGTTACCTTACCTAAGGGAATACCTTTGTTAAAGTCACCGCTTAATAGATAATTTAATGTGTAGTTGCCTGTTGAGATCCAATCCGTTGGATCATTAAAGCCAATGCCCATACCTGGGATAGCTTTGGTAATACTCTTTCTGAATTTACTAATGTCGTATGGTTTTGCCATGTTGAGTTATCCTTTAATTGAAATAGGGGGCATCGCTGCCCCCATGCGCTATCTTAGTTTGTCTTTTGACGATTGCGAATCATTGCAAGGATGTCTTCAGCACGTTGAGCGCCACCTGCTGGAGGTGTTGCTACTGGTGCTGTAGGAGCCGCTGGTGCAGCTTCTGCAACTGGTGCTGGAGTTGATACTGGTGTATCTAATGCGCCGTCATCTTCATGAACTGCAGGTTCAGCTGGTGCTGAAGTAACTGCTGGAGCACTGTTAGCAGTGTCAATTTGAACACCTCTTGGTTTGTAGTAGTTACCCCAACGATCTGCGTCATATGCTTGACCATCTACTGATGCTTCAAACATTTCTTTCATAACTTTAAGTTCTACATCACTTGGTTTCTTAGGTAAGAAATCTTTCAAGTTGTATAAGCCATGAGTTTCAATAGCTGCCGCTTCATCTGCTGTTAATGCAGATTCTTTGCGTGACCATTTTGAAGTTGAGTAGTCAGCATAACCACCTTTTGATGTTTTAGTTACTGTAAAGTCTAAACCACCTTGGTAGTCTGTTGGTAGGTTTTCTAGTTCTGGATCTAACAATGCAGCTTTCACTAGATTGAAAATCTGTGGGCTGATGATAAACCTACGAATTGGGTTTTCTGGTGTTTTGTCATCGCTTAGAGGATTCTCACGCACAAAACCTTGGAACAAGTAACTGCGTTTTTTCCAGTACTTACGACCCATTTCTTCTAGACTTTGGTCTTTGAACCAAGTACGTACTTCTGCTAAGATTGGACATGCTTCGCCCCACATCTCAACGCATGGTACTTGAACAGTAACTGGTTTACTATCTGGTTGGCCTTTAACGCCAGCAAATGGTAAATTGATCATTGCTCGTTCTACCCAGAAGAATGTGTTTTTTGTGTCTGCGTCTGGAAGGAAACGGATACGAGCATTTTGCCCTTCTGCAATGTTCCAGTGTGCGTAGATGGCGTTGTCGCCGCCTTGTTGTGAGTTGTTACCTGAACTGCGTGACTCTTGCGCTTGTAGTTTTGCGCGAATTTCTGCTAATGATGTTGCCATAATGTTTTTCCTTTAATTTAAGTTGGTCTTTAATATGCCTAAACGTATAGTGCATTTATACATAATACGCTAATATTATTTATCTCACAAGACTAATTATAAGATATTTTAACCAAAACAAAAGGCACCCTTGAGTGCCTTTTTAATTGATATATTATTGTTGTTTTACTTGAGACCTGCTATTCTAAGCATTTGATCAATATCTTCTTTGAATTGTTTGTTATAATGTAATAGATCATCTTCTGAATCACCTTTGCGCATTGCTTTTGCTTGACTTGGCATAATCTTAAGTTTGTCTAATAGGCCCAATGGTTTTGCGCCCATACGTTTCATTTTTACATCTTTGTTTACATGATCATCACCAGCAACACTTTCATTTTTTCTACTGCGTAAGTGTGCAATAAAGTCTGCTAGTTTAGCATCTGGATGTTTTGATTTATACTCTTGATAGTTTTTAACAAAGTCTGGGTGTTTAGGATCGTCTAATTCATATGCATCACGTGTGTCATATCCTTCGCCTAATGCACGATCAAATGCTTCTTCTAATTCATGATGACCGAGACCAGCATCACGTTCTAGTTGTGCTACCCAACCACTAACATCGCTTGAGCCAATTTCATGTACAGGGCCAGCAAATTCAGCAATGTCTACTGCGGCATTTACAATACCTTCTGGGCCTAGTTTTCTTAATAATTCCAACATTCTTTCATCGCCTTGGCTACAACCAGTAAGAATTCTGCGAATAATAGCTGTTGCAATAGCATCTATGCTATTATCATCTTCGTCTTCATCTTCGCAAATACATTTATCTGCTGTGCGATCGCATGCATCACAGTAATCATGTTCTTCATATACTGTGCCGTCCATGCCGCCGTCACCAGATCCGTATGTTTTACTAAACTGTCCTGGTTCAGCACACTCATCTGCTGCATCTGATGCTACGCTTTCAGCTAGGTTTGGAAATTGTTTCATAATAGACTCAGCATCTAATTTGCCTGCGCTTGCTGGGTAGATAGTTTTAAACAATGGTTTTGTAAATTTATCTTTAGCACGAGCACCTGCAATGATTTCTTCTGCACGTTCTTTGCTAACTGGTTTACTGCGTAATACTTTTGCTTGACCACTACGATCATAATCAACAATACAAGCTACATATAATTCTTCGTCTGATTCATCTAGATCACCACCTTCACTGCCGGTTTCGCTAGGTTCTGGTGTATCTTGGTCGCCAATTTCATCCACAACTTCTTGGAATACTGCTGGAACATTATCTTGTAACCAATCCATAATAGTATCACGTGCGTCTGCTGTTGGGTCCGCGTTGGCTAATTCTACTAGTTTGGCTTTTAGTTCATCATTTTGAATGATATCACCAATAGCATTGATAGCATTAACAGCATCAACTCCTACTGGAATTTCATCGCTAAGTGCCTCAATTAGATCGTCAGCGTTAATAGGCTCTATACCCCATTGTTTAACGCCCTCTTCATCTTCATCCCAGCCTTCAGCTACAGTGTTAGCCCAGCTTTCAAATTGTTGTGCAAATTTATTTTCTTTTTTCATTTTATAAGCCTTATGCACCAATGGTAGTGCGTCTGTCATTTTATCATTAAATACACGCTTGATGAAGCGTTCTTTCATTTCATCCAAATTGGCTTCATCTTCTGGCAAGTAGCTAGAGTTTGATGATTCAAATTGTTCTTTGCAATGAGTGTAGCCTTTCTTACCACTCATGCGTTTAAGAGTGTTATTAAGTAGTCCGTGGTATTCAAATGCTGATTCAACCATGGCTTGAGTTTCTTGATCTTCAAATGTACGGCGGCGCACACTGTTCATAAACGGTTTAAGTTTACTGCATTCTACAGCCATTTCACAGATGTGACTACCTAGGTCATCGTGTGGTGTGCCACCTGCTGACACATGGCGTGCCATAGCACGTGCACCTGTTAGGCTCTTGAATGGCATCTTAAAACGTTCGCCTTCTGCGTTTTCAACATAGATGCTGTTGATATGACGACTACGAGCTCCTGTCATTTCATCAACTACTGGTGCATTGTGGCGTACAATAATACGAGCAGGACCAAACTTTTGATAGCTTGACTTGCTAGTACCATATAGCTTGCTTTCACCAATAACTTCATCTTTGTTGTAGGTGCTGTCTGCTTTACTTTGTTGAGCAATGTCGCGATGTTTTAGTGTCGAACGTGTGATATCTCTAGGTTCAAAACTTAACAGATTGCGTTTGGCAAATTCACGCAGTTCACGTAGGAATTGATACCAATGTTTCTTTTCGTGTTCTGTTAGGCCATCTGTGATATTCTTACTAAAGTAAACTTTTAATGATGTTTCATCAATTAAACTCATGGTAATATTACCATGGTTTTCGCCATCTACTAGGTAATCAAAATTGAAAAAACGTGCTTTTTCAGGGTCATTTGTAGCTTTAGCGTTTTCGTCGCCTAAGCTAACATCTTCGTACCTGTCACGAATTTTTTCAAATAGACTTTCTGCAATTTTATTAACTTCTCTCATGTAAGTATTTATCTTTAAGTGATAAAGAATGGCATTGGCTCTACAATGTCTTCTAGACTGTCTTTCATTTTAAGATCTAATTGACTGTCAAAGCTCTGTAGCATTTGTGCCATGCGTACTATGAGTATTAGACTCATAACTAGGTCATCTGTTTCACCTGGTTTAGCCGCATAGCTAGCACCTGATGCTACAAAAGTTTTTAATTCGCTGATCAGCGGGCGGCTAACAACTGTCATGCGACGGCTTTCTATTAGATTTTTAAGTTTAGCACAGGCTGATATTTTAGTTTTATTTGTGGTATTAAAGCCCTTGCGATATCTACGGCCACTGCCGCCCATATGACGAGGTTCACTGAGGAATATGCCGCGGATATTTTCTTCGCCAATTTCACTGATACTTAACAAGGCTGCTTCACCTACAGTGTTGTTTTCAACGCTATAGTAAACACTGGTCTGTGCTACTGTTTCTGCTAGGTATTTGGTAATTTCTGTTAGGATACCAACTTGTTGTTGTATAGGAGTGCGGTTATGCTGCCATTCTGCTACTTGTTTAAATGTAGGTAACTCAAACACCTGTATACCTGCAGGGTCACCACCTGTGCCTAGGCTAGGATCTAAGGCCACTACATAGGTATATTGTGGTTCAGGCCTTTTGTACCAGCGTACTTGTCCCTGACGTTCTATAGGATCCAGGCCAGCCATTTCAACTAAAAATCCTGGATTGATTAAGGTCTCGTCCCAGATAATAAACTCACAATCCATTTCACGACGGAAACGTTCATCACCTAGTTGTGCTCGCTGTTGTGAGGCCCACGTTTCGTCACGGTCTGGATGTTCGTTCCAATAGCTACGGAATGCTTTAAATCCGTTAACACCAATTTCAGTTGGGTTGCCAAATTCATCAAAGCACTTGTTAGCACCTTTCCATAGGGTAGCAAATTGGTCTTCATCGCTGTTAGGCGTTGAAGTAATAATACACTTACCACCAGTTGCTAGTGTGGGACTAATTGAAGTCCAGAATTCTCGTCCTATGGTAGGGCGAACGAATGCGAACTCATCTGCATATAATAATGATATTGACAGACCACGACCTGTGTTTTCTGTAGTTGTAGCTGAGATAATACGACTACCATTATCAAAATCAATACTACCTTTGTTGTAGCTCACAGCACCTGCACGTATAAAGTCTGGTACGCTTTCATAAGCATAGCGTATACGTTGCATGATTTCTTGTGAGCCTGTGTATTTGTGTGCGGCAATTAGGATAGTACTATCTGGCACGAACATAGCGTACCATAACAAGTAACCTGCAGCACTTGTTGACTTACCTGTTTGACGAGGCATTAGCGAAATGCTAAAGCGATAATTATGATATGTATTGATCAGGCGTTTCTGATAGTCAAATGGTTCGTATAACATACGCCCTTTAACAGGGTGTTGTATATAGAAGTAGTTGCTCATAAAGTATTCAGGACCCGTAATAGGGTCTGCACACTTTGCGAACTCGCGGATCTGCTCTTCAGTGAATGCTTCTTTCTGATGAGCTTTTTTAACTATTACTAGATCAGGTTTTGCCATACTGTTATTTAACCATCTGTTTTTTATTTTCGTAGTATCTGAGCAATGATTGACGTTGTTTTTCAACCTGTTCTTTAGATTTTGGTTTTCCTTTATGTGCTAAAGAAATTGCTTTTTTATGTTCATCTGAACGAGGAGGAATTATTTGATTAGCTCTTGCAAGTTTAATTTTAATTTTAGTTTCTTCAGATAATGGATTTCTTTTTCTGCCAGACAATCGTATAGATATTTGTTGTTTTTGTTCTTCTGTGCGTTTCTTCCCAACATTTTTGCCCTTCATTGATTCTGATAGCTTTCTTTTAGATTCTTCACTCATTGGTTTTCTTTTTTTGCCAACGTGTGTCAGAGATAATTTCTTTTTAGTTTCTTCTGAATGTTTTCTGCCAGGTTTACCTTTTAAAGTTTCTGATTTTAGATTAGCATATTTAATACGCAATGATTCGTATATTTTAGATGTTATTTTATATCTTTGTTGAGAATTATTTTCTAATGTTGCCATAGCCCAAGCGGCATGTACCATTTTATTTTTCGCATCACCTTCATACATTTTAGTAAGTAGAAGATGGCAAACAAAATGTTCTCTGGCTGTGAGTTTTACAAGATTTTCTTTAAGATTGCTACCACCTAGCGATTTAGGGATAATATGATGTGTTTCGTAATAACCATCTATTAGACGATTTTTAGCATTATTGATGATACTGGTATAATAAGAAGTATATTTGTTTTCTAACATATAGTTATTTATCTGTTAGAAACGGTTTAATGAAGTTTAGTTTAGAATGGTTTTTCGTTCGTCATCAGCGGCAGCGCGAACCACAATCTAAACCATTCTGGCGTACCAGGTTGTACATTGTGTTCATTTTGGTAGTTGATTTTTTCCATGGCAGTGATACTAGGGTTGCTACCACCTGTGCGTGTTGGGGTTTCTGGACCTTTGTATTCCACTAGCTTGCCTTGATTGTTGCCGCTCAAGCCTGCCATGTATTTGAGTTGTTCTAATTCATCCATTATTTTTTCTTCCTTTTAGCACCTGAATTATGTGGCACTGGGCTGGCTCTATGTACATCATCTGCTTCTCTGCTTCTAGTGTCACTCATCTTATTAACTGGTCCTGCATCTGTCATTTCTGCGGCATCTTTGATCATATCATATTCTTCATCAGTGTAGGTAAGCAACAGTGGGTCACCAGCGAATGGACCTGCAACTGGCATTTTGCCACCTTTCTTACCATCAGCGACTCCTAACGCTAACCCAAAACGATACTGTTGGTATGGATTGCCATTGCTTTTATTACTGCTGATACCAGGCATGCTAATAGCACCTTTGATGCTGGATACCTGATCCTTTTGTAATCCTTTAGGATTAGCAGCTACGTCTTCTGCGATAATCTCATTAATCTTCATTTGTTGCGCCTTTATACTGTGGGTACAGTTTTTCTAAACTACGTATTTCTTGTTTTAAATATTTTAAATTATCTGGATCTTTTTCATTACTTGCACGACGATATAACTCATCACGTTTGTTTTTGAAATCATCTTTATCTAAAATATCAGCACTTTCACGAAAGCCTGCGTGAGTAAGGGGGCTATCGCTGTCTACTGGAGCACGAGCACCATAGCCCTCTTCTATTACTCGAATATAATCAAGTAAAGTTTTCACGTTACTTAGTGATCTCGTTTAACATTGCTTCGTACTGTTTCCAAAGAGCAGCTTCTCCAATCTCGCCATGTTTCTTTTTAGCTTGTAGTGGATTATCACCAATTGGTGGAGCAAACTCAATTTCTGTTTTCTTCTTGTCTAAACCAGTACCAGTCATAGTAGTAATATCAGCTGCCGCATAGTCTTCACGTGGAGTGTTTACATTTTCAACATCACGTTTCATTCTATTAATAACATTATGATTGCTGTGTTGTTCATCTAACTCTTCTTCTGGAGCCACACCCATTGGTTGCTGTTGACCTACATTTTGGTTTGCTTCTGGTTCTACTAGTTGTTGCTCTTCGTCATTGGCTTTTAAACCTGATAACATTTGAAGAATACGCACAGCATCTACGCCATCAGCTTGAATACTTAATTGTGATACTTGTTCGTCAAGTTTTTCTTGTGCTTCTTTAACTGTATAGCGTTTGCCACCAACTTCAAAGTCTTTAGCCCCAGTTGCTTTAGCTTTGGCCAATGCGCCTGAGAATTCGTTACCTTCTTCCATTTCGTCTTCTTCCAAGTCGTCTGCAGGTGCATTTAATCTGCTAGTATTAGCCATTGGAGTTGATGGGCGGCTTCCTGGTGCTTTTAACGCACTTGGATCAAATGTAGATTTTTTACCGCTTGGTACTGCTCTTGGAGGTGCAGTTAACTCATCTAACTCTTCTTCATGACTGCATGAACAAGGACTTTCATTACATTGTACGCAATGTGTGCCGCTTAACTCATGACTTAAAGGAGTTTCTGTGTTTACAGAAGCAAGTTCTTCGTTGCATTTGCAAGGAGCACTTGAGCATTTTGGACAAGCAATAGGTACACCAGCTAGTTTAGCAATTTCGTCAAGCTCTTGTTGAACATTGCGTACATCGTCCATAACTTCTTGCTCATCTAATTCTTTCTTATAGTGATTCCAAGCGTCTTTATCTGTGTAAATTGGGTGATGACGAATAGCTTCTTTACCTTCTGTTACTTTAGTTGGCAGGCCTTTATGCTTAGTAGCGGCAAAATCATGTGCCGCTTTTTTAGTCATACCCTTAGCTACTTTAGCTATCTCTTTACTCGGCGCTTTCATTTTTCCCTTTTGTACGGCATGTACCATACCCATAAATTTTTGTTGTTGTTTGCTTACTGCTTTTTCTTTAACAATAGTTTCATCTAAGTCGTCGTATTCTGGATCACCTAGATCAACAATGCGATGACGGCTTTTGCGATCCATGATGTCTTTTGTGTTGCCGCTGTGATTTGGATATTCTTCTTCGCCGCCGTATTTCTTACCTTTGTGGATAATGCCTGTGGCTGTTTTAGTTACTTCACCACCCGTAGATGTTTTAAATGTTTTTGACTCATCTAGGTCTTTGTCACTGTCATCACCTGCATAGGCTTTTTCGTGTTTAACACCGCTGTCAGTTTTAGTAACTTTGTTACCTTTAGATGTTTTGTAGTAATCACCTTTTTTAGCGTGTTTGTCAAACTCTTCTTTGTTCTTTAGTTCTCTGCCTTCTTTAACTTCTTTATCTTTAACAGCTTTCTTAAATGGCTCTTTCTTGTTGCCATCACCGTCAACGTCTAAGAAGTCTGGTTTAGCGGCTTCGCCTAGTTTCTTACCTGCGGCAGCTGCTTTTTGGAATTTCTTTTTACCGTATTTTTTGCGACCAATGCTGGCGGCTACAGCGGCTGGATTCTCAGCACCACCTTTCTTAGCGGCTTTTTCAACTGCTTTGAAGCCCATGTATTTTTCTTCTAAGCTCTTAACAGCTTCAGTAATACTGCCTCTTGGCTGTACTTCTTCGTATACTGGCTCTTTAGTTGCTTTTTTAGGGTCAAGTGCTTTCATCTCAGGATTTAGGTTATTGAATTTACCTAAAATACCATACATTTTCATGTCGCTCATCTTATTAGTTCCTTATTAACCTAACTTTTTATTTGGGTTAGGTATTGCATTTTGTTTACTGCCCACTGGATCAACTTTACCTTGTGGAATACTGTTTGTTGTTTTGCCATATGAACTTACTGGTTGACCACCAATAGTGTTATCATCACCAGACACTGTCCAACGATCTTTAGTTGGAGCTAGCTCTTTAGCAATAAATTGTGCACCACCGTAGGCTTGGCTAGCTGCTTTTTGTGCTGCGTCAGCTTCTGGAAGAGGTTGAGTGATAACATTTTCACCTTGTACATATTCACGTAGTTCACTATTCACACCACTGCGCCATATTTCTTCTGGATGATTAGTTGGTACTACAAAAATAGCTGATGCTAGCATATTGCAACGTTCAGAAATCAATTGGCGTAATTGTGCATCGATACATGGATATGCTAGGCTTACATCAAATTGATAAATTTCTGTTGGGCCAAAGCTAGGAAATTCAGCAACGTTTTCCTGTATTGGTAAACGTTTAACAGCAGAAATCTCGTGTAGTTGCCAAGTTTCAAGTGCTGACTTAATACGGTCCATGCATTCTGCTGGATCAATGTTAGCTAACTTAACACGAAAATCGTATGTCTTTTGTACTTCTGATAAGTGTTGTATAAAATTTTTCATTCTTTAAGATCCTCTTAGTGTTATTTATCTGACTTTGGCAGAATTAATCCTTTGATTTCGCGCCTAAAATCTGTTTTAATAACTCATTTCTGTCTAATATCACTGCTTGCCCATCTTCTGCATCAACTATCTTATCGCCATCTGATTTGTTACTATCTTTGGCAATTTGTGCATCTAAACGAGCTTTTTTCAGCTGTAAGTCTACCATACGTAGCTTCTTATCTAATTTGGCTTGCTTGGCTGTAATAGCATGTCCTAGTAGGGTGCCTGCTGTGGCTAGGATGTGTCCGCTGAATCGTGCTTCAACGTTCATGCCTAGATCAATTAGGTCCTGGAATTTTTCTTTAGCAAGGTCGCTGAGATCATCTAGTTCTTTATCACTAGTATCTAAATCTGCTACAAAAGGAAGTGCGGCATCAATTTTATCAATTGCTCCATCAACTTCTTCAATTAAAGCACGGTTTTCTTCTATGGTTGTTTCTGCCTGCTCAGGTGTTGTTTCTTCAGCAGGTGGCAAATTGAATAGTTCTGATAGTTTTTGTGTCATAGTAACACTATTTACCGCTTGTGGTTCTTGAAGATATCAAATTCTGTAACTACACGGAAACGCATGTTATTAGCGCGAGCCCAACTGTCTGCGGCTGCCCATTTGGCCATGTTCATTGCTACCATTAGTTTATCACGATAGCTACGGGCCGATTCCATAGTTGTTTCTGTTGAGGGTTTAATTTCTACTATTTCAGTATGTTTCTTTTGGTTGGCATCTACATAGACCACTAGAAAATCTGGTACATAGATTGTTTGACGACCTTTTACTGGATTAAAGTAAGGAATACTAATAGCTTCACTAGCCCAATTCAGCACTGCTGGATTGTTATCACAAAAGCTCATAAAAGTAAATTCCCAACTACTACGATAGGTAGGCACACGCTTACCTATGTATTTCTCAGGGTTCTTTACTGTGTACTTTCCTTGTGCATATTTGGCCATAGTTACGCCAATATTGTACGAGAAATGTATTTACTAGTCTGCGGACTATTACTAAGTCCTAATAGGCTAGTACCTACACGATTAAAATTAAGGAACATGGTTAAGAAAGCATCTACTTCGCTGATGCTGTTGTAGGCTGTGCTAGGACCAGGTTTAGCATACTGCACATTACCTGTGGTCCATGTAGTACCGTTATTGGTAGTTACATCAGTGTCCTGTTGATTTGGATCAATATAACTGGTATATTCTGGACTGGTTAATTTGTTCTTGTCACTGATGACTTTTAATTGTTCTATAATACCCATTGGATCTAAATTCTGCTGTAGGGCTGTATAGATAACTGCAGCCGCTAGGTTCTTGCCTGTAGCTGCGTCGCCAGTTAATCCTTGAAAGTAAGCAACTACCGCATCATTGGCATAGGGACTGATGCTAGGAGTCTGCGTATAGTAATTATTAAAATAATTAGTAGTCGCATTTGCGGGTGTTTGATTAGGTAAATTTCCGTTGATCGCCATGTTAAGTTCCTGCTACGCCTTGATTACTGCTAGATGTTTGATTGTTTTGTCCATTGATATTAAGCGCATTTGTAATACTACCCAACCCAGGCTGAGCTGTTAGTGATCCAGATAGGCCCTGTGTTACTGTTGCGCTAGTCGGAGCATACACTGTACTCAACGGATTTTGTCCTGCTAGTATTGCTTGACCTATTCCTAATATATTTAAATTAGGAGTTTGCAGTAGTTGTGCATTAGATCCTGTGGCAATGTTGAAAACATTAAATGAATTCTGTACAGCAGATCCTAGGTCACCATTTTCTACATCATTAAAAATACTTTCTGCTCCGCCAATTAATGCGCCAAGATTTCTCAATGGACTTGGTGTATTGTCATAGTGAACTTGATCAAAGCCTAGAACTGTACCGTTACTAACTGGGCCGCTGTCGTACAACACAGCTTCGTAATTAACTGTCATTTGATGATCTAATGGTTGGTATTCACCAGCAGTGTGTTGCCCGTGTTGGAAACTGCTGATCACAGGACGAACCAATGTGTAACTACTAAAACGTTTTTGATGTAGACTATAAATTCTAATACTGCTAAGATAAGGTAAGTTTGCTGCATTGGCAGTTTTAGGAGTGTACCCCCAATTCTGTTGTTGGCGTTGTTTGTATTTGCTGTTATCTTTATAATTATCTACTGTGGCGTAGTCGCTGTCTCTATAGTAGTAGGTAAAGTAATCTCGCCAAAAGCCACGTACTATATCAGCACTGTCATCATGGAAAGTAATGTTCACTGGCTCATAGTTGACTTTTTCTTGCTGTACTGTCTTACGATTGTAAGCATTGTAAGTTTTAGTTGTTACTGTGAACTTTGGCAAGTTTATACTTTTGGCCATAAGTCCTGTTTCAATTTGTCCTAGTTGTTGTAGACTTGACAGGTCTGTATTAACATCAATAAACACATGAAATAAGTTATTAAGTTTGGGACTGAGTCTATATAAACCATCAACAAAAGTTCGTGCGGCGTGTTGATAGTCGCGGATGTTTTCTTGTGGTGCAATGGCTTGGAGTAATTGTCCAAATATATTGTTTTGACTCATACTATTATTTATCGTCAAAAAAAAGCCCAGAATTAACTGGGCTTTAATATATTTCGTCTAGATTAGCCAGTAATAACTGAACCTAGTGTTCTTGTTACTGTTGATCCAATACCACCACCAATTGGTGTTTGTAGTGCATTATCGTAACGTATAGTTAAATCAATGGTCATTGGTTCATTAGATCCATAGTTGTTATCACCATAGTCTGCTGTCATTAAGTAGCAACCATCTAATTCCCATGTTTCAAGAACGTTTGGAGTGCTTGTGCCATTACCACCATCAAGGATTTCAAGTAGTGTAGTAAATTTGTAGTCAATACCAGAACTTGCACTTGCTTGTTCAAAGAAGTCAAATTGTTTCTGCATTTGTTCACCAACACGTTTAGTAACTTCGCCACTAGCGTCATCACGTATTTGTGTTGTAACTTCTGCCCAGGTTGGTTTACCAGCTAGATAAACTTTACTGTTGTAGATAGGAATTTCAATATTTTCAAAGCTAACGCTTGGACGTTTAAAACTAATAACTTGTTTTGTAAGTTCAGTAGTAGGTTGTGTAACACCAAAGTTTAAGAAAGTAACGCGAAAGCGGAACTTTAATTTTGGCATTAACAAGCCTTGTGAACTAGCACTTTGACTTGTTGATAACGGTACTGTAAAATTACTTAATGATGATGTTGCCATCTTATTTTCCCTTTAATACTTTATAGTATTTACCTATTTTACTGCTACGCAATAGGAGCGTTGCCACTCCCATTATCTGCGTATATTATTAATTAATTGTTAAAGCTGAGCCAGTATTTTGTAAACGTACTGGAATGTAGATAAACTCAATTGCTTTAACTGGTTGTATTGCAATATCAACCCATAGTTCATAGTTATCAATACGTGTTGGTGTATTGTTAGTTGTATCGCACACTACCAAGTAGTCATAGATACCACGTTTAGCTACTAAGTCATGGAATACAGCGTTAAATGCTGACTGTACTTGACTACGTGTAATTGCATCATTTGGTTCAAAGATGAACGGAGATGCAACTTTAGCTAAAACTGTACGTAAGTAAACTACTAAGCGAGCTACATTTACACGATCCATTGCACTAGCTGCCGGAGCACGTGTTTTTTGGCCGTATGCTACTAATCCAACGCCTGGTAACACTGTGATTGGGTTAACTTCGTTTTCGTACAATACATCACGTAGGCCTGATGTAACACCAATGCTACGGAATACATTATTATCTGTGCGATCAACATAACCAATTGAGCTAACGTTGTCAACTAAACCACGACGTACACCAGCTGGTGCAAACCATGGATAAGCAACTGCATCACTACGGATATATGTACGCAACATCATATGGCTTGGCGGAACAACTACGCTAGAACCATCTAAGTTAGTAGCTAGACCACTTGGATAGTAAACAGCAAGGTAGTCGTCGTGGCTAACTAAACCAGTTTCACCGTTATCAGCTGCATCTGCCGCGTTGTCTGCCCAGTTAGTCAATGTTGTTGAATCGCTAGGTAAGTCAATTGGACTGTCGCCAATAATAAACGCTGTGTCTGTACGATCATTGTTTAAGGTAATCATGTCTTGGATTAGTTCTGGATATCCAGGAGCACAAATTAAGTTAAACTGTGTTTGTTCTTCACGTAGTGCAGTACTTGAAGCAATAGCTTCTTTCATTGCACGTACAACAACTGAACGTTGTGCTTTGCTACCAAAGTACGGAACGCCTGTTGTAGGATCATCACCGCTGTGTGTAATCCAAGCAGCCGCAACTGTACCTGTTACAGTAGCTAATTGTGTTGAGCTAAATGCTTGACTTTGGAACTGTTTAACATTGTAACCACTGCGACGTGTGTTAAACAATAGTGTACCACGTGCATATTCTTGTGCTAATGGTGCATCTGGATCTAAGTAGTCGCTAGTTAATAAACTAACTGTTGATGGTAACGTGTCTGTAATTGGATTTACATTACCTGTAGCTGACCAACGTGCATCTGCAAATACAATACCACTTGCATCAACATTGTCTGCATTGTCAATTAATGCCCAGCTACTACCAGTGTAGCGATATAGTACTGGATAACTGCTTAATTCAGTGATGCTAGTATTCAACCATAGTTCGCCTGGTTGTAATTGTCCACCACCAACTTGTGTAGTAGGTGCTGTCGCTGAGAAAATAACACCAGTTGCATCTGTCAATGATAAGTTGTAACCTCGTGCATCATTAGTGATGTTATGGTAACCTCTCCATTTTTGTCCATCATTGATCATAATATCAACATCTAATGGATTGCTGTAATACCATAATGTACCATCTGTTGGATTAGTATATGGAGCAGTCAATGAATATGTGTATGTCAATGGTGTAAATGGACTTGCCAAATATACACTGTTTGAAACGATTGTTTGTACTTTAGGATCACTTAATAAGCCTGCTGTAGCTAAAGGTGTACCAACTAATTCTGTAAATTGGATAGTACCGCCTGCTGTGTGCGTGATGTAAATAGCACCGCTTGAGTTAAAGCCAGCTGTGATATTAGGTAAACCTGTGCCTAAAATGCCGCCAACCAATGATGCAGCTGTGTTAGCTGACAATGTAACTGTAGCTGTTGCTAATGACTGTGTACCTGGTTGGCTAACTGCCATTGTAAAGCTGTCATTTTGGTGATATGAACCACCTGCACCTGCAACTGTGCCTGTGATTGTCAATACACCTGCTACGTTCTTGATATAAGGTTTGAATGTAGCTGTTGTTGTGCTTAGTGTGTCATATTTGACATAAACTTGTCCCACTGGGATGCCAGCACCACCACCTGTTGAGTCTAAGGCATAGATAGCATCGCTGTCTGTGTCATACAGTGGAGCTGTTAGTAGTTGCCATGAGCTTAATGTAGCACTGTATTCTTTAACTGCCCAGTTAGCACCATTACCTGTAGCTGTGGTTTTAAACCATACTGAACCATCTGGGCGTGGTGTTGTGTCTGTTGTTCTCCATGCTGGAGGACTTGTATATCCTGCAAATGTAACTGTTGGACCATAGTATGTATATGTGTTAGCACTTACTTGTGCTTGGCTTTGGAATAGGCCTAGTGGATCAGCAGCATCTGTACCGCCAATGGTTGTACCTGAACCAATTTTTAATTTGCCATCAGTTACGTGGATATTACCGCTACTTGCAGCTGTGCTGTCTGTGTAGATTAATAATTGACCTACTGAGCTTGCTGATGCTGTAACACCTTGGATAGCTGCCGCATTAATGTTAGTAGCCACTGAACTTACAGTTGTACCTGTCAATGTAACGTTAACACCGTTAACTACCATTTTCCAACCAACACTTAATGTTGGGTTAGCATTAGCACCAACGATTGTAGGAACTACATCTTTCCAACTGTCGCTACCAACTAAACTCCAGTTATTGTTATAACCTTTGTAGTAGATAGGGTTGCTTGAACTTGTAGCAACTACAGCGTAATCACCAATAGCACCATATGAACTTAGCGGAACGCCACTGTTTAAGTAACTTGTTGATGTAATAATATCAACTGGCATCAATGTAAAGCCTGTATCAGCGGCCCATTCGTAAATACCCCAGTTAGTGTTAGTTAAGTCTAACCAAAATGTTTGGTCTGCTGGTGTACCTGTTGGACGAACGCTAGTACCAGTTAGTTGACCTAGGTCAACATTGGCACGTTGTACGTACATTTGATTAGTAACACCTAGTGCTGAGTAAGCAGCTAATAAACCATATTCGTTTTGTTCGTCACCGTTTACTGGATTACCACTAGCGTCTAGTGTAAAGTTAGGTGTACCAAACTTAGTAACTAGATCTCTTTGACTAGTAACTGTAATAACTTTTTCAGCATTGTTAATAGTAGTACCTGTAGCAAGTACATTGCCAGGTGCTAGTTTGTTAGATGCTGTTGCCAATAATACAAACGGAATAGTACCCGCTTGTGTAGTAGCGTACTGACTTTCGTCAATGATCTGTACCTGTACGCCTGGTGATTGTAATGATGCCATAGTATTGTTCCTCTAAATGGATTGCTTTCATATATTTATAAGTAAACAGTATTTTTGGTGCGTTAAGGTGCCCTTTAAAAGGTTCGCCATAAATATAGTATGCAATGGCGATTATTATGCACAGTCTGCGGTAAAAAGCCCTGTGCAATCAACTATAAACGTGGGGATAAAACCTACTACAGAACTCGATGTGATAGTTGTATCCGCAAGAAAAAGAGCTTACCTACACCTAAACCTCGCTGGATGTTAGAAGGATACAAAAAGAAACCACACTGTGAAAAGTGTGGCTTTAAGGCTAAACTAAAAGAACAGTTATTTGTCTATCACATTGACGGTGATTTAACTAATAATAAAGTTCTTAACTTAAAAACTATCTGTGCTAACTGCCAATATGAAATTGCCCGTGAAGGTCTTGGGTGGAGACAGGGCGATTTGGTTCCTGACTACTAATTATACTGCGTTCAATTTGTTGATATAGATCATTAATAGTCCCGCTATTATCCAACACAGCATCAAACTTTTGCCCTACCCAGGCTGTTTCGCTGGCATGTATTCCTAAATCTTCAATGTGATGTTTGCTTAATGCCCACGACATGTTGCGAGTAGGGCCTTTGTTCATACTTTTGGCCGCATCGTACCATTCAGGTTCAGGTCCTCGTTTAATACGTACAACTTTGCCGCCTGCGGCACGGATAGCTTTAATTTCATTAGGGAAACGGCAGTCAGTGATAACAATATCGTTTTTAGTATTAAGTAAGCGATGTTCTAAACTAGCCACCCACATGTCATCGTTAAATCCTTTGCGTACTACTTCAGTCCCCCAGTATTGTAATACCCAACGCGGTGTGATATCTTGCTTTAGGCGGGCACTCCACCACTCGTCTCGAGTTTCTCGCCAATCACGCGACTCTTTAGTGCGACCTTCCAGGAGTTCACGATCCCACCCAAATACCACGCTCACAGCATCTTTCAAGCTGTTAGCAAAACTTTCGCGTTTAAATCTATGGAAGTTGACTAGATAATCTGCAACCGTATCTTTACCTGAGCCGATAAAGCCTACGATACCTATGATTTGACTCATTGAAATCCCCTTAATTGATATTACTATTTTACAAGAGTTTTAGACTGTTGTCTAGAGATTTTTAACCAGTTACCCAAGTTAATGGCATAGCACCATCTACATAACGTTTAATTTCATCATCTAAACGATCTAGTAGTTCTTTGCCTTCTGCTTTTAGTGCCGCACCGTTTAGACTAGTACCGCCTTGTGGGCCTGCGATTGTAGCAAATTTTTCACGTGCTTGACCAATTGACATTGAGACCAGTGCTAGAGCATAATCCTGAATCCATGGATATGTCATATTATCGTTTAGCAACATGATGTCTGGTTTATAGTTGTCTATCCAAAGTAGGATTGATTCATATTGACCATTGCCATCTTCGTTATTACCAGTATAACCAGCATAGCCAAATGGCATTTTACGAACAATAGTTAGTTTCTTAGTAACTTTATTCCATGTAAAGTTCATGTACCCGCCAAACATGGTCATGGCTAGTTTTTGGTAGTCTACAAACAATTCATAATTAGTTAGGCCGCCAACACGCCCTGCTACCAACATATAAGTGTTTAGATAACCTGAGCTGAATGGTTCAAATTGACTAGCAGTAGTACCTGATACACTACCAATACCACGACGGAAGATCTGTCTAACGTTCATGATACTGTTAGGTAAAATGTATTCTTGTGTTTCTGGTGCTAGGTTTAGGAATGCATAGCTTTCTTCTACTGAATTACTACTGCGTTGACGATAGCGTATTAGTGCTTGATTAATACCCATCTCGTAGTGTTCTTTGTCAGCTTCTACATCTACCATTTGGTCACCTAGACGCAGGCGGATATAGTCAATGATTTCAGCACGTTTACTAGCTACTGTGTCTAACTGTGCTTGCAGGTTGGCATCAAAAGCAATATGCCCTGCACCTGTGCCTTTTTGTGGATCATACAGATTGTCTGTATATATGGCTAGGTTAGGGGTTAGATTACTTGACGTTGAACTAATATTGCCAGGTAAATCTGGGTTTGCTTCGTACTGTGCGCCAATCTGTGTCATTTAATTATCCTGTTGCTGTTCATGTATTTATGCTCAGCCGCAGGATAACAAATGAACTAGGCTATTTTTAATAGAATAGTATCTGCATTAATGCGGCCATTAAGTTTGATTTCTGTAGTTTTAACATTATCTAAGAACTTACGTGCTTCAACTTTATTAGCGGCTAAGAATGCTTTTAACTGATCATCTGGTTTACGCAGAGTTTTTTGTGTACTCTTATTAGCGTCAAATCCTGTAATAGTAGTACCTTTAACATTCAATGCACCACCTTGGTCTTCTGCTACATAGCGACCAATTTTACGATTTTTAACATTGTAAACCCACAGTACCTGTGCACCAATGATGTCTACAGGATTAACTGAAACTATCTTAAGTGCTGTATCTTGTTTGAGATATTTTAAGTTACGAACAAGTTTCTCTTTTTGCGGTAGTTTACGTACACTTGCTTTCTTAGTAGCTTTCTTGACCTGTCCGTATTGGGCAAAACCATCAAACAATGCTTGATAAAATGCTTCTAAACGTTTGTAATCTGCGGTCTTAAGATGCGCATAAGCATCAACTGTATCTTCATCCTTGCTAGTTTTAGCGGCCAGGAACTCTGCGCGACTACGTTCAAACGGAGCAAGAATACGAGCAAGAGTAGCAGGTGCTACATTTTTGCCACTTAGATATTCGTAGGCTTTAGGATCTACAGTTTTGCCAGTAAACAACTCATCCTCTAGCTCTAAGAAGTGCAGTTGGTGCTTGTCTGCTATTGCGTTCATACGATCTTGTATTGTAGGCACCTTTACGTCAGTCTTAGGCACCTTTACATCAGCTTTCACTGGCTCGTCATCATCTGCTTGTTCTTCTTGTAGCTTAATAACTTTCTTAACTGTGTCTAACAGATATTCTACATGACGATCACGCAATGGCATACCTTGTGTATGTGCTTTGATAATAGCGCAGGCGGTAAATGGTGTTAGGCCATCTTTAGTTTTAGCATAGTAGTCAATGGTTGCTCGATCCAATTGATGGTAAGCACTGTCTTTGCCTTGGTGCTGGCGTAACCATTCTACAAAATACTTCTTCAAATCCTTAACACTATAGAAGTAGTTATAGTAGCGCATGGCTTTACGGAAATGATGATCAAACTCTTCTTCAGTAAACTCCATTGCTCGTGCAGTGTCCCAGATAATTTCACTACCTGTGTATTTTTCATCTAAGAAAATAGGATCTTTGGTTACTTTAGCTTTTTTCTTTGCGCCATCTATTTTAATTGCCATGTTTTTCCTCTACTGTAGTTGATACTAAATTTGCTAGCTCACGTTTAACTAATTTATACGCTGAACGATCATAGCTGTCAAGATCATCCCAATCATTTTCCATACACTTAACAGCGGACCAAAGACTGTAATGCCCTTGCATTTCACCATAATCACGTACTGCACGATAAGCTTCTTCTATATCCATAATTACCATTTTATTTTCCTAGCTGAAATTTATTGAGATATTTAGCAGCTTCTGTTAGATCTGTAATTGGTTCTAACTTATCTAGTTTAACCAAATCATTGTGTAGATTAATAGTACGTTGTGCTTGATATAATCTATTATATTTTCCATCTGGATAAGACGGTTGTGTCCAAGAGTGTTTCATTTTTATCCCGCAAGTAGAACAGCAAAAGTTATCATACGTTCATAGTTTGCTATCTCTTCATTGACTTTGTCAACCAGTTCTTTGTGTAAACGGGTTTGCTTACCCAATCTACGGCAGTTAATTTCTTCTTTACTTACATCTTTAACCATAAGTCCAATATTATGGCTAATGTTCCACATTTCGTGGCTGTACCGTTTCATAGTACGTATTGGAGCTTCTATGCGGCTTTGCACTTCTGCCCAATCCATACTAGTCTGTATCTTATTTTCCATTTTCGTAGTATAACATCATTTTGACTAAAAGTCAATCGCGATAAATACTAGATAATTAGGATTCATTAATGCCAAGACTTAGTCTTTATAAACCAACCAAAGGTAATGACGATACGTTTTTTGACAAACGTATGCATGAAATGTTTACCGTTGGTGGAGTTGACGTCAACATTCACTTGTATTTAGGTCCATTGGATCAACCTAATATCAGTGCTACAGAGCCAGGCAATACCAGCCCACTCAGTAGCGGTATTACGGGCATACAGGATTTACTATTTTTAGAAAACCGTGATCGCAAGTATGATACATCAGTATATACTATGCGCACTATCTATCGTATTAATGACAACGACTTTGACCTAACACAGTTTGGCCTATTCCTAACTGGCGATACTATGTTTGCTACATTCCACTATCAGGATATGGTGCAGACTCTAGGACGTAAGTTAATGGTAGGTGATGTACTAGAAATGCCTAATTTTGTTGACTACTATCCTTTAGATCAAGGTTTGCCTGTAGCTCTCAAACGTTTTTATACTATACAAGATGCTACTCGTTCAGCAGAGGGCTTCGCTCCAACTTATTGGCCACACCTATGGCGTGTTAAACTAGCACCACTAGTAGACAGTCAAGAATACAAAGACATCATCAGTCAGATTGCTGCTGGTGATAATACCACTGAGACTATTGGACAAGTGTTGAGCACTCTGGACAAATACACTGCTATCAATGATGCTGTTGTAACTCGTGCAGAACAAGACGTGCCAGCTAGTGGATATGACACTACATCAATCTACACAGGTCCATTAAATGATGATGGCTCTCCTGGAAGTCCTGTTGGCAAAGACACTACAGATATTACAGATGATGCCAGCGACGTTGTTGATGATGCTAGTTCAGCAATCACTCCTCCTGATGCCAAGGTAGAAGGATACCTAACAGGTGATGGGGTTCCTCCAAATGGTACCACAGTGGCCGCAGGTATATCATTCCCAGCTGGTCCTATGACTGGTGATTTCTATCTAAGATTAGACTATGTGCCTAATAGACTGTTCCGCTTTGATGGGCGTCGTTGGGTCAAAATAGAGGATGCCGTGAGAACTAACCTAACACCAGGCGCATTAAATCAAACACAACTAAGTGGCTTTATGAATGACTACGATAAGTTCTATGAAAACTCAGTTGGATCTGACGTTATCAGAGTAGCTAATCCGTACACACCGCCAGCCAACGCTATTACTAGTTCGTTTAGCTACACCAGCGGTAATATTATTACTACCCTAGGTTATGTAAGTACCTATGGTGTACAGGTTAAACTTAACAACTTAATTATACCAGGTGAATTAGATAATATTACCATTGCTAATGCCAGTGGTAACATTGGATTTACAGTCAGCAATACCCTGTACAACCTAGGCGACACAATAGAATACACTGTCTACTCAAGAGTAGTACCACAACGTCAGAGTTTATCGCAGGCCTTGCGTCCTTCAGCGGATAATGAATAATGGACAGCTTAACTACAAAGATCAATACTTGCGGATATGCTATTATAAAAAATTTCTTAACAGCAGAAGAACATAGTTTGTTGCAAGAAACTTATAAATTAACTCCTACAGAGTGTTCAAATAATAGATTATATGAAATCTTAGTACCAAGATTATTAAATTTATCAGTAAGCATTGATCCTACTATTGACACTCAGGTATCAGGGATTAGTTATATCACCACTGAAACTTTTGCCAATGATGGATATCCATACCATCAAGAGCATGGTAGTTATTATACTTGGCAACAAAGTTTAACTTACCTAAATTTTTATATACCTTTTATAAAAGAAAATCCTAGTCTGTCTGGATTGAGTATAGTGCCTTTTGATATTTTACAAAAAAACATTCCGCAATACATTGATCATATCATCAACAAAGGGGCGTGTAGATATATACCCAACAATAACATCACCAACGTATATGATGATGAATTAGATAGTGAATGGATTCTTCCTGCTAATATTGACAATTATAAATTTTCTCCTGAACTAGCTGAGGGGGATTTACTGATCATGCGTGGGGATCTTATACACAAAACACAAGACGCATTAACTAAAAGAGTAGCTATGTCATTCCGCACAGCACAAGGCTCTTTTAAAATATCTAAAAAACGAATGCTACATCAAAGTGTATTAAAAAATAAAATTTTTGAAAGTGATAAAGAATATTACAATAATATATTAAAAGTATTTGATTTTTTTAATTCAGATGAAATTGCTACCTGTGAGATGGTTGATCATTTGAATAAATTAAGAAACATGGAAACAGTATAATGTCTACAGCTAATCAACAGTTTTTTTATGACGGACAGATAGAACGCTTTTTAGCGCAGTTTATCCGTATGGTATCGGGATTTCAAGTGGAATTTGGTGCTGATCGTCAAGGCAACCAAACACTACAACGTGTGCCTGTGTATTGGGGTGATGGTAGTCGTCAAGTAGCACAGATTATCACCAACAATGCTGCACCCAACACTTTAAATGCTGTACCGGCTATGACTGTGTATGTTAATAACATAACCTATGATCGTGATCGTGTGCAGGATCCTACTTTTGTTGGCAAAATGAACATACGCCAAAAATACTACAATGAAGACACACAAGAATACGAAAATCGTCAGGGTAATGCCTTTACTATTGAACGCAGTATGCCTGTGCCGTATACTATAGAATTAAAGTTAGATATTTGGACCAGCAATACCAAACAAAAATTACAGTTACTAGAACAGTTGATTGTCTTATTCAATCCAGCTATGGAAATACAGTCAACAGACAACTATATTGATTGGACTAGCCTAAGCGTTGTTTATTTAGAAAGTCCAAATTGGAATACAAGATCAGTGCCAATTGGTACAGACAATCCTATTGATGTTGCTACCCTAACATTCAAACTACCTGTGTGGATTACTCCTCCAGCCAAAGTTAAAAAGTTAGGAGTTATTCAAAAGATTGTTGCCAGCATTCACAACAGCGACGGTGATCTTAGTGATGCAGTATTAAACGATGATAACCTGTTAGGTAACCGCCAATACTTCACTCCATTGAACTATGGTACCTTATTAATTGGCAACACTCTTACATTGTTAAAAATGCAGGACATAGAAACCCCTAGAGACATTGGTGGTGAAGATATCACCAGTACCCCAGTTAAAGTAGGCACTCCTGATAATTGGGCAAACTTTGTCAATGTCTACGGTGTGCTTGCTCCTGGCATCAGCGAAGTACGCTTACTACAACCAGATGGTATTACAGAAGTAGTAGGCACAGTTAGCTATCATCCAACTGATCCTACATTGATGTTATTTAATGTTGACGTTGATACCATACCTGGTAATACCCTAGCACCAATCAATGCTATTATTAATCCAACTAGTAGCAGTTTAACCACTGCTATCACGCACCCAAGTGCAGTAAACACAAGATATTTAATCTTAGGTGCCATTGGCAGTTCTAACAATCCTAGTGGATCTGGTCCTGTACTTTGGCAGGGCACAGATGGACAAGATCTAATAGCCAATGCCAATGATATTATACAGTGGAATGGCAGTCATTGGTTTGTATCATTTGACAGCCAGAACGATACTACGCTACAATATGTAAGCAATCTCACAACAGGAACTCAATACAAATGGACTCTTCAACAATGGGTGAAAAGCTACGAGGGCGAGTACAAAAACGGCCTATGGACCTTGGTCATATAGCAGGTGTAGGCACATTCATCTACAGCGTTTCAACTGGTCGTTATCTATTCCTATTACGTGACGGTGACAAGTATTCAGGTACTTGGGGCCTAGCTGGCGGTAAAATTGATCCAGGTGAATTGCTTTTAGAATCGTTATATAGAGAGCTTAGTGAAGAATTAGGCTACAACTTCTATGATGTCAAGGTTATTCCTATAGAAAAATTTACCAGCGACAATGGTAAATTTTCATACAATACTTTTTTAATTCCAGTAGACGAAGAATTTACACCAAAATTAAATCATGAGCATCGCGGATTTTGTTGGGTGCCGTTAGAAGATCACCCTAAGCCCTTACATCCAGGGGTTTGGCGTACTATTAATTTTGATGCTGTGAGTAAAAAGATCAAGACCTTAGAATCAGTCTTATAAGTCAGCTTCTGTTACAAAATCTCTAAAACTAATTTGTCTAAAGTTTTGACAGGCTTTGTGTAGTTCTGGTACTAGATTAGTTCCGCGCGGTGTAACCCAAACAAAATCAACTTCATCGTAGGTTGTAAATAATGCAGCACGACTGCCAATCCATTTGTCGTGTCCTACGTCGGCTTGTGCTGAGTCGTAGCCATTAGTACCAGCATAGACATTATTATTCCACCCTGCACTGTCTTGTCCATCAAACCCCAACATATAGATAGTTTTATGTCCATCAAAGGCCGCAATGTATGCCGCAGTAGTGCCTGCATCTGCATATGGGTCATATGGAATTAGGTAAAACTTTCCTGGGTAAGCTAATAAAGATTGTGCTCTGGTATAGACAATATTATCGTTTACATAAGGACCTGTGGTGGCGATTTCTTGGATAATAGCATCACCTACTACTATTAAAAAATCAGGACTAAAATCTCTGTACAATGCATTACAACCGTAGGTTTGCAGAGTTCTTGCACCCAATAATCCGCTAGGATGTTTTAGGTTATTAAGATTAAAATCTAATCTATTAACACCGTTGCCAATTACTACAGCACGGTTTGATAACTGACTATTAGTAATGGCATTAGGCACTGTTTCTACGACATCATGCCAATTGTGCCCTTCGTGTGTACGAGCGGTAAGTATGTCTTCGCCTTGATAATCTGTGCGATACCTTTTTGAAATGTTTAACATCTTTTACCTTTATACTATGTAAGTACCAAATGCTTTAACATTGGCCTGTGCTATTGATGATGTGTAGTAGACATTTACATTACCGCCACCAACGTTGGCACTAAATGTACCAAATGTTGTACCGTTATTGATTACTCCGTACACCGACACAAACGCATTACCAGCACCATCTGTTAATGCTTTAACATTATAGACTTCCATATTAGTTGAGCCAACTTTAGCTTGTGCTTCATATGTTGCACTAGTATAAGCTGTTTGACTCCAACTGTCAATTAGTACAGGAGTAGCTGTAGTTGGTATATTAGTTGGTGTTTGTGTGTAGGTAATTTTACTACCAGTTAAGATGTTAAAATTGCCCACTGGGTCAACTAATATACGTTCCGTAGTTGCACTAGTACCAGACCATAAGCTCACACCTGTGGTGTCAGCAATTAATTGATTCAGACCATTGGCACTAGAAATAGTAGTAACCGATGTAGTTGTTGTCAACACACGAACGTCAATAATATCTGTTGGTGCTGGCGGTTCTGTAAATGTCAGTGTTGTACCACTAACACTGTAGGCCAGTACTGGGAACTGCATCACACCGTTGATGCTTACCAGTGTACCTGCTGTGGTTGAATTACTTTGGATAGTAAATGTTGTGTTAGTGCCGTCAACGTTACCGTAGCCTGCCGGTACATTACCTTGGAATTGGCGATCGCTAATAACAGTAAACGCACTACCTGCAGCCTGCCATTGTGTACCATCATAATACTCTAACAAGGTGCTAGTAGTATTAAAACGTATCATACCCTGTGCATCATATCCTGCACCTAATATGCTACTTGGGCGTGCTGATGTAGGACCAACCGGTACCATCATTGATGTTACGCCACTGACTTTTAATAGTACCCCAGGTTGTACAGCTAAGTTGCCGCCACCAATAATCACTGATTCTGTTGCGGCACCATTTTGTGTGGCAACGTTAGCAAATATAGCCACGTTACCTGATTTACTGCTCTTAACAGTAAATCCTTCAATACCATTATTAGTATTGATTGTTGCCCCTGTGCCTGTGTATAAGTTAGCCTGTGTACTAATACCACCAACCGATGTTAATGCACCGGTAGTACTCGATGTTGCCGCTGTTGAATTTTGTACACCAACATTACCGTTTGCATTGCTAACAATAATGTCAATAGCCGTTAATCCGCCTGCAGACATTAATATGTCTTTCGCACTAGCTAATATTAAATTACCAGTTGAAGTGTATGTATACCCGTCTTGAGGTTTAAGTATTGGTGCAGAGGCTGATTGGTAATTTTGACCAGTGATACCAACTGACATGTAAGCTGACGTGTTAGAACCATTGCTAGATATTACATTAAATTCACTAGTTGCTAACAGTCCTGTATTAGTATTTTGAATACTGATTCTAGAACTTGCGTTAGAAGTTGTTGTTACCTGTACTGAGTTTTCTGGATAAACAATATTACTGTTTAGGTCAGCACCGAGTGTTATGTAATTACTTCTAGATAAATTTAAGTTACCGTTTACACCAACACCACCACTGATTACCACAGCACCTGCTCTATAAGTAGCGCCATTGGTAGCTGAGTTAAATGTTGTTGTACCTGTTGCAGCGCCTACGCTGATTGTGGTTGCGGCTCCAGCAAAGTTTAGTGTTGTAACATTGGCATTGAGTAGGTTTACTGTGCCTGTTTGTACTGTACTGATATTTTGGTTACGAATAACAAAGTCGCCAGTAGGTGCACCATAGAATATTGTTGTAGCACTTGCAAAGTTGTTAGCCGTAGTTGGCGTTGGCATATGGATAAAGTTGCTAGAACTTGAATCATGGTATGCACCAGTCTGGAATATGTTACCACCAATACCAGCACCACCAGCTACAATCAGCGCACCAGTAGTTGCATTTATACTGTCTGTAGTAACTGTTAATTGCAAGTTACCAGCTTTAATTGGATCGTAGACAGTAGTACTGTCAATAGTAATGTAACTTGCACTAGGTTCTGCAAGGTTACTTACAAAATTCCATGTGTTATTTAAAGGATTACGGAAAACAGCGGTGTGTTGATATTGATTAATTGTACCTAGACCTGTGCCAGTAAACGCACTGTAGAAACCAATATCATAATTGTATACACTTACATTAGAATTTCTTAGGTATAGTAACGGGTCTGTTACTGTAATAATGTTAGCTTGAACCCCTATAATATTGCTAACAAATAAGTTGCCACCAATCCATACATCTTGTGAGAAACTAGCGCCGCCTGCTACTTGTAATGCACCAGTTGATGCTCCGGTCGCATTTGTGGTATTAGTAATTGAAGTTACGCCACCAACACCTAATGTGTTGTTAATTTGTGTTGCACCACCAATTGTTGTACCTAGAGCAATGTTTGCTGCGCCTGCAACACTAATACCCCCGTTTGGTACTACAACTGCGCCAATACCTTGTGCGGTAGTTGCTATACTTGCGTTAGCCCATAAGTTTTGATTAGCACTTAATACTGTAAATACACCTGTGCTTGGTGTTACATTACCGATTGGTGTAGCATTGATAGATATTGCTGTTAGGTTACCGTTAGACCCAACTGTTACTAGTGCAACTCTGGTTGTGTCTGTGTTATTATATAGTGTAATACCGTCATTAGAGCCAACACTAATACGACCCATGCCTGTTTGGTAATCTAATACAATACCATCTGTGTATGCGCCAGCATATACACCTGAAGATACAGAACCAGCACTTAGATAAATGCTGTTAGCGTAGATGTTACCTGCAACCCCTACCCCGCCAATTACTACTGCGGCTCCTGTTGATGTCGATGTGCTTGGTGTACCAGCATTTGCATAGAAACTTGCTGTTGCTGATAAGGTCGTAAATTGACCTGAAGCTTGTGTTATGTTACCAATTGGTGTAGCATTGATAGCCGCAGCCTGTGTTAGCCCAAGCAATACGTTACCAGTTACATTTAATGTTGTATGATATGCATTTAAGATTGTAGCAGTTGCTGAATAAAGTGTAGAAATATTACCAATACCAGTAGCAACAAAACTGCCGACTGATAAGTTTGCTAGACCAGTAGCATTGATATTACCGTAGGTAGTACCAGTTTCTGTTGTGCTAACCACACGGAATTCTTTATAGGTTTCACTCCAAATAAATGCTTGGTTAGTACTAGATCCGCGGTTAAATATTAACCCTTCATCATAGGTGTTAGTACCAGTAAAACCGTTGTTTAGAGTAAGTAGGGGATCATTAACGTAGGTGTTAGTTGATGCAATAGTTGTTTGTACACTGTTACCTAAGACAAACAAGTTACCTGTAATCAACAAGTCACCTGGGACTGTAACGTTACTAGCAAACAGACTACCTACAATAGTACCTGCTGCAATTTTCTGACTAGCAATAATGGTACTATTAGTAATCTGATTATTAAGAATTCTGGTTAGATTTGCCATGTTATGGACTTAGCTCCGCAATAATAATTTTACACTATTGTTACAGCCTGCGGTTCCATATTCCCCTTGGCTAGATGTGTGTTTAGTAGTATTTATGCGGATAACTGAAAAAATTATTCAGCGATTATAGGGATTATTTTAGTTCTTTTAGCGGGGATTCCGTTAACAGTACCAATAATGTCTTTGCGTGCTTCTGCTTGTGGCCCATCGATATAGTAGGGAATTGTGCCTGTGAGTATTTCCCAGGCGGCCATAAAGAAAGGAATATTATCACTGTAGGCATTGTCACAGGCTAGGTTCCACATGTCACCTTCTAGGAACATACAACTACCTTGACAGATCTGTAGTACCGGGCAGTTAGGGCATTCAGCTCTGTGACTCCAATGTGTTGATGATTTGAGTTTGATATTGTCAAAATCTTTAACGTGTCCAATTTGGTGACTAGCACCATTGAAGCTTGTGGCCACTGCTGACACATTTTGACAGGTCAGCACATTACCTGTTAAGTCTACTGCTAGTTGATCAGGTTTATCCATGCCGCATTTTTGCCCTAGTGCTGTGCCTGGGCGTTGTGTTACTATACTTCGAATAAAATCACTGATTCTTCTACGTACTACATCCAAATTTGTACCTTGGTTGTTACGTAATTCTTTAAAACTATTGACTCTATAAGCAACATGTTCTGCTGGGTCTGTCATACATAGACTAGCACCACCCTCGTCATAGGGATCAATAAAAGCACCTTCGCCCATTGGTACTTCAACTCCCAGGCGATCTTTAAACCAATCAACAATCGCCGCTCTACTTGAATTATTTTTATGAACCATTGCATTGAAACTTATGCGGCGACTAGGATTTAATCTATTCCACAAGTCCATGATCATAGCAAACTGTTCTGGATTATCAAACGGATCTAATCCGCGAGCATGGTATCCAGGGCCGTCGTGGCTAATACCTACACTAAATCCTAGATCATCTAGCCATTGATTCTTTTCTAGATCTAATAGAGTACCATTGGTTACTATGCCAAATTTAATGTTTGGGTATAAATTACGTATGCCTTCTGCCAAGGGTTTAAGTGTTTTCCAATAGACAAATGGCTCACCTCCCCAAAATTCAACTTTAATTCCTGTACCATCACCACCATTGAACCATGTAGGCAATTCAGCTAAGAATGGGCCGACATCATCTTTGTTGGTTTCATCTGCCTTAGGCACGAACCGTTGGCTACAATATACACATTCGTAATTGCAACTCAATCCTAGTTGTATTTTAAGTGAGGTAATATCATGTGATTTACCAGCTGGGGTTGATTGACTAGTAGCAAAAACTGTACCGTAGTTGATTGTTTCTGTTGATTTAAACTCTAATCTAGTGCCAGTGCTGTCAAATATTTCAGATGTTAGATTATCATACACAAATGTGTATTCTTCGTTAGTAATAGGTTTTACTGCACGGATAGTAAATTTAGCCATTATAAAGTAACGTAGTTCCTGGCTGGGTCTATAACTTTGATATTAGTAGCCAATGCTATGGTATCCACTGAGCCTAGGTTGGCTTCTGTAGTATGAAATGTTGATGCTGGGTGTATTAGAAAGGTACCAGGACGGGGACTCACAGGGAATAACATAGTGTGATTTAAAAATCTGCTGCGTGAGGGCATTGGATCAATCATATGAAAACGATTACCTGTCATGCGTTGATGTGTGTTATTGCTTGGCGGATCTGTGTCTTCTAATGCTAACCACAACACTGCCACATAGTCCACACTACGGTGATTGTGTGGTTTAGCATAATCACCTGGAGCAAACTTGCGCAGGCTAGTAACAGCTTCAAATTCTACAGTGTTTAAAAATCCTTCTACGCCCGCTAGGTCTAGCATACGCGACTTTAGCATCTGTTTAAATAGTTGACAGGCTGGACGAGGATCTGCGAGTAAGTTGTAGACATTTTCTTTGTTTTTGCGCATAGCCACAGGCACGTGGGCTTCTGGGTGTTGTAGTTCGTATTCTTCGCCAATGGCTAAGATTTCAGACAAAAAATCTTGTGTAGCTTCAACAGCCTGTTGCTCATAAAGAACATTAGTTGGCCATAGTGAAACTATGTTATTCAAGAGTTACCACCTTAGTTGCTACTCCACTCCAAGTTTTGTAGCCTACTTTGATTGTCACAGTTTCACCAGCTTCGAGTCCTGCTGTGTTTAATTGAAAACTCCCGCCTTCTGCTACTCGCCCACGATTAACTGTGCCAATGTCTGCGCTGACATAGATTGTTGTATTAGCTGTACCTGATACGGTATATGTAGCAGTATCGCCTGCTGTAATTGTAGAGCCGCCACTGATAGTAATGGGCATCCAATTGGCTAAGAAAGCATGTGTTGAAGTTATTGAGGCTGTTGGGGTTATTTGACTACCATTAACAGTTACATTAGCGTTTGAGTCTCTATAGATCACTGAACATTCATCTACTGTACAGTTAATTCTTGGTGTTAGAATATACACATATCCGTATGAACGATAACGACTGTCAATAACGCTGTAAGGACTACCAGCATAGTGTTTGCCTTCAGTGGTTTGATATGATGTGTAGCTGCTACCTGGTGCAGCCTTTTCTACTAGGCTGAGTTGGGTTGTTTCTATGGTCATCATTCTAGCATTGGCCTGCATGCCTTGAGGAATTATAGCAATACAACCGTGATCTACAGCATAGTTACTAATCAAATTAGACAAACTAAAACTATCTGATGTACTGGTATTACCAAAACTATTGGCCATAGTTACATCAGAAATATTAATAGTTAGTGTATCGCCAACAATACTAATATCATTAGTTGGTAATATTCTATTTGTGGTTAATGCATAAAAATCCATACTACAAGTCCTTTAATATATATATCTTAATGTTAAGGTGCAACTATTTTTTAACAGTTACAGGCACAATTACAGTTATAAACAGCTAGCCCCGGATAGGTACCATTCCATGTCAGACTCCATACTCCGCTGGTTAAGTGACCAATACCCCCGCGTCCACTACCGCAGGCATTAACAGTACCGTTGGGATTGTCAAATTCATTGCCTGCACCGTACCCACTGTCACCAGTGAAAACATTAGCGGTAGTGGTCAAGAAAGCGCCATAGTTGCCTAAATCATTGGTAAACTGACTTAACTGTGTTGGGCGACTGGTAAAATTAGTCCAAGGAATGACAGCACTACTTAAACTAGTTCCATCTCCAAAAGTTACTACACCATTGCCTAGTATGTCTGACATATATTATCCTAACAATTACAATTACAATTACAGTTACTAGCTGTTATCTGCAGAGTATTACCGTTCCAATTTAAAAATTTAGGACCATATTCACTTGCACTATAATATCCACTGCTGGCTGTGTTAATTATTGTAGCATCTATAAAATTACCATAGTTACCTAAATTGTTAGTAAACCCACTAAGATTAGTTGGCGCTCCGCTGACATTGGCCAGTTGAATCTGTGAACTGCGCAAACTAGTTCCATCTCCAAAAGTTACTACACCATTTCCTAACGTTGTTGACATTACTTATTCCTAACAGTTACATGCACAATTACAATTACAGTTATCTGTAGCTAACCCCAATGTAGTACTACTTCCACAGTTAGTCAAAGTAAGATACATACTAGCCCATGCGCCTGTATTAATCTGAGTAGTATTAATTGAGTTAGCTGTAAGAAAATTACCATAGTTACCTAAATCGTTAGTAAACTGTGTAAGGTTAGTTTTAGGGTTGGTAATATTACCGTAAGGAATGACGTTTGACCCCAAACGAGTGCCATCTCCAAATGTTACTATTCCATTGCCTAATGTTGTTGCCATTTCAGTCTCCTACCTTATTTATTTTAAGCTAGGTCCAGGTTAATAACACAGCGAACATTGTCTTTTGGTTGTTCTGCTGTGTGATACAAGCCGCCATCAAATAACAGTGCCCTGCCTTGTTTAGGACTAACTCGTGCTATGATAGTATGATCTTCGACCTGTAAGCTATCACTGTGAGTGCTGTTAGTTAGTAGAGTATCGCCATCTGAATCTACAACGTAATACAACACCACTAAATGTGGAGTTTGAGTGTCAACATGTAAAGGATCAACACCTGCGGTTAAAAATCTATCACTTAGCGGCAGTTGCAAGAATGCTCGTGCCTGCAGGATATTTGTATATTGCACTCCTGCTGTCATTGCGCCAGTGTAGGCCAATGTTGCAATGTCTGGAGCTATACTATCATTCTGATTAAACAAGTAGCTAAATCCTGGATTTCTACGATCTATAGGAGCATCTGCGTTATAAGTCACATCTACAGTGTAGAACCAAGCAAATTTTGGTCCCAGTAGTGTTGACTTTATTTGTTCTTGTAGTGACAAAGGTATGAAGTTGTCTATGACTTTGAATTGATCAAAAGTCATTTTAACCGCCAAGCTGTTTTTTAATAGCGTTAACTTCTTGACGTAGTTCTTTAATTGCTTCAATCAGCAACGGAGTTAATCTTTCGTAACGAACTGTTAGGTAGCGTTCATCAAATGGTGCTAGAGTAACAACTTCTGGCAGTACTGATTGTATTTCTTGCGCACTTACACCAACTTCGCGCACCTTAGAAAAACCTAATTCTACCGCAGTGTCATTGGCCTCATGATAGAACCCTGAGATTTGATCTACTTTGTCTAAAGCGTTTTCAATTCTACCTAAACGTGTTTTTAATCGTTCGTCTGAGTAGTATGATGTAATTTGGTTTGTAGCACGTATTTCACCTTGTGTTTGCGATGGTGGGGTGCCTACACCCAACGAATAAATTTGTATATTGGCTAATGTTGTTAGCAGTGGTTGCGATGCAGTAAGTAACGCACCCGCAAAATAACTAGCAGTTACATTACCTGCTGTAATGTTGCCTGCTGTGATATTACCTGTAACTGTTGCCAATGTAGAAATTAAATTACTAAATGCGGCAGTGGTAGAATTTATACTACCGATACCATTAATGTTACCTGTAATATTTCCGTATAGTGATCCTGCAACATATAAGTTGCCCCCAATACCCGCGCCACCTGTGACTATCAATGCTCCAGAAGAACTTGATATAGCACTAGCATTTGATGTTAATGTTAAGCTATTAGCAGTAAGATTAGCGCCTGTAGTAGTAGCTCGTAGCCAAGCAGTTTTAGTACTGTTGTAGGTATAGGTAATACCATTTACAGTTGCTATGTTACCATTGAGTGGGTTCTGTGGAAATCCCATTAGTCTCTCCCTACCACAACTTCAATAGTTGCTATTTGATTTGAAGTAATTATTTCTAAACTCTTACCTATAACACAACCTGGTTTCCATAGCGTAGGATCTAGTCGTTGCGCTACTCCAGGTACATCACTAGTAACCACTAAGTCGCCCTTGTTAATTGGGCCTAGCACAGAACAATGTACTCGACCTTGCAGTGCTACTGCTACACCTGATGCTGCTGTGTTCATTAAGTATGCTGGATTTGTACTTACTACCCCGGCCACTGCTGAATCGTGATTGGTTGTACTTGCGGTAACTTCTGCAACACCGCCAAAGATGACCACTGTGCCTGCTGGGTATAAACTGTCGCTGGCATATATCTCAGCCAAGTCAGCGTACTGTGCTGTTGTGGCTTTAGCAAACACAGTATTAAATGTAGTACCCGCTGAGCCAATATTACCAACTCCAGAAACATTACCGTTAAGAATAGCAGTTGGGTTTCCTGAACTGTTAATAGTCAATGTACCTGTTGCAGTTTCACTGCCGTTGATAGTCAAACTGCCAACAGTTAATCCGCTGGTAATTGTGCCGTTGCCTGTGATACTTAATGTTGTGCCTAAAATAGTAGCAACGTTGGTATTCAGTGCCACTGATGATACATCTACCCAAACATTACTAGAACCAGTATTTTCATATTGGAATAAAATATCAGTGCTAGTGTCATACCATTGGTCGCCTACTGCAGCTGTTGCGGGTACAGTGTTACTAACGTATTGGTTAATACCGCCAGCTATTACTGCTCCTGCAACAATAGTTCCAGTAACCTGAATATTAGTTAGATTAATATTGCTAGACCAAATGCGTTGTCCATAGATATTTGTAGTTAAGACGTTACCATTGCCACTGTAACCAAGGTTAGGCTCTGCTTGACTAAGTCCTAGATATGTATAACGATCAGGTGTAACGCTAGTTGGTGCAACTACCGGAACACGACCGCTGACTAAATGGGTAGTAACTATTGCCATATTATGATGTGCTTGTCTCTAAAACGCTTAATAGTAATTGTGCGCCAGAGTTAACGTTAGCACTGAATTGCAGACTGTCACCGTAGATCATAACTAATCTACCTGTTAGCATACTCACCGCGTCATTAACTGGTACTGGATAGTTTTGTAATAGTGCTGTAGGAGTACCTGATCTTAAATGATAACCACTAGTTGCTATAGCATTATTACTAACATTACTAATTTGACATAGCAATATCACAGATGAATATCCAACAGGTGTACTGTAAACTGAAGCTACGTTAGCTGTTAGATTAGCTGTCACTGTGGTAAAATTATTAATTGCTGCTGCCATATTTTATTTCCTTATTAATTACTTATTTTATTATATTTCCAACGCTAAAATGTATGGTGTCATTAATGCAAATAAACTCTTACTAAATGCCGCACCGCTGATTGTGCCTGTTGCTTGATTGATAACTAAATTAGGCCCAATCCAAAATTGTCCTTTTTCGTCTGTGGCTGTATATGTTACACTGCCGCCACCTGTGGTCACTACGTTTAAGTTAGCATTTGGTATACCACCATACTGTGGTAGTGCTGTGGCTGCGTTAGTTCCTGCGCCCACATATTCAAATGTATGTGCGCTGGCCACAACTTCACTGCGATTATAAAATGCAATATTAGTGTTAGGTGCCAAATTACCTAGGTATGTTTGTTGTACTGTGATAGTATAAGTCACAGCATCTACTTTATTAATTTTATCAATACTGTAGTATGCTGGATCACCATTGATAATCATCACAGTGTTAACATGCGGCTGAGCTGTTGGATTTTTTATTGTAAATGATCCAAAAGTACTATAACCTGATGTGTTGCCATAACTTTGTAGTGTACCGTATCCGTCAGCACGTAGACCAATGTTACCAATACTGTTGTCAGAACCGTTAAGTGTACAGAAGCTACCTGAATCACTCCAAATACCAACGTTAGCGCCAATGGTGTAGATATTAACTAACTGTGCATAAGCACCATTGCTTAATCGTACACCAACACCGCCTTGGTTGATAATAGTAAAGAAACCTACAATCATTGCTTTGGTACTGATACTGCTGGTGTTGTTACCGTCAACATAAACTGCGGTACCTGTTGTGGTACTAGATGTTATATTTTGTATGTAAGGACTAACAAAAACATTAGCACTGCTAGTTGCTGAACTATAACTGAATCCGTTGGCTAGATAGTTTTTAATTGTAATACCCCAAACATAACAGCCATTTGTTACATAGAATAAATCAGCTGTTGGAGTATTTGGTATAACTGTGATATTACGTATATTGTCGCCCATCAATGACACATTTTGTGGAATAGTCACTGGATTATTTTCGTAATATGTTCCAGGAGCAACGTGTACGCTAACTCCTGATGTAGAAATGTTTGCCGCCGCAGCTAAGGCCGCTTTGATTGTTAAGAATGGTGCATTAATGGTACCGTCAAAACTGTCATTGCCATTTTTAGCTACATAAATTACATTGGCACTAGTTGGTATATGTGTAACACCTGTTTGTAGTGTGCCGCTGGTGATGTTACCTTGAACTGACAAGTTACCAGACTGGTTAATATTTTGTGAAGTAACTGTGACATTTGTCGCGTCCAAGACAACACTGGTAGTATTACCGTATTGCAGTTGACTAGCTGATACCACTGTTTGACCATTGATCATGTATCTAACTTCAACTATGTCAGTGGTCAGTGGAACTTCACTAAATGCAATACTATTATTAGATACAGTGTAGGCATATCCTGGGCGTTGTAGTGTACCATTAAGACTTACTAGTACGCCAGTAGTAGATGCGTTACTGCTTAATGTAAATACGTTGCTAACACCATCAGGGAATATTGTTTGAGATAAAATTTGTGCAGTGCCTGGTGCAAGCCACGCATTACCTGTCCATACTTCTAATCCAGGTGCATCTGTGTTGTAACGAATATACCCAATTGTTGGATTTCCTGGGCGTGTATAAATGTTACCATATGGTAAACCTAGTGCATCACTGCCTGCTATCTGTACTATACCTGTCCCAGGTGCATTAAGTACTAGATTGGCTCCATCAACTGAAGACAGTGTGCTGTTGCTAATTGTTAAATTACCAGTGGTAAACCCAGTACTGCTAAAGGATGCAACATTACTACCGTTGATGGCCACATTAACATAGTTAGCAGTTACAGTAACATTACTTGCACCAGAACTAATTTGACTAGAATTAAAACTAACCGTTGTCCATTGTAGACCATTACCTGTTGATGTCAAATACTGTCCATTTAACCCTGCATTACCGCTGATTAAAAGATCACTGGTGCTAGACAGTGACAGGTTTCCTGTGATGTTTGCATATCCACCAACAGTTAAATTATTAGTAACATTTAGATTACCTGTGATTGAAGAAATACTACCAATAGCACTTAATAAGTTTGATACTGTTACTGCATCTTGTGAGTTTATAGGATTAGCTATATTAGCAATAATAGCATTGCCAGCATAAATGTATCCGCTAGCTGAGTTAAAACTAATATTACCACCAAGACTTGAGATTGTTGTGTTACTGACTGTTAGGTTACCAATACCGTTAGGTAATCCAATTAAGCCGCTGTAAACTCCGCCGCTGATGTAAACAGCATTACCAGTAAAGCTGATAGGAACACCGCCTGCGTATGGGGTGTTGTTGCTGTTAAAGTTTAAGATACCTGCTTTATAGTCAAAGTACCATAAGTCGTTATTACCACTACCAGTAGCAAATACCTGTGTGCCTTTGGTTAACACATTAGCCGCTTGGCCTGCTGGTGCTATATAGACTTTGATCTGATATGTTGACCCAAACTCAGGTGGAATCCAATTGGTAACTCCTGTTACCCAAGTTAAGTTTGGTGTTGGAATACCTGCGTCATTAGTACACTGTATTGGGAATGTAGTAGGATAAGCAGTGACTACACCTACATTACTAGTTGGAGCAACGTTAGGAATACTGCCTGACTGTTGCCACAGAGTGTCAGCACGAATTAGTAATGGGCTTGCGTATGGTTCATTAGTAGCATCAATGTTGCCAGAAATATCAGTCTTGGCAACACCATACCCTATCTTCTTCCAAAGGTAGTCTACTTTTTGACTGTCTGATGCGTTCTGTATTGCCATCTTATGCTAATCCTAATGTAGACACATATTGTCCACTTGCTAATGCTATTCTAATTAAAGCAACGTTATTAGTCGCTGAGGTTAAACTAACTGTACCTAATGTTATTGTGTAACTACCACTTAGGGCTACGTTGGCTGCAATTAGTCCGCCTGATCCGCATCCGTTTGATCCGTTACCGCCAGCTCCTGTATTAGCTCCTGGTTTACCGCTACCAGCATAACTAACTGTAGCATCTAACCAACCATTTAACGTACTAGTACTATCAATTGCTGTTCCTGGTGCGGCGATCCAACATCCAACAATACCTACAGGTGCTGTAATATTTAAAGTAAATGATGATACCCCTGCACGTTGAAATCCCATTGTAAAGTATTGATTGTTAGCACCATCACCACTACGATTAGGACCAACAGGTAAGTAACCTACGCTGTAATTGTTAGCAGAGAATTTTAGTACACCAAGTCTGATTGTTGCTTCACGTGTACCTGCTACGCCTGGGTCTGCTGTTTCAGTGTAGACATTTGGGGTAGTCATAAAGTTAGTTGAGCTAACATACGCTGGCGTATTAGTTGTGTTGGCTAAGAAGTATGTGCTACGCACTGCCGGGTTAGTATTTGCGCTGGTCGTAGCTGATATAGCAATTTCACTGATACCGCTTTGGCTAGCTGTATGTACCTGCACGTTGGTTGTATTATAAGCATTAGAGCTAGTACCGTTAACGTTAACCGCAGATACTACCAAGTTTGCTACACTTCGCACTGCGCTGGCTGTAATTGGCACACTCAATGTAGCTATAGTATAGACATTACCTACACCAACGTTAGCATACGGTATACTACCATTTAGGATACCCACTGACGAATTGCTGACCTGTGTGTAGGTATAGGTATTAGTACCCGTAATAGCACTACTGGTGCCTTCTTGGAACTGCCCTGTGGCCACAGTGAATGGGCTACCGTTATAGTAAGTTTGTCCAGTTAAGTTCGATACTGTAATGTTACCTAGGTTGATAGTTGGGCTACTTGTGTTATAGTATGGTATACCTGATATATATCTGTAAGTACCGTTAGTAGCATTAGCTGTGTATCCAGCTGTAACTACTGGAGTAGCTGTAATGTTATCTACCACAAAGTCAACATTAGGTGTTGATCCTGTAGTTGAATGATTTATACTGAATCTACTTACGCCAGTAGCAAGTTTACTTACTGGTGTTTGAATATTAGCTGTAAATCCATAGTACAGCATTGGGTAATAAGTACTGCTAGCAAACGTTGTTGCTATCCCCGCTGATGTATATAGATTAAAATCAACAATACTAGTTAATCCAATATTACCCACCAATGTAGGAGTTGACTGTGTAGCAAGAGTAATATTGCCTTGTACAGCTCCATTGATCACTGATGTTAAATATCCAACGTTGGCTGTATAACTGTAAGACGAAGTAACGTTGCCTGCAATGCCTACCAATGATGTTGTAGTAGCAATTCTGCTGACTGCGGTGCCTGCTGTTAACGTTGTACCGCCTGTGTTGTCTGCAAATCCGTAGGCTAAGTAAGGGCTAGTACCTGAGGTGTTAGTAACACCTGTTAGTGTTCTAGTATTAACTCCAGCTGGAGGATTAATTACATTCGCATAAACTTTCAATGTTTGGCTTGTACTCAAAGGCAGTATAGCTGGGTTAGCTAAATTGTCTGTTAACAAGTTCAATGTTACTGTGTCTGATCCTGTACCGCTATTGGTATTATAGGTGTAGCTCAAATTGGCTCCAAGTACACCGCCTGGATTTGAGTTATTGGCAATATTAGATGTTGTACCATCACCCCATGTTACACTCCATGTTACCACTGAAGTGTTGGTATTGGTTGTGGTGTTCTGTAGGTAAATTGCGTTACCTTGAATAGCATACAAGTTATTGCCACTAAGTATTGTTCCGCCTGAACTTGTTCTGTACAAGTTATAGCTTAATACTGGGTTAGGACCATATATCTGTATGTACCCAGGGATTTGGAATGAAGCACTATTACTCGGCACTGCACCGTTGGTATTACTTGCTACCACTGTAACTGTAAATGGAGTACCAGCATTGGTATTATATTGATGTGCCGCCGTAGTAGAACTTGTAGTTGTATTGCCTGATCCATCACCCCAGTTAATCACATATTGATTAACATTGCCTTGCGGTACCATTGTTAGTAAAACGCTTTGACCTTGGCCTCCTGCTGTTACATTGCTTGAGAATGTAACACTACGAACAAATGTATTTGTAAATAGATTTTCTGCTACTGAGTTTAAGATATCAATGGCATCAGTGACTGTGGTAGTAGTTGAGAATCCTAAATAGGCAGCATTGTTGCCGCCAAGGTTTCCATCACTAGGTGTGCCTAGTGGTATTACATTACCTACAGTTGACGATATAATGTTTGCTGATAAATTTGCTGTGGCAGTGTCAACATAACCTTTGGTCACAGCATCTGTACTAGCTATTGGTGTACCTACATACTGTATTCTATTGTTACTAACATTAATGGCTGACCCAGGTGCCACTGTTAATGTTGTTAAACTGCCTAAGGTTGTGATATTAGGTTGATTAGCTGTTTGTAGTGTGCCGTAGATATTACCAGCCCAAACACTGCGCCATTGATTAGTAACGTTACCTAGATCGTATTGTAGATTGCCTGTGGTCAGTAGGCCGCCGGCTTCAATTAAGATACTACCGTTGACTACTAGGCTTTGACCAAAGTTATAGGGGTTAGGTTCATTGATCCCCACTGTAAATCCAGTGAAGTCCATATAAACCAAAGTATTACCAAAAGTGCCACCGTTGGTTGTACTAATGAATGAAAGATCCGTGCCTTGTCTGTCTAGTGCAGATACTAAGGCATACCCCGGAACGCGACTGATTGCCATTAATTATAACCCCTTCTTCTACTATTTATCAGAAAAAGTTAGATGGCTGTTGTACTTGAAAAGTTATGTAATAAAAGAATGTTATTTGTACCAGTTGCTGGTGCTGATGTAAATGTTACTGTGGTAGTACCATTAAATGTATATGCAACTCCAGGATTTTGATACACTTGACCCACAAATACTAGAACGTTAGCTTCGCTACCTGAAGTATATGATTTGCTCATAGTAAACTGTGTCTGCACAGTATTGCCACTGAAACTGTCTTTAACAATGTTCACTGTGCCTTCATGTGCTGTTGCGACCCATGCATTGTCTGAGTTGTAGTATTCAAAACGTGATGTTGTTGTGTTCCATCGTGCTTGACCTACAGTGGGACTATCAGGTCCTACACTACTAGTTCCAACGGGAATTCCAATGGCGTGCGTGCCTGAACGGAATACTGTATTTTTAGCAAAACGTCCCATTAGATTAGATTCCTATGTAGCTAAGTGTAGTAGAGATTGATGTATTTGCAGTAGCGTTAGCCTGTACACTATCACCGTTGCCTAAGATCAATTTTTCTACGTCTAGCACGTAAGTATCAGCTGATGCTAACTGTATATTATTGTAGATGCGAGTATTGATGTTAGCAGTACTGCCATTAGGCACAGCCCACACGCTGAAGTTAACTGCGGTTGCTCCGCTGTTACAGAAATATACTGATGTAACAGCACTGTTACCTGTACTGGTATAGACACTGCTAGGAACTGTTGTGAGTAATGTATTTTGTATTGCCATTTTAAAATCCTATAATATTAATGAGTAAACAATTGCTTTACTCTTAGTTACTAATTCTTGGTTAGCTGTACTAGAATTGGTCACATATAATCCGCTACCAGCACTACCTGGAGCTGCCGCATAAATTTGTGTGGCTGTAGCAACGTTAGCTGTTGCACTTGGAATTATATTAGTGTAGTCAAATTCTATGTGATATCCATTGGTCAGCAGATTACCACCTAAAGTTGGATTTGGATCTGCTTGTAGATTAGCAATGGTTGTTGAGCTAGTGGCTATATTAACAAAGTTTATGCCTGTGTTATCACTTACTTGCCAAACGTTTGCGCCTTCTTGCCATTGTAATTTTACATTAGCATACAATCCACGATCAATAATAATACCTGAAGTTGTGCCGAGTAAGCTAACCCCATGACCAGTTTCACCTGCATTTAGAGTTACAAAATTGTCAGTGATACTAGTAACATTTGACTCTACTTGCGCAGTATTGCCTATTACAGTTAAATTGCCGGCAATGATTACACCAAGAGGTGATGTAGTTGCTAGCGTAATAGTATCGCTGTTATTGGTAGTTGTTATGGTATAAGGTGCACCAAGTTTTTTAACGATTGCCATTTAAATCTTCCAGTTTCTATTATTTATCTGTTTTATTCAACACCAGAGACAAAAAAAATAGCACCCGTAGGTGCTATTTTTAATTTAACTAAATCAATTAGTTTGTTGCAACGTTTGCCCAGTTAGCTGTTGCTACTACGTTAAGTCCAGATTTGTAAACATATCTGTTACCATTCCAGTCTTTAACCCAATGGTCTGTAATACGTTTAGCATAGAAAGCTACATTACTTGTGTTATAGCATAATACTGCCGCTGTGTTAGCAGCCATATTTGCAAAACCACTTGTTGGGTTTACTAGATAAACTGATGTAGTTTGTCCGCCAGCCGCGTTAGCAACTGTAAACTTTTGTGCGCCTTTTTGTGTTGATGCATAACCATTTGTGACTAATACATTACCAGCTGTTTTGTAATTGAAAGCAATAGTATAAACGCTTGTAATGGCATGGCCAGCACCAATAGTGCCACCGTAGCCAGTGTTGTAACCTTTGTCAATTGAACTGCTTTGTGTTAATTTAATTGGACGTCCCATTTGTTTTCTCCTTTATAAATGGCGTTCTAGGCCTACGCAGTGGGGCTGCATAAACTCTCTTGTCTGAGTGAACAAGTATATTTATCGCAATAGCCAAAGAAAAAGCCCCTATAAGGGGCTTTTTGAATCACTTTAGTTTATAGTTTAGTAACTACTAACCAAGCAAGAACTGCGACAGCGATAACAATCGCAGCCACTTTAGTTTTGTGTGTTTCTGTCCAACTTACAACTTTTTGTTCTTCAGCTTTAATTGTTGAAGTAAATGCTGTTAAGTCAGCATGTAGTTTGTCAATGCCAGCTTTAGTATCTGCTACTACTGCTAAAAGGGCTTTTTGTTTTGCCTGTTCAGCCGCAACTACTAATTTGCTGTTTTCCAAATCTTTAGCTACTTTAGCCAATAAACTTTCACTATGAGTCACAACTTCAGGAGTAGTTGGTGCTACCGCTGGTTCTGCTACAGTTGGAGCTGGTACTGGTTCTGTTGCACCAGCCGCTAGTTGTGCTGGAGTTGGTACTGGGTCTACTACTTGTTCATCTGCCATTTGAATTCTCCTTAAGGAATTTGATAGTATAGTAACTGTATTTATATGTAATCCATTGATACTCAATAATTATGCTTGACTTTTTAACCAAAATATGTTATACTAGCATTTCTTTTTACTAGGAGCAGATAATGACTTGGTATACTGCAAAATACAAAGGTGTTAAACCTGTTTTTAAAGGTGGTGCTACTAACTACAATACTATTAACGCTACTAAGAATTATGTAGAATATTTTTTAGACATACAAGATATGAATGAATTGCTTAGAACTACTAAAAGTTTTGATGTTAAAATGGATTTGTTATACTGTTTAGAACGTGCAGAAAGCAAGCGTGCGTGGAATTTTAGGCATCCCAACTTTTGTCAAAAAGATGCTAACGTACTGCTACAAGCTGTAAGAAATATTAAACGCAAAGATGGCTATGATATAACAAAACGTTTTGAGTATTATGCTTAGATAAAAAAATAGCACCCGAAGGTGCTATTTTTATTTCTTAAAACTACTAAACCAATATTATTGGAATGATAGGTTTGAGATACCGATTGTTTCTAAGTAGTCAGCTGCGTTACCTAGAGATGAAGCAGTATTTGTAAGTTCAGCATAACCATAACGTGTCATGAAACCTACTACTGGTTCAAATGTGCTAGGATCCAACACAACACCAGAACTCATTAGAGGAATATAAGGGCAATAAAACGCAGCTGCATCAGCTTCGCTAGAACCTTTATAACCTAACAATACTGAAGTACCAGTAGCAGCATAGCTGTTTACATAGATCTTCATAGCATTGTTTAATGTACCAA